>Ga0070732_10000360_pt1 | contig 30357 bp, 26 predicted proteins | sample Coa_R1_5_FD_66449 | JGI IMG/M metagenome (GOLD analysis project Ga0070732, IMG submission 66449) | Surface soil microbial communities from Centralia Pennsylvania, which are recovering from an underground coalmine fire - Coalmine... | ecosystem: Environmental > Terrestrial > Soil > Unclassified ... | reverse complement strand
GCGAGCATTTGAAGGCAAGACTACCGCCTCGACGATCGCTGCAATTCTCGCCGCAGAGCCTCCTGTTATTTCAAGCATCCGGCCCATGACGCCACCTGTGCTCGATTCGGTTGTGAAGACATGCCTAGCGAAAGATCCGGACGACCGGTTCCAGAGCGTTCACGACCTAAAGCTTCAATTGAAGTGGATTGCGGAAGGAGGTTCACAGTTCGGCACTCCGGCGCCGGTCGCAGCTCGACGACAGAGCCGGGAGCGAACCTGGATCGTAGCCACAGCACTCTGCGCAGTCCTGGCCATCGCAGGCTTGGCGAGCGCGTGGATTTATTCCAATAGAATTGCGTCGTTGCGCCGCGTGGTGCGAGCGCAGATTGGACCTCCGGACCGATACGTGTTCGCGCCGTCGGCTTCGTTCAATCACAACGTGATATCGCCGGACGGTCGCATGATCGCCTTCATCGCACTCGGCGAAGGCAAACAATTGTTGTTTGTGCGCCGGCTCAACGAGACCTCAGCCGCTTCCCTTGCGGGCACCGATGGCGCTTACTATCCCTTCTGGTCGCCCGATAGCCGATTCATTGGGTTCTTCGCGAATGGCAAGTTGAAGAAGGTCGACGCCGTGGGCGGAGTCGTGCAGAGACTCTGCGATGCTCCGTTTGGACGCGGCGGCACGTGGAACCGCGACGGCGTCATCCTGTTTGCGCCAGGAATTCACGACGTCGTTTATCGCGTGCCCGACGGTGGCGGGCAGCCTTCGCCTGTGACCAAATTCAAAACGCCGGGGCGCTTTGCTGGCGGTCGCTGGCCCTATTTCCTGCCCGACGGAAAGCACTTTCTCTACTCGGCCAACGAAGGTGATGACCAGCACGCCAAAGTAATGGCCGCTTCGCTTGATTCTCTCGAGACGCACGTGGTCCTGAATGAGACCACCAACGTCGCATATGTCAACGGCCACCTTTTCTACATGAAGGATGGGAACCTGGTCAGGCAGCCGTTCGATGCAGGTGCGCTCAAGTTGACGGGGAATCCCATTCCTGTGGCCTCCGGCATTGAGTATTATGCACCGAAACAACTGGGGAATTTTTCCGTTTCGGAAAACGGAGTCCTGATCTATCGCACAGCGTACGATGCGCCCACACAAATTGTGTGGCTGGACCGCTCCGGCAAACAACTCGGGTCGATTGGCCAGCCGATGGTCTCCTCGGGCGCCCGCTTGTCGCCTGATGGGCACTCGGTGTTGCTGCAGCGACCAGATGCGACAGACAAGTCCAACGTTGATTTGTGGCTCATGAATGTGGATCGCGGTACGCTCTCTCGTTTCACATTCGATCCCAAGCCGGTTTATGCCGGCGCATGGTCGCCCGACGGAAAACAGCTGGCTATCGGTACTGTTCCCGGGCAAGTGCAAATCGTGGCCGCGAATGGCAGCGGCAATGCGAAGGCGGTCACGAAGACGGAGCAGGCCTCCGCCAACGTGTCCGACTGGTCGCGGGACGGACAAACCATGCTGCTGAATGCTCAAACTTCCGACACGGGTTGGGACATCTTCACCCTGCCAGTTTCGGGAAGTGAGCCGGCTCCCTTCGTGCACTCGCCCTTCGACGAAGTCGTTCCTCGATTTTCTCCGGATGGGAAATGGGTCGCTTATCTCTCGAATGAAAGTGGTCGTGGAGAAGTTTACGTCGTTCCCTTCCCCGGTCCCGGAGGACGTTGGCAAGTGTCTAATGGGGCTTCGATCAGCGGAGGAGGCAGTGCGCTGGCGTGGAGCCGCGATGGGAAACAGATCTACTACCGCTCGACCGATGGGCCGCTGATGGCGGCCGATGTGGAATCGAAGGGAAATGAGTTGCATGCGGGCGCGCCGCGGCAGATTTTTGCAGCCACCACGGTCGGAAGCATCGATACAGCACCCGATGGGCGAATTCTGGTGCGCGTCTCGGCCGAACACGGGGAGGCGTCGCTCATCACGATGGTGTTGAACTGGGACGCGGAATTGAAATAGAACGCGCAGCACAGATACCTAGCGGTTCAATGTGGTTTGAAGCATCCGGTGTGTGCTCGATTGACCCACGCGCGAAAACTCAAGAATCTCCATTCAGGGCAGGCGTTGCCTCTGCAAAGAACGCGACAACAGGAGTGGGACACCTCTCTCACAACGAGTCCAGGAACTGGCGCAGGAGCCTGGTGGCTTCTTCCGGTTGCTCCCATGGCGAGTAGTGCCCGGCCTTCGGAATCACACGCAACTGGCTTCCTGCAATGTGCTGGCGCATGAGTTCGGCTTCATTGATGCCGGTCAGAATGTCCTCGTCTCCGGTGATGAGCAACGTCGGTACATTGATGATTTTCAATGTATCCGTCGAATCGGGCCGTTCGGCCATGCCTCGCTGTACCTGTGCGATGTCTTCGGGTGACATCTGCTGCATCATTCGCAGTGCGCCCTCGACGAGATCGGGACGCATCTCACGCGTGGTCTTGCCAAAGAGACGCGGAACCATTAATTGCAGAAAGGGCTCGGTGCCGCGATGGAGGACATCATTGGCCGCTTGCAAGCGTGCGGCTCGGGCCTCGGCGTTATCGGCGGGAGCTTTCGTGTTGCACAGGCCAAGCGCAGCGACCCGGCTGCGATGCGTTCGCCAGAACTCGAAGAGAAGATATCCGCCGATCGACACTCCGATGAGCGGGGCGCGGCCTATCTGGGCGTCATCCAGCACGCGCGCGACATCGCCGGCATGTTTGGCCATAGTGGCGGGGCCTTCCCCGGCGCCGGATTCTCCATGTCCACGCAGATCAGGAAGGATCAGCCGATAACGCGATGCCAGCGCCTCCGCAACTGGCATCCAGAATTCGTGATGCGCGGGAAAGGGATGGAGAAGGACTACCGGAGGACCATCGCCGAGGACCCAGTAGACGATTTCCGCGTCCTCGCTGCGTAGACGATAAGAAGGGATGGCGGCCATGGCAGCCATTTAAACACGAGCATGGCGGGTGGCGTGCGTGCCTCGCAGCCTCCCACCGATACCCGAGTCTACGAACGCGTGTTTGTCACCGGCTGCGCTAAAGTAGGGGCTGGCAGCAGCAGCGGTTCTTCCGGCATGATGATCCACGCAATCAGATAGGAAAAGAATCCGATGCCCGTCATGAATGCGACGATCAGCCATACGACGCGGACCAGGGTAACGTCAATATCAAAGTATTCCGAGAATCCGATGCAAACGCCGGCGACCTTGCGCCCGAGGCGCGGACGGACCAGTTTTACCCGCGCCAATGAGGCCCCCACCCGAATCCCGCAGTAGGCGCAGACCAAGGCATCGTCCTGAATCACTTTTCCGCAATAGTTGCAGTACACAGCTCCGCCCTCAATCTCATGGTACGACGGTGCAAGCTGAAAGGTTCCATAATCTGGCACTCAAAGGAGAACTGCGATGCGTTGAATCAACTCCCCCGCGTTGACCAGTTTCGTGCCGGACAGCCAAGATTCCTGATAGTTTGTTTCCTGTGACTAGGAATTCTGATTTTGCCCCTAGTGCACACGCAATGAACTTATCGTCACCGGGATCTGGTGAGAGTGAAAGTATTGAAACTGGGGGAATGAACTCACCTCGTCTTCGAATCAGGCGCAAAAGTGATTTCACCTCGTCTGCCTCGAACCCAAACTTGGGCCGACGCAAAACCTCTTCCTCCTGCAAGATTTCGGTAGAAAAGCATGGGCAAACGAGTTTTTGGCTGAGAGACAGAAGCAAAAGAGCCTCATTCCCGGAAGGAGCGATCATGCCCGACACGAAAACGTTCGTGTCGATCACGGCGCGAATCACTTCCGCTTCTCACGGCGGTAGGCAGCGATCTCAGTATCAATCTCTTGTGACGTGAGCTTGTCGATCCCTCTTCGTTTCGCCCCGCTCCAGGCTTTTTCGAGCCAATCGGGTGGCGGCGAGGCGGTACGAATAAAGTCCTGAACACTCATGATCACAACCGCCGGTTCGCCGCGGCGCTCCACCACAAAGCGTTCGTTGTTCTCGACAGCTCGATCCATAATCTGACCGAATTGAGTCCGGGCAAGATGAGCATCTACACGTCGGTTCATTTTCGAGGGCACCAAATTGATTCATTGATGCATCAATCATACTATAGATAACGCTATTCCCGATACGCCTCTTTCATGTGGCGGCGCGCCTGGTCGGCCTGTCCGCTATCCGCGCGGCCGGTCAGGACCGCTTCGTAGGCTTTCATCGCCAGATCACGTTTCTGGAGAAGGTCGTACATTTCTCCGGCTGCAAGATTGGCTTTCTGACGAATATCGGGATCGGGGTTGGGGGCTTCATTGACCAGTTCGTAATCGGCTGCGGCTCCATCAAAGTCTTTCTTGCTTCGCAATAACTCACCCAAACCCCATGCGGCCAATTCGTAGTGAAGCTTGCCGTACTTCCCTTCCCGGCCGTTTTGCCAGACCTTGCGGTATTCGGCTTCGGCGTCGTTTAGCCGCCCTGCGGAGCGCTCGAGGTTGGCGACTTCTGTGGGGAACAAATGGTTGCCAGGATACCTCGCGGTCAACTCCTGCATGTATCCGATCGCCTCGTCATAGCGGTGCTCTCGGCGAAGGAACAGGGAGAGGATCACTTTGGCGTCGGTGGAGTTCTCGCCATGGCCCGTCGCTACTTCGCGCAGATAGCTCAGGCCCTTATCTTTCGATCCGTTCAGCCCGGCCAGGGCCGCAGCGACCTTAAGGCTCCATGGCAGGTTTCCGGCGACGTAGTTGTGGGTGCCGACCACCATCTTGGCGTCGGAGTAGGAGGGATCGAGTTCGAGCACGCGCTCGTGATCGTGTCGTGCGCCTACGGCATTGCGCAACGCCGAGAACCAGGCGCGCTCGACGAGTCCGGTGTAAACCGCAAACTCGGCACGCGTAACGCCGCGGCAGTAAAGTGCATCGACGTCCGATGGATTGGCCTTGAGCCGCTTGTCTTCCAGGCTCAGAGCGCGACGGGCCAGTTCTTTGATGTGATCCTTGATCTTGACATCCGTAGGACGCGGGGCGCGTCCAATAAAACTATCGTTCGTGTAATCTCCGGTGTTCATCGCGCCCGTCTCGTAGAGATCGCGCATGAGAACCACAGTCAGGAGGTGGTTCACCGAGAACGCATCGTCGGGATGCTTGGCAACAATCTTCTCAAGCTCCTGTGTCGCCCGGACGTAGTCCATGTTGTAGAAGTGATCGAATGCCATCTCCGTTTCAGGATCGTGCAGCGCGCCGCGAGTGGGCTTAGGGTCCGCTGTGGTTTGCGCCCCGGCAAACGGGCCGTTCGTCATGAGAAAAACGAGGAGCGGAATGAGGCGAACATTTAGCGGGAGATTCATGCGCAGACTCTACTTGAGGATCCACAAACCCGGTTTTCATAGTCTAAACGAAGCGTGCGCGTTCGGGCCGATCCGGGCCGCCGCTGGGCCCGCAATTCTGGCCAGAATCAAGAGCGTCATCTCCGTGCCCAATCCGCTACTCCCGGTCCACCAAAAAGCGCTCCTATACTTTGATCCGCCACAGAACTGAAGGTAGCGGAAGCACTCGTCAATCGCTTGCGACCCGGTTCGCCGAATGGAGCTCGGAGAACCGTGCGGGCGCGGCCAGCGCCGAGGCGAAGACTTGGGGCCTTGGGATTGGGAGAACTTCCGCTATCGTTCAGTTTTTTTTGTGCGTTTTTTGTGCGTTCTTGAGTTCAAAGGCTTTCGTAACTGACGCAAGTTTACGCACTTAGCCACGTAAGAATTGCTTGCAGCGCGATCGACGCGAAAAGCCCTCGATTTATAAACTATTAATTTTCAATATGTTGCATCTGCAACGTTTTGGTGCTTGGAGTGCGATCTAAGGTTTTTCGGGTAGGTCCCGATTTATGGCAGAAGTAGCACAAGGAACGCAAGAAGAGTTCTGGCGCCCGCCAGCTCTCAATGAGGAAGTCGCGGTTGGCGACACCCAACCGGCGATGGCGGAAGCTTGTCCGCGCTGCGGGACCGAGTTCCTGCTGGGTTCGAACTTCTGTCACTCCTGTGGCGGTCGACGGCCGGCAGCCATCAGTTCCTCCGCTCGGGCCGATGCAGCGGCTTTAGCCGGGTTGTGGGAGCGCGCCATTTGCCGAATTCAAGCCGCGGTTGCGGGAGTTCCCTGGAACACGGTTAGATTCCCTTCCTGGATGCGTCATTTGCACTTTCACGAGATCAAGAGTCGTCTAGGCCTTCCCACCGCTTCGCTGATCGCGTTCGTGATCGGTCTATCTTGCGTGGCGGGAGCCCTGCTTGCCGGCCTGTACAGCGTCAAGACTTGGAATGATTTTCAGGCGATTCAGTACTACCGGGCGGAATGGCTGCTGGCGGCCACCGCTTCCTTCGTGGCCGGAATCCTTCTGAAGAAGCCCTCCCAGGATTAAGTAGATTCGCCCCCGCTGCCGGCAGCACGCCGCTGCTGGCTCATTCGATAGAGATGGTGTACCGGGCCGATTCCCTTGCCTAACGGCTGGCCGTTGGAGATCGCGGCGGTCACGTAGGTCTTCGCCAGAAGAGTGGCCTCCGCCAGCCCTCGATCCAAGGCCAGATGACATGTCATCGCCGTGGCAAAAGCGCAGCCGGTTCCGTGCGTGGACTTGGAGCGCTGGCGCTCGGCCTTGAAAACTTCCTGTTCTATTCCACGTTTCGTGGTGAAGCTCAACATATCCGTCGCCTTTTCGAGATGCCCCCCCGTCACTACCACGGCGGATGCCCCCATCTCGTGCAACGTGGCGGCAGCGGCTTTCATTTCGTCCAATTCTTCTACTCTCTTCATTCCCGTAATTACTGCCGCTTCATCGACATTCGGAGTTACAACATCTGCCAGCGGGACCAGGCGTTCGATCAAAATTCGAGTTCCAGCCGCATCGAGCAGGTCGGCTCCGGAGGATGATTTGAGGATGGGATCGAGAACGATATTGGGCAGCCGACCCTTACCGGATCCGATTGGCTTAAGGAAGTCGGCAACAGCCTTGGCGACTTTTCCCGTCCCCAGCATTCCGATGTGGACGGCCGCGACTTCCAAATCGGCGACAAGCTCCAGAAGCGTGTCCGTGACCAGTGCAGGATCGACGGCCTCCACCCGCTTCACCCCTGACGTCGACTGCACCGTCATGGCGGTAATGCAGGCCACGCCATAGCAGCCATGAGCCGCGATGGTCTTGATGTCGGCAGTAACGCCGGCTCCGGATGAAGGGTCAAATCCAGCGATTGTGAGCACCACAGGTGGTTTTTCGGCCATGGCCTTCCGTTCTCGAAAGCTCCTCTGCTACGCAGACTTTGGCACAGAATCTCATATCGGCAAGTTCTCGGAATTGACTTTATTCACCGTCCGGGAGAAAAATTCTTTGAGTTCAAGCGATGGGTGCGCACCGTAAATACATGATTCCATGTAAGTTGCTAGATTGGTTCTCGTAATTCATTGATTCCATTCGGTTTGTAAATTCTACCCTGCCACATCGTTCGTGCTACTTACTATTTGGTAAATGCGTAACCTTTCTGAAACAAAGGCGTTTGTCCGCATCCCTATAAATTTACAGCATGTTACGTAAGACTTCTATTACTAGGAGATCACTGTTGGACGTGTCCTTTCGCCTTGACACACTGTTTGGCAGGCCGATAGCATCTACGAACTGCAGGCAAGACCAGCCTTAGGCCAAGGGCACTTTTGAGTATGCGAGGAGAACTGAATGCGAAGACGTATAGCTCATGGACTGGCGATCGCTTTTCTGATCGTCGGCCTGGGAGCGGCTCAGGGACCGAACATCTCGGAGGCGAAACCGGCTCCAGTTAGTTCCGTTCAAGCGAAGTCCGAAGTCCGCAAACAGGTCGGCAAGACCAAACCGTATCAAGTTGGAACAGCGTCTTGGTACGGACAGAATTTCGAAGGCAAACCGACGGCCAGCGGTGAACCGTACGATATGTACGATATGACCGCAGCCCACCTTACGCTTCCCATGGGAAGCTACGTTAGGGTAACGAACCTGCGTAACGGGAAGGCTGTCATCGTCCGGGTCAACGATCGCGGACCAATCGTCCCGGGCCGGATCATCGACCTTTCTTATGGGGCCGCCCAAGCCCTTCAGATGAAGGCGCATGGGCTGCAACGCGTACGTCTGGATCTGGTTCAATCGACCAGTGTCGCCAAATCCCGGCAACAACAGAAGCCGGATTACCAGACGGTTGCCGTTAACCATCCCCCTGTAGCGCAACTCCCGTAAAAACCGTACACTAGCCGGGATGACGGCTGCTCTGCCCAACCGCATCCCGACCGATAGCTTGAACTATCGAAGTGGTGACCCGCGTCAGCGGCTCATCGTTGCGCTCGACGTCTCGTCCGCCGCCGCCGCACAGAAAATCGTGGCGGCGGTGGGAGACTCCGCCTTGACCTACAAGGTGGGGATGCAGCTCTATACCGCCGTGGGACCGCAGATCGTGCGCGATCTCGTAGCTTCCGGACGGCGGGTGTTTCTCGATCTGAAGTATCACGACATTCCGAACACCGTTGGAGCAGCCGTCGCCGAAGCTGAGAAGCTTGGCGTGAGCATGCTCACGATCCACGCTGCGGGCAGCACGAAGATGGTTCGCGCCGCGGTCGAAGCCGCGAAGGTGCGGCCCGACTTGATGGTGCTCGCCGTTACTGTGCTCACCAGCATGGATGGACACGATCTGGAGACGATCGGGATTCGCGGATCCATGGAAGACAGCGTGGTGCGCCTGGCGACGATCGCACTCGGGCAAGGCTGCCAGGGGGTGGTCACTTCAGCGCGGGAGGCTTTCACACTACGCGCGGAACTCGGTGACCGGTTCGCGATTGTCACTCCGGGTGTGCGTCCGGCGGGCTGCAGCGTGGAAGATCAGATTCGCGTGGTTACGCCCGCAGAGGCTATTGCATCAGGCGCGAGCCATATCGTGGTCGGCAGACCGATCACAGAGGCGGCCGATCCTGGGGCCGAAGCAAGAGCGATCCTAGGGCAGATCCGCGGATAGAATCGCATTTGCTTGTCTCCAAAACAGCAATTCCCTTATTCCGGAGGTGTTTTCGTAGGTAGCATATTGGTAGTATATTGGTAGTATGAAAGAGAAGACATCTATCACACTCTCGCATGAGGTCCTAGCGGGGATCGATCGGATCGCAGGATCGAAGCAGTCGCGCTCGGCTTTCATAGAGAGCGTCTTGCGCGAGCACCTGCGTGCAAGAGAGAGGGCCGCACGCGACGCCCGGGATATTGAAATCATTAATCGGAACGCGAGGCGGCTCAACCGAGATGCCGAAGACGGCCTTGAGCTGCAGGCTCCGGTAGGGGATCGTCCGGAAGAATGACAAGGGGCTATGAGGCGCGGAGATATCTATCGGGTGCACAAGCCGGAGGGAGACCCCAGACGCCATCGTAGCTTCGTCATCGTCAGCAGGCAGCGTTTGATTGACTCTGCCTATTCGACGGTGATCGCCGCACCTATCTTTACAGAGGGTGATGGACTCTCCACGCAAGTTGCGGTCGGTCTGGAAGAAGGATTGAAGCACCATAGTTGGATTGTCTGCGACAACCTCAGAAGCCTGCGAAAAGCTGACCTCACCCAGTTCGTTGGCTTGCTTTCTTGGGGCAAGATCAAGGAGTTGGATGAAGCACTCCGAGTAGCCTTAGAGCTGGATTGAAGCAAGTCCCGGAAGCTCGACATCGACTACTTCAACTTGTACGCTCACATTCCATCGATTTCCGGCCCATGCTTCTGGCGCGCATCTTCCTTAGTACTGCGATATAATCCGCGCCAAAACTCCTGGGCAAAGCCGGTAATCGCAGCAAATTCAGACGATGGCCGCCTCTAATTCAACGTCGATCGCACCCGGTCAGAAACTATGTATCGCCTGCAAGGAGCCGATTCCGGCCGATGCGGCAGTATGTTTCCACTGCCGGAGCCCTCAGACCACCACGAAGGAATCCGGAGGCAAGAAAGTTTTGGGCTGGATCGGCTTGGTCACCGCTGTGATCGGAGTGATTACCGGGCTCAGCGGAGTAGTAGGCCCGCTCCAGGGATGGTGGACGCAGGGCCGGCAGGCGCGGACGATGCTCGCCACTGCGCAGACGCAAGAAGAACTCGGGGAATATTCTGCCGCCATCGACAGGCTCTCGGAACTCTTGAAGAACAAACCGGGGAACACGCAGGCTCTTCATGCGCGCCTCGATATTGCCATGTTGTGGATTGAGGACATGCGCACTCCCAGGCACGGTGTCGACGAGGTCGCACCCAAGGCTCGCATCATTTTCGATCGCCTCACTCCGATACTGGAAGCGGGACTCGGCACCAGCAAGGATTATCGAGCCGCCGATGTGGTCGCACACTTGGGGTGGCTGAATCTGTTGCGGTTCCGCATCCTTGGGAAGAACGGGCAAATCGAGAAACATATTCGACGCGCTCTCGAAATGGATCCGGGAAATGTCTAGGCCAACGCCATGATGGGAGAGTGGCTGCTGCTCACCCACGAGCCTCGCTCAAGCCAAGACTTACTTTGCCACCGCGCTGAAAGCCGGCAAGGCCAAGGACTTTGTTCGGGGTTGCCAGTTGGAAGGGATGATCTATGACGAAGACACCGGAGTCCGAGGGGACTGATCCGCGTCGCCAATGAGATGAGGAAGGACGGCGACCCGATCGGCGATGGCGACCACGGCCGGATTCATTCCTACTACACCCTGACATCGGTACCGATGCAGAAATACGAGAAGTAGTCTCAGCGGTACCTCCTGATGAAGCCTGGGAGGCTTACCTTTGGGCGAATGCCCCGGAAGCGCGAGCTTCGGCGCCCAGCTCGATTGAAGGTCGATTCATTCGGGCGAACCTCGCCGAAGTATCGGGCAAACGGGACGAGGCGCTTCAGATTTATCGGGAGCTTCTGACCGAGCTTAAGGACCCGCGGGTCAGAGTCGCGCAGCGGGTCCGGGACGCCGTGCGGCGCCTTGCGCACTGACCACGAGCTACAACCTCGATTGATCAGCCAAGTCCAGTGGGGTCAGAACGGCAGAAACGAAAGGCCGGACACGAAGAACTTGCCTCGTCATCCAGCCATCAGACCAGGAAACCGCTGACTACAGCTTCTCGAAGAACTCACACGCCGAGCACGAGATGTAGATCCCGCCCGGTACACCGCGTTCGCGGTCCTTCACGCGCTTTACGATGCGCGTCGCTTTGCCGCACTTGGGGCAATCGGTGCTCTTGGTGGTATCCATGACCTTCTTGCGGTCGGCTGTCTTTGCGATCTTGGCGCCTACTGCCATGATGAATCTCTCCTGATGTATCGAATGTGTGCGCAGCGTTCCACGTCAACCACACGGAAATATGTGGATGGAATTGTCTGGATCCACTTGGGAAGAATCTGGGCTGCGTCTTGGTGCTCTTCCGCCGGACTTATTTTACAGTAACGTTGAGCCGGCTGTCTTGCCGTCAGCGAGGCCACAATACGATGTCGCGCAGGTTCTGGCCTATTGTGAATACGGTTGTGTTTACGATCTTCGTGCCGGGCACGGTCGCGATCCTGATACCCCGCTGGCTGCTGGGCGGTTTCGCGAAGCCGCCAGACGGTGCTCTGACGTGGATCGGAGGCATCGTGTTCCTCATCGGGGCCGCCATCTACTTCCGTTGTGCATGGGAATTCGCGGTTCGCGGGTTGGGGACTCCCGCGCCTATCGCGCCGACGAAGTTTCTGGTTACGACCGCCCTCCATCGCTACGTCCGCAATCCGATGTATATCGGTGTGGCGATAGCAATTCTTGGGCAGGCCGTCGTATTCCGATCCATTCACGTCGCAGAATACGCTGGCGTGATGCTGCTGATCGCTCACACCTTCGTGGTTTTGTACGAGGAACCAACCTTGCAGCGCCAATTTGGCGAGTCCTACGACGAATACAAGAGAACTGTGCCGCGCTGGTTGCCGCGAATTGGCGCGCGGCCGCGGGAGCCATAGCTGCGAAGGCCTGGGCAGCTGCTTCGGTTAGTGTCTTTCCTCGAAATGTAGCCCCGGACGCCTTCGTCCGGGGTTGCGCGAAGCGCAATCAACGCGGTTGGTACTGTGTCAGCTCTCCGGGATTACCCATCTCCCCGGCACGCTCCCTTCGCTGCGCTCAGAGTCGCGGGGCGGACGAAGGCGTCCGCCCCTACATGAATTTCACGGATTGGCGGCCCGCATCTGCGGCGAACTGAAATTCCCGAATTCGAGTTCCGACACGATTCCTGACGGTGCACCCGGCGTGGTCTCGATCCATTGCACCCAGCGGGAAAAGGGCCGATTTTCTCCCAGGCGGTACTTGTCTTTCACCGTTACCCGGATCCTGGTGCCCGCGAGAAGTTGCTCGGCCCACTCTGATTCAAGATCGTGGTAACTGCCGCCATGGCCCTGGAAGGCGTCTTGCAAGGCCTTGGGCGCAAAGGTATTCATGTTGGGATTCTGCAAGCTCAGGTTGCGGATATCCCCCGGCGCTCCGAACTGAATAGCGATCAGATGTCCCGCGTGCTCGCCAGTGCCGCCAGACATGGCGCGCTGCGCTGAAACGATGCGATGGGTCGCCACTTTTCCGGGAACGCCAAGTTCCCCGGAGGCTTCTTTGTAGGAGTACTTTCCCTGGGTCCACTGACAAAAAACGAATTGCGCACTGATATCAGGTAATGCCATACGACTCTCTGAATAGCGCAGAATAGTAACACGAAGCGAATTCGCAGGGAACGCGAGAGAGACTCAGAGCCACGGATCGGCACGGATTTCACGGATAAACCTTATCTCTGCTCCATCCTTGGAGATCCGTAAAATCCGGGGCGCTTTCTTGTGGGTGCGTTCACTGGCTCACGTGGCCTCGCAATACTGTAATCGAGGCTTTCGGAAGCTGATAGAGGACGTCAGCGCTGCCCTGCACTCTCGACCTTGAGGGCGGTCCATCGGGATCGGCGTGGCTGCTCTGCCCTTGCTGATGCCATTGGTATTCATTCGAGCCGAAGGTGATGCGGTCCAATGGGCCAGAAAAGTGGCGCTCTGTTTTTCCTGTGCCGAACGCAATCTTCACGGCATGATCGTTGGATTGATCGCGGTTGACTAGCATCACCGACCACTGGCCATCCGGACGCTCCACCGCGTAAGCGGTGACCAGAACGTGTCCGGCGGCATCGGTGACATCGCTCGAGGCTTTGAATTGCTTGTGTGGCGCGTCGATCGGCTGCACCCATTCTTTGGTAATCATTTGCGCGGCGATATACTGCGGCGGATAACCCACCACTTTGTAGTCCTGATTGATCAACAGAAAGTTTCCAAAGCCTGAAGTGTTTTGGGGATAGGGCATGTAGTGGAAGTAATAAGTCGCGCCCGCGCCCTCTGCCATCATGCTTCCGACGTAGTCGGCGAGCCACAAGCCGCTTTTCACGGTCGAAGGGGGAGCCCCGCCTCCAATATTGCCTTCGGTCATGAAGAACGGAATGTTCGGCGGCACGCCATTGTCTTTCCAGACTTGCACGATGTGGTGAACATATTCCGGCTCAGGATAGAGATCGGCCCACGAATAACTCGGACGATCCTGGTACGGGTAATGCTCGAAGGAGAAGAAAGTGAAATCGTTGAGGCGGTTGTGCGCCTTCAAGTAATCCACAAAACGTCCAATCCATGACACTTTGCCGTTGACGTCCGGCCAAACCTCGACGTCGCCGAATGTGCCTTCGAAGGGCGGGCCTCCCAGCTTCGCCTCGGGCACAAGTTTGTGAATCGCTGTCGCGAACTGCAGATACAGAGCGCCATAGTCTTCGGGTAGCATGTGCTGGCCGTCGGCTTCTTCTCCCATCTCGACATACGAAATTGGATAGTGCCGCTTGTACAAATACGCGATTTCGTTCGCTGCATCTTCCGGAGTGGCGTAGAGCATTGCGATCGGGACCATGGTCGGCAGGCCGCGCGTCACGCCGGAGTTGAAGAAAAAGTCGAAGCCGACTTGATCGCCGCGGCTGTGATCCTCGTCAGAAGCGGCGTGCCAGGGATCGACCGAGGAAGGCCATGTGATCGTCTGATCGCGGCTGGGGAAATGCGTTACGTAGTCGTTGAAGGCACCATCCTCGGATAGCGCGCCCACGTACAGTTCGTTAATCGCATAGCCAACACAGTTGCGCTTGTCGTCTGAGCCATGGGTGTCGCAAGTATTGGAAGACTCGGTCATCCATATACGGAGGTAGCGTACGGGAATCATCCAATCGACCAGCTTCAGCGTGACAGTACCGCCCTTACCTTCGTTGACGCTGCCCAGTGGAAACGTTTGCCATGTCCCCTTCATCGTGCCCTCGTAAAAGGGTTCGAGTTCTCCAGTCCAGAATTGCACCGCGTATTTTTTTGCGTAAGGATCGGCCCAGGCGATGCGGATGGCGTTCACGTCAATCTTCGTGCCGAGGTCGATCATCACCCACTGGGGATGAAGCGAGTCGGCCTCTCCCGTGAAGGCTTTGGACAGATAAGGATTGCTCTTCCAGTAGGAGTGAATGTCGCCGTCGGTGAGGCGTGACCATCCATTGCCGTCGCCTCGGCTGAATCCGCGGTGCGGCAGAGGAGAAGCCCATGAGCTGTGAATTTCTTCTCCAGGCTCCGCATTGCCGACGAAATAGCCTTCCTGCTTCTCGGGATTGCTCCACTTCCCTGCCGGATTCCAGTGCCAGGCTTCGACCATCAGTTCGGTGTTTTGCCGGTAGGTGACCGTTTGCCACCCAGCGCCGAGGATCTCTTTCAGCAGTGGATCTTTGAGCAGGTGATCGGGAGTTCCGGTCCGCAAGCGGTCGATGGCGGCACCCAGGGAGTGGACGGGACTGAACGTGTTGGCAACGTGCGCCGGGTCCGAATCAACGGTGACCTTCTGGGCCGCCATGGAAACTGAAAGCGCCATCACAGTCGCGATAACAAGAACTGGGAGAAAACGTTTTTCGAGACGCATGGCGCCCTCCGCACTCGCAAGCAAGACCATTCTCAAAAAAAGCGATCCTTCTATTGAAACGATTCAGCAGGCCTAAAAATCGCAAACAGGATAACACCGAAATCCTTACCAGAGTTCAAACAGTAGGGCGTCCGACGATGAATCCAGTTGCTTTGGATTCGAACTTCTACAACGAATACAGTTCTTGACAAACGGAAATAACAAAATCGAGATACAATGCTTGCCGCTCTTAGACCAAGAGAAAGCGTTCTGCCTGGGGATCCAACCGCAAAGGGTAATCTGATGGGCCACCTCACACCTGCAGAGCGTCCTGTCGTCACCTGATGTGAGAAGAATCGCTGGAGAAAATTCCTATGACAAACTTGCGCACTCTCGTGGTTTCAGTCGGCCTGGTGCTGGCGACAATTCAATTCTCAACCGCACAACATTGGGTTCCCCTCGCGAATCAGCCCAACGCGAACCTGGGACTGGGCAACCCTCTCTTGCTCACAGACGGTACAGTCATCCTTCACCAAGCCTGCGGTCCGCAATGGTGGCGTCTGGTTCCGGATGCATTCGGAAGCTACGTCAACGGAACCTGGAAACGGATCGCCTCATTGCCATCCGGATACGCACCTCTCTACTTTGGATCCGCGGTGTTGCCGGACGGCCGCGTCATGATGGCCGGCGGAGAATACAACGCGACCAATGGAAACTGCCAACCCGTCTGGACCAACCAAGGCGCGATCTATGACCCGAAAACCAACAAATGGACGATGGTAGCTCCACCATCGGGCTGGCAATCCATCGGCGACGCCCAGAGCGTGGTTTTGGCTAATGGCACCTACATGCAAGCGAACTGCTGCACCAAGCAGAGCGCTCTGCTCGATCCGGCCACATTGACCTGGACAAGCACGGGCACAAATAAGAGGGACGTTTATGACGAAGAGGGCTGGACTCTTCTGCCGGACGGCACAGTGCTGACGGTGGATGCCTACGTGTTCGCCTACGCCAAGAACGGCAAGCGGTATGAGATCTATCATCCGTCAACCGGCAAGTGGACAAGCCCTGGAAACACGCCCGTGCAACTTTGGGATTCCTATCCCGACGCAAATCACGCATCGTACGAACTTGGCCCGGGCGTTCTGAGACCGGACGGGACCGTCTTTTACCTGGGCGCAAATGGTGCTCCCGGACAAGCCGGACACACTGCCACTTACGACACGAAAACGAAAACCTGGACTGCCGGACCTGACATCCCGGATGGAATGGATGCCGCTGATGGTCCGGCGGCGCTGCTTCCGGGCGGAAGCGTACTGTTTCAGGCCAGTCCCGGTATCTTCAACACCGGCTCTAAGTTTTTCACCTGGGATGGAACCCAGTATAGAGACGTCACATCGAGCAACACGGATGCGCCGAACCTTTCGTCGTACTACGGCAATATGCTGTTGCTACCCACCGGCGAGGTCCTATACACCGACTTCGCCAACGTATGGGTTTTCCAGCACGGCGGGAATCCCAAGAACGCATGGCTCCCGCAGATTCTCTCGGCTCCCTCGACCGTGAGGCCCGGGCACACGTATGTTGTATCGGGCCTGAACTTCAACGGATTCTCGCAAGGCGCCGCATACGGTGATGACATCCAGGGAGCCACGAACTATCCTCTGGTGCAAATCACCAACCGGGTGAGCGGCCAGGTGTCCTATGCTCGGACGCATGACCACAGCACGATGGGCATTGCCTACACTACGCCTGCCTCGACCAGTTTCGATGTGACCGGCAAAATCCCAACCGGCTTGAGCGACTTACGGGTGGTGTGCAATGGCATTGCGTCTCTTCCCGTAACCGTGAACGTTGAATAACACGAGAGCCACGCGGCTCTCACAGCGCAACTCGAATGCTTCGATCATCTCGCTGATAGTGTCCTGAGTCTTGGTTTCGACTCAGGACGCTGTCAATCCCTTCGCCGATTGACCCGCATCCCCGTATCCTGCTACCGTCATTTGTTTGCCCGATCGCGTGCGGACGCCTCTAGCTGTGTGGCGCGGGCACTCTTGCCCGCGCACGCTCGGAGGCGCATGGTCGCCGGATCGCGGCGGCAACCGTGATGTGGTCACGCGCCGGGGTCCAAAGTTCGTAACGGAGACTCTCCATGTCTGCCATCAAATTTCGTGGTGTCGATTTCATTCAATACGATTCCCTGCTCACCGACGAAGAAAAACTCGTGCGCGACACCACGCGCCAATTCATCGAAGACAATCTGATTCCCATCATCGAGGGATGCAATCGCGCGGGCCGCTTCCCGCGCGAACTGGTAAAGCCGATGGCCGAACTGGGCTTCTTCGGCGCATCGCTCAAGGGATACGGCTGCGCCGGCATGGGCAACGTGGAATACGGTCTGATGACGCAGGAACTCGAGCGCGGAGATTCCGGAGTGCGGAGTTTTGTCAGCGTACAGTCGGGGCTCTGCATGTATCCGATCTACGAATTCGGCAGCGACGAGCAGAAAAACACGTGGCTTCCCGCGATGCAGAAAGGCGAAAAGCTTGGATGCTTCGGCCTGACCGAGCCTGATTTCGGATCGAACCCGGGCGGGATGCGAACGCGGGCTCGCAAGGTTGGGAACGAATATGTGATCAATGGCGAGAAGATGTGGATCACCTCGGGCACCATCGCCGATGTCGCCGTCATCTGGGCCAAGGTGGAGAACGAGAATGACCGCATCCGCGGATTCCTAGTGGAGACGAACCGTCCGGGATTTAAAGCTGACGACATTCACGGAAAGTGGTCGCTACGAGCGTCGGTGACATCTGGTCTGTCGCTGCAGGATGTGCACGTGCCCGAGTCGAATCTGCTCCCTAAAACCGGCGGCCTGCGCTCTCCGCTGATGTGCCTCAACCAGGCGCGCTACGGCATTGCCTGGGGAGCGATTGGCGCGGCGATGTCGTGCTACGACTGCGCGCTGCAGTATTCCCTGCTCCGCAAACAATGGCGCGATCAGCCAATCGCTTCGCACCAACTCGTACAGGACAAGCTGACCTGGATGATCAGCGAGATCACAAAGGCGCAATTGCTGGTGCTACAGGTGGGACGTTTGAAAGACGCGGGAAAGGTCGAACCGCAGCACGTCTCGATGGCCAAGCGCAACAACGTATGGATGGCACTCGAGTGCGCCCGGCTCTCGCGTGACATTCTCGGCGCGAACGGCGTGGCCGACGATTATCCGATTATGCGCCACCTGATGAATCTTGAGTCCGTGAAGACCTACGAAGGCACGCACGACGTACATTCTCTGATCATCGGGCAGAGCGTCACGGGGATCGACGCGTTCTAGTTCCATTTCTCGCGCTATTGGAGAGCGTCGATAGCTGGGAGCCACAGATGAGCCTTCCACACTGGGAATACTTTCTTTCGATAGAAACGGACCTAACGCAAGGCATGCGATACGTTGAGTTCGCGCCGGAGAATTATGCCACGTTCTCGGTTGAGTTCGCTCGCATCATCGTGGCTGCGTCAGCTGAGTTCGATGCCGTTGCTAAAGCTTTGTGCAACGCGATCGACAAGAACGCATAGCCTGAGAATATCAATGACTACCAGCCGATTATCGTCGGTCAGTATCCAAGATTCCCGGAGTACAAGATTCAAATCCCTCGCCTCAAGATAGAACTCGATCCATGGAGAACCTGGACTCCTAAAGCGTCACCAGACTGGTGGTCTAAAGGCAACAACAAGATCAAACATCAGCGGGACTTATACTTTGCCAGCGCTAACCTGAAAAACGCGCTTGATGCCACAGCGGTCCTCACGGGCATTGTGTACCTTTATGACGCGAAGGAAGGCGGTTTTCCGCCCGTCGATCTCGCCGCAGCCCCTAAGCTCTTTGGAACCCCAAGCCGATCCCAAGGGAATGCATGACGCAACCATCACATGGAGCTGCAGAGTGTGGAAATAGAAACTAGCAGGTGGTTCTAATCCGGTGTTGGTGGCTAGGTCCGAAGTTCGTAGCGGAAAACGCAACGTCACGGGAACTATTCATCTGGCCGAGCCCGGCAACGGTTCATCCGTACAACTCCTCCAGCAATTCGTACGCCCGCCGCAAATGCGGGATCACGATGCTGCCGCCTACTACCATCGCCACGTTGAGAGACTCTTCCTGTTCGGCGCGCGCCACTCCGAGACGGTAGGCCTGGATCGCGTGGTAGAAGATGCAGTCATCGCACCGTAGGCAGGCTGAGGCAACCAATCCCATCAACTCTTTCGTCTTAGCCGACAGGGCACCTTCCAGGTAGGTATTGTGATCGATGTTGTAATAGCGCTTCACCAGAAAGTTATTCGCCTTGTCGACGTTTGCGTTGAGACGTGCGCGCGTCTCGATAAAGCGGCGTGCAAGTTCGCTCTTGTCGGCTACGTATTTCTCGGTGAAGAGGAAGGTCGGCTCCTTGCGTTCCGGTGCTGGCCGCTCAGGACGCTCTGCCGCAGATTGTTCTGTCGTGGGAGTCATGGGCAAATACTAGCAGAGAACTTGGGCGACCCAGCGCAACCGGATTGCCGCCACTTTCGAAACACTGGGTTGACATGGATTGTCGGCGAGCAGGATGATTCAAATCATCATCCATTGCCAGGGATGATCACCTTTCGAGACCCTCCGTCTGCCAGACGGAACGGCCTGGCAGTAATGCGTCGCTGACTTCTTTCCCTCAGCACGATCGCGGAAGGAGATTTATGGCTCTTCGCGGCTCGACGATTTTTCTTCTCGGATTTTTGTTTACTCCGTCTGTCTTCGCCAGCGGCCCCACGGGAACCATCACAGGAACAGTGACCGATCCCTCTGGCGCGGTGGTGCGCAACGCGCGGATCACGATTCTCAACGAGGCCACCAATGCCGTCCGCAATGCGGAGACCAACGACGATGGCGACTTCACGGTTGCGCTGTTGCCTCCGGGACGGTATCGAGTGACTGCGGAAGGCGCAGGTTTCCGCCGCAGTATATTCAATGACGTCACTGTCGATGTCGACCAGACGGCACGCGTGGATTTCGCCCTTGAGGTTGGCGCGGCGACTGAAGAAGTCAGAGTGAAAGACACGCCTCCCGCGATCCAAACCGATACGTCCACCCTTGGCCAGGTACTCAATAATCGCTTGGTGCAGGAGTTGCCGCTCAACCAGCGCAACTTCCTCGATTTTGCGCTGCTCGTTCCGGGAAGCCAGTTGCCAGCGGAAGGCTCGCAGAACTCCACGCAGGGCGGAGCACTCAGCGTCAACGGAGCGCGCGAGCAGTCGAATAACTTTCTGCTCGATGGCGTGGACAACAACGATCCTTACATTAACCAGTACGTGGCCTTGCCTTCTGTCGACGCCATTCAGGAATTTAAAGTGCAGTCCAGCGACTATTCCGCGGAATATGGACGGGCCAGCGGCGCGCAGATTAATGTAGTGCTGAGAAGCGGGACCAATGCATTCCACGGCTCGCTCTTCGAATACTTCCGCAACCGCAGCCTGGACGCGAAAAACTATTTCGATCTTCCCGACTGCACGCCGAGTTCTGCGCCAGGAACTTGCGCAGGGATTCCCGCGCTGCAGCGAAATCAGTTTGGTGGTACGGTGGGCGGCCCGATCCTCACAGATAAGACTTTCTTTTTTGTTTCGTATGAAGGACTGCGACTGCGGCAGGCGAACACCCGCGTGGCGACGGTGCCCTCGCAGGTGCAATGGGCGACGGCGTCCGGGCTAGCCCAACAGTTTTTCGGATGTCCTCAAAATCCGTCGTGCCAGGTTGGGCAAAATGTCTTCAGCCTTTATCCGCAGGCCAACGTCGGCTCCGACTTGCTGGATTCGAATAGCTTCCTGTCTGCTCCGGTCATTCGTCGCTCCGACAATCTCTATACGGCCAAACTCGACCAACATTTCAGCGCGACCGACACGGTTTCCGCCCACTACTCGCTGATCGATCAGAACAGATTCTCTCCCGTCGATCCGGTGAACTCGTTCACGCAACTGCCGGGCTACGGCAGTTACACGTCGAATCACGGTCAGAATGCCGGTCTGGAATGGACGCGCGTGTTTCATTCGAAACTGCTGAACGCGTTTCGGCTGGGCTTCATCCGCATGCGAGCCACAGTGCTCCAGCAAAGCCACGGCACAGATTTCAACGCGGCACTTGGATTCCCCGACGTTCTCACCAATCCTGTGGATTTAGGCTATCCCAACCTGTCCATAACCGGCTTCGACGGCATTGGCGAGCCGGTGAACTATCCACAGGATCGGCACGATACCACGATCCAGATCGCGGACAATTTGGCCTGGACCGTTGGACGCAATCAGTTCAAGATGGGCGCGGATTTTCATCGGCTGCGCCTCGACAATTACCTTGATTTTCTGGCGCGCGGCGAATGGCTCTTCCTTGGCTGCGTCGCAACGCAGTCACTAACCTGTGCCCCGCCGCCCGGGATCGATCTTCCCACTCTAGCTCTGACCGAACTGTTAGCCGGAATTCCCGACGCCGCCATCGGAGTTACCGGCAACACATTCAACAGCCTGCGCAGCCACGGCGTGAGCAGCCACATCCAGGACGATATTCACGTTGTGCCGCGCTTCTTGCTGAACGTCGGCCTGCGCTACGAATACAACACACCGCCCGTGGAAGCTCTGAATCGTTTCAGCGTACCCGATCTCAGCGCGAACTCCGCCACCTGCACGCCGGTTCCCGATTGCCAGTTCATTCAAGCGGGGACCAATGGAATCCCCAAAGCAACGTACTCTCCGAGCAAAACCGATTTTGGTCCGCGCCTCGGTTTCGCGTGGCGTCCATTGAAAACGGAACGGTGGGTCGTGCGATCGGCCTACGGCATCTTCTGGGATTCGTCGATTGCGAATATCAACATCTTCCCGCGGATCAATCCGCCGTTTTACAACCTGTCGTTCTCGCCGCAGAATCCGTCGACTTGCCCAGGAGGCCTGTGCACGGTGCAGGACATTCTCAGCCAGCCGGGCGGACTGGTGCAGGACAACATGATCTCTCCCAAGTTCCGGGACGGGTACGTACAACAGTGGAATACCGACCTGCAATACGAGGTCCTGCCCAACTGGATGGTGGATGCGGCCTACGTCGGCTCCAAAGGGACGCATCTGAGCAACGTCATCGATTTGAACCAGACGAATCCAGACACGGGGCCGCCGCTTCCTCAGTTCGCATCGATCCTGTTTGTCGAAGCGAGCTCCAACAGTTCCTACAACTCGCTGCAATTGCGTTCGGAGAAGCGCGCACGAAACGGTCTTTCGCTCCTTCTGGCGTACACATATTCCAAATCGTTTGACGATATCTCGTCCGTATTCGGAGGAAGTGTAGGGGCCGGGCTGCCACAAAATTCGCAAGACCTCGCTGCTGACCGTGGCCCCTCGGATTTCAACGCCGTGCATCGCTTCTCCGGCAGCTTCGTCTATGACCTGCCTCTGCACAAGCTGTGGAAGGGCGGGCCTACGCGGCTTTTGGGGAACTGGCAAGCGGGAGGTATTATCACGGCGCAGTCGGGCTCGCCGTTCACGGTTGTTCTGGCCGGTGCATCAACTTCGGCGGGGGCAGCATTTGGAAATCCGGCGCGGCCGGATCTGGTGAGCGCTCCCTTTGAGACAACCAAGGCCTCCGGTTGTCCGACGCAATTGCGCATTCCGCAGAGCTGGTTTAATACCTGTGCGTTTGCATTCCCCGCACCGGGAGTTATTCCAAACACGTTCCAGTTCGGCACCGAGGGGCGCAACATCCTCACTGGCCCCGGTTATACGAATCTCGATCTTGGCTTGGCGAAGAGCATGGCGCTGCGGTCGGAGAACCGTCGACTGGAATTTCGAGGAGACTTCTTCAACCTGTTTAATCACCCGAACTTCGATATTCCTGCTCATGTTCTGGGTGCGACGAACTTCGGACAGATCCTTTCCGCAAATTCCTACGGCAACAAGCCGCCGCGGCAGATTCAGCTGAGCGCACGATACGTCTTCTGATAGTTAAGAAATTTACGCTGTCGGCTTGTCGCGCGGGGGTTCGACGGCCAGGAATTCTTCCGCAAAGCGACGGGCATAGTGGTCGAGCAAGCCGGGAATCCGCTGCGGGTCGGAGGACTTCAGGACCAACCCGGCGTGATGGTGTTTCTTGATCCGCAGGTGCACTTCGGGATCGTTATAAGCCGAAGTGTCGGGATTCTCCTGGCGCGCAAGCGAGAGGATCACTCCTGCATATTCCTCGCGAGCCGACGGAAGCTTGTAGCTGCCGTCTCCGCCGGCAACCTCGATGCGGGCCCACTCGCGCCATAGATTGATCCCAGTCGCGGTCTCGACCATCTCGTTGATGTAAGCTCCGCCGACGCGCGCCGCACACTCCAGAAAATAGAAATGCCCGTCGACCTGCGCTTTGATGAACTCCGCGTGCGCCACCCCGCGTAGCAGTCCGATGGCAGCAATCAGGTCAAGGTTAATGGCACGAAGAGCCGAATCGTCTTCGCATTCGCGAGCGACAGTGAACGTCGTAAACACTCCGCCATGAGCCACGTTCATGGGCGGCTTGCCGTACTGGCTGACGTTCGAGAACACCACATCGTTTTCCGAAACCACCGAGTCGACGTGGTACACATCTCCTGGGACAAATTTCTCCAGCAGAAATGTGGACTGCTTGTCGCCGAGTTGATCGAGCACCGGCCACAATTCTTCCCCGGCATGGATCTTTTTTATGCCGATTGCCGACGCCTCCTGGCGCGGCTTCAGCACCCAGGGCCCGGGCACGTGATCCAGGTAGTACTGGATGTCTCCGTGGTTCACGACCGGCACGAAGTCAGGTACGCGGACGTTACGGTCTAGGGCCCGCATTCGCATGGCCAACTTGTCGCGAAAATACCGCATGGTGGTGAGGCCCATCCCGGGGATACGCAGGTGCTCACGCAAGGTCGCGGCCGTTTCCATATCGAATTCGTCAAGCGCAACAATTCGGTCCAGCTTTTCGTTGCGCGCAAGATGGGTCACCGCTTTCACAATATCGGCCAGTGGAATTTCGTCAGGAAGGTAGTAAGTTTCATCAAGACTTTCGCAAGGCCAGTCCGCGTTACGCAGTTTCTCGGCCGTCAGCAGGAGCACCCGGCATCCCTGGCGCTTGCACTCGCGCATGAACTCCTGCCCTTTTTCATAGGTCGTGATACAGAGGAAAGTTAGCGGACGCTTCTCGGGCATAAGCGCGACTTCGATCAGGGATAGGAGGATACCATGCTCACCGGTGGCGATCGCATGCGATCTTTCGCCGGACAAAAACGATTCGGTGAATCCTGTATTTTCATTCTGTTCGCGAGTGCGATATAGTCTCACCCCGGCGCGTAACATTTCTGGAGCGCCTGGAGAGATCGCATGGCAACGCAGACCCGGCCGGAAGGAAAAGCCCGCACCTACGGGGAAAACATTGAAAGCGACCTCGCGGCGCGACTCCTGCGCGTGGTCGAAGTTGCTGCCATCGCATCGGCTCACACCATGGGGCAAGGCGATCGCAAGCTCAGCGATCAGGTGGCCACCGAAGCCATGCGGAAGACCATGGACTCGATCCCGATGCACGGGACGATTGTCATCGGAGAAGGCGAACGCGATGAAGCTCCCATGCTCTATATCGGCGAGAAAGTGGGCGCCGAATTCTCCGATGGCACGGAAGTTCCGGAAGTTGATATCGCCGTCGATCCGCTGGAAGGGACGAACCTTTGCGCCACCGGAGCTCCCGGGGCGATTACAGTGCTGGCTGCGTCGGAGCGCGGAGGCTTGCTCAACGCGCCCGATTGCTACATGGAAAAAATTGTCGTCGGGCCATCCTGCAAAGATGCCGTTTATCTTGACGCTCCCGTTTCCCACAATCTCAAGAACATCGCGCGCCGGCTGGATCGCGATGTGGAAGATCTGGTGGTGATGGTGCTGGACCGACCGCGCCACGAAAAACTGGTCGCGGATATCCGCGCGGCAGGCGCTCGCATTCGACTGATTGGCGATGGCGATCTGTCGGCCGGAATCGCAGCCGCGGTCATCGGAACCGGCGTACACGCAGTGATGGGATCAGGCGGCGCGCCTGAAGGAGTGATTACAGCGGCAGCGGTCCGCTGTCTCAACGGATATATGCTGGGCCGCTTAGTCGTGAAGCCCGATCAGGAAGAGCGGCTGGAGCGCATGGGGATCAAAGACAAGAACCGCATCTATGAAGCCGAGGACCTCGCGCCCGGAAAGCAGCTGATCTTTGCCGCGACCGGCGTGACTGACGGCGCGCTGATGAAGGGCGTCCGATTCTTCGGCGAGGGCACGCGGACGTCGTCGGTGATCATGACTCTGCGCACGGGAAAAGTGCGATTCGTCGAGAGCATCCATCTGGAGAAGAATCCGGACTTTAAGGTCAGGTTCTCGTAACAAGCCCATTTGTAATACAATCTAGGTTGTTAATCTAGATGAATTGGAGTTTCCTTGTATGCGAACAGTGGGTCTATTTGAAGCCAAACAGAAGCTCTCGGAACTTGTTGAGCGCGCCAGTGAAGGAGAACAGATCGGTATCACGCGACGAGGCAAACTGGCCGCGGTAATTGTCCCCGCTCGGCCCGAACTGAGTATGGAGGAAGCCTTTGCTCAGATCGATCGGATCCGCTCGAAGGTCAAGCCTCTGCCCAAGGGCGTGACGATCAAAGATCTCATCGAAGAGGGCCGCCGGTGAAGCGTTTTGTTCTTGATGCGTCTGTGACTTTGGCATGGTTGATTGACCGCACGATTCCCCCCTACGCCGCGCGTATCAAACAACTTCTACTTTCGGGAGACCGCGCTATAGTTCCGTCACTGTGGCGACGCGAAATTGCGAACGGCTTTCTAGTTGCCGAAAGGCGAGGCCTGCTGACCCCTTCCGACACGATGCAAATCCTGCAAGCTTTTGAAGCAGGAGTGGCTCGGGGGATTGAAGAAAGCCTGCAGGCTCTCCCAATGTGCGGCGTAATGACGACGGCTCGTCAGTTTCAGTTGACTGCGTACGACGCAGAATACCTCGATACCGCGCGCATACAACAACTTCCCTTGGCCACTCTGGACCGGCAACTAGAAAAGGCCGCTCTGCAGTCTGGAGTGCAAGTGCTCTAGCGGTTTTCAGCCTTCTTACTTCAGATACTCCGAATCCTTCTTCAGTTCCTCCGGAATCGTGGGGAATGGCGGCCAGTCCTGCGAAAATCCTTTCAGAAGAGGTGTTGCCACTTCGGAGCGCAGACTTCCATCGTGTACGGAAAACTTGTGCGGATTGCCCGCTGAATATCCCTCCCACAGACTCACACCAGCGTAGGCACCGTCCTTGCGCAGGACGTAATAAATCATATCCATGAAGCGGAGCTTGTTCATGTCGCCGTTGTAATTGCGCACGATACGCCTAAGAGCATCGATGCCGGCTTCCTGCGGAGACATGCCGTGCCGCATGTTCTCAACAATCGTGTGAGCGCCCGCGACTTTGATGTTCTCTTCCCCGCTGCCGGTAGCCCCGGCGGAGCCCACGTCTTGGTCGGTATAACAGCCAGCGCCGATGATTGGCGAATCTCCGCAACGGCCGGGCAATTTGAAGGCAAGTCCGCTGGTCGTGGTGATGCCCGACATTTCTCCCTTTTCGTTCAACACAGAACAATGGATCGTGCCCGTCGGCGGGAACAGCACACGGCGCACTGCGGAAAGCAGGAACTCCTGTTCGATGCCCAGATCGGCGGCCCGCTGCTTCAGTTGATCGATGCGATCACGCAGCAAATCCGCCCGTGGCCCGGAGCCCGGGGCGGGCGCTTGCCAATGGGGATCGGCGATGCCCGGCCCCCACCAGTCACGATCAGAATTGAACTCCTTCCACAGCATCCAGATCTTACGGGAGCGATCGGTCAGCAGGTTCTCGCGCGGGAAACCCATGGCCACGGCAAACCGTTCTGCGCCCTCGCCCACGAGCATGACGTGCCCGGTGTGTTCCATGACGGCCTTTGCAACCATCGAAACATTCTTGATGTTGCGCACGCCACCCACGGAACCGGCCCGGCGAGTGGGCCCGTGCATGCAGCAGGCATCCAGTTCGACGACACCCTCTTCATTGGGCAGGCCGCCCAGACCGACAGAATCATCTTTGGGATCGTCCTCGGGTCCTCTCACCACTCGGACACCCGCCTCGAGCGTGTCCCCGCCACCCTTGAGAAAAGCGTAAGCAGAGTCAACATACGCGTGGCCGTTGTGGGCGCAGATGATGATCGGCCGCTTCGCCGAATCGTTTTCGGAGGCATGTCCCTGCTGAGTGGGTTGCACGACGCTTGAAATTGCCTGGCCTGGCACACCTCCGGCAACGGCACCTAACACGGATGTTTTAACGAAATCACGGCGCGAGATAGTCATGAGTTCACCCTAGTCAATGAAACGCAGAAGGCGAAGAATACCACGGAGGACACTGGGCGCAATCAGACAAGGAAATTTCTAGAGGAGTCGTAATTCAATCGAGGGACGGGCTCACCCCCGTCCCCGATTGGAAGCCGCACTGAAACTCCGAATTTACCTACGGGCGAACCGGCGGAGCCTCCCGGGATATTCCGCCCCCTGTTGCTGCAGGCGCTCGGCGGCTGTCGTGCTGATGGGCTGTACTCTTTCCGTCCTGAACCGGAGCAGCGCGGCGATATTGCCTACTTTGTCGAACTCCGGGTCGTCCTTGACATAGAAGGTCTCGATCTCGCGTCGGACCACCCAAGGCAGAATCGCTTCACCGACATCCACGATTTCCTGCGTAGCCCGCCCGCAGACCGGGCAGTAGCTGACCAGATGGGCATCGATGTGGCCGCAACCGCTGCACTCGACGGCGTGGGCCTGTAGATTCTCTCCGACCAGAAGGGTCTGTACCTCTCCCAACTCGAGTGACCGCAAGACGCGCCGAAGACCCGTAACGCCTCGGCCGTTGCTGCGCGCATGGCTGAGCGTCTGATTGACCAGATCACGGCGGCGCTCGTTCTGCCATTGCTCGACAATCTGCTGCGCGTGGCTGCGGATTTCGTCTCGTGTCACGCGCGCCAAATCCGCATGGAACCGCCCGATCAGCGCCTCACTTACATAAGGATGGAGCTGCGGCTCGAACAGCGGGCGGTGCGCGTCCTGGCAGGCGAGGATCCAATTCTCAAAAACGCCCTTATCCATCAACTCTTTCAAGTTTTCAGCGATGTTCTTGAAGTGCTGGCGCACTTCATCTTCGACGCGGCGCTGGGCGTGGCCGCCCTCGTATCCCCCGAAACCGTCGCTGCGTCCCCGGCGGGGCAGCGGATGGAACAGATCTTCCCGTTCGGTAAGTTCGCCAAGGCGAAGATCGAAGATGCGGGCGCGATGTCTGTCCAGAAGAACAATGGCCAGAAGAGGTGACGCTCCGAGCAGGTGCGCCAAAGGCTTCAGGTGAAAATAGCGGTCGACAAAAATCTGCGTGCCGCTCAGAGTCGGAGGCAAGTCGTATTCCCGCCAAAGATTTTGCGCCGCACAGGCAAAAACCGCTTTCGCATGCGTGCCGTTGCTGCGCAGTTCCCCGGAGAGCCGCACGACGCGGTCTATGTCGGCTCGCGCGCCTTCTTTTCTACCTTTGCTCTCGAGGGCACGCATCGCCTCGCGCGCCAGATCCTTGATGAGGATCGTGTCTTCTTTGTGTGCTTTATTGCGCGGTGTGGACGGTTGAAAATAAAAACTGACAGCGCATGAGTTCTGATCTTGAAATTCAGCCAATTCACGGATTTGTTCGCGAGTCATGCTCATGGAATCTCTCCACTGATCATTTGGACTAGACTGCGCCGGTTGAAGCGAACCGGCCTTCGAACTGCTTGGCCAACGCCGGTGCTTTGCGCAGGTGTTCGCGCGCAGCGGAAACGAAGCCGAGCACCCGATCCTCCGGTTGGCCAGTGATGGCCACAATCTCTTCGACACTGAAGCCCTCGACCGCATGAAGGATGAACGCCTCGCGTGGTCCCGACCCCAGATCGCGCAGCGCGGAAGCAATGAGCCGAAGCAGTTCATCCGAAGCCATGATTTGCTCCGGTGTGGCAATGCGAGAGTCCGCAATCACCGTTGCTCCCGTAATCGACTCATCGGGTTGATGGAACTGCAGTTCCGGCTCATCACTGCCCTTGACGTTCGGCCGCCGCGCCGATTCCTCCAGGTGCACAGCATTCCCATTGCTTTCATCAGCGCGCGACAGTTCGTCTAAAGCACGCAGAGCCTGGCGGTAGAGCCAGGGTTCCAGCGCCAGCTTTTCGGGCTTCTCCTGCTCATCGCTGAGGGCAGCGGCGATGGCTTCGTCGATCACTTCCTCTTTAGAAATGGAGTCGGGCTCGATGCTATCCTGCGCCTCGCGGAAGTAGATTTCGCGCTCGACAAAGCGATCAAGGCGCGCCAGGTTCGCGTTCACGTACGAGCGGACATCTTCCGCGGAAATAGTGGCGGGAAATACCACCGCCAGTGTCTCCTCAAACGGAACTTCCCGCACGGGCGGCGCAGAACGCGCGCTATTGCCGCGGCGTCCGCGGTGCCACTTGTGCGATGCGCGCAGCAGGTCCTTATGCTTGTTGACCTGCTGTAGCAGGTCTTCGAACGCAGTCTTCACCGCTGTTGCCGCCGTCGGAGCCTTAGCCTGTACCGCCATCTGTCCCGAGGGCAATCGCAGGTTCAATGAAACACTGGTGCCCTCTTTGGGCGAGACATCTTCCACAACGCCCCGAAGGTGCACCAGTTCAGGCCGGAACACCTGCAGCCTCTTGTCTAGTTTTTCGATCTGGTGTTGAACATCTTTTTCTACGGCGGGAATTTTAGGAAGACGGTAACTGACGTGAACGTTCATGAGCGCCTCGGCCTTGCTGTACGAAGGTCGCGCAACCAAGTGCTTTCTTAAGCGAATTGTACACCCGGTGTGAAGAAGGCAAACGGAGAAATCGGGCCGACCAGACACAATAATTTAGTTAGGGATTGACTGGTAGAACTCCCAGTTTCGCGATAAAGGTTTGCAGCCTCTTCTTCCAGCCGTTTATGATGCCCAGCCATGACTCGCTACCAGATTCTATTGATTAGTCTCCTCGGCGCGGTGTCGATTGCTCAGACTCCGGCTTCTAAAGAAGTGGAAACCGTTTATCCCGACGCTCACGCACTCTATCTCGATCTGCACGAGCATCCCGAACTGTCGAACCATGAAACGCAAACTGCCGAGAAGTTGGCCGCTCACTTGCGGAGCGCCGGCTATGACGTCACTGAGCATGTTGGCGGGACTGGGGTCGTCGCCATTCTGAAAAATGGTTCTGGCCCAACCATCATGCTGCGCACCGAATTGGACGCGTTGCCCGTCGAGGAAAAAACCGGCCTGCCCTACGCCAGCAAGGTACATGCCAAAGACGATGCC
>Ga0070732_10000359_pt1 | contig 30392 bp, 28 predicted proteins | sample Coa_R1_5_FD_66449 | JGI IMG/M metagenome (GOLD analysis project Ga0070732, IMG submission 66449) | Surface soil microbial communities from Centralia Pennsylvania, which are recovering from an underground coalmine fire - Coalmine... | ecosystem: Environmental > Terrestrial > Soil > Unclassified ... | reverse complement strand
CTACTCCAAGCAGAACGGCGGCAACACCTTCGCCTTCTACTCCCCGGAGATGAACGCCGCCGCGGTCGAGCGGCTGATGCTCAAGAGCAAGCTGCGCCGCGCGCTCGAGCGCGACGAGCTGGAGATCAAGTACCAGCCCAAGGTCGACCTGCGCACCGGCAGGATCATCGGCGCGGAGGCGCTGCTGCGCTGGCGCCTGCCGGGGCACGGCGACATCCCGCCCTCGCTGTTCATCCCGCTGGCCGAGGAGACCAACCTCATCCTCGACATCGGCGAGTGGGTGCTGAACCGGGTCTGCCTCGACTACCGCCAGATGCAGCAGCAGGGCAGCGATCCGGGCCGCATCTCGCTCAACCTGTCGCTGAAGCAGCTGCGCCAGGCGAGCTTCATCCTGCGCTGCCGCTCGGTGTTCCGCCGCCACCACGTCTCGCCGACCGCCTTCGAGCTGGAAATCACCGAGACCACGCTGATGGCCGACCCGCAGCGCACGGTGCGGCTGCTGGACGAGCTCTATGCCATGGGCCTGCACCTGTCGATCGACGACTTCGGCACCGGCTACTCCTCGCTGTCGGCCCTGCAGCAGTTCCCGATCGGCACCCTCAAGATCGACCAGTCGTTCGTGCGCGACGCTACCGACGACGCCGGTGATGCCACCATCGTGCGCACCATCATCGAGATGGGCCGCAGCCTCGGCATGGAAGTGATCGCCGAAGGGGTCGAGTCGCAGCGCCAGCTGGAATTCCTGCGCAGCAGCGGCTGCCACTTCGGCCAGGGGCGCCTGTTCGGCGAGCCGTGCACCGCGGCCGACCTGCTCGCGCTGCTGGCCCGGCAGGCCGCCGGCACCGCGCCGTTCGCGCACTTCATGCGACGCGCCGACGAGGCGGCCCCGCGCTCGGCTTAAAAGACGAAGCGTTGCTCACCCTGTCCCATGCCCGCGTCCGCCGCGGCCCGCAGATTCTGCTCGATGAAGCCACGGTCAGCGTCTTTCGCGGCGAGAAGGTCGGCATCGTCGGTCGCAACGGCTGCGGCAAGTCGACGCTGCTGGCGCTGATCCGCGGCGAGCTCAGCGTCGACGCCGGCGACTACAGCGCCCCCGCCAACCTCGCCATCGCCTCGGTGGCGCAGGACCTGCCCGACACCGACACCCCGCTCGGCGAGTACATCCAGGACGGCGACCTGGAGCTGCGCGCCGCCCAGGCCGAGCTGGCACGGGCGCAGGCGCACGGCGACGGCACGCGCGCGGCGCACTGGCACTCCCGCTACGAGGCGCTGGGCGGCTACAGCGCGCCGAGCCGCGCGGCGCAGCTGGCCGCCGGGCTCGGTTTCGACAACGCCGACCTGACGCGCGCGCTGCGCGAGTTCTCCGGCGGACTGAAGATGCGCGCCAACCTGGCGCGCGCGCTGATGCGCGCCTCCGACCTGCTGCTGCTCGATGAGCCCACCAACCACCTGGACCTCGATGCGCTGCTGTGGCTCGAGGGCTGGCTGCGCGCCTACCAGGGCACGCTGCTGCTCGTATCGCACGACCGCGAGTTCCTCGACGGCGTGGTATCGCGCATCCTGCACATCGAGGGCGGCACGCTGCGCGCCTACGCCGGCAACTACAGCGCCTTCGAGGTTCAGCACGCCGCGCAGCGCGTGCGCAGCGCGGCGCTCGCCACGCGCCAGCGCCGCGAGGTCGAGCACATCGAGAGCTTCGTGGCGCGCTTCCGCGCCAAGGCCAGCAAGGCGCGCCAGGTGCAGAGCCGGCTCAAGTGGCTGGCGCGGCTGCCGGGGATCGCCGCGGTGCACGACGAAGCCGAGTTTGGCTGGCAGTTCGCCGCCCCCGCCAGACTGCCGCAGCCGCTGGTGACGCTCGAGCGCGCCGCCGCCGGCTACGGGGCGCGGCGCGTGCTCGGCGGGGTGTCGCTGAGCCTCGGCCCCGGCGAGCGCCTCGGCGTCCTCGGCCGCAACGGCGCCGGCAAGTCGACGCTCATGCGCCTGATCGCGGGCGAGCTGGCGCCGCAGGCGGGCGAGCGCACGCCGGCGCCCGAGCTGGCCACCGGCTTCTTCGCGCAACTCGAGCTCGAGCAGCTCGACGGCGCAGCCAGTGCGCTCGCCGAGCTCGGCCGCCGCGGCGGCACGGCGGTCAGCGCCTGGACGCCGCAGCAGCAGCGCGACCACCTCGGGCGCTTTGGCTTCCGCGGCGAGCGCGTGTTCGAGCCGACCGCGAACTTCTCGGGGGGCGAGCGCTCACGCCTGGCGCTCGCCATCCTGGTGGCGCGCCGCCCCAACCTGCTGCTGCTCGACGAGCCCACCAACCACCTCGATCTGTCGATGCGCCACACGCTGCTCATGGCGCTGCAGGAGTTCGCGGGCGCCGTGGTGGTGGTGTCGCACGATCGGGCACTGCTGCGCGGGGTGTGCGACCGCTTCGTGCTGGTCGCCGGCGGAGAGCTCACGGACTTCGAAGGCGACCTCGAGGAGTACGCCGCCTGGCTGGAGCACGGCAGCGCCGCGCGGCCGGTGCCGGGCGAGGAGCCGACCTCACGGCGCGAGCAGCGCCGGCTGGAGGCCGAGGCGCGCAATCGCCTCAGTCCGCTGCGCGGCGAGCAGCAGCGCCTCGAGACGCAGCTGGCGCAACTGGCCGGCGAGCGCGTGGCGCTGGAAGCGCGGCTCGCCGACCCGGCCACCTACAGCGGCGCGCCGCGCGCCGAGCAGGAGCGCCTGGCGCGCCGGCACACCGAGCTGGCCGCCGAGACCGCGCGCGTCGAGGAGCGCTGGCTCGAGGTCATGACGGCGCTGGAACAGGCCTCATGAGGCTCAAGCGGCTGGTCGTGGCCACGCTGGCCGCCGCCTGGATCGGCACCGGCTGGTGGCAGGCGACCAAGCCGCTGCCGGGCGGCACGCGCCTCGCCTCGGCGGTGTGCCCGGTGCGCGCCGCCGACACCGCCTTCATCGCCGATATCAGCGCCGCAGATGCGTACGGGCGCGCGGTCGCGAGCCAGGCCATCTTCGACGAGGTGCTGCGCGTGGTGCGCGGCGCACGCCGCTTCATCGTGCTCGACTACGCGGACTTCGGCGCGCGCGGCGCCGGCGCCGCCCCGCCGCGGCGCCTGGCGGCGCAGCTGACGGACGCCCTGCTGGAGCAGCGTCGCGCCTTGCCGCAGCTCGCGGTGCTGTTCGTGGTGGATCCGGCCAGCGAGGACTACGGCGCGAGCCCGGCACCCGAGCTGCAGCTGCTGCGCGCCGCGGGCGTGGAGGTGGTGCCGGTCGACCTCGATGCGCTGCGCGATTCCAACCTCGTGTATTCCGGGCTGTGGCGCCTGGCGCTGTCCTGGTGGGACGGGCCGGGCGGTCCGGCCGGCGTCGAGAGCCGGCGCCTGAACTTCAAGGCCGACCACCGCAAGCTGGTGGTCGCCGACGACGGTCAGGGCGGCCTCACCGCCGTGCTGGGCTCGGCCAGCCCGCTCGACCGCGAGAGCGGCTGGTCGAACGCCGCGGTGCGCATCAGTGGCGCGGCGCTGCCGGCGCTGGTGGCGAGCGAGCTCGCGGTGGCGCGCTTCTCGGGTTGGCGCGGTGCGGACGCGGCCTTCGCCGCCGCGCCCGGCGCCGCGGCCTGCAGCGGGCCCGCGCCCGCGGACGGCGACTTTGCCGCCGGCGCCGCCGTGCACGCGCAGCTGCTCACCGAGGGCGAGATCCGCGAGGCGCTGCTCGCGCATACCGACGCCGCGGTCGCCGGCGATACCATCGACATCGCCGCCTTTCGTTTCGCCGAGCGCGGCGTGGTGGAGTCGCTGCTGGCGGCGGCGCGGCGCGGCGTCAGCGTGCGGCTGATCCTCGACCCGGGCGAGGACGCGAGCGGCGCGCACGGCGCGGGCGCGGGCCTGCCCAACCAGCCGCTCGCCGCGGAGCTGGTGTCACGCAGCAACGGCGCGATCCACGTGCGCTGGTACCGCACCCATGGCGAACGCTTCCACAGCGCCTTGGCGCTGGTGTACGACCGCCAGCGCGCCTGGCTGAGCGTCGGCTCCGCCAACTTCACGCGCCGCTCGCTGAATGACTACAACCTGGAGGCGAACCTCGCCGTGGAGCTGCTGCGCACCGCGCCGCTCGCCCAGCAGAGCGGGGACTACTTCGAGACGCTGTGGAGCAACAAGGCGGCGCTCGGCATCGAGTACACCGCCGACTACGCCGCCTTCGCCGATCCCTCGCAGGCGGACTACTGGCTCTGCCGCGTGCTCGAGGGGCTGGGCGCCGCGCCGTTCTGAGCGTGGTCGCTGCGCGCCGCCGCCGCGGCCTGCTGCCCCAGCGCCGTGAGCGCAGCCCCGGCGGCCTGCTCGAACGCATCCACGACCTCGGACAGGCGGTTGGCGGTGGCGGCGGCGCTGCCGCTGGCGACGAAGGTCGCCACCACCTCGCGCCCCTCGCGCCGCCCCATGATGCAGTCGAGCACTACGTGCACGGTGGGCGCCGCGCCGCCGGCGGTGTAGTCGGCGTCGAAGCGGCGTATCGCGATCTGCAGCAGGTAGCCGGAGGGGAACGGGCTGCGCGAGTCCTCCACCGAGGCCCACTGCTGCGAGCCGCGCAGCGTCCGCACCGTCAGCGCCTCGACCAGGTCCGGCACCGGCGCCGCCCAGCGGCTGCCGACGTAGAAGTCCATGCGGTGATCGGCACGCACCAGCATGATGTGCGGTGAGTCGAGGCCCGGGTCGGCGGAGGGGTGGCCGACGCGCAGCGACACCGCGAGCGCATCCGGATTGGCGACCGGCGCCGCCGGCGCCGTGTCCGCGGCGGGGGCGCGCAGGTAGTAGGTCTGCTCCGGCTGGGCGTTGCTGTGCAGCAGCCCGCCGCAGCCGCCGAGCTGCGCCGCGAGCAGTGCCAGCGCGCCGGTGCGCAAGGCGGCAGTTCTCACCGTGGGATCTCCACGCCGCGCTGCGGCGGCTGGTACAGAAGCTGCGCGGGATTCTCCCGCAGGCTGTTGGACAGGGCGCGGATGTCCTCGGCCGCGGCGCGCCCCTCGCGCACGAAGCGCTCGATCTCCGGCAGCCCGTCGCGCGTGAACGAGCGCAGGTCCTGGCGGTTCTCGGCGACCACCTGGTTGAGCTGCTCGGTGGCGTGCGCCAGGTTGTCGGCCACGCCGCGCAGGCGGTGCGAGGCCGACTCGACATCCGGGCTGACGCTGTCGATCACGCCGTGCGCGCTCTTGGCCGAGGCGCCGAGCTCGGCGGTCGCGCTGCGCAGCTCCGCCACCAGCGCATTCAGGTCGTGCACCGTCTGCGGCAGGTGACTGCTGGCCGCGTCGATGTGATTGAGGGCGTTCGCCACCGCCTTGAGGTTGTCGTCGCTCACCAGCCGCTCGGCGCGCTTCACCACCTCGGCCGCAGTGCCGACGAGCTCCGGCAGACTGGACAGGAATACGTCGAAGCGCGAGGGCGCCGAGCGGATCACCGGGTACTTGAGGCCGCTGACCGCCGGCGCCACGCGCTTGTTGGTGCGGTCCTCGCTCAGGTCGATGTACAGCAGACCCGTCACCCCCTGCAGCTGCAGCTCCGCCACCGTGCTGGCCGAGATCGGCGTGCTCGAGTCGATATCGACGACCACCTCGACCCGGCTCGAGTCGCGCGGATCGATGCGCATGTCGGAGACGCGCCCGACGCCCACGCCGAGGTAGCGCACCGCCGCGCCCTTGTCGAGGCCGCTGACACTGCCGTCGAAGTAGATCTCGTAGCGGTTGTAGTCGCGGTGCTCGCGCGTGTCGGAGTACCAGTAGACGAACAGCGCCCCGAGCAACGCCACGATCAGTACGAACGCGCCGACGGCGGCGTAGTTGGCGTCACGTTCCACGCGCCGCTCCGGTGCGGGCGCGCGCCCGTTCGCCGTGGAAGTACGCCTGGATCCACGGGTTGGGGTGGTCGACGATGCGCTCCAGCGTGTCGGATTCCATGCGCTTGTCCACGATCACCCCGACACGATTGCAGGTACGGAAGATGCTGTCCAGATCATGAGTGATCATGACGATGGTCAGCTTGAGGTGTTGCTGCAGGTACAACACCAGGTCGTCGAAGGCGGCGGCGCTCACCGGGTCCAGGCCCGAGGTCGGCTCGTCCAGGAACAGCAGCGTCGGGTCGAGGGCCAGGGCCCGGGCGATGGCGGCGCGCTTCACCATGCCACCGGACAGCTCGGCCGGGTACTTGCGCGCCGCCTCGGCCGGCAGGCCGACCAGGCGGATCTTGAGCAGCGCCAGCTCGTCGAGCGCCGCGGCCGGCAGGTCGAGATGCTCGATCATGGGCAGCTGCACGTTCTGCAGAAGGGTGAGCGCGGAGTACAGCGCCCCCTGCTGGAAGGCCACCCCGTAGCGCGCCTTGATGGGCCGCAGCTGCGCCTCCGACAGGCGCGTGATGTCGCTGCCGTCGATGCGCACCGTGCCGGCCTGCGGCCGCTGCAGGCCGAGGATGGTCCGCAGCAGCACCGACTTGCCCGAGCCCGAGCCGCCGACGATGCCGAACACCTCGTCCGGCTGCACCTCCATGTCCAGGCCGTCGTGCACCACCTGCTCGCCGAAGCGGTTGACGAGTCCGCGCACTTCCAGGGCCGGGTACATCTACAGGTCCATTTTCATGAACAGCACCGCGAACAGGGCGTCCGCGAGGATCACCAGGAAGATCGCCTGCACCACCGCCTGCGTCACCTGGCGGCCGAGCTCGCGCGCCGAGCCGCGCACCCGCATGCCGTGGAAGCAGCCGGCCATGCCGATCAGCACCGCGAACACCGGCGCCTTCAGCAGTCCGACCCAGAAGGTGCTGGGGGAGATGGCGTAGTTGACGCGGCTGACGTACTGGGTGAGCGGCATGTCGAGCAGATAGCGGCACAGCAGCGCCCCGCCGGTCAGTCCCACCAGGTCGGCGATGATGGTGAGCAAAGGCAGCGCGACGGCCAGCCCCAGCAGCCGCGGCAGCACCAGCACCTCGTAGGGATTCACGGCGGTGGCCGTCAGGGCGTCGACCTCCTGGTTGAGCTCCATCGAGCCCAGTTCGGCGGCGAAGGAGCTGCCGGAGCGGCCGGCGACGATGATGGAGGTGAGCAGCACGCCGAGCTCGCGCAGCACGCCGATGGCGACCAGGTCCACCACGTAGATGTCGGCGCCCAGGCCGCGCAGCTGCTGCGCACTCATGTAGGCGATGATGACGCTGATGAGAAAGGCGATGAGCGCCACGATCGGCATGGCGGTGATGCCGGTGTCGTAGACGTGACGCGCGATCGAGATCGGGCGCAGCCGCGCGCGGCCGCCGGCGCTGGCGAGCGCGACCGAGGTGGCGCGCCCGAGAAAGGCGAGCCCCAGCACCAGGTCGCGGCCGAAGGCGACCGCGTAGCGCCCGATGGCACTCAGGGCCCCGCTGGCCTCCGCCGCCGCATCCGGGGCCGGCGTGGCCGGGGCGTCCTTGAGCGTCTCGTCGATGAGGCGCAGCTGGTCGGGGAGTTCGCCCTGGAACGACACCGCGGCGCCGGCTGCCCGGGCGCGCCGCACGAACTCGCGCAGCACCCAGGCGCCCGACAGGTCGAGCCGCGTGACTCCGGCGGTGGCGATGCGCAGCTCGCGTGCCGCGTGCACGTCCACGGCGGCCAGCTGGGCCTCGAGGTCCGTCAGCTCGCGCGCGCCCCACTCGCCGCTCAGCTCCAGGGTCACCCCCTGCGCGCTACGCCGGACCTCGACTCCCATGCTGGCGGCAGTGCGGGCTTCAGCGCTTGGCGTGCAGGTGCGCCTCGAGGAACCAGAGGTACTTGTCGATGTCGCGCGAGACGCCGGTGAACAGGTCCGAGGTATCGGCATCGCCGAGCTCGGCCGCGCCGTTGATGGCCGCGCGCACCTTGGCGCCGAAGGCGGCCACGGCCGCCGACAGCGCATCGACGTGCTGCAGGCCCTCCGCTATGTCTTCCGGGTAGGGCTTCAGGGTGGTGCTGCGCACCACCGAGGCGAGCGTGCCGCGCGCCGTGCCGCCGAGAGCGGTGACGCGCTCGGCGATGGTGTCGACCTGGTCCTCGACCACTTCGGCCACCTTGTCGAACAGCTCGTGCAGGGCGATGAAGTTCGGGCCCTTGACGTTCCAGTGCGCGTGTTTGGTCTGCGCGCCGAGATCGATGGCGTCGGCGAGCCGCGCGTTCAGCAGCTCGATGATCTTGGTGCGGGTGCCGGCCGACAGGTCATTCCGGGTGTCGAACATGGGGCCTCCTTTGTGCATGGCGGCATTTAAGCACCCGGCCGCGGCGCCCGGCCAATCGCTAGTCCGGATCGCGGCCATGGGTGCGGTCTATGGCAGCGCCCGGCAGGTGTTTGTGCGCGGATCTTAGCGTCAATTGTCGCTCGCGGCAGATGCCGCATGCTAGTTTGGATGCGTCACGAGGTGAGGAGCCGGCTTCATGCAGGCGGTCAACGAGCAGCTGCACGCCGAAGGCTACGCCATCGTTCGCGGCTTCTTCGCCGCCGACGACATGCAGCGCATCGCCGCCGAGGCCGCGCGCATCTACCAGCAGGGCCTCGCCCACCACGCCACCTACCGCGACAAGAACCTGCTGTTCGAGGTGCTGGATGACCCGCGCGCCGGGCGGCGCGTGGTGCTGCAGGCGCACTGGACCCCCTGGATCAGCCCGTACCTGGAACGCATGCGCCGCGATCCGCGCTACCTGGCCGTGCTCGAGCCGCTCATCGGGCGCGACATCAAGCAGATCACGCACCAGATCCACTGGAAGCCGCCCGGCGCCAAGTACACCTTCTACCGCTACCACCAGGATGCGCGCTTCCGCAATGCGGCAGCGACACGCAACCTGCTGTACGGCACGGTCAACACCGGGCTCGCGATCGACGCGCAGACCGAGGCCAACGGCGCACTGCGCATCATCCCGCGCAGCCACCTCCGCGGCTACCTGGGGCTGTCGGAGGACGGCACCATCATGACCGGCCAGACCGCGGACGATGACCTGCGCCGCGTGGGGCTCGACCCCGACAGCGCGGTCACCTGCCGGATGGAGCCCGGCGACCTGCTGCTGTGGACGCTGTACACGGTGCACGGCTCGGCGCCGAACCTGAGCGGCCACGACCGCCGCTTCATGATCAACAGCTACGTGCGTGCCGCCGACAGCGACCGCGGCGAGTGGACCTTCCGCGACGGGGTGTCGACGCCGCTCGGCCCCGAGCCCGAGATCTGCAAGTACGAGCAGCTGCGCGAGCGTCCCGGTCCGTTCTACATCGAGCCCGACTGGACCGAGGAAGCGCAGGCGATGCGCCAGCGCTAGTGGCGGCGCAGGCCCCGGGGCACGCGGCGCAGCGCGGCGGCTACCGCGCCGCCGTGACGCTGCTGCTGATGCTCGCATACGCCTTCAACGCGGCCGATCGCAGCCTGATTCCCGTGATTGCGCAGCCGCTGAAGGCCGACCTGCGGCTCAGCGACACCGAGCTCGGTCTGCTCGCCGGCACCGCGTTCGCGGTGCTGTACGCGCTGTGCGGCATCCCGATCGCGCGCCTCGCCGAGCGCGCCAACCGCGTGACCATCATCAGCGTGGCGCTGGGGGGCTGGTCGGCGCTCACCGCACTGTGCGCCACCGCGGGCTCGTTCCTGCAGCTGGCCCTGCTGCGCGTCGGCATCGGCATCGGCGAGGCCGGCTGCGCCGCGCCGGCGCAGTCTCTGTTGTCCGACTACTACGACCGCACGCGCCGCACCAGCGCGCTGTCGGTGTACTCCTGCGGCCTGTCGCTCGGCTACCTGTTCGTGTCCGCCGTCGGCAGCTACGTGGCGCAGCACCACGGCTGGCGCGCCGCCTGCGTCGTAATCGGGCTGCCGGGCGTGGCGGTCGCAGCGCTCATCCGCCACGTGGTGCGCGAGCCGCGGCGCGGGACGGCCGACGGTGCCGCCGCAGCAGCAGCGCCCGCGCCGCCCTCGCTGCGCGGCGAGCTGGCCGAACTCGGCGCGGTGGCCCGCGGCCTGTTCCTGTCCTGGCCGTCGGCCCAGATCATCTTCGCCCTGACGCTGTCGTCGTTCGCCTCCTACGGCACCTGGGCGTTCATCCCCGCGTACTTCAACCGCGCCTTCGGCCTGCACCTCGCCACGATCGGCGTGTTCCTGGGTCTCGCCGGCAGCGTGCCGGTCGCGCTCGGCACGCTCGGCGGTGGCTTCGTGGCGGATTTCGCCGGTGCGCGCAGCCCGCGCTGGTACGCGCTGGTGCCGGCCGCGGGTCTCGCACTCGCCGCGCCGCTCTATGTGCTCGCCTTCCTGCAGCACGACTGGGCGGCCGCGATGCTGCTGCTGGCGGCCGGTGGCTTCTTCCAGTACATCTCCCTCGGACCCAGCTTCGGCGTGGTACAGAACGTGGTCGGCGTGCGGCAGCGCGCGACCGCCACCGCGCTCCTGTATCTGTGCCTGACGCTGCTCGCGCTCGCCGCCGGCCCACCCTTCATCGGCTGGCTGATCGATACCCTCGCCGGCGCCCACCTGGCGCAGCCCGCCGGCAGCCTGCTCAATGACTTGATGGCGGCGAGCCCGGCGGGCACCGCACAGTTCCGCGCCGCCTGCCCGGGACAGGCCATGAACCACGGAGTGTGCGCCGCGGCGCTGGCTGCCGCCTCGCGCGACGGGCTGTTGCTCGGGGTGACCTTGCACCTGTGGGCCGCCGCCCACTACGTGCTCGGCTCCCTCGGGCTGGCGCAGCAGATGCGGCGCGCCGCCGCGGGCTAGGTTTCGTCGCGGTAGCGGCGGATGCGGATGGTGGCGTAGACCAGGGCCGCCGCCACCACCACCCCCGACCACAGACCGGCGTCGGCGAAGGCGGCGCCGAAGTGCAGCTGCTGCATCAGCGCCGAGCTCAGCGTCTGCGACTGCATTCTCTCGGGATTGATGTTGAGGTCGTGCAACAGAATCGCCCAGATCCCCACGGTGCGGTAGTGCAGGAAGTTCCACACGTGGTGGGTGCCGAAGGCGATGCGTTCCAGCACCGGCGCGAAGATGGTCGGCAGCGTCGCCCACAGGACCGGCCGGCGCACCCAGGACGACAGCAGCAGCATGGCCGCCGCCGCGGGCGCGTACCACAGCACCCCGAGGATCAGCTCGCCGAGCATGATGATCTCGAGCTGCAGCCAGGACACCGCGTCAAAGACCAGCAGGTCGGGGGCCGTGCCGATGGCAACGCGCACCGCGATGATGAGCGCGAACACGAAGTACGTGACCATGGCGAGCAGGAACACCCCGATCGGCACGACCACGAACGCCGTCAAGAGCTTCGAGGCCACGGTCAAGCCGTCCGACACCGGCAGCGACTTCCAGAACAGGATGCTGCGGTCGCGCCGCTCCGCGCTCAGACAGTCGAGCAGGTAGTAGCTCAGGACGAACAGCATGATCAGGTACAAAGGGATCGACAGCACCCACTGTGCAAAGGTCGACACCCCGAGCCTGCCGGCCGGGCTCAGCAGCATCTCCAGCTTGCTGTTGTGCTCGTGAGTGAAGTCGAAGTTCACGTGGGCGCTGATGGCCGCGAGCGCCACCAGCGCCGCCGCGACCAGCGGCCCAAGCCACAGCACCCGGTACTCCCAGAATTCGCGCCGCACCAGCGTCACGAGCGTGGTCCCCAGGGGCTTGGCCTGCGGCGGCGCCGCAGTGCCCGGTGCGCCGCCCGCGGCGTCGGCAAATACGGTGTTCATGTGCTGGCGCTCCCGGCCATCTTGGCTACGAACAGGTCGGCGATGGAGGGCGTGCGCAGCTCTCCGTAGGTGCCGAGCTCGGCCGCCGAGCGGCCCTCGAACAGCATGGCGACGCGGCCGAACACCTCGCGCTCGTAGAACGGTTGCAGCGCCCGCGCCCGCGGCGCCGTCTCGGTCGTCGTGGTGAGCTGCTTGTAGCGCTCACCCAGCTCTTCCACGGAGGCCGCCAGCGCCACCTGGCCGTGGTTGATGAAGATGATGTCGGTGAACAGGTTCTCGACCTCCTCCACCTGGTGGGTGGTGAGGAGGATGGTGCGTTCCTTGTCGAAGTAGTCGTTCAGCAGCGTGTCGTAGAACTTGCGCCGGTACAGCAGGTCGAGCCCGATGGTGGGCTCATCGAGCACCAGCAGCCGCGCGTCGATCGCCATGATGAGCGCCAGGTGCAGCTGCGTGACCATGCCCTTGGAGAGCTCGCGCACGCGGCTGTCCATCTGGATGTCGGTCTTCTCGAGGAAGGCTGCGGCGATCGAGCGGTCGAAGCGCGGATGCACGCCCTGGCAGTAGTCGAGCGCATTGCGCACGCGCAGCCAGCGCGGCAGCACCGCCACGTCGGCCATGAAGCACACCTCGCGCATCAGCCGGTCGCGCTGGGTGCGCGGATCGAGTCCGAGCACGCTCAGCTCGCCGCTGAAGGGGGTGAGGCCGAGGATCGCCTTGAGCGCGGTCGTCTTGCCGGCGCCGTTCGGCCCGATGAGTCCGACGATGCGGCCCGGCTGCACGCTGAAGCTCACGCCGTCGAGCGCGCGCTTGGCGCCGAAGGACTTGGCGAGCCCGCGGGCTTCAATTACTGCTGTCATCTTCTGTCCCCTGCGTGGAGTCCGGCGCGGCCGGCCAGGCGGTGGCGGGAGCTGCGGCGCCCGCGCGCTGCAGTTCGTCGGGGGTGATCCCGAGGCGCTGGATGGTCGCAAAGACCTTCGGCCACTCGTCCTCGAGGAAGCGCTGGCGCTCGTCTTTCATCAGTGCCTTGCGCGCGCCGGGGCTGACGTACATGCCCCGGCCGCGACGCTTCTCCACCAGCTGCTCGTCGACGAGCTGCTGGTAGCCCTTGAGCACGGTGAGCGGATTCAGGCGGAAGTCCGCGGCGACGTTCCGCACCGAGGGCAGCGGGTCCCCCTCCTTGAGGACGCCCTCGAGGATCATCGCGACCACCCGGTCCCGCAGTTGCCGGTAAATCGGCAGGCTCTCGTCCCACTGCGGATCCATGGTCGTGTCCACGGCTTCTGTGACGGATGACTAGCGGACTAATCTACCAAAACGGCCGGCTCGGGCTGGCCGAACCACGCATGCTGCGGCTGCAGCGCCACAAAGTGAGTCGTTGTCCCCGCATGCATGCCCGGGGGCACGGAGGTGGACTGGATGAAGGCCACGCTCAGGATCAGCGTGATGAGCGCCGCGGCCGCGCCGCAGGTGACATCGCGATACAGGGTTGTGACGGTCGTGTTCATGGTCGACTCCTTTCGGTCATCGATTGGGTGAGGTCCCGGCGCTCACGCCTGGTGGGACGTGCTGCTCTGGGCGGCGCTGGCAACCGCCGGGGCGCTGGTGCGGACCACGGTGGTGGACTGGACGAAGCTCAGGGCCACGACCAGGCTGATGGCGGCCGCAGCGGCGGCGCAGGTCAGGTCACGGGTCAGGGTCGTTGCGAAGGTGTTCATGGTCGTCTCCTCTTCAAGTCGGTTAGGGGTCTGTCTCTCTCTGGTCGGCTTACCTGCTTCATCAGGCCGCCTTCCATGGTGTTGTACTCTACTAGAACACTACTTGAGTGTCAAGCTACTGCACCAACACAAGTTCGGGAGGGTTCTTTTGCCGTAACCCCATGATTAATCAGGGTTCCGGCGGGCGCCTGGGCTTCGATACGGCCGTATCCGCAGCCAGGCGCCCTGTTGGAGGCGCCTGTCGGGCAAAGCGTTTGAGGTCCTCGAGGGTGCGTCTAGGGCCGCAGGGGTCCGCAGGCTAAACTCGTGCGCTGTTTTTTTGGGTAAGCACGCCATGACACCTGCCGTGAACGTCGCGATCACCGGGGCCGCCGGGCAGATCGGTTACGCGCTCGCCTTCCGCGTCGCCTCCGGAGCGCTGCTCGGGCCCGATACCCCGGTGAACCTGCACCTGCTGGAGGTCACCCCGGCGCTCGCTGCGCTCTCGGGCGTGGTGATGGAGCTCAACGACTGCGCCTTTCCAACACTCAACAAGGTGCTCGCCAGTGACGATGCGCGCGTCGCCTTCCGCGACTGCCAGGTGGCGCTGCTGGTCGGCGCGCGGCCGCGCGGCCCGGGCATGGAGCGCAAGGATCTGCTGCTCGCCAACGCGCAGATCTTCTCCGCGCAGGGCAGGGCGCTCAACGACGTCGCCGACCGCAAGGTCAGGGTGCTGGTGGTCGGCAATCCCGCCAACACCAACGCGCTGATCGCGCGCGCCAACGCCACAGATCTCGAGCCGCGCAACTTCACCGCCATGACGCGCCTCGATCACAACCGTGCGCTGTCGCAGCTCGCGCTCAAAACCAACACGCACGTCGGCAACATCCGCCGCATGACCATCTGGGGCAATCACTCCGCCACGCAGTACCCGGACCTGTCGCACGCCGAGGTGGGCGGCAAGCCGGCCAGGTCGCTGCTGGAGCGCAAGTGGATCGAGGAGGAGTTCATCCCCACCGTGCAGCAGCGCGGCGCGGCGGTGATCAAGGCGCGCGGCGCCTCTTCCGCCGCCTCGGCCGCCTCGGCCGCGATCGATCACGTGCATACCTGGGTGCACGGCACCGCCCCCGGCGACTGGGTGAGCATGGCGGTGCCGGCCGAGGGCAGCTACGGCATTGCCGCCGGCGTCATCTATTCCTATCCGGTCACGGTACAGGGCGGCGACTACAAGATCGTGGCCGGGCTCGACATCGACGAGTTCAGCCGCCAGCGCATGGACGCGACGCTCGCCGAGCTGCGCGAGGAGCGCGAGGGCGTGAAGGACCTGCTCGGCTGAGGTTTCGGGCGCCGCCCACCGCGCTATAGTCGCAGCGCGCACGGCGCGGAGGACGCTTCAATGTTGGGTGCTGTCGTCTCCCTGGTGCTGGTGGTGGCGGCCGCCTTCGCGGTCACCCGGGTGGGCGGCGTCATCACGCTGCTGTTCATCGCCGCGGTGCTGTACCTCGCCTACCGCCGCCTGTCGCTGCTCGCCTTTACGGTCACCTTCACGGTGCTGCTCACCGCCTACACGGTGCTGGGCGCGAGCAGTGCGCCGGCGGGGGTGTGGAAGGGCTTCCTGTGGCTGCTGCTGGCGGGCCTGTGGCTGCTGAACGTGCGGCCGCTGCGCAAGGCGCTGATCACGCGCCCGTTCATGAAGACCTACCTGAAGCTCCTGCCCGCCATGTCGCAGACCGAGAAGGAGGCGCTGGAGGCCGGCACCGTGTGGTGGGACGGCGAGCTGTTCACCGGCGCGCCGCGCTGGGACAAGCTCCTGGCGGCAAAGGCGCCGCAGCTGTCGGCCGAGGAGCAGGCCTTCGTCGACGGACCGTGCGAAGAGCTGTGCCACATGCTCGATGACTGGGACATCACCCACGAGCGTGGCGACCTGCCGCCGGAGGTGTGGCAGTTCCTGAGAACCCGCGGCTTCTTCGCCATGATCATCCCGAAGAAGTACGGCGGCCTGGAGTTCTCCGCCTACGCACACTCGTGCGTGCTGGCCAAGATCGCCAGCCGCAGCACCACCGCCTCGTCCACCGTGGCGGTGCCCAACTCCCTGGGGCCCGCGGAACTGCTGAACCACTACGGCACCGAGGAGCAGAAGAACCACTACCTGCCGCGCCTGGCGCGCGGCGAGGAAGTGCCGTGCTTCGCCCTCACCGGGCCGCGCGCCGGGTCCGATGCGAGCTCCATCCCCGACACCGGCGTGGTGTGCCGCGGCAGCTGGCAGGGGCGCGAGGTGCTGGGCCTGAAGCTCAACTTCTCCAAGCGCTACATCACCCTCGCCCCGGTGGCGACGGTGATCGGCCTGGCGTTCCGCATGTTCGACCCGGAGCGGCTGCTGGGCGGCAAGAGCGACCTCGGCATCACCTGTGCGCTCATCCCGCGCGACACGGCGGGGGTGAGCATCGGGCGGCGCCACTTCCCCATCAACATCCCGTTTCAGAACGGGCCCATCGAGGGCCGGGACGTGTTCGTGCCGCTCGACTGCATCATCGGCGGCGCGGCCATGGCCGGCAGCGGCTGGCGCATGCTGGTCGAGCAGCTCTCGGTGGGACGCTGCATCTCGCTGCCCTCCAACGCCACCGGCGGCGCCAAGGCCGGCGTGTGGGCCACCGGCGCCTACGCGCGCATCCGCACCCAGTTCAACATGCCGGTGGGTAAGTTCGAGGGCGTGGAGACGGTGATCGCGCGCATGGTGGGCCTCACCTACATCATGGATGCGGCGCGCTCGGTCACCGCCGGCGCCATCGACGGCGGCGAGAAGCCGTCGGTGCCGTCGGCGATGCTCAAGTACCACGTCACCGAGATGGGCCGCCAGGTCGCCAACGACGCCATGGACATCCACGGCGGCAAGGGCATCATGCTCGGGCCCAACAACTACCTGGCGCGCGGCTACGAGGCGGTGCCGGTCGCGATCACGGTCGAGGGCGCCAACCTCCTCACCCGCAATCTCATCATCTTCGGCCAGGGTGCGATCCGCTGTCACCCGTTCGTGCTGCGCGAGATGACCGCGGCCCGCAACCCCGACCGCGTCGCCGGCGTCGACGAGTTCGACCGCGCGCTGTTCGGCCACATCGGCTTCAGCGCCTCGAACGCGGTGCGCTCCTTCATCATGGCGCTCACGCACGCGCGCTTCACGCGCGCCCCGGTCACCGGCCCCACCGCACGCTACTACCAGCACATCGTGCGCTTCTCGGCCTCGTTCGCCTTCGCGGTCGACGTCGCCATGCTGACCCTCGGCGGCTACCTGAAGAAGAAGGAGGGCCTGTCGGCGCGCCTCGGCGACGTGCTGTCCGCGCTCTACCTCGCCTCCATGGTGCTCAAGCACCACGCGAACCAGGGGCACCCGGACGAGGACCTGCCGATCGTCGAGTGGGCGTGCCGGCACCTGCTGTACCAGGCGCAGGAGTCGCTGCACGGCTTCCTGCGCAATTTTCCCAACCGCGGGCTGGCGGCGGTGATGCGCGCGCTGATCTTCCCGCGCGGCCGCTTCTACTCCGCGCCCGACGACCGTCTCGGGCGCAAGGTGGCGGGACTGGTGACCGCGCCCACCGAGGCGCGCGAGCGTCTGTGCCACTACATCTACTGGACGCTCGAGCCCGGCAATCCCCTCGGCAAACTGCAGGAGGCACTGCTGCTCGCGGTCGAGCTCGAGCCGCTCGAGAAGCGCATCCGCGTCGAGGGCGTGAAGGCCGGCAAGGTCACGGCGCTCGATCCGCCGGGGCGCATCCAGCAGGCGCTCGCGGCCGGGCTGATCTCCGAGACCGAGGCCGCGGCGCTGCGCGACTACGATCGCAAGGCCATGGACCTGATCCACGTCGATGACTTCGAGCCGCACGCGCTCGCCCGCAGCGCCACTCCGCCGGCGGCGGAGCCGCGCTCCAGCGCGATCGCATGAGCAGCACGGCCGAGGCGGCCGCCCCCGCGCCTGCACTACCCGCAGCACCCGCACCGGCCGCGGCGCGCACCGGCACGGTGTGCGACAACTGCGGCGCAGTGGTCGAGGCACGCTATTGCGGCGCCTGCGGCCAGAAGCTCGAGGCGCCGGTGCATTCGCTGTGGCATTTCACGCAGCTGGCAACCGAGGACCTGACGCACGCCGACTCGCGCCTGTGGCGCACGCTCGCGGCCCTGCTCTTCAAGCCCGGCTTCCTGACGCGCGAGTTCCTGCAGGGCCGCCGCGCGCGCTACCTGCCGCCGCTGCGGCTGTACCTGGTGCTGTCGGTGGCGTTCTTCGTGGTGGCGGGCACGCAGCCGCGCCACTTCACGGTGCTGGAGTTCGACGACACGAAACCGGTCTCGGGCGGCAAGGTCACGGGGCTGCCGGCGCCCCGGGCAGGCGAGACCCCGCAGCAGCGCGCCGACCGGGTGTGCGCGAATGCCAACTACGACGGCCCGTGGGCGGGCACGCTGCAGCCGCTGTTCAACCAGGCCTGCCGCAAGAGCGCCATGGACAACGGCCACGGGCTGCAGACCGAATTCCTGCACAACGTCCCGCGCGCCATGTTCGTGTTCCTGCCGCTGCTCGCCGGGCTCATGATGCTCATGTACTGGCGGCCGCGGCACTACTACGTGGAGCACCTGCTGCTGTTCCTGCACAACCACGCCTGCGTGTTTCTGGTGGCCGCGGTGCTGCTGCTGCTGGGCCGGCTCGTGCCGCACGTTCCCGGGCTGGGGCTGGCGATGTTCGTGTACTTTGCCTGGTACATGTACCGCTCCATGCGGGTCGTCTACGGCCAGGGACGCCTGCTCACGATGAGCAAGCTCGCAGTCCTGGCGTTCTTTTATCTGGTGTTCGCGGCGGCGATGCTCGCGGCCACCAGTATCTACAGCGCCGTCACGCTCTGAAGGAGTTCTCCATGCGTACCCTCATGCTCATCGCGTTCCTGGCGACCGCCTCACTGGTCCACGCGCAGGAGCGCACCCCCTCGCCCGCGGGCGCGGAGGCCTACATCATCAGTCCGAAGGACGGCGCCAGGGTGCACGCCGACAAGGTGCTGGTGCAGTTCGGCCTCAAGGGCATGGGCATCGCGCCCGCCGGGGTCAAGTTCGACAACACCGGCCACCATCACCTGCTCATCGACACCGAGGTGCCCGCGGACCTGTCCAAGCCGCTGCCGGCGTCCGACAAGATCGTGCACTTCGGCAAGGGCCAGACCGAGACCGCGCTCACCACGCTGACGCCGGGCAAGCACACCCTGCAGCTGGTGCTCGGCGACATGAATCACGTGCCGCACGACCCGCCGGTGATCTCCAAGAAGATCACCATCACGGTCGTCAAGTAAGGCGCGGAGAGCGCCGCCACCATGACGCGCGCCGTCCTGCACGTCGACATGGATGCGTTCTACGCGTCCGTCGAGCAGCACGACGATCCGTCGCTCGCCGGCAAGCCGCTGGTGGTGGGCTGGGAGGGCGGGCGCGGCGTGGTCGCGGCGGCGAGCTACGAGGTGCGCCGCTTCGGGGTGCGCTCGGCGATGCCGATGCGCACCGCGCTCAAGCTGTGTCCGCACGCGGTGTGCGTGCGCCCGCGCATGGCGCGCTACCAGGAAGTCTCGCACCAGGTATTCGGCGTATTCCGCGAGGTGACGCCGCTGGTGCAGGGCCTGTCGCTCGACGAGGCGTACCTCGACGTCACCGCCAGCCAGCAGCTGCTGGGCGGCCCGGTCGACATCGCGCGCCGCATCAAGGCGCGCGTCCGCGAGCTCACCGGGCTCAGCGCCTCGGTCGGCGTCGCCCCCAACAAGCTGGTGGCCAAGATCGCCTCCGACCTCGACAAGCCCGACGGCCTGACCGTGGTCAGCGCCGAGCGCGTGCGCGAGGTGCTCGATCCGCTCTCGGTGCGGCGCCTGCCGGGACTGGGGCGCAAGACCGGGGCCAAGGTCGAGGAGGCGGGGATCCGCACCTTCGGCGAGCTGCGCAGCGCCCCGGATGCGGTGCTGTGGCCGCTGTTCGGCCGCTATGCCGCCTGGATGCGCGAGCGCGCCTCCGGCATCGACGACCGCCCGGTGCTGGCGGAGGTCGAGGACAAGTCCCTGAGCGCCGAGGACACCTTCGAGGAAGACATCGGCGAGCCACGCACCCTGCAGCGCCAGCTGGCGCGACTGGCGGACCTGGCCGCGAGCCGGCTGCGCAAGCGCGGGCTCATGGCCGGGTGCATCGGGGTCAAGATCCGCCGCGGCGACTTCACCACCTTCACGCGCCAGCGCGCGGTGGCACCCCCGGCCTGCGACGGGCGCGCCATCGGCGGGGTGGCCGCGGAGCTGCTCAGCCGCTGGCTCGCCGGCAACCCCGGGGCGAAACTTCGGCTGCTGGGGGTGGTCCTCACTGAACTGACACCCGCGTCGCAGCTGGGTCTGTTCGAGGAGCCTAAGCTCTCCGGCGTGGATGCCGCGCTGGATGAGGCGCGCGCCCGCTTCGGCAGCCGGGCGCTGCGACGCGGCAGCACCATCGAGTAGCATCATCGCATGTATCTGACCTTTTTCGGGCTGAACGAGAAGCCGTTCGCGATCACTCCTGATCCGCGTTATCTCTACCTCAGCGAACGGCACGCCGAGGCGCTGGCGCACCTCCTGTACGGCATCAACGAGGCCGGCGGCTTCGTGCAGCTCACCGGCGAGGTCGGCACCGGCAAGACCACCATCGTGCGCTCGCTGCTGGCGCAGACGCCCAAGAACGCCGAGATCGCCCTGATCCTCAATCCCAAGATGACGGCGCCGGAGTTCCTGCTCACCATCTGCGAGGAGCTCGGGATCGGCGTACCCGACTCCGCGCTCGGCAGCCTCAAGGACCTGGTCGACATCCTCAGCCAGTATTTGCTGCGCGCGCACGCCAACGGGCAACGCGTGGTGCTGGTGGTGGACGAGGCGCAGAACCTGGCGCCCGAGGTGCTCGAGCAGGTGCGCCTGCTCACCAATCTCGAGACCAACACCCAGAAGCTGCTGCAGATCATCCTCATCGGCCAGCCGGAGCTGCGCGAACTGCTGGCGCGCAACGAGCTGCGCCAGCTGGCGCAGCGCATCACCGGCCGCTACCACCTGAACCCGCTGTCGCGCGAAGAGACCGCCGCCTACGTGCTGCATCGCCTGCGGGTCGCCGGTGCCACCACCGACATCTTCGCGCCCGGGGCGCTCAACGAGGTGTTCCGTCTCTCGCAGGGCGTGCCGCGCGTCATCAACGTCATCTGCGATCGCGCGCTGCTCGGCGCCTACTCGCTCGACCGCCACCGCGTCACCGCCAAGCTGGTGCGCAGCGCCGCGGGCGAGGTGTTCGGGCGGCGTTTCGCGCCCAACTGGCTCCCCTGGGCGCTGACCGCGGCGAGCGCCGTGGCGCTGGCGGCCGCCATGACCGGGGTGTGGAACTACTGGAGCCAGGCGCACGCGTCCGCGCCGCTCGCCCGCACGGCGCCCGCGGCTGCGGCCGCGCCGGCGGCGGCAGCCGAGGGCAGGGCGGCCTCCGCTGCCGCGCCCGCCAAACCCGCCGCGCCGCCCGCGGCGCGCCTGGCGGACCTGCTCGCGCAGCACCATGCCGAGACCGATACCGACAGCGCCTTCGGCAAGCTGTTCGGCCTGTGGGGTGCCAAGTACCAGCCCAGCGGCACCGATCCCTGCACCCAGGCCGGCCAGCAGGGGCTCGAGTGCGTCACCGAGCGCGGCTCCTTCGGGCAGCTGCGCGTGTACAACCACCCGGCGATACTGCTGCTCAACGACCCCGGCGGCGCCAGCCACCAGGTGGTGCTCACGGCGCTCGATGACGAGCAGGCCAAGCTCGATCTGGGCGGACCGCACCTCGTCAGCATCGGCGAGCTGTCGCGCTACTGGCTGGGCGACTTCGTGATGCTGTGGCGTCCGGGCAGCTCGCCCGTCAAGGCGCTGTCGGCCGGCATGCGCGGCGCACAGGTGCGCTGGCTGCGGCAGAGCCTGCAGCGGCTGCACGGCGCGGCGAGCGATGCGGCGGCGAGCGACGTGTTCGACGCCGATCTCGCCGCGCTGGTGCGTGACTTCCAGCGCCAGCACCAGCTCACCGTCGACGGCATCGCCGGCGTGCAGACCCAGATTGCGCTCGCCGGCGCGCTGGCCGGTCCCGGGGCGCCGCTCCTGTCCGCTGCCGATACCCATCATGGCGGGTGACCGATGTCCTTCATCCTCGACGCGCTGAAGAAATCCGAGAGCGACCGCCAGCGCCAGAGCGGGCCGGCGCTGTACGAAGTCAAGGTCACGCCGCCGCGCGGCGGCCTGCCGCCGTGGGCGATCGCGCTGGCGGCGCTGCTGCTGGTGAACCTCGGCATCGTGGCCTGGGTGCTGCTGCGCCACCCGGCCGCGCACGCCGCGGTACCCGAGGCGTCCGAGGCCCGCGCCGCCCCCGTGCCGGCTGCGGCCCCGGCCCCGGCGGCTGCCGCTCCGGCCGCACCCGCCGCGCCCGCACCTTCGCCAGCCGCCCCGGCAGCGGGACCGCTCACGGCCTCAGCCGCTCCACCCCAGGCTGCGCCGACCGTCATCACACCGCCGGGCGGCAGCACTGCCCCGGCCGCCTCCCCGCCCACCGCGGGCGGCGCGGAGACACCGAACCCCGATGACTACGCGCCCGCGACCGATGCCGCCGCCGCCCTGGGCAGCCACGTGCGGCGCGGCACCGAGTCGGGTGTGCCGCTCTACCAGGACCAGGCCGCAACCCCGGGCGTCAACCTGCCGCAGCTGCGGCTCGATCTGCACGTGTATGCAGTCCATCCCGCGGACCGGTTCGTGATGATCAACATGCGCCGCTTGCACGAGGGCGACTCGCTCCCGGACGGCGTGCGCGTCGAGAGCATCACCCCCGAGGGAGCGATCATGTCCTACCACGGCTCGCGCTTCCTACTGCCGCGCGAGTGAGGCGCGGCGGGCCCAAGCTCACTTGATGAAGTAGCCGCTCACCCGCCAGTGCCCGTCGCTCTCCTTCACGGGAGTAACGGTCTCGATGGCGGCGGCCTTGCTGGCGAAGCTGCTCGCGTAGCGGAGCACGACGTAGTCGCCGTCGGGTGCGCCGGGCAGCGAGTGCGTCGCGGTGGCCGACACCAGGTGACGCGACTTGAGCGTGCCAAGCGGGTCGCGCACGCGCGACGCCGTCTGCACCCAGTCGCTGCGTGAGATGGTGTTGCGGAACCGATCGGAGGTCGTCGCCCAGCTCTGGTAGTAGTTGCCGCCGTCCACCAGCGCCAGCCACGTGCCCGCTGCATCCGCGGCGGCCGACTCCGGCGTGTCGCTGTGCGCACCGAGCGGGGCCAGCATCAGCCAGGTGGCGCAGACAACGAGCGGAAGTCTCATGAGCGCTCCGGCGCAGTGGTCGGGCCCAGGACCATGTGTTACCTCCTCGAAGATCGCAGCGTACCGCTGCGCAGCGGGCCGTGCGTCAATCCAGTAACTTCCAGGACGCGGCGCCATCGAGATGGCGGATGCGCACGCCCTTGAGCAGGTCAGGCTCGAAGTTCGCAGCGTTGACGGCCACGGTCGTGTGGCGCTGCCTGCGCCGGTAGGCGTAGTGCGTGACGCAGCCGCAGCGCGCGCAGCGATAGTAGTTGCGGATCCGGCGGTTCCAGGAGTACTTCGCAAGCCCACCCCTGGGGGCGCGGATGCTCACCGAATGCGGCGCGTAGTACGCCCACAGCGCGCCATAGCGGCGGCAGATGGAGCAGTTGCAGCTCGTCAGCGTGCGCACCATGCGCCGCACGCGGATCTCTACCGCGCCGCAGTGGCAGGTGGCGGCGAGGCCGCCGTCGGTTCGGACCATGACCGTCCCCGCAGGCCCAGAAATGGTGAGCCCGCATCGTAGGAGGGAACCGCGCCCGGCTCAAACGCCGCGAGGTGCCGCTCAGCGCGACGCCGCAGCAGCCGCCGTGCGTCGTGCCGTCACCTGGATCTCGATCTTCATGCGCGGGTCGGCGAGCCCCGCACAGATCATGGTCGCCGCCGGGCGGACGTCGCCGAAGTACTTGCGCAGCACCGGCCAGCACAGCGGGAACTCGGCGCCGTCGGGCAGGATGTAGAGCACGCGCACGACGTCGCGCAACGTGGCGCCGGCGCTGTCGAGCGCGGCGCTGATGTTGCGGAAACACTGCTCGGTCTGCTCGAGCAGGTTGTCCGAGATCGACATCGCGGCATAGTTGAAGCCGGTGGTCCCCGAGACGAACACCCATTCACCGTCCACCACCGCGCGCGAGTAACCGATCTGCTCCTCGAACGTCGAGCCCGAGCCGATGAGTCGCCTGGTCATGTCCTGCCCCTGCCGCATCCGGATGCCAACTGTAAGACTTTGCGGCCGACCCGCATCTCCGCACGGGCGGATCGGCGTCCACTCCGCCTGAGGCCGCGTTATACCTGAAATAGAACAATAAAATCAAACAGTTATGACACTCAACGGCGGGGAGCCCGTTCGGCGCGGCAGCGCCGTGCCGAAGTGGCGTGCGCACCGCCCGTCGGGGCGAGGGCGGCGCGCGAAAATCATGATTGACCAGTTTCACAGAAACGTCCGTCAGTTAGCGACAGGTCCGAGGTATTACGTCATCTTTATCCTGCGGCCGAGCCCTTGCGGCTCGACGGGCGGGCTTTAATGTGACACTCGTGGCCAACATCCCAGTGCATGAACCGAAGGCGGGACAGCCGCAAGCCGCCGCCGGGCGGTTTGCCTTCGCCGGCAAGCCGCTCATCGCACTGGTGCAGGACGCGCGCCTGCTCGCCACGCTGAAGAAAGTCAGCGAGCCGGGGCACGAAGTACACGCCGCCGGCTCCGAGATCGATCTGTCCAGCGCGCTCATGGCCTTCCATGCCGGCGTCGCGGTGCTCGACTGCGCCGCGCTCGCCACGCCGGTGGCGCAACTGGCCGCGCGGCTGCACGTGCAGTTCCCTGAGCTGGTGCTGATCGTGGCCGGCGGCATCGACGACCAGGGCGCACTGGCCGCGCAGATCACCGACGGCTCCGTGCACCGTTTCCTGCACAAGCCGGTCTCCGAGCAGCGCGTGCGGCTGTTCGTCGAGGCGGCATGGCGGCGGCACGAAGAGGCGAGCGCGCTGCCGCACATGCGCGCCACGCGCGCGCCGCAGCCCGGCGCCCGCGCCACGCGCTGGTGGCTGATCGCCCTGATGCTGGCCGCCGTGGCCGCGCCCATCGCGTGGTTCGTGCGCCAGAACGCCGGCACCCCGGCCGAGAGCCCGGCAGCGACGGCGCCCCCGGCCGCACCGAGCGTAGCGGCCGATCACGAGCTCGAGTCACTGCTGGCGCGCGCCGACGCCGCGCTGGCCGCCGGCGCGCTCACCGCGCCGCCGGACGCGAACGCCGCCGACCTGTACCGCGAGGCGCGCCGCCGCAATGCGCGCGATCCGCGCGCCGTCACCGGCCTCGAGCAGGTGATCGAGCGCCTGCTGAGCAACGCCGAGGCGCAGCTGCAGGCCAATCACCTGGACGATGCGCAGCAGCTCGCCGACGCGGCGCGCGCCATCAATCCCCAGCACCCGCGTGTCGGCTTCCTCGAGGCGCAGATCGGCGCGCAGCGCGAGCGTGCCGTGCTCGGCAAGGCGCAGCGCGCCGCTGCCAGCGGCAACGTCGCCGGCGCGCTGGCGGTGCTCGATGACGCGACGCGCGAGCACCGTTCGCCGCTGGCAGCGGAGGCACGCCAGGAGCTGGCGCAGAAGCAGGTCGACACGCGCGTCGCGGATTACCTGGCCCGCAGCCGCGACGCCATGAGCCACAACCAGCTGATCGCACCGGTCGAGGACAACGCGCGCTTCTACATCGAGTCGGCACGCGCGCTGGCGCCCACCGACCCGGCGGTGCAGCAGGCCGCCGAGGACCTGAGCACGCGCCTGGTGATCGAGGGTCGCCAGGCGCTCGCCGCCAAGAACCCGGATGCGGCGGACAGCTGGGCGGCCGCGGCCGCCGATTCCGGCGCCGCCAGCGCCGAGGTCGCCGGGCTGCGCGAGGGCGCCCAGCAGCTGCGCGGCACGGCGCGAGCCGATTCGTTCGCCAAGCTCGCCCTGGCCTTCAACGAGCGCCTCGTGGCGGGCAAGCTGGTCGACCCCGCCGGCGACAGCGCCAAGTCGTATTTGACGCAGCTGCTGCAGGCCGACCCGGGCAACCCGGCGGCGCAGCAGGCGCGCACCGCCTTCAGCGCACGCGTCATGGACGAGGAACGCGCCGCCCTGCAGGCGCAGGACTATCCCACCGCGCGCCGCTGGCTGGGCGAGGCACGCGCCGCCGGCGCCGACGTCGCCGCGCTCGCCGGCGCCGACGCCAGCCTCACCGCCGCCGAGCAGCAGGCGCAGCAGGCCGGCAGCGTGGTGGCGGAGAGCTCGCTCACCCGTACCCGTTACGTGGCGCCGGAGTTCCCGCGCACTGCGCGCGAAAAGAACATCAACGGCTGGGTGGACGTGCAGTTCGTGGTGCGCACCGACGGCACGGTCGGCGACGCCAGCATCGTCGGCGCACAGCCGGTCGGGATCTTCGAACAGTCGGCGCTCGAGGCCGTCCGCCGCTGGCGCTACCGCCCGGTGGTGCAGGGCGGGCAGCCGGTCACGCAGCGCACGCACGTGCGCGTGCGCTTCGCGATGCAGCCATGAGCGGCAACCGCGCCACCCCGCCGGCCCGCCTGCTGGTGGTCGACGACGACCTGCGCTACAGCGAATGGCTGCGTCATCACCTCGACGTGCTGTGCCCGCAGGCGAGCGTCAGCATGCTGAACCTCGCCGAGTTCGAGCGCTGGTGTGCCGGCTTCTCCGGACGGGACTGCGACCTGCTCATGCTCGCGGCCGCCTTCGGCGCCAGCCCCGAGGACCCGCAGTCGCAGGGCCTGTCGCTGTTGCGCCGCCTGCGCGAGCAGCCGGCGACGCCCGCGGTCATCGCGCTGGCCGAGGACGGCAACGAGCTCACCGCGGTGCGCGCCCTGCAGCTCGGCGCGGTGGATTATTTACCCAAGCGCCTGCTGACCCCCGAGCGGCTGAGCACGTCGATCAGGGTGGCGCTGCGACGCGTCGAGCGGCGCGTGGCGCGGCGCCTCGCCAGTCTCGCCAACCTGTCGCGGGACGCGGCGCGCCAGCCCCCCAGCCCCGAGGCCGCCCCCGAGCCCGCCGCGGTGCCGGCCGCGGAGGCGCTGCCGGCGGAGGTGCTGCCGCCGAGCGGCGTGGCGGCGCTGCTGAGTGCCGGCAACGCCGAGGTCATCCCCGGCTACACGCTGCGCCTGAAGATCGGCGAGTCGGAGAAGGCCGTCGTCTACCTCGCCAGCAGCGCGCATCGCGGACACAACGTGGCGCTGAAGGTCAGCAAGAAGCTGCGCGATGAGTCCGCCGAGCGCCACGTGCTGGAGCGCGAGTACACCGCCATCATGGCGGTGCACAGCCCGCTGGTGGTGGAAATCTACGACTACGGCGTCTACGCCGGTTTCGAGTACCTGGCGATGGAGTACCTGCCGCGCGGCGATCTGAAGGCGCGCATCCAGCGCGGCGTCAGCGAGCAGGAAGCACTGCACTACCTCAGCCACATCGCCGCTGCGCTGGCGGTGGTGCACGAGGCGGGCCTGGTGCATCGCGATCTCAAGCCGCCCAATGTCATGCTGCGCGAGAACGACGCGGTGGCACTCATCGACTTCGGGCTGGCGCGCTCACTCGACGGCAACACCGTCAGCACCCAGACCGGCGTGCTGCTCGGCTCGCCCTATTACATGAGTCCGGAGCAGGCGCTCGGCGAGACGCTCGATGCGCGCTCGGACTTCTACAGCCTCGGCATCATGTGCTACGAGATGCTCACCGGTCAGAAGCCCTACACCGGTGGCACCGCCATGGAGGTGCTGCAGCAGCACGTCAGCGCCCCGCTGCCGGTGCTGCCGCCCGCGCTCGAGCGCTACCAGCCGTTCCTGGCGCGCCTGCTCGCCAAGGGCCGCGGCGAGCGCTTCGCCACCGCCGCCGAGATCATCGCCGCGGCCGCCGAGCTCGGCGCCGGCGCGAGCGCGCCGCCGGAGAGCGCCGCGGCCGCCGCCGCCGGCGAAGCGCAGCCGAGCGCCGCCTAGGAGCCGGCCGTCACCGACGGCCGCCGCTCCTGCGCCCGGCCCAGGGCCAGCGCCAGCACCGCCCACAGCGCCGAGATCACCGCACCCAGCCAGCCGATGGTACTGGCATCGGCGCCGAAGCCGCCGCTGAGCGCCTTGTAGAGCGAGCCGCTGGTGGCATCACCGCCGCGATACACGAAGGTGTCGATCAGGCTCTTGGCCTTGTACTTCTCCTCGCGGCTCACGACCGTGAACAGCGCATCGCGGCACGGGCGCGTGAGCGCGTAGTCGCCGACGCGGCGCACCGCGTACACCACCACCAGCACCAGGAAGGTCGGCGCCAGCGCGAACGCGGCGTAGCCGGCGGTCATGAGGATCGGCACCGACACCAGGATCGCCTTGAGACCGAACCACTTGAACAGCCGCCCGAACAGCAGCAGCTGGATGAAGAGCGAGGCCGCCTGCACCCAGAAATCGATCAGGGCAAAGAAGCTCGTGCGCCTATCCGCGTTGGTGAACACCTTGGCCACGAACGCCTGCTGCTCGAGGTACAGGAACGTCGACACCCAGGTCATGAGCAGCACGAAGGCGGCGATGCCGAGCAGGTACGGCGAGCGCACCACCTGCGTGAAAGCGGCCCACATCGAGCCGCCGAGCGCGCTGTTGGGGGCCGCGGCGGGGGCGGCGGCATCGGCGGCGGCGACGCTGCGCTGGCGGCGCTGCCAGCGCACGATCTGCGCCATGAATACCAGCGACAGCAGCAGCAGCACCGCCGAGATCGGCAGCAGGTTGATGGCACCGAGGGGGACGGCGAGCTCGTGCGCGATCAGCGGGCCGATCAGTCCGCCGGTGCTGGCGCCGGCCCAGATGAAGCCGAACACGCGCCCCGCCTGTTCGCGGGTGAACACGTCCGCCATCAGGCTCCAGAACGTCGCCACCACGAACAGGTTGAAGACGCTCACCCACACGAAGTAGGTGCGCGCGATCCAGGTGTGGTCGCCCTGCACGTGGAACCACAGGTAGAAGCCTACGAGGTTGGTGGCGAAGAAGCCGTACACCCACGGCACGAACACCGTGCGCGGGAAGCGCGAGGTGAGCCAGCCGTACACCGGCTGCAGCAGCAGCATCACCACGAACACGCCCCAGAACAGGTACGGGATCTTCTCCAGCCCCGAGGTGACGCCGAGCGCGTCGCGCACCGGGCGCAGGATGGTGTAGCTCGAGAACATGCACAGCAGCATGCAGAACGAGGCCAGCAGCGCCGGCGCCTCGCCGGGCTGCAGCACGACCAGACGGCGCAGGAGTTGGTTCATGGCAGGCACTTTCAGCGGTGTAGGGCTCAGGGTCCGCGCGACGGCGCGCTAGTGTGCCACAGGTGTTGCGGCGCGATCGGTGCACGCCGCAGGGCACGCTCCCTTGACCGCGGGGCTCGCGGCGGGGCACTCTCGGTCAGCTCAAACTTTCAGGTGTCTCATGAAAAGAAGAACGTTCGTCACGAGGGGACTCGCCGTACTCACCGCCGCCGCCCTGCCCGGGGCGCGGCTGCTCGCCGCCGGGACGGCCATCGATATCCTGGGACTCGACGGCCGGCAGCTGACACTCAAGCCCGCCGACCTGGACGATCTGCGCGCCGGCTTCAAGGGCGAGCTGCTCACGGCCGGCGACGGCGGCTACGACGGCGCGCGGCGGCTGTGGAATGCCGCCTTCGACCGCCATCCGGCCCTCATCGCGCGCTGCGCGAGCGCTGCCGACGTGCAGCACGCCGTGAGCTTCGCGTCCGCGCACGCGCTCCTCACCGCGGTACGCGGCGGTGGCCACAGCCTCTCCGGGCAGTCCGGCTGCGACAAGGGACTCGTCATCGACGTGTCGCAGATGCGCGAGGTGCGCATCGACAAGGCGGCGCGGCAGGCGCACGTGCAGGCGGGCTCGCTGCTCGGGGCGGTCGACAAGGCGGCGCAGGCCGCCGGCATGGCGACCGTGCTCGGCACCGTGAACGACACCGGCGTGGCGGGGCTGACGCTCGGTGGCGGTCAGGGCCGCCTCAGCCGCAAGCGCGGGCTGACCATCGACAACCTGCTGGCGCTGGAGGTGGTCACCGCCGACGGCCGCGCCCTGCGCGCCAGCGCCGCCGACAACCCGGACCTGTACTGGGCGCTGCGCGGCGGCGGCGGCAACTTCGGCGTGGTGACCGCCTTCACCTACCGCCTGCACCCGATCACGCCGCAGCTGTACGGCGGCACGCTGACCTATGCATACCAGGACGCGCCGACGGCGCGCGGTTTGCTGCGCGGCTACGCGGAGATCATGGGACACGCGCCCGACGAGCTGGGCGCCGACGTGGCGCTCGCCGTGGACCGCGAGACGCAGCAGCGCATCGTCGAGTTCGACGTGTGCTACTGCGGCCCGCTCGCGGACGCGGAGCGCGTCGTGGCGCCGCTGCGCAAGCTCGGCAAGCCGCTCAAGGACGCCCTCGGCCAGGCGCCGTACACCAAGCTGCAGGGGAGCGATGATCCGCCGGCCCCGCCCGGCATCGCCGCCTACGTGAAGGGCGGGCTGGTGTATGGACTCACGCCCGCGCTCATCGACGCGGCGATCGACTACATCGAGGCGCACCCGGCCCACAACTTCGAGATCGAGTTCGGGGCCAACGGCGGCGCGGTCGCCCGCGTCGCGCCCACCGCCACCGCCTACTTCGGCCGCGGCGCCAGCCACACCATGCTGGCGTTCGCGTTCTGGAAGGTTCCCGGCGACGGCGCCGAGGCCAGCACCGCCTGGGTGCGCGGTGCGTGGAAGGAGCTCGAGCCGCACTCGCGCGGCAACTACGTGAACCTCGCCAGCGCCGACGACCGCGAGACCCGCGTGCACGATGCGTACGGTGACAACTACGCGCGGCTCGCGAGCCTCAAGAAGCGCTACGACCCGGCCAACCTGTTCCACCTCAACGCCAACATCAAGCCCGCCTGAGCGGCCACACGTGGCAGGCACGGCA
>Ga0070732_10000356_pt1 | contig 30630 bp, 36 predicted proteins | sample Coa_R1_5_FD_66449 | JGI IMG/M metagenome (GOLD analysis project Ga0070732, IMG submission 66449) | Surface soil microbial communities from Centralia Pennsylvania, which are recovering from an underground coalmine fire - Coalmine... | ecosystem: Environmental > Terrestrial > Soil > Unclassified ... | reverse complement strand
CCGCTATGAGGAACTGTTGGAACTCTTGGGCCGCCATCCGGACAAGGTTTCCGCGGACCTTTTGGACCAAGACGGAAGCGAAGAATTCCGGGTCGTTGAAGGCTTGCTCCTGGCCGACGCTAGCGGCGAGATCGTCCGTCATCCCTATGTCAACAATCAACTCAACAAGCTGCTCGCGCGCTGGGCCTTCAAGACAGCTACGGGCGGAGGTTTCCGTCTTCCTGCATTTGCTCTGATGGACGATGGTTATCTCTTCCTGAAAGACGGCCAGATGTTCTCCGGGTCCGACTGGATTCCGGAACACCGGGCCATCGTTCCGCTGGCTTCGAAGTACGGACTGTGCGTTCGTTACCCGATACGCATGGTTGACGATCTTCTGCCGTTCGGAAATCTTTCCGACGACGAGATCCTCGCCGAGCTTAACAAGGACCTTTGCCGTGCAAGCTGCACGCTGTCGGACGCAGAACTGCGCGATCTGGTAGCACGGCAGTTGCGACTTGAGGGCACGTATGTTCTGCACTCAGAAACGGCAAAGAAAAACGGCGGCGACTATGACTTCGACTGGATCTGCGTGGTCGAGGAAGACCGGTTCCCCAGGTTCGTGAAGGGCCGGTTTGCACGAGGGCTTGGGGCACAACAGGGCAAGAACAAGGCCAACAAGGCCCGCGATCCATGGTTCAACCTGGAGCACGTGGCCATGAAGGCTCGGGGCAATCACATTGGCTCGATCACCGATCTGATGACTTCCTGCCGAGCAGCAGGCCGCGATGACCTTGCCCAGCAATTGGCCGTCGAGCTTCAGAACGCGCTCGATAGCCTCAAGTGGCAAGTCCAGCCCGACCTCAAGTTGGTCGCCGAAATACGCCAGCAGGTACGCCAGGCGCCGTGGCTCCGCTACAAGAACGAACGCCGCGTCTCCGATCTGCCGCTGCATGTGGAAGTGGAGAAGACCGACCGTGTCGGCCATCTCTACAACCACGTCCGCAAGCAGATTGAAGACTTGGTGACTAACAAGGCTCCGATTGAGGCATTCAAGGCTCTGGTGGTGGGCGAAGAGGTCACACGCCCGATGCTCGAAGACTGCCGTTTTATCAATCGGGTGTATGCCGCGATGGTGGGCAAGATCGCCGGAAGGCGAGAACTGCTGAAAAAACAACTGGAAGTGGCCAAGGCCGAGTGGGAAGCCGTGCGGCAGTCTCCTGACAAGGAACTGCGGCGGCAGAAGCTGTTTGCCTCGAACCAGGCGCACGGCGCATGTCGCGCGGACGAGGAACGGGGCAAATACGAGATGAAAGCGATCCTGGCTCTCATCCGCATCTGGGCACAGAACAAGACTGAGAATCGGGCTGCTTGGCTGCAGGCGCTCAACCGCGTCGTGTGCGGGGGAGAGCGTTCGACGGGCTCGATTTTATTTCTGGCCTTTCCGCAGGAGCTGATCTTGAAGTTGGCGGAACGCACCGGCGGCAAGGCCGTTCGCGTGCACATTCCGCGCCTTTATGAAGGCTTCGTTCGCATCGACGATCAAGGCCGGACTTTCCTGGTTGATCCCCTCAAAAATGGAGGACAGAAGCACACCTTCCTGTTCAAGTACGCGGACGGGAAGATCCTCCTTGACGACGACAAGTCCGAACAGGCTCAGGCAGAGACGTCAGAGGCTGCGGCGGAACAATCCGAAGCGGCACAAGCCGCAGTTCCGGACGAAGCCGTGGAGTTTCCGTCCATCACTCTCGATGAAGATGGACCGGAAGTTCCCTGGGTCATGTGAGGCACTAACCGTTTTGAGCGGAATCCCGAAAAGGATTCCGCTCAGGGCACCAAGAGGGAACCATGAAGAGAAATCTGTTTCTCATCTTCTTTATATGGGCTGTTTGTGTCATCAGTGCCTTTGCACAGGCTGGCTCGCCTCCGCTGAGTCCCATCCATGTGGCCACCGCGTTGAACCATTTGACCGTCTTGGAATTCCACGAACCGGTCACGATGGCCGCGGCCGGCAGCCCGGACTTTCAGATTGAGCGGCAGGAGGACAAGGTTTTCATCAAGCCCACCAAACCAGGGGCTTGTACGGACCTGTTTGTGTGGACTGCGTCCCGCCGTTTTGCTTACGAACTTGAAACCACCGCCGAGGTAAAGAACATGAATGTGTCAGTCGATCATCCACTCCCCCCTGCACCAGCGCCGCCGGACTCGGGATTCAGCTCCCACGTCGAAGATTTTGCGGACATGATGTTCTCTCGCGCGTTCTTGGGAGCCGTGGACATTACGCCAGCGAACCAGAGGATGGCGAAGAGTATTGTGCGGGTACGAATACAACAGGTGTTTCGCACCAAGACCAGCATCTACGTCCACTACAGCATAGAGAACGCCGGCCGAGGCTCGTATCACGTGACGACGCCAGATGTTTTCGAATTGCAAGTCGGACATTCAACTGTCTCTCTGCTGAGCTTTACACACAAACAACTCGATGCCCGTCTGCTTGAGAAATTCAGTGACATTCACAGTGTATCGCTTCCCGTTCCCCACGCCGAGACGGCATCCGAGGATCTTGCTCCCGGTGAGTCCACCGAAGGTGTCGTGGTGATACGCCAGAACTTAACCTCGCCGGCGGTCATGCAGGTGGTTTTCGACAGCCAAGTCAAAGCAACATTTGTGCTCTAGCCATGAATCGCGATGAACAGACTTCGGCGATGGTGGATCGGCTTCGTGAGTTCCACCGCAGAGAGGAACGAGAGCGGATACGGCCCTCATTGCTGCGCTGGATCGAAAATCCGCTGAGGCCGAAGACCAAAGAGGGCAAACTTCGCGTCAACCCCATTCTCTTGCTACTGGCGGCCCTCGTCGTGCTAACCGCGAGCACGTTTCTCTTTTTCAGCTTCGTTCAGTCATGACCTACACCAATGATTACCGGCTCGGCCGTCGCGCCTACCACGCGCACCAGGAAGAGAGCCTCGCGTTTGTGCTCGCCGTTGTTGTTGTAATTGTGATCGCTATCGGTTTCTACATCCTTTGGGATCGCTTTCATATCCGCCCCGCGCAATTAGTCGAGCTGTCGTTATACGCTCTGTACGGTTTGACCGCCGCCATCTCTGTCGTCTGGCATTTCGCTACTTTGCGACGCAGACGTGAGGCGAACTGGCCGCATCCTCCTTTATTTATTGCCCAAGCCAAAGACTGCAAGGCCGTTGCCGAGGCGTACAGACAGAATGCCATTGTGCTTGGCTACAACGTTCACGGCGAGCCATGGCTTTGGCCGGACCGAACGCGCGTCATGCAATCTGTGGTCTTCGGTGCAACCGGCTCGGGCAAGACTACCTTGCTCAAGAACATCATCTCCCAGGACGCCTTTCGCGTCGTCGGCCCTCCCGGAGACGAACACCGCATCCCTATGCTGATTTTCGACGGTAAGGGCGACCAGGAGTTTCTCAACGGCCTTCTTCCCGCCTTTGAAACGGCCGGCCGGATGCACCAGTTGAAGGTTCTCGATCCCTCCCGACCGGCCATCTCCGCCCGATACAATCCGTTCTTCAGCGAGCATGGCCTCTATCAGGAACACGCAAACTTCATCTTCGAATCATTCGACCTCAAGGAGGATTTCTTTCACGGTCACCAGGCTACTTACTTAAGCGATCTGGTGCGTGTCATGGCGCACACCGGCAAACGCTTCAACATCTACGACGTGCTTGTTCTGGCGCTCGACCAGCAGGTCATGAGAGAGCAAATCGCAATTGCCCGCTCTTGCCTTGAAGCGGAAGTTGGAGTCAATCACCAGCGCCGGCTGAACTTCGAGATGTCGGTCCGCAATCTCCAACAGTCGTTCGAAGACCGAGAGCGCGTGCCCAAGATTCAGGGCCTCTTGAACGAGCTGATGACGTTTCTCGAAGACGACCTGTCGGTCATCACCGGAGCTTACGATGACCTGCTTTCGCTCGACGAGGTGATCGACAACGAACTGATTCTGTTTGTTTCTCTGAACACTAATAAGAACTCAAAGGCGGTCACTGCTCTGGGTCGCATGTTGCTGCAGAACATGCAACTGATAATCGGCCGACGGTACGAGAACGAGCAGCAGCGCCGTCGCGAAAATCGCCCCATGGTCAGCGTCATCCTCGACGAATTTGCGCCCTTCGCCTACTCCAACTTCGCGCAAATCCTGCAAACAGCGCGGGGCACCAACACGGCTTTCCTGTTCGCGCTCCAAGCCTTGCCGCAATTGCTCACGGTTGGCCGCGGATTCAAAGACGATGTTTCTTCCGCGCCCAATACCACCATGCTCTTGCACACGCGCGACGAAGAGACGGCGCAGTACTTTCTCAAAGCTTCAGCGCGGGTTCGGCAAAAACGGCGGACCCTCACCGTCCAGCGAACCGGAATCTTCGAGGACAAGTACGAGCCCATCGGCTTTGGCAGCGAGACCGATATCAAAGACACTCGCGCCCAGGATGAGCACATTAAGAACTTGCCGGTTGGTCAGATGGAAATCCTCATGACCGACAGCCTGCAAGGCACATTGCATTCGCACCTGCATGTACGCGAGCCGAGGAATTACCGCTTCCCAGGACTTGAGCCGAGGATCTATCCCCGCACTTTCTCGGCGGACTCAGGACGCCAAGGCGCGAACCTGCGTTTCAAAGATCCCGACTTGGTGCGACGGAATGGCAAACGCTTCGCGACCGGGAATGGACGGATGGCATGGCTGTGACTCGTTCATCCCGATTGCCGGTTGGCGCGCTTCTGTTAGCAATTCTGTGCTCGTCTGTGATGGCGGCCCAGGAGAAATCGACCTACGATCCGGCGCATCCGGCTCAGCCATCGAGACCCGCACAAGGGTTTGTCGATTTCACGCTCGGGCGCATCAATGCCCGCGATATCGAGTATGGAAAGTGTCTGGACGAAGACCGCAGGATGATGCTCGAAGAGACCATCGAGAACGGTTATTTCTGGTCCAATGTTGTCTCGCTCGGTCTGCTGGGCTGCCTCTTCCTGATTATCGTTTATCAGCACTGGAGTCGCGCCAGGCAGGATTGGACCGTAGCCAGCCTGCTCGCTGAACAAGAGCACTCATTGGCGCGAAGTCAAGCCCAGATCAGCGAAGTCACTGCGAAGAATCGTGCTTTCATGGATGCACTCGCCGCGCAAAGAGAGACCACAATCCGCGCTGGCGCCCTGGACACTGCAGCATCGGTTGCGACGGCAACGAGCGCGCCACAGCGTCCGGCGAGTGCTTCAACTAAGCATTCCACGAGCGTCGGCGTCGAGCGTGCAGCGGCTGTCGCCATCGCAGCCGAACCGGCAAGCCAGATTGGGCTCTTTCATGGGGATGGGGACCTCATGATGACCATCAATTCCCTCCGGCAGCAGCTTGCCCATGCCGAAGAGGAGAAGAAACTTCTCCGGCGTCGGATCACAAATGCGGACCGGCAACTCGCGGCAGAGCAGGCCAAAAATCGCCAGCTTAAGGGGGAATAAAACTTCAGGGTAACGACCCGGATAAGACCTCCCAAGGAGGCGCATACGAGATGACTGAAAGAGACGAAAAGCATCTGCGGAAGGCCGAGCCCGATCGCGCCTTCGCTGCAATTGAGGAACGCGAGCGGCGGATCGCTTCGCTGGCGCCCGAAGAGCGGCAACTTGCGCTGGAGACCGCGCGATTTGCTGATCTCTGCCAGTACCTCTCCCAGAAGAATATGGACGTACCGCTTCATATTCTCGATGAACTGAGCGGCCTCCAAAAACTGGCGTTGCCCGACCGAGGCGAACGCATGAAGGCGCTCAACCAATCCCTGATGGAGTACCTGAACGATGCTGGTCAAGATACTGGGATTCGGCAGTAACTGGTGGGCAAGGTACGGTAGCGATCCCGAGGATCGCTACCGCTACACGCGTCATGCCGCCTATTTCAACTCCGCCGGCGTGCGCTGCGGTTCTCGCATCCGCCGCCACTGGATCGTCCCCGGTTTGCTCCGGTTCAACGGTGTTGGAGATTTCAATCCCAACTTCCCCGGCCGGTCGGTGGGCGAGACATTTGAGTGCGCTGACCTTGCCTTCGCTTATGGCGGTAACCGTCTCCTGTTCGTGAGAAGGGCGTCTCCATCGTCGCCCCCCGATTACTACTTGGCCGTTGCTTCGAGTGCAAGATTCGGCCTCTTTAATCCGGAACGCCCCGATTGGAAATCGCGCGACGTGTTGCCGATTGCAGTGAGCCGGCTTCGCGACCAACAGGAAGCACTTCTGCTCATGAAAGAGGGCGATTGGGTCCAAACTGAGCTGGGCTTCTGGCGGCTCACGCCCGCGACCTCTGAACATGTTGGATGCGCGTTTGAACTGCTGGCGCAGCCGGCGTTGAGCTGAAACATATCTGACTATGAGGTACGCCAAAGACAGCCTCGTCATCAGCCCCGATCGCGACATCCCCCTGCTGCGCCAGGTGCGCAACTCGAAGTTTGTCAGCCATCGGCAACTGTTCGAGTTGATGAAGTACCGCGGCTCGGAATGCTCGCCCGACAGCTTCAATTGGCGCATCCGGCGGCTCGTTAAGGCGGGCTGTCTCTCGCTCTGCAAGGGCGTCTTTGGCGCCGGATCGGCCGTGTACCGGATCACCAGTGAAGGTATGAACCTGCTCGAACATCACGGGCAATTTACCACCGTGCTGCACTCGAATAGCACGCATCTCCCGCATCTCTCGCAGGTCTTTCATTCCCTCGAACTCAACCGGATTCAACTCGCGCTGGCCAGGGAGAACCTGCTGGCGCACTGGCAATCGGAGATCGAAGTCGCATCGCTCAACACCATCTCCCGCTCTCCCTTTCAGAAGGATTACGACGCCATCGTGGACGTCTGGGTCGGGGACAATCAGGCGCGGTTCGCCCTCGAATACGAGCGGACTCTCAAGAGCGCCCGGCAGTACGAGCGCATCCGCGCGGCGCTCTCGGCCGAACGCCAAATTGGCTGCTTCCTGTATCTGACCGCCGGCGTGGAAGTGCTGGTTCATCTCGTCCACGAACTCGAAACCGTTCCAGGCACGGTCGCCTTTGCAAGCGCCGGCGATTTTGGCGAGAGGCTTCTTGACACACGCGTGATCACCGCTCGCCGGCCCGCGGGCGCCAGTTTTCGGGAGCTGCTGCGATGAGAGCGCGCCATTGCCCTCGCTTTGCCTTCTCCGCGGCGCTTTCTCGCCCTTCGCCGGGCTTTTTGGCGTCATCGGGTTGGCATTTTTCGATGCCTCGTAAGCAGGCTGGAGTCAGCCACTTGCGCTCTGACTACCCTCTGATTTTCAAGTCCTTCCGGACACTGCTCTTGGGTCGGTGTAGATGGTTGAATTCTGATGTTGTATCCCCATTCGGTCCAAACTGGCTACGCCTACAGCGTTCACGCAGGTTAGGCTTCCACCCGTGCAACCAAGTTCATGACCATGGCTGGATTTCTGTTGTTGCGCCAGACTGCCATCGTCGATGTGGTCGCTCTCGCCGCGGTACCCATCATCGGTATTCGCAGCTACCGTCAGTCCCGTTGTCCCAGTCACCGGCTGCTGGCCGCGACTTGCTACCGGCGTCCAACGTCCACACCCGCCCTAGTTGTGCCGTGTTTGTTTGTCAGCTTGCGACGGGTACGGACCTGCATCAGAGTGCCCGTCCACATGCCGAACGCGAACTCTTTCTAAAAAAGCAAACCCGCTCCCGGAGCATCACCCTCGCGCTCTTAACGGCGCCGGTTATTGCTCGCCAATGTTGTAAAGCTTGGAGCGAAGATCACACGTCCAGATGGACGGAAAGGAATTGATTATGTTTCAAAGTCGAGGCCCAATAAAGTTCGAACCGCTGTTTACAACCGAAGAGATTGGCTTGCGCAAAGAGGCCAATGTTGAGCACGTGGTGAAAACGTTCCTGAACGTTGGCGAGGCCATCGCAGCGCGGTGGATTGAAATGCCGCGAGGCATTTTGCTCTTGCAAACGGTGCCGGACGAGCCTGCTTCCGGGGCTATCTACCTGTACGACCGCGAACGGCAGGTCTTCTACTTCGTCTCTTTCTTGGATGGTCGGGACGATACTCTGACGACCGGCGAATTCGATCACCTGGTTGCTGAATACGACCTGGTGTCTTGGACCGCAAATCCGGTTCTTCTTCCAGCGCATATCAGCAAACCAGGACTGGCATAAACGCGAGGCGATCCCATGAACGGTGTAGGTCAAGCGACGACGAAGATGGCGTCAAGATACTTTGACTTGTTCGTGAACCGCCTGGCCTACACCGTGCAGTCAAAGCGGCCGGATCAAAACGGCAAGCACTACTATTACCGGCCAAAGGACGGCCGGCGGCTGTCACTTGAGACTGTGGGTGAGCACATGCACGGGCAGCTGACCATTGGGGTCTATGCACTCAACCCCAGGACACAACGGTCCAAGTGGGTTGCCATCGACGCGGATTACGAGCATGCCCTCGATGACCTGCTGAAGCTGCAATGGGAACTGCGCCAGGCCGGTGTGGAGGCGGCCCTTGAGAAGTCTCGCCGTGGCGCCCATCTCTGGATCTTTGCCGAGAAACCACTGCTCGCGCGGCATTGCCGGATCTACATCTATAACCTTGCTCGGCAGCTAAAAGTTCCGGTGAAAGGCAGTGCTGGACTTGCAGAAGGAATCGAAGTTTTCCCGCGCCAAGACGAACTAGAACCGGACGAGTTCGGGAATGCTATCCGCGGACCACTCGGTATCCACCGAGGGGCTGACAAGCGTTTCTGGTTTTACGGGGCCGACTACAAAGTTGAAGCTCAACTTGATTACCTGGAACGGCTCAAGAAGATTACCGAAGCGGAAATGAGACGCTTCATCGAGGGTTTGGAAATGCCGGAGGAGTTCCGGTCTCGACCTAAAGTTGACTTGCCCGCATACGATCCCAATCGGCGTGAGTTTCGCATCCTCGATTTCGTTCGCGTTGGGCGGCAGCGCTCGGGAAACTATTGGACGCGGTGCCCTTCGTGTGCCGAGCAAGGGCGGGATAGGAGTGGAGATAACCTGGCAATCTCTGTCACCGATCCACGCAAGTATCGGTGTTGGGCAGGCTGCACTCGCGAAATGATTCGTGCAGCCCTCGGCCAGCCAGTTCGGACCGGGAGGGTTCGCGTATGAAGGCGCAGCAATCACGAGAGAAGCGCAGCATCGAGCCACATGACATTCTGGCTCGACAAGGTTTGCGACTGCCGCCGATCACGCTGAAGAGGCTGCAGCATACGGGGATTTACTGCCAGCCTACCATTTCGATCGAACATCAGCATTTGGTCAAACGATATGTCATTCGCGGTGTTGAATCGGGCGGAGCCGTGGCCGAACTGGGAGCGTATGCGAGTTTCGTAGATGGCACGGGAAAGGCGCTGTCCTGGCTGCAACGGGTGGACAGCATCGCAGTGAACGGCGTGCACGCAATCGTGGTCGAGCCTGTTTTGGTGAGACTAGAAATGGTCCGCATTCAGCGGACCTATGACCTACTGATTACGCGGCACAGTCTCGTTGCTTCTAGCGCTGCTCAGCGCCCGCAGCTTGAAAGTTCAATCCTGTTCCACGGACGAAGAGGCAGCCTGGAGATGGAACTGTGGGGCAAAGACGCAGAATATCGCGGCGCAGTCGGCCCCATGTTTTACAGCCGGAGCGGCGAGCCTCTTGCGGTACCGTGTGAATTTCAGGATGCGGTGGCTCGGATTTCGGCTGCCGTTTGCTGTGTGGGTTGCCGCCATTGTCACCTGCTGCAGCCGAAGGCTACTGGTTGTCATCTTGATGCGGTCAGCATCGCAAACCCTCTGGCTGCATCAGATGGTGCTGCCTGAAATGAATGATCGTGCCAGCACCGATGACCTACCAGCGATCGAAAAGATCCTTGCGGATCCCGCAGCTTCTTTTTGGCTTTCAACTGCTCTGCGCTCAGCGCTGTCTCGTGACCCGGTTGATGCGGCCAATGACGCCGCTCTATTGGCGCGATTATTAGAGCGGCGGTGCCGCAATATCCTCGAAAACTCGACGCGCGATTAGGCCCGCAGCCCGCTCACTAATCGGTATCCTTTTCTCGTTCAGTATTCCTAAAAGAAAGCCGCGCGGACGCTGCAACCTGTCACGGTACAGTCTGTGGATAGGGGGATTGCCGCGCGAGTGGTTGACGCTGGAAGTTGCTGGAGACGCGAAATCCCGACCTCAAAGGTCGATCAGCGCGATCAGTCGCGGAGCAATCCCGAACCTTCCATCCTTTATAATGTGCGCCGTCCATAAGTAGGGCGGCTCTTTAGATCGACAAGCGTTGTTGCCAAGAAAAGGAGCTGACTATGTCTGGCAGCAAAGCGCGAAGCCGCGTAGCAGCAAAGCAGAAAGTCCCACGCATACGGCCAGCTGAAGCATCAGCAATCTTCAAGAGATGCGAGCAGCTATTAGAAGAGTCGCGCGCGCTTCTACTTAATCTGCGTTCATCTGGTATTAGCGAGTTGTTGGGGCGCATGGACGATAGAATGCTGCAACTTGCGATCCAGCCCGACGCCTGGGGAGAACGAACCAGAGCGCGCCTGATGTCAGACATTGCCCCGGCTTTGGGTGCCGAACCAGCCGCGGAACGGAATGTGAGCATTGAACACATCGTCCACGCGACAAATGTTGTTATGCCGTGTTTGCTGCTCGAAATCGGCCGTCGGAAGCAGTACCTCCAAGTCGAATTTCCGCCGAACCCGGCTGCTTCCGATGCCTGCTTTAGGCTCTCGGTTGGACCATCTCACCCGACGCACTCGATCAATGGCGATCGCCTGCACCGGCTTGTTAAAGAAGCCGGTGAGGCCCTGGTCGGTCTCTGTTATTTTGGCGATGAGCAAAGTCGCACGCGTCTCGAGACTGAATTGAGCCTTAAACCCCCGTCCAAGGTTTCTTAGCGCAGACTGCCTTGTTCGTAAACCAAGCAGTAGCACAGTCGGAGCTTTCACCTGAATCGTCGGATTCCTCACCGACATGCGTGTGGACAGCCAACATCAGACATCCTGTATTCGAGGAGTTAAACGATGCCGAAAAGTGTAAACAAAGTCATTCTCGTTGGAAACGTCGGCAAAGACCCTGAAGTCAGATACACGCCGAGCGGCACGCCAGTTGCAAAGTTCAGCCTGGCCACCAACGAAAACTTCAAAGGCCGCAGCGACGAGTGGCAAGAGCGCACTGAGTGGCACAACATTGTTGCTTGGCAGCGACTGGCCGAGATCGTCGGCGAGTACGTCCAAAAAGGCTCGAAGCTTTACATCGAAGGCAAGCTTCAGACCTCCAGCTGGGAGGACAAGCAAAGCGGCGAGAGAAAGTACCGAACTGAAATTGTCGCGAGAGAGCTCGTGCTGCTAGGGCCGCGTGAAAGCAATGGCGAGCAAGAACGCGCGTCTCACGATACTCGCAACGAATCTGCGATGCAGCCTGCGCATCCTCGCTCGGCCGAGATAACTGACGAGGACATCCCATTTTGAGCGGATCCAGCCTTGCGAATCCCTCCAGTTCTGGACTTGCTCAGTCCTCATTCCCATGAGCCAACTAAGGAGGCAACCATGAGCGTCCCGAATGGACGTGCCAATGGCTCGGCAGCAGACGTTGGTGCAAGTGATCATGCCCCGGAGCTCACACCGGTACTTGCTGTCCCGGAATCGTCTACTCTCCGCTTCCTTCTAGACCAAGTGAAGAAGATTTGCGCGGACCTCGAAGTCCCCTTTGATCCCCGTGTGATTGAATGGCGCGTAACCAACACCAGCAAGAACGGAAAAGCGCGGGGCCAAGTGATCCCGTATGCGGACCAGCGTGCCTACACCGATCGGCTCAATCAATTGTTCACTCCGGCCGGTTGGACCAGGAAGTACCGCGTGCACACAAGTGCCAACTTTGAACGCAGCAAGGACCAGAAGACCGTCGCCAAAGTCTTTGTCACTTGTGAGCTGAGTATCAACGGCCTTGGCGCACATTCCGCGACAGGCGAAGAGTGGGCCGATGATGAAAACGCCGGAACGGCGGCGGAAGCGCAGGCGTTCAAACGAAGTTGCGCTTGTTTTGGACTCGGCCGCTACCTTTATTACTTCGAGGGAATCTGGGTCGACCTGGACGACCGAAAGCGGCCGAAAACTGTGCCGCATCTACCGCCATGGGCAACACCCGATGGTTGGCGAAGCGGCGTGCGTCCACTATCTGACTCCCGCAGTGGCTCTTCCAGTTCGAACTCGGCGAAGCCAGCGTACTCGCAGCAAACTCCGCCGGCCGATCAGGAGAAAAACAGCACTCTTGTGCGTCAAATTGAAGCCATGGCCGAGCCCGTGGGGAAAGCTATCTATCGCGGACTGTTGAGGACAATCGCCCGTGCATGGAATCCGGGGCAAATTCAAGAGACTGCGGTGCTCGAAAAGGTGCTCGGCCATCTGCAGGCGGCGGAGCGTGGTATCCGCCGGCTTGATGCTGCATTACATATCACGGGCCCAGAGGCTCTAGGGTCAGTCTTGCAGTCATTGAGAATTGCGTCGCTCGACAAAGTGGACAATCTTGAGACACTCAAAAAGATCGTGTTGGAGATGGAAAGAACCGCGTCTAAGCGCACGCCCTGAACGCTGCAGTTTCACTTGGACTTTACTGCGGCACGAACTCCGATAGCAACTGCAATCCATCCGCCTAACCGCCAGAATACCTAACCCGAACAGACGCGATCGGGGAGATTGAACGAAGAGCCCTCGCGGACGGTTTCAATCTTACCGGTTCATACCTTGAGTCCGCTTACGTACGAACTGGCTCAAGAAGGCAGGGACGTGCGGCAGAGTGCCGCTCGGACGGTCCGCACGCCCCTTCCCCGGATTCCACGCGCACCCCTCTCGCCTGCACGCGACGCGATATCGAGGAAATCGAAAAGGAAAGAGACGTATGCCAACCAAAACACTAAGAGCGGAAGATCTCGGCCAGTTCACTGGGTCAGAGCATTGGTATCAGCACGGTCTAGTGCGGTCCATCGCCTATACCGACGGTGCAAAGTACGTTGCCGACGAGGGCGGCGCCTACTGGTTGTTGGATGAGATCGCGCTGGCGCAGAAGTTCGATCGAGCGGTGAAGGCGGAGCCCTTCCAGGTATGGAACCTGGTGGTCAGCGACTCCAAAGGTGTTCTGACCTGCGACGACGGCAAGGGCAACATCGTATACACGAAGCAGATTCCCTTCACAGATTTTCCGCTACCCGAGATCAAGTTCTACTTCACCGACAACGTGATCCTCCTGCCCGACGAGTATTGATAAGCAGTCAACCCCCCTCGAACGCCGCCATTTGCGACTAAGCATGTAAATCTCTCGTACTTCTTCGACCTGCTCCCTTCCCGCCCTTCACGACCCGCCACGACTCCGAATATCGCAACCCCGAGGTGCTTGTGGAACCCTGTCTGTATGCAGTTCAGCAAATTCGTCGACTCCGAGGAGGATCACAGGCGCAGCTGCTCCGGGCGTCCGATGGCTTCTATTACGTCACGAAGCCACAGAATAATCCCCAACACATCAAGGTACTCGCCAATGAGATGCTGGCGACGCGGGTCGGACAACTGCTTGGGCTGCCCGTGCCAACCGTAGCAGGAATCCAAGTGCCCGAGTGGTTGATCGAGCACACGCCCGAACTGCGCATCGAACTCGCCGGCTCAAGCATTGCCTGGCAGCCTGGCGTACACCTGGCATCGCGCTACGTGGAAGATCCATGCAACTGCCCGGTGTTCGACTACCTGCCCGACTCTCTGCTTGAGCAGATCGACAACCTTCAGGACTTTGCCCGCGTTCTCGTGCTTGATCGTTGGACCGCGAACGCCGACGGCCGGCAGGCCGTCTTCAGTCGCAAGGACAAATGGCGAGCGACCTTTATCGACCAGGGATACTGCTTCAATGCGGGCGAGTGGGACTTCCCGGACGCGGCGTTGCGCGGAGTCTACGCCAAAAATTGCGTTTACAAGCATGTCGTCGGCTGGGACACCTTCGAACCCACGCTCACGCGCGCTGAGGAAATGGACATCGACGAAATCTGGCGTGTTGCCGCAGCGATCCCACAGGAGTGGTACGAATTCGATCGCGACGGATTGGATCGGCTCGTTGGAGTGCTCTACAAGCGCCGCACAGTCATTCGCGACCTGATTACCGCGTTCCGGCAATCAAGCAGAAATCCCTTCCCGAACTGGACCGCCAGTTAGCAGCCTCAGGAGACTTCATGCTCTTTGCCAATCCCATGCTTTTCGACCGAGCAGCCCAACAACTGCTGCCACACCTCAAGCACAAAATCGCAATTACCCCATACGGCGGCGATGCGGCTCCCGACAGCCTGGCCGTGGAATGCGAAGATTGCCGCGAATGCCTGATCGAATTCTCACCCGACGCCGGCGACTCACAACAACCCGATCCAGCGAAGGTGAGATACGAGAGCCACTACGACGCGGCCCGAGACGTCTGCTATGTCGAGGTGTTCAAACCGGGCAAATCGCCTTACCCAATGCAAGAGCGTCAGGACCTCATCAACCACTCGCCCACCGGAATTTCCTGGGGTTACGGTGGAAGCGGCCCGGCTCAAACGGCGTTCGCGATCCTCATCGACTATCTCAACGATGAAGAACGAGCCCGTGCGCTCTACCAGGACTTCAAATTCAAGGTAATCGCCGCATTTCCCGCGAACTCAGAGTGGACGCTCACTGGCGCCCAGATCGAGACCGCGCTAGCCGCGATCGGTCGCATACGCCAGCTCTCTTAAGAATTGTGTCGTAGGTCGATGCAGAGCGCCAGAACTCTCATCAGCCTCTGGCTCACAGGAGCCGCGTGGAGATGGCTGAACAAACCTCAGAGGAACATCAACATGGCAAAACCGAAGGTAATGATCCCTCAAGTCATGGCAGCCGTCGAAGAAGACGACTGCTTGGGATTTTGCTTGGAGTGCGGCGCAGAAGCGCAACCGGTGGAACCGGACGCCCGGGGCTACACCTGCGAGTCGTGTGGCAAGCCGCGAGTCTACGGCGCCGAAGAGCTGTTGCTCATGATGGCATCGTGAAGAAATGCAAGTGCTCGAAACAATGGTGACTCATGCTGCATCAGTTCAATGCCTACCGCTTCAGATGGTGGCGGGGGAAGCGGATCGGCACGCTTTCTGTTGGAGCCATCATCTATCTGCAGGATGCTGTCCGTCCATTGACCGGATTGTCCCGACCCGTCATCACTCGTAATCCGTGGATCGTAGAAGCCTGGCTTAACCGCGACTACTCAGTTTACCGGTCGGGGACATGGACAACCGTGAAATGCGCCGGAGGCCACCTAGCAATCGTGCGCAGCCTGCGAGACGGAAGGCGCCGGCTGGTAGCGGACTGGATATTGTTGGCGTGTGTGGATGCGGGGCTGGAGCGGGGCAGAGCCGCGGGGCCCTCCTCACATGTGTTGGCCTCAACGTCTTGAAATGATTCTTGCCATCCATACATTCGGCACGTGTTCCACGTCCGGCATGACGTGAGTTTCTGCGCAGCATCACTCTGCAGCGATCGATTGGTAATTCCAAAAGGAGAGGGCATGTTCAAAGAGCTACATTCACTGATTCAAAACCGCCCATTGACCATAACTGTCGCGGCCATGGGAAGCGGCAGAATCCGGGTCAATGTCGTTCCCCAATCACTGGAAAGCGACAGTAAGGTTAACGACAAGATCGGCTATTCGCAAAAGGACAAGATCGCCAAAGTCCCCGACTCAGCGATCGCTGCCTTGACGACGCCATTGTCCCTCACCGGGACTCCGGAAGAAATTGACGCCGAGTTGACCCAGACCCTGACCGCCTTCGCCGAATCCCACGTCCACTTACAAAAGACCGTGGAAGACGCGACGGAACAGATTGCCGCAGCCGTCAGGGAAATTCAGGAACGCGACAAGAGCAAATCCAAGTCGTCGTCGGCGAGCGCGGCAAAACGTGAAGAGAAAAGCGACAAGCCAACCGCAAACAACGAACTGCTGCCGCTTTGGGTAAAGTCGCCCAGTGACGCGACCGCGTCTCCAAAAGCTTCCGGTCCGGAAATTCCGAGCGCGACCGCTGCGTCGGCCTCGGCCCAGCAGACGCTGAACACATAGCCTACGGAGGTCACGCTGATGCCAGTCCAAGTCCAAAAGCTGGAAAGAGTCTTCTTGTTTAATGGAGCTAAGCTCCCGGATCCGAACCCTACCTTCACAGTCGAACAGGTTCGGGACATGTACGTTAACACTTATCCGGAGTTGGCTACGGCGGCTGTCCAAGGCCCGAGCCCAGTGAACGGAACGATGCAATATACGTTCACCCGCGCGGTCGGCGTCAAAGGATGAGTGTCAACAACAAGAATCTCGACCGGCTTAGCCACATGCACACCTTCATCGTGTATTTACATCGTGCGCACACTAATGTATATTCATTGTACGCACAGTTGGGAGGGACTATGCCGAGAACTGCAGCCAAATCGAGTAAGACGCGCGGTGGAAACATCAATCTTCGCGTAAGCCGGGGCCAGAAATCGCTGATTGATCGGGCAGCGCAGGCGCTGGGCCGCAACCGGTCGGATTTCATGCTGGAAACAGCGTGCCGAGAAGCGGAGAGCGTACTGCTTGACCGGCGCTACTTTGCCTTACCAGACGAAGAGTTCAGACGCTTCAGGGCCATGTTGGACAAACCTCCAGGCCGTAATCCTCGGCTGGCTCGGCTCCTCAAGACCAGAGCGCCATGGGACAAATGAGCGGAGATCGAACCAGCGCGCCGGAAAAGCTCTCGCCAGATCATGATCTCTCGCAATTCGCCTGCGGCGAGCCCAACCTCGACGACTGGCTGAGGCGACGGGCGCTCCAAAACGAAGAGAGCGGCGCCTCCCGCACGTACGTTCTTTGCCTGGAAAAGCGGATTGTGGGCTACTACGCTCTCGCAGTAGGGGCGGTAGCCCACATTGAGGCACCTGGGCGCGTCAGGCGCAACATGCCCGATCCTGTGCCGGTGATGGTGATTGGCCGCCTCGCCGTGGATCAGACAGTTCAAGGTCAAGCGCTCGGTCCGGCTCTGCTGAGAGACGCCATTTTGCGCACCTTGCAGGCTGCGGAGATCGCCGGCATCCGCGCCATCCTAGTGCACGCAATTTCAGAGCGCGCCAAACGATTTTATGAGAAGTGGGGATTCGTCTCTTCGCCCTTAGATCCGATGACCCTTATGATCACTGTGGCAGAGGCGCGGAAAGCGCTGGTGGAAAAATAGTGGCCCCCAACACAACCCGAGGCAGGGCTCATGAATGTCACGTTCCTTAAAGCACTTATCGCCCTCGTGCCAGCCTGCGCCCTCTTGTAGGCGCAACAATCCTCTTCTTTCGAACAAAGGCAGTGTGGTCCCTTCTTCAATGGCTCGGTGCAGGTTTTCTAGTGATAGTTGTTCTTACTCATATCTGCGAGGCCTTACATTTGTTTTCATGGATGCACTGGGGGCTTGAACGCAGCGTAGGTCATTACCTCGATTTGTGGAGCGCGGTTCTTGGCCTCACTCTGTTTCCCACAGGCTACCTACTTCATGCGCTCAGAGAGCGACGCGCTTAGCATAAACCAAGCGCCGGCTGGAATGTTCATCAACACCTCCCCAGATGAGTACGCATAAATGAAGAGCAGAGTTCGCAAAAACATTGGAAGCGGACTGCGTCATTAACCTAGAAGGAACGGTCGTTACTGTGTGAGCCGCTTCGCTCAAGAATCGGTATATCTGCGATGTTGCTGGGGAATTCTTCTCTCGCATCAGCAAGAATCCATCGAGCGGACACGGTTGCTCCTTCCTAGAAACCGGGGAGACTTCTCCTCAGTCTCGATCCGGCAGGAGCCTACTCGAAACAACATGAAGGCAAAGCTCAGAAAAAAATGCAGAGGATGTACCACAGCCCACCGCCTGGCAGGCTGCCTGGTCGAGTGCAATCAGGTCGAGCGTGTGATGCGCGAGCTCGATCTGGCCATGCGCGACGAGGCTTCTAATACTGATCCGATCATGGAGCAGATCAAGCAATGCCCAGAAGCGTTCAAGGCCGGCGAGTTGGTCGGGAAGCTATTCGAGTCGGTCAATTATCCTCACGGCGAAACCGGCGTCGGCGACCGCTACCTGCCCCCGGCAGGAACGGTGGTGCCTCCCCTCGTCTAATCGGCCTGCCCCTTGCCGTTACCGTTCCAACCATCGAGGGTCTCCGTTGGCGTTACTGCACGCGCTGGGAAGAGCAGCCGGCAGCGCAGCTTGGAAAGAGTTTGCTCCGCCTAGGCATTTGCCGCGCCGAGGATTGGTCGGGCAGCGCGGTTGATTTCGTGGAGCGTGGATTCACGAGATTCGCGAAAGCCCACGGGGCTGAAGAGGCGGCCAAGGTCTGGGAAGGCAATCTCCGGATCATGGATTATCCCTTCTACCTGTCGGAATTGGAGCGCAACCAATCGCAAGCAGACATGGATCAACCCACCGATGTCCTGTATCTGCTGGGCGAGTACACTGCGGCTGCGTCGATTCCCATTGGACCGACATTGACTGTTCTCGAACGCGAGCATGAACGGCTGCCAGCCGCTTTCTATGCGCTACTCACGCATAATCTGGGAACCTGGATGCGTGTGTACGACTACGACCGTGCTCTGTGGTGCGCTGAAATGTGGTTGGAGGGTGTCGACGAAGAAGAGGCCAACGAATCCTTCTATCCCAAGGTAGCGCAGAAAATTCCCGAGTGTCTTCGCAAGCCGAAGCGAATGGCCGCGCGCACGGCAGTCCGGTTCTTGAAAACCATTCAGGAGAAATTGCGAACTTCCGTCGCTCGACAATTGGTGAGGCACGTATTGGACATGGAAACGTACCGCGAGGAACGCGAGCACGCCTGGCCCGGCAAACTCACCGATCAAGTTCCAGGATTAGAGCAATTTCTCAGCGACGCGGACGAGCCTGGTCCCGGGTGCCTGATCACCTGGCATGAGGACGATGAGATTAACGCCTGTTTCGATGAAGAGATGCAGGTGTTGGGCCAGAACGCCCCGATGGAACCTTCCATATTGATGACGATGGCCATCAACAAGAGCGCAGACGAGGTCGACGCAGACGTAAGACGCATATTCGGTTATGCCGGGGCAATGCTTCGTTCACTCGCCTCAGCAGCAAAGGTCGTTGTCATCATCCGGGACATTTACGATGAACACCTCCGTCGAAATCGGCTCAAGTCAGGACTACAGGTTGAAGCGGGCCCTGCTGGTGTACGGGGAGAATAACTATAACGGTTATCCGTACCGGCATCCATTCCTCACACTTCACGATGTGATCCACGAGGGTGACAAAGCGCGTTTGGGCGAGGGCCAGCTGGTTACGCCCTCCTTGCTCCTTCGTCTCCTCGAAGGTCTGGGCCGCTCGCTACCGATCGAGATCCTGCCTGAACGCGTCCTTGTGCGCACACCGGAAGTCATCGTCTGGTGGAGTCCAGCCCAGCAGCACTTGATGTTTTTCAGCGACCGGGGCGGGGATGCCACGCTTAAGCGAATGAACGGCAGGATGTATCCACATCCGCCGTTGTTGTTCAAAGCATCAGGCTCGTCTCTATGGGTTCGAGCGCTGGCAAAGGACGAGCGTCCCAAGGCCGACACTAAGTTGTACTTGGCCCCGTACTGGAACTGCTCGGACAACGGTGCCGTCTGCACCGGAAGTATGAGGATTCCGCACGAAAAATCCGTCGCCCAGATTGGCGCATGGGAGCAATCATTCTTTCAGAGCGAATTCACGCACGCCGGCGGAGTACGTAAACACACGCGCTATCCGCAGGGATTTCTTGCCATGTGGCAATCGTTAAAAGGCGCAGCCGAATTTCCTTCCTCCTACTTAGTAAAGCTGAAGCAGACACTGCACGAGTTCATCTGCGACCTTGACCCCAACCAACGTCATGCCAACCAAAACGAATGAGCACCTGATTCCGAGCGCACTGCTTGAAAAGAAAGTCCGCATCACCGTGGTCGGTTGTGGCGGGACAGGAAGCGCGATAGCTGCCGGCCTGCCTTACTTGCATCAAGCGATGGTTGCCTTAGGTCACCCATATGGCCTTGACGTCACACTGGTCGATGGCGACCGCATATCGGCCACAAATTGCGTGCGGCAGCCATTCAGCGAGAGTGAGATAGGCCTCTACAAAGCGACCGTGCTCGCGACGCGGATCAACCTCTTTTGGGGACTCGGCTGGAAAGGCACGCCGCATTTCCTTGACGAAAAGTGGCGGGAGCAAACGGACATTTTGATCGGTTGTGTCGATTCCCGCAAAGCACGGAAAGCAATCACGGGTTGTGCCGCTTACTGGAACTGCTGTTATTGGCTGGACCTGGGCAACAGTGCCTACTGCGGGCAGTTCGTTCTTGGTCAGCCCGACAATGAGCGGAACAAGATTTGTGATCTGAGGCTGCCTACAGTGGCGGAGTTGTTCCCGGAAATCATTGATCCGAGGCTCGACAAAAAAGATAAGCTGCCCGCCTGTAGCGCCGTCGAAGCCCTGGAGCGGCAAGAGCCTTTCATCAACCAGACACTTGCGTACGTGGCGCTGGCCATGCTGGCACGTCTCTTTCGCTACGGCCGCCTTACCTTCCACGGCGGCTTCATCAATCTCGCTACCGGCCGCGCGTCGTCAATTCCCATCGACGTTAATGCATGGAAACGAACAGAATCTCGCGGCGGGCCGCTCCGTTAAGCCCTTCCGCTTGATTCCCTCCAACCGGCAGAGGTGTCGGTTGTTCAACCACACCTTTGCCCCCGCCCAGGAGCCGCAGTGTTCGTCTGCTTATCTCTCTTCCTACTGATCTCCTTTGTCGTGCCGACGTTCTACATCCTATTCCAGCATTACTTGCTGCTCTCGGTGTCGTCCGTTGCGGACGTGATTGGTATTGCGAGACGCGTCGATGAGGTCGAATTGACGGATTTGCTGGATCCGACGAAAGAAGAAATCCTTCTTGCCAATACCACAACAGTGCAGTTCAGACTCGCACAGCGAGCGAGAGCGCGAATACTTTTCGAGCAGATGCGGGCAATGACATTCAACACCCTTCTCATCTTGCTCTGGGCCGAACAAGAAGGAAAGAAGCTGCAAAGACCCGCGATGCCAAGGGATGATCTCAGAATCCAGAACACTAGCACGATCGCTGAGGACAGTCCCACGGTCCGCTTGATCGGCTTGGTTGCCATGTCGAAGTTAGCTTGGCGGATCGCTCTGGACGCGCTGCGCATTGTGCGTCTGCGGCGACTTGCTGAAGTTCGAACCTTTGGCGGCTTCGATGTCCTGGAAGCCTATCGGCGCACGGCAGACGCCACAGTCGCCCTTGCCTCTGCTTACAGCGGAAACGCCGCTGAAAAACTCCGCCTAATTCTTCTTGGACCAAGCGAGCAACTTTAGAACGACCTCACTTCTTCTATAGGCGCCGAGGAATGATCCGCGATCTGATTGCGGTCTTCCGCTCGTCGACTCGCGAACCTTTTCCGAACAGGAAGGCGACCTGCTGATGAATCACGAGGCTTCCGGACTTTGATTGCGCTGATCATCCCCAGAAGTCCCCATCCATAAGAGCCGCATTGGCGCCCCGAATTGTGCGACCCGCTATCTCCCAACACAGCTCACCCTCCAACACTCCGACGTCAACGCCAAGACTGCCTGTCTTCGATCTGAAGACTTGGAGTGGCCGAGTTGTGTCCAAAAGGACCCTCCATGAGCAAGAAAGACCCTCCTGGCTATCCAGGAGACGATGCCATCAAGAAGGCATTTGGTGAAGCTGTTCGCCAGATTCGTGAGGAAAAGGGACTATCGCTTGAAGAAGCCGAAGCGTTGGTCAAGCAATCGATGGAAAAAGTGGACCTCTCGCGTGCGACTCGTGCGTTAGGCATTGTCGTGAAGCGGCTGCGGGAGCAACAGAATCTGTCACGTGCGCAGCTGAGTTCCGCATCGGGTTTAACGCTGCGTCTCATCATCAACCTCGAACGCGGAAAGGCGCACGATGTCTCACTGACCGATATTGTGCGCATCTGCTATGCCTTGAACGTTCCGCCACCCGATTTCGTCAGCCAAGTTGAGGAAGTCACACAGAAGATCGGTCGGCCTTAGCTTGCAAACTGTCTGGTCAGTAGGTTTCAAAACATGCTTATTCGACAGCTCACGCCGGCCCGGTTTGCTCTCGGACGGGTTCTCGCTACTCCCGGCGCCTTGGTAGTTCTCGAAAAGGCGGACCAGCAGCCTCAAGAATTTCTCGATCGGCACGCTAAAGGCGATTGGGGTGAGGTGGATTCCCACGATGCCAAGGAGAACGAAATCAATCTCCACAGCGGGCTTCGTCTGCTGAGCAGCTACACCACGTGCGCGGGAGACAGGTTGTGGATCATCACAGAGGCAGACAGGCCCGCCACGACTTTACTCCTTCCCGAGGAATATTAAGCTTCGAACGCCCCGGCCCCCGAGCACCTGACCGGCCCCCCTCCCACCTACAGAGATTATCTACAAGAGGAGCCAACCAACGTGGCTTTGAGAATTCGTGTGATGACCAAGCGCGAAACGTTCGAGCTCCGTAAGCAGCAACACACGCAGCTCGGTTACCGAATCGAAGACGAACAACCCGCTCCTGTGAATGGCATGTGCTCGTTTGTTGCGGTGAAAGATGATCCGGCCCGGGAAGTCTTTGACTGAAAAACTGAGGCGCAGTTTATCAGTCACGTCGCATAAATCGATCCAGCAGGAGGCACTGCCGTGCACGTCCACGGGAAAACCAAGTTGGGTTTCTTTCCTCTACCTGCGTCGGAAGCCAAGCGGCTCAGGAACTACCTGGCTTTTTCATCGCAGTTTTCTGCTGTCGATCCCTGCGTGGGCGACGGGGTGGCCTTCAGCGCATTGGTCGAGGGCGCACCGGTGCGGCGCTACGGTGTAGAAATCGACGCGCACCGCGCTGCTCAGGCACGAGCGCCTGGCATCGAGGTTCTGCAGGCGAGCACCATGGATGTGCGCTGCAACGCCGAGTCCTTCTCTCTTTTGTATCTGAATCCACCCTACGATTGGGAATCGGGCCAGATGAACAACCAGCGCTTGGAGTCTGTTTTCCTGGAACACACGTACCGCTGGTTAAAGCCAGAAGGCATTCTGGTTTTCGTGATCCCTCAGCCGCGGCTGAAGCCATGCGCGCGCTTGCTCGCCGACCATTTCAAACATATCCGGGTGTACCGACTGACCGAACCCGAATGCGTCCAATACAAACAGATAGCGCTTCTGGCCATACGGCGGAAAAGGCACGAACGGCCGCGCGACACAGCCCTGGTTGAGGCCACGGAATACCTTGAGCAGCTTGCAATCCAGCGAGAGCTCGCGCCTCTCACCGACACGCCAGAAGCGGTCTGTCGTGTTCCCGAGTCCGGCCCGGTCGTGCTCTCGAACACCGGAATTCCGCTCGATGAAGTCGAGGATCTCCTGCTCCAGTCAGGGGCATATCGCCAGGCGAGCCGTATCCTCCTCCACGAGCGCAGTGACGTGCGTGGCCGGCCCTTGACGCCCCTGCACGGCGGCCATGTGGGCCTCCTATGCACCGCAGGGTTGCTGAACGGAGTCTTTGGTGAAGGCGATCAAGTCCATATTGCTCACTGGCGCTCGGTCAAGTTCGTCGACCACTGGGAAGAGGAAGAAGGCGAGACGCGCATTCTTCACGATCGCGAGCGATTCTCGCATGAACTGACACTGATCTTCGTTAATGGCGAGACGCGAATCCTTACGCACGAAAAGGCAAAACCATCATGAAGAACGCCCACCTGCGCTTTGGCTGGCTTACCTATTTCAAGCGGACAGAAAAAACCACGACCAATTTCAGGTTGCGGCTGGATCGGTTCATCGGCGAAGTTGAACCTGATCCGCCCCGCCAGGCGCGAGCGCATTTCATTTCGGTTCTCGGAGGGGATACTCAAATCGCGGCAGTAAACGCAGCGATTTCGCTCGGCGAAAGGTTTGAGATTGAGGGGCCAGGCGTAGAGCGGATACCCGTTTCCCTGAGCCGCAATCCGCAAACACACAAAGGCTCGCTACAGCTCGCTGATCGTAAGAAACCGTTCCGTCATCTCGTCGGCGTCTCGGAGGAATTCTCGGCGCCGTCGGCTACGACCGGGAGAACGTTGTTGGCAGATTCGCAGCCAGCGTTCGTGTGGTCCTCTTTGGCGCACATTCACGGCCTTCCCGGTCTCCCCGCGTGGGCCGACTGGTTCTATCGCCAACTTGAATCTCATAAGGCGCTGATGCCTCTCATCGGAATCGGCTGCCAGCCGGTGTTGATCAAGGGAAATAAGCTGCAATTCTTGTCCTGGCTCAGCAAGGGTGTGCGGACTGGTGAGGTTGACTTTCCCTCCAAGAGCGGCCCGATCCAGTGGAAAGGCCTTGCTCTGGTTGAGATTTTCACTCGAAGCTCCGGGCAGCTGGCCCAAGCCCCTTCCGCGACCAGATAACACACAGGCTCGAGCGGGCCGGATCAAGGCGGAGCACCAAGTCAGTTTGGCGCTCCGCCTTCCATTTTCTAGCGCTGTTTAAGGAAAGAAGAAATGCACGATCCCATACAGATCAGAAAGAAATTGGGGGAGTTGGTTCGGAGGCTGCGCGCGGAGCGTGGCTGGAGCCAGGAGGAGCTGGCCAATGCAACTGGCTTTGGCCGTTCGATGACGAGTTCGATCGAGAGAGGCAAGCAGGATTTTCGAGTCAGCACGCTCGTCCGACTCGCCAACATCTTTGGACTCCATGTGTGGCAGCTCTTCGATGATGATCGCCAAACGTCAAAAAGCACGAAATCGTGACTGCGTCCTGGTGATCGGTCGAACGAGATTCCGGTAGCCGGAAGAGCATTGTCGGGTTTCCGGCGGGTACTCTTTTTCGCTCCACGGCTTTGTCGGCCTTACCGAACTTTTGAACTTCCTACCGAGTCTTCCTATGCCAGAACTCGATACCATTTATACGTATATGCGTTTATGTGGTGCTCAACATAACCGGAGATATGTGAAGATGCTGGTTATGTTGTCATGCTTCACGGAAGCCCCTTTCTGTCGGCGTTGCTGCGTGCTTATGGCCACATAACTCGCATACTTGGCTGATTTCAAATTCACTCCCAGGAGTCAGCCACATGTTTGACGAGTTAGTGAAACGCAGTAATTGGTTATGGCTTTACACAACCGGCCGCTTTGCCGAAGAGCGTCGTGCTTTCCTTTGTGACTTGAACGAGCGGGGTCATAGTCGGCTCACGCTCCGAAACGTCAACAAACTCTTGCTCGTCATTGCGGAGCGCGTGAACGTACGGCAACAGACACCGATCACGGAAAGACAAATCATCCGGGCGGCCAAGGACTGGGTCGAGACGTCCTGTGCGCCAAGATCAACGACCGAAACGCGGGAGATCCAAACAAAAAGGTTCATCTCTGTCGCCAAGAAGTGGTTGCGATTCCTGAGCAAGTGGCGTGATCCGATCCGCAATCCTCAGTTCAAGTTGGAACTCGACAGCTTCCTCAAAGAACTCCGGGACGAAAGAGGGTATACCGACGAAACCCTCTCGACTCGCGAAACAGCGCTGAACGTGTTCTTAGATTGGCTGGGGCGGCAGGGCGTTTCTTTGAAGAACGTGTCCCCGGCGACTATCGATGCTTACTTCGTTCAGAACAAGGCAGCTGGCTGGAAGAAATCAACAGTCAAAGGCTATGGGCAGTCCTTACGCGCCTTTTTCCGCCATGCGAGCCGTCGCGGTTGGTGCGCTCCAGGATTGTCGGAGACGATAGAGGGACCGAAGATCTATTCAATGGCCGGTCTCCCGGAAGGCCCAAGCTGGGAACAGGTCCAGCGTTTGATTGCCAATCTCAACACAGATCGTCCGAGCCACATTCGCGACCGAGCAATCATCCTGCTTTTGGCGGTCTACGGTCTGCGCATAGGAGAGGTCTGCAGGTTGACACTCGATGACCTCGACTGGACCAATGAAAAAATCCGTGTGCGCCGTCTGAAGAACAAGCGAATTCAAGAATATCCACTCACCGCCGAGGTGGGCAACGCAATTCTGAAATATCTCCAGAGCGTGCGACCCCAAGGGGCCGCCCGCTTTCTTTTCCTTCGGCTGCGCACACCCTATGGACCCATGACAACGCACGGCGCTTCCTCTTGCATCGCCGTTCACATTCGAGCACTTGGCTGTCGCCTGCCACATTATGGCCCACACAGTTTGCGCCATGCCTGCGCCACGCATCTTTTGGATGAAGGTTTTTCGCTCAAGGAAATCGGTGATCTCCTTGGTCACCGCTCACCGAGATCCACGCAGATCTATGCCAAGGTCGAGCGCAAGAAATTGGTGCAGGTTGCCACCGCGCAACTATCGAGTCTGAAGGAGTACCTGCGGACACAAACGCAGCCGATTACAGCAGACTGGGCAAAGGAACGCTTGCGCTCCCTTCAAGAGGTTTCCGATTTCGGGTTGGGAGGCCTCCAATGAAACTTGCTGCCGCTATTGAAGAGTTCATTCGATACAAGCAGGCCCTGGGCAATTTATACACCGGATCAGCCAACATCCTTGGGGCGTTTCTCAGAAGGACAGGGAATCTGGAGCTTGACACCCTAACGACTCAACATGGCGAGGCATTCCTGCCAGTTAATGGTGGGCCAGTTACAAGCAACTGGTTTCATCGGTACCAGGTGCTCGGTAGCTTTTTCCGTTTTGCAACCAGCCGTGGCTACATCCAGCAGCGAGTGCTTCCCACTGCCCTGCCTGATCGACCGCCGCGCTTTGTGCCGTACATTTATTCGACCGAAGATATCCGCCGACTGCTGGCAGTTCCTGATTCCCATTACCCGCCGGACTGCCCCTTATCGCCAGACACCATGCGCACGCTGCTCCTCATGTTGTACGGAACAGGATTGCGATTGGGCGAAGCAACTCGCCTAAAGCACGAGGATGCGGATTTCAAAAACGCCGCACTGATCATTCGGGAAACCAAGTTTGGGAAATCCCGACTGGTTCCGATCGGACGGGATCTTGTGAGCATCCTGAAACTCTACCGAATGCGACATCGTCCGGGTGTGGGGTATCAACGCCCTCCAACAGTCCTCGCCACAAAGATAGGCATGATGATCCGAAACGATCATGCCGGTCATCAATTCCAATGGCTGAGAAAGGAGGCCGGAGTACTGCGATTCGACACTGCCCGCTACCAACCAAGGCTCCACGATTTTCGGCACACGTTCGCAGTAACACGTCTCTTGACCTGGTATCGCGAGGGAAAAGACGTGCAGCGAATGCTGCCTCTGTTGTCCACATACCTCGGGCACTGCCGCGTGGATGAAACGTCCGTGTACCTCCAAATGACGCGGGAGCTGCTCCAGGAAGCCAACCGCCGCTTTGAGCACTATGTCTTCGCGGAGGTGCACAATGGCTGATCATGCCTCGGTTGGCTTTTGGGTTCGCCGTTTTCTCTTGGAGCATCTGGTGCTTGAGCGCGGGGTATCGCGCAACACGCAACAGAGCTATCGTGACACCTTCTGCTTGTTCTTGCCGTTCGTCGCCGCTCGGCGCAAAACCGCAGTTGATAAACTCGTAATCGACGATCTCTCGCCCAACATTGTCTCGGATTTCCTCTCGCACTTGGAGCAGGCTCGGAGTTGCTCAGTTGCCACCAGAAATCAGAGACTTGCCACGCTTCATGCATTCGCTCGATTTACGGGCGAATGCAGTCCTGAGCATGTGGAATGGTGCCGACAGATTCGTAATGTGCCATTCAAACGATCCGGTAGAGACCCCGTTCCTTATATGGAGAAAGATGAAATCGACGAGCTCCTTCGGGCACCGGATCGGACGAGTGAGCAGGGACAACGGGATCACGCCCTGCTATTGTTTCTCTATAACTCGGGAGCGCGAGCCACGGAAGCGGTTCGAGTTGTGATCGAGGATCTAACTTGGGACTCGACGGGAACCGGTTCTGTAAAGATCCATGGAAAGGGCAGGAAGATTCGCTTTTGCCCCCTTTGGAAAAAGACAGTGGCGGAACTCGAACCGCTCATCCGAGGACGAGATACCGCTAGCCCGCTGTTTCTCAACCGCTACGGCGAAGCCATGACGCGCTTTGGAGTTCATACGCTCGTGGCCCGTCATGCAGAAGCCGCAGCAAAAAGGATCCCCTCGCTAAAGACCAAACGAATTAGCCCGCACACAATTCGCCACACGACGGCAACCCATCTGCTTCGCGCCGGCGTTGATCTCAACACGATCAGGGCGTGGCTGGGCCATGTTTCGCTCGACACAACCAATATCTATGCGGAAACAGATCTGGCTCTAAAGGCAAAGGCGCTGGCCGCCTGCGATCCAGGAGGAGGCGGCCGAAAAAAGAGGTGGCGAGACGATCCGAAGCTAATGGAGTTCTTGCGCAAGCTCTAAGTTGAAGCCTGCAAGCGATTGTCCCTTGGCGTGTTGATGAGTGGGCGATGGAAAGCATCGCCCTCCATCCAAGGATCGCAGTCTTCGAGTCCCAATTTCCGGTTTGCCAACGATATGGGGAATTGAGTGCTTAAGCCTAGCAAGAGTTTGAAATTTTCTTAAGAAAATGCCTTGACTTGCGTGGTGGACGGGCATATCGTTTTGCGCGGTAATCTTTTATCACTACGCGCTTTGCGCGATCAGAAGTGGCCCTGGGCTTTGCTGCGCACGACGGATTTGCAGACCATGGGCCCGTTCTTTCTACCCGTCGAGACCGTCTTGTCATTGCTGCAGCGGCAGCAGGAAGTATTCGTCGACTCCTGCGCCTCGTTGCTTCCGGTGACCGGATTTCGCGTGCCTCGCTTTTGGAGAAGGTGAACACGTGAAGACTCCGCCTCCGCCAATACCTTTTTAGGCGGAAAAATTGGTTGTCTGGCCAAAGAGCGCCTCGCATGACGGGAAGCAAACACCCTAGCTGCGCGCCCCTACGACGCGCCGCTGTCCCTGTGCCACTCCAATTTCGAATTGGCGCGTCCGTAGGAGTGTGTTTCACTCCTACGCGGGCGGAAGGCGCGCTTCCCCGAAACCGAAGCAAAAGAAACCATTCCACCTTAAAGCAGGAAAAACAAGGAGAAACAGAATGGGTCGCTATAGAAACGACGGACAAGATGGCATTTGGTTAACACCCAATGCAGACAGAAGACGGCTGCGGGACGCAGAAAACGCCCGCAAGAACCGCGAAGAAATCACGAGAGAACTTTCGCACGGGAAACTCTCGCGGCGCGATCTGGTTAAGTGGGGCCTTTTCACAAGCGCGGGCGCCATGGCGTCCATCGGCGGCCTGAACCCGTATGTAAGGGCGCAGACCACCAGCACCAGCTTCAGCAGCGGCAGCAACGGCTGCAGCCAGATCCCCACCGGACTGAATCCCAGCCCAACCTTCGGGGTTCAGCCCTTCACATCGCCGCTGTATCGCTTCGACGTGCTGCCGCGCAATGCGGTTTCCACGTTGAATCCTGCACCGACGGCGCAGGCCAACACCACGCAGCAGCCGGTTAATCCCCAACTGGTAGGCGGGCAAACCGGCCTCACCGGACCGATCGAAGGCCGTCCGCCGGGGCCAGGATGGGCGCATCAGAGGTTTGCCCAGTTCCCGCCACAGGTGGCGATTGAAGTCCAGACCGCACCGGTAACCACCAACACCACCTACAACCCGGGCGTCACATCGGACCTCAACTCCGGCATCACTCCGGCTACAGCCATCCCCCCGAAGTTTAACCCCAACTTCCCGGCGCAAAATTCGAACCGGGTCTGGACCTTCAACGCCACCTTTCCGCCCAAGCTGACCCAGGTACGCTACGGCGAGCCGGTGCTGTTCCGTCACCACAACAACCTGACCACTGATATCACCAACAACGGCGGCTTTGGACGCTTTACGCTCACCACGCACGAGCACAACGCTCATCACGGCGCGGAAAACGACGGCTTTACCGGCGCTTATTTCTGGCCCAATGAGTTCTACGACTATCACTGGCCGTGGGTGCTCGCCGGGTTTACCACCATCAACACCGGCGCCACCGATGCCCGGGCCGGCGCTCCCAACGACACCGGCGGGATCAATAACGTGGCCGGCGACTGGCATGAGACCATGAGCACGCACTGGTTCCACGATCACATGTTCACCTTCACTGACCAGAACGTGTACAAGTGCAACGCGGGCATGAACAATATCTACAGCTCGCTGGACCGCGGAGACGAATCCGTGAACGACGGCGTGAATCTTCGCTTGCCCAGCGGGTATAACGAAACCCTTCATCCTGGCTGGGGCAACCTGGATTACGACGTCAACCTGATGCTGGCCGACAAAGCTTGGGACGCCAATGGCCAGCTCACCATGGACAATGTAGCCTTTGAAGGTTTTTTGGGCGACCAGATGACTGTGAACTTCACCTGGAAGCCGTTCTTCAACGTTTACGCGCGCCGGTACCGCTTCCGCATCCTGAACGCCAGCGTGTCGCGCTTCTTCGCGCTCGCGTTGAGCGACAGCTCAAACATGGTCCAGATCGCCAACGACGGCAACCTGCTGCCGCGTACTGTCAACCTCACCCAGACCGACCAGCTTGGCATCGCCGAGCGCTATGACATCGTCATTGATTTCTCGCGCTACAGCGCCGGCCATACCGTG
>Ga0070732_10000353_pt1 | contig 30749 bp, 44 predicted proteins | sample Coa_R1_5_FD_66449 | JGI IMG/M metagenome (GOLD analysis project Ga0070732, IMG submission 66449) | Surface soil microbial communities from Centralia Pennsylvania, which are recovering from an underground coalmine fire - Coalmine... | ecosystem: Environmental > Terrestrial > Soil > Unclassified ... | reverse complement strand
CATTGCATCGGCTCACGCCCGTTACCCTCGGGCTGCCCTAAGTTCGTCGGCTGCGACCGGGCAAGGGTCGTTTTTGGGGATCAGCCTAGCCGACGTTTGCAATTCAAAAAGTCTCAAGCGTTACTTCGCGTAACCGGCCACAAACTCGTCCGCGCTCTCGACGACGCCGAGCTTCTTCGCGGACTTGAACGACTCGCGATACTTCTCGACCGTTTGGAACCCGAAGCGCGACAGGACCGGCTTGTTCTGCTCGTAGAAGGCGTCGACCTTCTCCAGCTCGGCCTTCTCGTCGACCACGGCGGGAGAATCGGCCGCGCCGGCACCGATCTTCTCGTTGAACTTGCTGGCTGGCTTGCGGGCCTTGATCTTCGCAAGCTGGATGTCCAGCGCGGTCATCTCGCGAGTGGCCTTGCCCTCGCGGAACTTGTGGATCACGGCCGTGTCGTCGAGCAACATCAGGTCATCTTCGAGCGTCGGCAGGGGGCTGGTCTTGTCCAGCTCAGCGGCGCTGATCCGATCCTTGCACTCGGCAAAGACGGCGACAATCTTCTCGCGCTTCCGACTTTTGGCGGTCTCTTCCTTGAACTTGTCCACGTCGCCCTTCGCGGCAACGATGTCCTTCTTGAGCGGGTCGAACCGCTTTTCCAGTTCGGGCACGACCTGCGCCACGACGGCGGTGGTGATGTCGGTGACCAGCGACGCGCGCTCGGTGTCGGAGAATTTGTGGGACACGGTGACAACCTTTGGTTGGGGGCTCACGGGTTGAGCAACGGGCACATGGGCGGCGGGTGCCGGCGGAACATGCGCGGCCGGGGCTGGCGGTACGGGCGGGACGTGGGCGGGCGGCGGTTCGGCGTGGACGGCGGGCTTGACGAGCCCATCGGTTGCGGCCGGGACCTCGCTCGCCTTGGTGCAGGCGTACTTGGCCGCCATGCCGGCGTATTCGTCGAACTTGGCCTTCTTCTCTTCCTCGCTCATGTGCTCGATATCGTCGGGCTCCAGTTCGGACTCGTCCCCTTCCTCGCAGACGCGATGGCACTCGGCGAGCTGGGCGTCGTTCATCGTGGCCAGCAACTCGGGGTTGTAGCCTTCCGCGGTCAGGGCCTTGATGAGTTCTTCGCGGGACATGGGAACGACCTCGCTGAAAACTTGGTAAACGCCGTGCAGCTTTGACGGCCTGATCTCCCGGAACTTCATCACCGTCGCCCGATACTTCCCGCCGCGCTCCGCGTGGACCTCGACCGGGTTCGGGATCTCGTCAAGGCTCTTGACCTGCGGCAGTTCGCCGCCCAGGGCCGAGACCCTCCGCAGTGCTTTCCCCAACATGGCCCGCAGCCGCTCGTCCACGAAGTAGGTGTCCGGCGGCGGCGTCTTGCCGGCGTTGTCCGGCTCGGCCTGCCACGACTTCTTTGCTGCCGGCGCCTCGGCGGTCGCCTTAGCTATTGCAGCGTGGGGTGCAAGCCCACGGCGTCGTTCGATCTCGCTGAGCACCTTCGCGGGCGGCACGCCCTCGGGCGGGGCGTCATAGATTTCGGCGCTCACGGTGTTGTAGCGCCGGCCGCGGATCAGGTCCGCCACTTTCGGATGCAGGTCGTCCCAGTCCGTCCTGAGCTTCGAGCCATCCGTCTTGACCGCGTCGATCCAGGCCGCTGCCGGGATGTCGCTCTGCTCCATCAGGCCGCCTTCGCCCGGCTCTTCGTGGCCCACAACCGCCGGCACGCGGAAGTCGGGCTTCGGGCCGGTGCTGAAGGCCCGGAAGTTCTCGGCGATGTCCGTCATGTCCGCCGGGGTGTATTCCTTGCCCCGGTGATTGCCGACCGCAAAGGTGTCGACGTTGTGGACCTGCTGGCGCCGGCGACCGCCTTCGGAGAACACTGCGACGGCCTGTTTTTTCTTGCGTGGCACACGAAGAGTTCCCGGATGGATTTCGGAGCACTCTCGCAACCTAAAGAGGCAAGCGATTTCCCGCAAAGGCAAAGCGTCCTCACCGGCGCGGAATCATCTGGAAACTTACGCAACATCCGGGTAGAATCCCCTCAACTTACCGTCATCCTCACGGACGCTTCAATGATGGCGAAGATAAAAGCACCTCTGCCCCAACCGCCGCCGAACGGCGAACACAAGATGCGAAGAATTGAAGTCACGCTCACTCCGGAGTTGCATCAGCTCGTGCTCCAGGCGTCCGGAAAGGATGGACGAAGCGTGGCGAATTTCATCAGGTTCTGGACGCGCAAGGGGGCGCAGGAAGTCATCGGGAGGCAGGCGCAATGACCTTCGAACTCCTCTTCCGCTGTCGAATCTGCGGGACCGTCTTCCCATCGGGCGAGACGACCGTGCCCGTCACCGATGTCACGAACCGACTCAACGGCGGCGACCCGACGACGTTCCACGCCAACTGCGGCAAACTGGGAAATCACGGCATCGCGGACCTGGCGGGCTACCGGGAGAAGAAACCTTGACCCGACCAGGCGGCCGCAAAATCCGGCGCATCCGCACGCACCAGCTCGCGGAGATCGTCGCCGAGGCGATCTGGGAAAACCGCGAGCGGTGGACGCGGGCCGAAATGCGGGACTTCATCTATGCGGCCCTGCGGCGTGCAACCGGGGCGCGGCAGCATGGGCAGTCGATGCCGCCGCTTATCGAGGGATTGGACTTCAGCGAAATCGGGACGCCCGGCGTTTGCCGGAGCCCGGAGGGGAGAGCGAGACCGTGAGCGACACCCTGACCCACATCGCCGGCGTCCGCCTCACCGTCTGCGGGCGAGTTATCCAGCGCTGCCAATTGTGCGGGGCCAAACTGTGCGACAGCGAGGGATGCGCGATGCCGATGAATCCCGACGGCTCGCCGCCGGAGTTTCCGACCTGGCCCACGGGGCGCCTCGTCCAGGTCACCATCGGACATCCCACGGAGTACCGGCTGCTCGACAGCACGGACAAGCTGCCAGATGATTCGTGCATCGACTTCGCGTGAAAGGACTCGCCATGTCCGCCAAAGAGCAGATCGACGTCATCGTCACCGACCTGGAGATCCGCCGCAACGAAGTGATGGCCAAGCTCGAGGCCCTCGCGAAGCAAGCGGACGTTCACGAGGCACAGCTCAAAGCCATCGACCGCGCGCTATCCAAGGCCCGCGTGCTCCAGTCAGACATCGAGGAAGCCGGGGACGTAGAGACGGCTGCCGGGGCCGCTGAATCCAACGGCGTAGCCGGCAGGGAGCTAGTCACGCATCGCGTCATCGAGTTTCTCCGCGCGAACCCGGGCAAGACAGGCTTGCAGATCGCAAACGCCTTGTCGCTGCGAACGCAACAGGTTTCTAACGCCTTATCGACCGGTCGCAAGAACGGCGTTTTCGAGAAGCACGATACGCAGCCTGGCTGGCCGACCTGGTCGCTGGCCACGCCTACAAATGGTGCCTTGCGTTCCGAGTTTACTGGCGAGCTGATAACTCCCGAGGAATGAAATGGGCGGCATCGCTGAAGTCTACGCCTTGCTTTTCAGTGGCACCTTGGACATCGGATGACCGCACGGACGCACTGCTGGCACCCGATCCGATTCAACCCAGCCCGCGAGCGCTGTTGCTGGTGCGGCATGGAACGCTGGGTCAAGTTCGTGACGGTTCGAGAGCACGGGCCCTGGACGCCGAGAGTCGCGGCGGTGGGCGTTCGAGTTGAGCGGCAGGCGGTAACGACGGGGTGTTTTGCGAGGGAGCCGCTATGAAAATCCGCAAGAAGCGCCGCCTCTACCTGGCTCACCGTCTCCGCCACTTCGCCCCGCCCAGGAAGAAGCTGCCGGCGATCACCCGGCAGTATTTCGAGACGTGTGAAGCGGTCACGCGCGTGCGGGGCGGCCGAGGTGGATGCGTGATTTGGGCACCGTACCCGTGGAAGTTCAGATCATGACCTGCGAGCAAATGCGTTCCCTGATCGACAAGCTGGTCGCCAGCGACACCGGCGACGTGTTCGAGGTCTTCGTGCGGCGACTGCATGGCGTACATCGGGCGATTGGCCGAAGTCGAGAATCAGCAGGGAGCGTTCACGTCGGCCGAGAGGAGCGAATACATCGCCCGCCGCGTTGCGTTTGAGAGAGCAACCGATCCGGAGGTTCATTCGTGAGCAATCAAGCCATCTTGCGCCATCGCGGCATCCGCTTGCCGATCCGCATGGACCTTGTTGCCGAAACCTGCGTCACGCATCGCAGCCACACGATCAACGGTTACGATGGCGGCCACTGGTTGCTGGTCTCGATTTGGCAGTTTCATGCGGTCGCTATCGAGGAATGCCAGAGGAGTTTTCTTCCTACGTGGCTTAGGACGCGGCATGTCGTGGATTTGTTTCCGTTCAGATGACGCCGCCGCTTTCTGCATCCCCACCAGGTTTCGAGACGACAAGCCCCAACCTCTCCAGCACGTTGCCGCCTTCCTCGTCCCGCCAGTCCGCAAGCCATTCCTCCGCCGACATGACCTGCCGCCCGCCCCCGACGCGCGACGGATCCTGATAGTGAACGCCGGCCTCGTCCACGGCCCACACGGAAACCCAATGGCCTGATTCCAGCCGTCGATGCTCCGTCGGCGTGCCGTGCATTTGGACCGCGCAGATGACCAGGGCGCCGCCCTCGGTGAAGTAGCGCAGGCCGGCGATGGGCTCTTCGGAGAAAAAGAAGGCGTCGACCTTCAGACCCCTCGACGTCAGCGCCTTCTCGATAGCCTGCCAGTTTGTCCCGTCCTCGGGCGTGGTGCCGAGTTCGCGAGCCAGGTCGGATTCGGAGATCTTTTCGCCGGTGAAGTGCTCGATCACCGATTGCGTCGCGGACACGCCGCAAGTAAAACACGTCGTCTGGCGTTTGTCGGGGGGAGGGGATTCGGAGTATTCGGCGTGCGGGGTGCTGGCCTGCGAGGGTCCCACGTACCACTTGATGCTCCTATCCAATGGGACGGACTGGCGCACGTCGGGAATGGTAGCATGCGATCCGGTCCATGCGCCCAGCTCGATCTTTCCGTCCTTGTGCATCTTCGCCAGCGACGATGCGAAGTCATGCTGCGACAAGTCCGGCGCCACCTTGTCCTTGAGCTGCGACAGCGTGAGCCTGGCGAACGGGCTGGCGGCGCGCTGCCTGGTAACGGCATCCTTGACGGAGGCTTCCAGCTTGGGCCCGTCGACCGACTTGGGATAGCGTTGCAGATCGTAGCCCATCGGGTTGGGCTCGGTGGCCTGGATCATGGAACCGCCCGGCGGGATGCCGCTTTTCCGGTAAATGTCTGCCAGGTGATATTCCTTTGTCGTCGTGTGGCCGCGAATTCCCGAACCCTCGCCGCCGAACTTCTCGACCTCCTCTTGCTTCACCGGGCGGCTTGTATCGCCTTTCTCAAGCCAGACTTTGAACTGCGGCATGGACATGGCCACCATCGAGCCGAAGCCGGGCCAGTCGGCCGGGTAGTGAGCGGCGTAGGCTTCGCGGGCCTCTTCGGGGGAGCGGTAGCCCAGCATAACTTTTGGCTCATCGTACTTATGCGTATCTGGATGAACTTGATTCACCACAAAGACGGTCTCTAACTCTGGGTGCGGACCGATGAAAACATCCACGGACTCGCCGTCGGGAGCCGTTGTTTTGTTCTTTGCCATTTTTGCACCTGGCAAGTAGAATTCAAAATAACGGGCCGCAAGAAGTTAGTACCTTCTCATGGCCCTAATCAATGACCCGTCCTTCTGTGGAGGATCGAGCCGTGACTTTGGATCATTGTATCGAGCCATTCCCGACGAGTATTGATAGAGACTCGTTCGGCAATTACCTCTCTGGTTTCACTGACGGCGAAGGCTGCTTTCAACTCGTTTGGAAAACGAATACACCTATGATTAGATTCACGATCGGCCTACGCGCCGACGACTTACAGATATTGAAACTCATCCAAAGTTTCTGGGGCTGTGGTGGCATCTTATTCCACAAACCGACTGAAAAAAGCCGACTGAAATGGAAGGTCAATGCTTGCCCTGCTTGCCAGTTTTACATCCGAACCACGCCCGAGTTAGTCAATATCGTCATTCCCCACTTCGAGAAATACCCATTGCGCGCCAAGAAAGCTCGCGACTTTCTGATCTGGAAACGAGGAGTTTCTTTGGCTTGGAGTGTCTATAACAGGAAGACAATCCCGCGAACGAGAATCTATAAAGGCCAGGTGCGCGGCATCTATCGCCGATGGGAATCTCATGAGGTTGCCGAATTTAGATCGCTTTCAGACACGTTGCGGAACCAGCGAAAGTACGATACGGCGACTCTTGTCATACCGCCCAGCCGCAATCAGGATCAGCCATCGCTCTTTCTCGAATGAATGCGCAGAATATACCCGTAGTGGCTTTCCATTCTCGTTTCCCAGGGACCGTCCGGGCCCACGCCGCGGCGGGTCGTGCCCTTGGGGTTTTCGATGGCGATCTCAAGTCCGTGAACTCGCACCTTTCCCTTTTTGTAGTTCCCCGCTTTTATGGCTTCGGGCGACGGATAGGCGTCGGTCTCGGCGGCGGCCTGCTCGATGCGCGAGTGCAGGCGCGAGCCGTCTTCGGCGAAGGCGTGGAATTGCTCGCGGAAGGCCGCTATTGTTGCTCCACCAGCCTGTAGCCTCGACCACTCACGGCGGTCGACAGGAATGCTCGTGCAACGTCAGCCAAATCCGTCGAATTCGCCCTTGACGCTATCCCGGACCTCCGCGAATGTGAGAGAGTTCGAGTAGTATTTGTTGAAGTGGACCTGATGCGCGGGGCGCTGCCGGCCGTCGCGGATTCCACTGTAGCGGAAGACGGGAAACCAGTCCGCGATCGCTGGGTCTTGCCGCTCCTCATCGGCGCCTGTATTCAGCGCATCAACTATGTTGGTGCGGTAAACAGCCGTCTCAACGTAGCTTGGATTTTTCGGCGACACCCCGGCTTCGTCGAGCAGACTCTGGATGTCCTTGACCGACTTCCCTTCTCCGGTCTCCAACGTTTTCCGAATGATGTCCTGCACCTTGCCCAGCAGCGTCTCGTCCGTCGTCACCGCGAGCTGAAACCCGAGCCGGCGTTGAGCCGCGGCAAAGAGCGGCAGCCTGCTCGGATCGGACATCAACCCGGGGACCAGGCGTCGGAAGTATTCGAGCGCCTTCTCCGGCGGCATGGGCTTGATGTCGCCCTGGCCGGTCACCGGGTCGTCGAAGCGTGTGAAGTCCGTGGGGATGTCGGAGAAGTTGACGTGCTCTTCGGCGTGCTTTTCTACCTTCCCCGTGATGAACAGCCGATTGGCCGGTTGCGTGAACGGGCCGTCGTCGTGCTTGTCGTAGTGGGCCTGGGACTGGTTAAAACGCAAGCGTATCCGCGAGCGCCCGAGCAGATTCGCCGTCGCGACCGTGGCCGCCAGAGACTCCGCGAGCTGCTTTTGTTCGGCTGGATTGAAGAGCCGCTTCGCCTTGAGCGGATTGCCGGAATTGACCAGCCGCGTTATGGCTGCCTTGGCGATGGTGCCGAGGGTGGCAACGCCGAGGCGCTTGGAGGATTCGAGGAGTCGCTCGGCGCGCTCGCCGTCGGTGCCGGGGAGGGCGACTTGCTTTGAAGCCTCGCCTTTCGCCTTCTCGCTCCCAGGTTCATTACGGCCGCCATCGCCTGGCGATATCTCGGCAGATTCAGTCGCATCATCATCCTCCATCTTCACGGGCGTGCTGACTGGCTCGTTCTTCGGCTCGCCCCCGCTCAGCTTATCGGGCGTTGACGTAGCCGGACCACTCTTCGCTGAATCGAAAAGGCTGCGCTGCCGGCACCCCCTGGGCCGGCATGATCGTCGACTCGGAAAGCTGCGACGGCGCCGACGCTCCCCATCCGCCGCCAGCGTCCGCCGCCTTCTGCGGGGCACCCGGCAACCTATCCTTGTCGTCGAGCGGCTCCTTGCGGCCGTAGCGTTCCTGAAGATCGGCGTTGGACAGGTCCTTGCCCATTTGATGCAGCGCCAGGTCGATCTTGATGTCGTCCGCCATCTTCTTCGAGTCGATGCCGCTGAACGTGGCCGTCGGGTAGTCGTCGACGTGGGCGAAGTTCTCGTCGGTCAGGTCGACGATGAGACCGTGCTCGCGGTTGTTGAGGATCTCCAGGAGGCAGGCGCTCAGGTGCCACTCGAGCGTGTTGCTCTGGCCCTCGTGGACCTCCGTGTTGCCGCCCTCGACGCCGGGCTGCTTGCCGAGCGTCTGGAGCAGGGCTCCGCGGATGCCCATGACTATATCTTCGCGACAATCCTTAGCCCAATTCGAGAAATACTCATCGCTTTTCCCGGCGATTTCGAGACACTTCAACGCGACCTCTTTCGGCACGCTGAGGTAATAACTCGTCTTGATTTTGGCGAGCGCGGCGTCGAGGGCCTTTTGCTTCGTGGAATCGGAATACTCGCCGTAGACTAGAGGCAGGGCGCGCTTCTCGCCACCCATGGCGCGGAGTTTATTGCAGGTGTCGAGCATCCAAAATGAATTGCCGCACCAGCATGATTTGCCATTCCGCCGCACGTAGATGATGCCGGAACCGACCGTCACGCAATGGACATTGCCGTCGTATTCCTCCCAGGAACGTCCGTCATGTTCGTGCTCATTGACCAGGGTCGCGTCAACGCTGCGCGAATGCAGGGCGACAATCCAAATGAAATCTTGCTCACGAGAGCCGCCTATCATTTTCTCTTTCATCACCTTGGGAGCGCGCCCAGTTTTCAAGGCCAACTCCGTCATGTCGTCGCAGAGTTGCTTCGACACGGTTGCATATTGCACTCGCTTTTGTGTGAGCCGACCGTCGCCCTTTAGCATCCAGTCGACAAGAATGGAAAGTTGACGGCTCGAAAGTTGTTTGATGTCTCTGGGAACGTGCTTCTCGTAGCTCTTGCCGAGTTTATCAAGATAAGTCCAGAGCTGGAGGCTGCTGATAATTACCTGATGAGCTGACGACGTTGATGTTGGTTTGGCGAGCCGGAAGTTGAATCCGAGCCGAGCTGTAACTTTCATGATCTCGTCAAGAACCTGTCCCTCTTTTTGGGCTATTCCGACCCAGCACTGCTTATTGCCATCCTTTTCTCGCCAGGCGCATCCATCGGCAAGCCACAGACCCAGAAATCTCAGCCAGTCGTCCATCGGCAACTGCTTGGCAGGAATCTCGATCACTTCCTCGCCAAAGTCACGCAGCGTCTGATTTGAGAGCCGATGCGTGTACGACACGGCCGGCAACTCAAAGAACTCTTTCTCCTCGCCAGCCCATTCCGCGTCGCGCTTGTAGCGAACCATCTTGCCGCGCTGATCGCTCATCAACTCCTGCGCTTCGACAAACTTGAAATGGCGCGACGTTACGTAGCCGACCCACATTCGGTGATTCGGCGTGACGCGAAGATCGACACGGCTGGATTTCTGGCAGAACATCTTGCCCTTGTACGGGAAACTCTTCCGATCAGCCGGCACCTGGTAAACAAGACGGCCGTTGCCAGTGGACGAATCAAGCGTGGCCACCTTATCGTCATCGACCAGATCGGCAAACCTCTTCCAGCCAGACTCAGTGAGCACCTCCGTCTCCTCGTCGTAACAGGAGTACGGCGCCCGGAAGTCGCTCGTGCCCGTGGGCAGGTTATACATCGGCAGGTGGCTATAGATCACGAAGTCCTTCGTGTCGAAGACCTCGCCCGCGTTGAATCGCAGCGCCTTCACGCCGACCTTGTTGCGGTAGCTGTCCAGCATCAGCACCGCATCGTTGTCGACGTTCTTGGCCGGCAGCTCGCGGAGGATGTGCTTGCCGCAATACTGACCCTTCACCTCGATGCCCCACACTCGTTCGCAGATCGAATAGCCGTCGATCAGGCCGCCGCTGAAGACGTTCCACACCAGGCCGACCATTCCGCCGTTCATCCGGACCTTGAAGTTCCAGTCGTTGAAGTCGGCGATGGCCTGGTTGCGATCCGAGATGACGCGCCGGCCGGTGTCGGGGTCCTTTGTCTTCGCTCCGTGGATTTGCAAGGGCTGAGAGGCGACGGACAGCACCTTGGGCAGGAAGGCGCCCTTGACGTAGCTCTGCGACATCATCGTGCGGTACGCCAGCCGCATCTTCGTCGTTTCGCCGGACTGATCGTCGAAGTAGGGCAAGAAGGCCGGCAGCGCCATGCCCGACGGCCCGGCGTGGATCTTGCGCTCGGTGAGCGGTCGCTCCTCGGGCTCGTCGTAGTCGAAGTTGTTGTCCTTGGCGTAGGGACGGCCGTTGACTTCCACCGTGCCGTTGGCGGAGCCGTTGCGCGAGAACCAGTTGCGCGGGTTGGCGTAGTCGAAGATGGACACGGCGGCTCCTTATTCGGCTGGCTCTTTTCCGAGAAGAATTCTCGCGGCCGTCATCGACCACTTGACGGCGTTATCGATATCCATGCCGCTGATCTTACCGGCGCGCCCTCGCAACATCGACATGAGAATATCGAACGCGACGCCTTGCTCCAGCGTCAGCCGCGTCGCCGCTCGCGGCGTCCCGTCGACTTCGCGCTCCGTGCCGTCGCCGCCTTTGGGAAGCTCACCGCCTTCGATCTTCGCTGCGCATTGCAGGCAGATAAAACACGGCGTGCCAGCCTTTGGGAAGCCGGCACGTCGCACCTGGACGGTCTTAACGGCGGGCTCAAGGCTAAGAAACCGCCTCACGCAGATCTGGCAGACCTGGCGCTCCATCGCCTCGTCGATGCCGATGCGCGCGCCAGGAACGCGCGGCGGGGCCGTGGACGAGCCGCCCTGGGGAGGAATACGGCTGCCTTTCGGATCGCTCGGACGTTCCGCGGACGTGTTCGGTGGATTTTCACGGAAGTAACTCATGCCGGAAACCTCTCCGAGGCGACGCCGCGTTCGGTCCGGACGTTAGGCTGAATACCGTGCGAGAACGTATATTCGCAAGCCTTGTACGAGCGGTCAAAATAGATTTCGCTCCCACACGACGCATTGCCTTTGATCGTCAGCGTGCCGATGGTGACGCCTTCGCCGGCCGTCAAAGTGCCGCCGTCGACCTCGACGAACGGATAATGGCCTGGCAGGAGATGCACGCTTTCGCGAGAACCGACGCGGACGCGATACCAGCGCTGCACGATCTGATTTGGCACCGCCTTCGCCAGAGAGAGCGGAGCGACCGCCGCCACGCAAATAGCTCCGAGGCACCGCAAGAGAAAACTACGTCGCTTCATCTTCCTCTCCTTCGTCGCCGAACTCCATCATGATCGGCTCATTATTCGTCGGGCACCATCCCCAATGCAGAGAAGTCTACCAAGACCACGGCAGAAAAGCGATTACTTTACCGGCCGATAGAGCGAGAGCACCTCTCCGGTCACGCCGCACGTTCCGCATCGGTCGTCCTGCTCGTCCCAATTCTCGTGCGGGCATTTGCACTGCATGTCGGAAAGCGGCGGCCGGCAACTCGGGTCGGCGCGAGCGTCGAGCATGGCCTTGTGGATCTCGGCCGGCGGGAAATAAGCCTCGCTCGTGAAGTCGATTACCGGGCTGCCGTCCGCCTTCACCGAATCGCTCAGCACCACGCCCATCGCCGGCTGAGGATTGTACGTCGCCTTCGTCGGCGGGTTGGTGTCGTGGACCTCGACGGTCTCGCGGGTGAACGGTTCGGCCGACGACGCACGATCTTGCGACTGTCGATCGACAGCCGGCACTCCGTCGAGCACGAGCGCCACTTGATTGGCGAGCTTATTGAAAAAGAGCCCGCACTTGGAATCGAGCGCCGCCACTTGCTCCGCCAGCCGCACGATCAGTTCCGCTAGAATCTTGTCCTCCGCCCGGTCGAAGGCGCCCACGTACTCCCGGGCGTCCTTGGCGATGGCCTGGAGCTTTTCGACCGCCGAGAGTGCCGGCTTGGGAGAAGTAACGTGCGGACGGGGCAACTCCTTGTTGCAGCGCGGGCAGACCGGCACGCCGCCGCGCGTCGAGGCCCAGGAGAGTTCTCCCATCCATCCGCATGCGCAGTGAATCTGATCGCTCATTGCAGCGCCTTTCGTTCTGGCTTGTCGCCCTCGGTGTCGGAGATGACGATGAAGATCTTGTACTTTACTCCGGTCCGCTTCCCCGTGGCGTCGAAGACAGGTCGCGCGTCGCAGGTCAGCGGCGTCTTGATGAGCCAACCCTTGCGGAGATAAGGCAGCGCCTGTTGCCAGACGCGCCCGCCCTCGACGATGTGATCGCCGGGCTCGGTGAACTCGGATTCAAAGCGGCGGATCATCGCTTGTTACTCTTGCGTTTCCTTCCGTTCTCAACTCGTGTTTCCACCTTTGAACGAAGGAACTCGTGATACTTATCCTTGAGCGTGAAGTGCCACGCCGCCAAGACTTCCTCAATCTGCTTATCGCTCATTTTGGCAACGTGTTGACGAAAGCTCTTGGCTCCTCTCGGATTTAAGAGACAGCCAATTTGCTCAATGTTCTCCACTAACAAATAGAGATTCCATAGGTCCGGTATTTTGGTGAGGATATTCAAAGTTCACCTCCTCTCGTGCCCCCGCGCGTGAACCTGCGCCGCCTCCAACCTCACGAACGCCAGCCCGCACTTTCCGCAGTGACGCTCGCACTTCACGGCCTCGACCTCGCCGGGGCAGCATTCGGCGTGGAACGCGACCTCGAAGCCGAACCGGCCGAAGGAGTGCTCCTCGCCGTCGGGGATTTCTTGCTGACAGTTCGCACAGACGTGAGTCATCGTCGCCCCTTGATAGCGTCGATCCTTGGCCCGGACATTGTACCGTCAATCGTCGTCATCGTCACGTACTGATGCGCCGGGCATGTCGTCGAGGAGCGTGCCGCCGCGGGTGGCGTAGCCGAAGGACCAGGGCTGCGCGGGGATGCGTGCCAGAATCACCGCGTCGGCGCAGTCGGGCGACCTACCGATTCTCTTCTTCACCTCTGCCTTTTCCTCAATCCTGATTCCATTGGCCTGTAGCTTCCACGTCGGTGCCGTCAGATCGGCGAGCAACTCGGAATCATCGGGCAGCATCAAGTCTTCGCCGCTCGTCGGATCAAGCGCCTCGCGCATTTTCCACCACAATTCGGCCCGCTTATTTGTGAAGCGCAGCCGGCCGCTCTTATCCGTGGCGTCAGTCTTGACCGAGACGTTGATGCCGAACGTGTTTGAGATCGCGACCTTGACGTGATCGTAGACGCTGGAGCCCACGCCGATCACGTCGATATTCACGGCGGCGTCGCCCTCGTGCTCGGGAATAATCAATGTCGCGACGGCGCCGCCGTCCGGCGTTGATGATCCTGGATACTTCAGCAGTTTGGCGAACCACCGCCCACGCCGCTTTGCAATCGTAGTCTTGTCCTTGCCGCCGCGGGCCACGTCGACACCGAGGGCGTCGAGTGCGCCGGCAGACGGTCCAAGATCAGACCACCGATCCATCGCGGCTCGCACCCATGCCGTAGGAATGACCTGCCAGGGATCGTCCTCCGTACCGGCCTCCATATCGCCGCGAAGCAGTTGGCTCCGCAGCGGCTCGGGAAGGGCCTGGAGTTGTGCGAGATAGCCCGTCTTCATATAAACCGGGTTGTCCTGGACTCTCGCGGGAAAGAATGTCCGCGACAACGGCGTCATGCCGTCAACTGGATCGGCGCTCGGCACTTCCTGCTCCTGACCTTCCTTATCCGTGACGTACCAGCGAATCTCTCCGGGCCGCGCCGGCTTCGGATGCTTCTTGTCGATCCACGGACCAAAGAACTTCAAGAGCCATCGACCTTCGGCCGTCATCGGCGGGTTGAAGCATAACACGGCCCTACAGCGTTGACCATCAACCGAGGTGCGCAACCAGCCGAGCAAGAATCGAATGACTCGCTCTTGAAACTGATCCGCTTCGTCGAAACCGATGAAGTCGTGCGGGCGACCCTTGAACTTCTGCTCGTCGCCAGGATTGGCAACGCCGGCAAACTCTATTTGACGACCTCCAGGCAACCCCGTCCAAACTCCGATCACCTGATTGAAACTGCCAATCGCGCCGATGACCTCACGGGCGCGATCAGTCAGACCTCTTCCCTGCACCGACTCGCGCCGAAATATAATCGACCGAAGATGTTGAGTTAAAGACAGGCCAAGGAGCAAATCACTCTTACCGCCGCCGGCCGCGCCGCCGTACCCGATAATATCCGCAGGGCTGAAGTAGGCGTCACTTTGTGGACCGGGAAAGGGATGCCAATCAATGCGCGGCCCCGTTTCGTGACGACCCGTCAAGGCTAGATTCAAGTCCGCTAGCAACTGCTCGTCGGCGCAGCTCCTGTAGCGTTCTATCGAGGAGAGCTGCTCGCTGCTCAATGGTAAGAGTTCCGTCATGATGATGATTCACATGCTCGCCGCCCAAGTCGCGCTTCTCCTGCTCTTGCACGCGACCTACTGAGGCGTCGCAGATTCGATAGAGGGCGGCCTTCGCTCGCGGGTCCTTCGCGTGCCTAGCCGATATGTAGGCATCATCGAAGATGCTACGCAGCTTTTGCGGCGTAATTCCCCGCCCATCACTTTCGGATTCAGGCAGATAGCCGTGCGCCACCGGCAGCCGCTTGATTGCCTGCTTCGTGACGATTTCGAGTTGCCGCGTCGAGATGCCGCTCGCCTCGTCCAGACGATCTCGCCCCCGTCCCCCCTCTGGCGGATTTGTGTTGGGCGGAAGAGATGAATTCAAACCCGCCGCTTCGCCATTGGGCGCCGCGGCCGCGGACGGCGGCTCGGCGGGGGAAGCGCCGGTTTCGAGAACCGCTGAGGTTGCAAGCCCCTGACGCTGGGCCGCCTCTTGGGCGAGCCTTTCGGCCCGCTTCCTGGCTTTCCAGCGCCGTTCACTTCCACGGGACATGGTATTACTTCGTCTAATGATTCGTCAAGGCTTGCCCACGTTGCCGATTATGACTTGACAGGAGCGGGCGCGTCAAGCTACTCTCTGGAAATGAAATGAGCCGGGCCTTTCTTTGCGGAGCGGCCCGGCTCGAAAACTCAGCCAGGGCACATTCTACGGGACTTCTCCCGACAGCGTCAACCTGGCTTTAATCCGGGAGATGCTATGCGATCATTTCGTGGAACTCCTGCCGCTTGGCACGCCTTCAAAGCGAAACACAAGATGCCGAGCGGAAGAATGAACGCTTACGAGAGACGCAATCGCGAGCTTCGACAACTTGGATTCGCCACCTACAAGGATTTTCTTCGCAGCGACCTCTGGAAGCAGACCAGAGCCAAAGTGCTCGCCGGCTTCTCTAAATGCCTACTCTGCGGCCAGCCGTCGACGCAAGTTCATCACATGAGTTACGACACAGCCACTCTTCTTGGCATCCGACTGTATAGATGCATCGCGCTCTGTGAGCCGTGCCACAAGAATATCGAATTTGACGATGGCAAGAAGCTCACGCTTTGCCAGGCGAACGTGAAATTATCCGCTCTTCTCAAGCTCACCGAAAAGGGAAGAAATTGGCTTCGCTATTCTTCCAAGGCCGCGTACAAGCACCAGAGAAACCTGAAAGAGCATAGACGCTCCATCGGAACGCTTCGATAGATCGAAGCGTTCTCCGGCGGGGTCGGTGCGCGCCCCACGCTCCGAATCAGGGCTGCTTTTCTCACGACCTTCCCGAATTGCACCTGCCGCACGCCAGAACCAGATTCGCCGCGTCTCTCGCCGGACCGCCGTCGGACATCGCTAGGACGTGATCGGCGGTCGCCGTGGCAGCGTCAAGACCGCGATGGCACCAATGGCAGCGCGGGTCACGCTCCAGAGCTTCCCGTCGGAATCGCTTCATTGCCCGACGGTGCGGATGGTTCCTGTGCAGGCGCCGACTGTTCGCTCCACGGCTCATCGGTCCAGTCTCCGTTGACCAGGGCGACACCGTAGCCATCGCCGCAGTGAATCACGCCGGCGACCTGACAGCCGCGCCGAAGAAGGGCAACGGCCGTTTTCTCCGCCTCTTGAATCGTCATGCCAGTCTCCCCCTCACCGCCGCCTCAACCTCCAGACTCGGCCGCCAGAACGACAGCGCCCCCTTGCACGGCACCGGCTCAAACGCGACAGGATTCGCCAGGAGCCAACACCACGGCCCGACAGCCCAAGCGTCGTCTTTCGCCTCGGACAGCGGCAGGCAGCCAACCAGCTCGACCTGGCCCACGATGGCGCCGAAGACCAACTCCGACTCCGCCGGGCATGGCGTCCCGTCGGGCAGAACCATGCCGGGAGTCAGCCAGGAGCGCGAGAGCGAGGCGTGAATCAGCACCGGGCCTCGAAAGCGAATCGGCCGACTGCGATTCTCGACGCGCTTCCCAGCGTGTAGAATGGCCCAGACCCACGGATTTTTAATCGAGAGAGCCTTCATGCCCTTTCCATGCCCCAAGTGCAATCGGCCGCTCGAACCTTCGGGAGAAATCACCGGCGGGCTCCTCTCCTATCAGTGCCCCGAGTGCCTCATGACCGCGACCTACGCGGGGAAGACGCTCGAATTGCCGCTCACGTTCTGCGTCGACTCGGGCGGGGAAGTTTTATTTCCAGCGCTCGCCTAGCACCCCGTATCCGTCGCCAGATCGTCCACCCACGCCGCCACGTCGCAATTCGTCGCGCAGGCCAGAGCTTCTTTCATCGACGAGTGAGCGATCGCAGCCCTAACCTCCCGCGTCGTCGGCAGCTTCCTCGCCGACTCGGCCTCGAATTCTACCTGGATCGTGAAAATCCGCTTGACCGTTTTCATGACTGTTCCCTCCGCAGAAGTTCCTGCCGCTGATTCCGACGCTGAATCACGTCCAGGGCTTGCGAGCGACAGCGGGCGCAGAGTTTCGATGCGCGACCAGCCTTCATGGCTTCGACCAGGGCGACGGGCAGATAGAGCCGCGTCGAACAGCCTGGGCAGATATGGGGGATTTCGTTCGTCATCATCGTTTGCCTTTCGATAGCAGCCGGCGCTGGGCGCGCCGGCCAGAATTCGATTCTCAGTTATTGGACGCCACAATACTGCCTTCGCCGTTGATCCGAGCCAATCCCGCCGCCACGGCGTCTTCGGCAGGCAGCGGTTGGAACGCCTTTGCCGCCTTGCAGGCCGCCTTCCCGGTTGCCGCCTCACGCAGCACCAGGGCGTCGCCTGCGATTGCAACGATAAAGCCGTAGTAGCGGGTCGGATTCTTCCGCCCGCCGCCGCTGTAGTAATCCGCCCCAAACTCCACGGCGTCGCCGGCCGACAGACCGCCAACGAGGTAGTAGATGTCACCCTTGGCCTTTGGTTGGAAACTCCGATCCAGTCCGCCCGGCTTGCTTGGGTCAACGCTGATCGTCGCCAGCCAATTCTTACCGCGCTTGTGCGATTCCCAGCAGCCGCTGGGAACCTGCGCCAGGGCGCCGTCTTCGACCTTGAGGAGCAGGTCGCCGTCCTGGCCACCCAACTCTAGCACGCGAGCCAAGCGTGCCGCTGCACGCTCCCGCCGCGCCTTCAATTCCTCCGCCGCCTTGATCTTCTTTTCGTCCAGATCGATGCGGGCTTGCACGTCGGCCTCGGCGCGAGCGGCGTCCTTTGATCGCTCCAGCTCCAGGACCCACGCTTGCGCCTCTGGACTGTTGACCACGGCATCGTCGCAGCCATAGGGCCACTTGGGGGTGAAGTAGGTGTAAGTGGCGCGGCCTGTGATCCCGTCTTCCGTGATCGTCGCGTCTATCGCGTGAGGCTCCAAAGTTCGCTCAGTGAGCACAGCCAGCGTCTTTGCCGTGCGCTCGGCCGCCGCCTCTTGCTCCTTCCGCGCCTTGCTTTCCTTCAATGCACTATAGTATCCCAGGATCGACGCCGCCGTTTGGGGCGAGTCGAACTCCGGAGCGCTATATCCGCTCAACTCATTGCTGACGTAGGTGTCGAGGAACACCTCGCCCTTATCCGACACCTTGCCGGTTGCCAGGACGAACGCGAATTCAATCGCGTCGTTAGGGACAAGGATCGTCTGATCTCTCTTGCCATCGCCGCCGGCGATGATGCTGGCCTTCCGGCCCGCTTCGCTCAGTCGATACGTGATCGTTGCGTTCATGAGTCACCTTTCGGTTTTCCCGTCCTGCGTCACTTCGGATCGGGGATCTCGTTCGCCGTGACCGCGTTTAGTGAGGGCCGCTTCTGTCCCGCTCCCCCTGGGGATGGGAGCGGTGAAGAAGGGGCCGTCACGGCGCGTCACCTCCAGTCCAGGGCTCGTGCATTGGGAACCGCTCGCGAGTTTGATCGTCTCGATCGTTGCGAGCCGCGAATTCGTAGTCGTCGCGATCAGCCCGAAACGACGTGAACACTTCTTCGACCGCTTCCGGGAAATACTTCGCGAACGCCTGGGGAGTCAGCGACCGCCGGGCGCCCTCAACCGTCGCGTAGGCCGTGAACGACCAGTTCCCGTGAATCACCAGATGCAGCGTACCCGCGTCGTCCACGTAGACGCGGCGGAATTCGTACTCCTGACCGCAGAAGAGCACGCGCTCGACATCGACCTGGCCCACCTTATCGCCCATGTCGTCGTAGCGATACTCGCGGATCATGATCGCGGACCGCAGGAGTGATTCGATTCTCTTCGTCGCGTTTTTTCGGATCGTCGTTGACATCGCCAGCCACCTTTCCAGAAGTTAGAGTTACTTGCGCCGCGGCGTCGACCACGCGATAACCGCCAGAGTCACCAGAATCCACAGTCCCCAGATTGCAGTAGCCATTTTCGTCCCCCCTTTCGTTCACTCGTTTCGTCGTTCACTTCTACTAATCATCTTACGCCCATAGGGCGTAGGTGTCAACGTGGAAATCGGGGATTTTTCCGAATAGTTATGAACCGAGCGGCGGGAAGGACTTGCGTCGCTCTCCTTCTATACCTGCTTTCGAAATAACTAAGGCAGATAGACCTCATCTTTGTCGTTGCGATATTCAACGAGTAGCGCTCCAGCCCGACGTAGATGCGCTCATTAGCGTCAAGCCACCTTTCCACTCTATATCTCTCCAGATATTCATCAGACGGGCTTTTCCTTAATCTATACGGGCACTTTTTGAGAACTTCCACGACAAAGGCGATGCCGTACAGATCGAATTCGCGTTGCAGTTTATAATTGGGATGCTCGCGCCGCAACAATCTCCTCAAGTGCCATTCGCGCCGCTTCTCGAACTCCACCGTTTGACCGACATACGCGGCGCCAGTGACAAGATTCCGAATTCGATAGATACAGATCATCTCCCGACCCGCCTTTCCTTGGACTCCAACAGTAACCGAATGGCCGTCAGCGCCGCGCCGCTTGGTGTCCGTTCTCCGCCCTCCCACTTCTGCACCGTTCGCCAGTGGACGCCCAGGGCCGTGGCGAACTCCATCTGCGTCATCTGCAAGCGATCCCGCGCCGCCTTGACGACTCGACTAAAACCAGCCATGCTCCACCGCCTTTCGCTCGCTGAACGGCCGCTCGTTGACGCCGGCCGACGTGAAGTCCATCGTTGAATAGTCAGGCACTTCCGACACCCGGCCCGGCAGTCCCTTCTCCAGCGAGGCGAGATAGAACCGCTCGCCCCCCTTGCACTCGCCGACGTGCAGCGGATTGCCCGCCCGCACGACCACCAGCCTTGCCGGCCGACTCCAGAGCCCGAGCATAACCAGCGGGCTCCGCGTGACCGTGCGCGTCGCCGAGACGCACCGGGAGACGATGGAGCCCTGCCCACGCTCCAGGAGAAGCCCCAGGAGTTCACTATCGCAGTCCGTCGACGGCGCCAGTCCGTGGCGGCGAATCAGATCCGCGTACCCGCCAATCATGCCGTTGTGAACGATCCATCCGCCGTCGGCCGGATGCGGATGGTTATTTCCGTTGTCCGCAGGGTCCCCCTGCGTGGCCCAGCGGCAGTGACCGATGAGAAACCGGGCCTCGCTCAGCTGATCCAGCGTGTCGAGGTGATCGACGATCCGGCCCCGGCGCTTGAACATCTTCAGCCGGCCCGACCAGTCCAGCCAGGCGAAGCCGAAGGCGTGATGCCCGCGCGTCATCGTGACCTTGGCGATGGCCTTCAGCCGCTTGACGTTCGGCCCTTCCCCGTTGTAGCTCGCGAAAGCGAAGGTCCCACAGATAGCACACCGTCCCTTCTCCGGGGGCCTTCGCCCCCGGTTTGACTTCTCGTTTAGACTGCCGCGTCATACTTTCGCGCCATCTTCACCAGTTGATTCTTGAGCGTCCGCAGTTTCGGACCCTGCCGTCCCTCGATCTCGCCGAAGGTGTATTGCGTACGGCCCTTCGTCCACCCCATCCAGTAGAAGAGCCGATTCAGGGCCGTGAGCCCTTCGCCGCCGCGAGCTATCGGGCTCGTCTCTTTCACGGTCTTCGCCGTCCAGTTCGGCAGCCGCTGGACTTTCTGACTCTTCTCGACCAGACCCAGGCAGGTCAGGACGTGCGCCACGATCTTGAGATAGTTAGTCGTCCCCGCGAAGGCCCGAAACTCCACCGTAGGCTTGCCCGTCTGGACGTTCAGAACGTGATAGCGATCCGTCATTTCGTAGCGGCCTTCCCGATGCAGACGACTCGACTGCACCGGCTGACAGTACCGGCCCTGCTCCCGAGTCTTCGTGCCCGTCGAAGCGTACAGGGCCTTTTCAAAGTTCGCGGCAACCGTGACGATCTTCTTCAGCGATTCCGCCGAGCGATCGTAGCCTACGTGAACGTGAAGGCCGGTTGTCCGATTCACGCGAGCGCCCTTCGACCGCAGCCATTCCGTCACCAGCTTGAGCTGAGCCATGCCTTCGGCGCCCTGGAGGACCGGGGAGACCACTTCCACGCCCACAAAGCCCCGACTCGCCCGGATCGATCCGTCCCGCTGAGCGTTCCAGCCCTGGGGCAGTTCGGCGATTTGCAGGCCCGCGTGATAGCCGCCGACCGTGGGAGCGTCGTTGATCGGCATGTAGCACTCGATTTCCACGCCGAAGGTCAGGTCAGAAGCGGTCATCTTTAGTTCCTTTCGTTCACTCGTTTCGTCGTTCACTTCTACTAATCATCTTACGCCCATAGGGCGTAGGTGTCAACACAGGATCGCAGTTTTTAGGGGATTTTTCGAGATTCTTAGGACCGAAGGCCGGCAAGGAGTTGGGTCGAGGCTTTCAGTCGATCACGCCGAAATCGCGGGCCGCTTCCTCCCGACCCGAGCCGATGAACTCGAAGGAAGCCGTCAGGCGATGCACGGCGTTATCCGCCGCGATACCGGCCTTCTTCTTGCTCCGCTTCCGCCCGGCCTTCTGCGGCGCCGCGAAGCTCGGCACCCGCGTGCAGACCCAGAGCGGAGACCGCAGCCGATGACGGATCATCGCCGGATGGCTCGTCGTCGACCGATAGGACTTACCTTTGCAGACAAAGAGACTCGCAATATACTCGCTCATCGCATTGCCGATGCCGACGCCCTGGAAGTCGGGCAGGCAGACCGTTCGATGCTCTCGCCAGTAGCCGCCGCTCGCGTGCGGATTGTGCAGCACGGCCGTGAACGCGGCGGGCCGCTCGTTCACCGTCGCCATAAAGCAGGCCGCCGAGCGATTGAGCGCGTGATTCAGATAGTGATGGTGACAGAAGACTTCCCACGCCGAGGCGTCAACCCGTCGAATGCAAAGTGGAATTTCGGGGCGTCGCCGAAGTAACCTCCATGTCAGCGTCGCCGCCGGCATTTCGAGCTTCCAATCTGGCTGCAACCATTGCTCGATATCCATATGGCACGAGACGGCGACGAACTGCCGGCCGCTCGCCCGGATCGCCTTCGCGACGGCCGCGCTCCCGACCTGGGCGACCGTGCGGTCGACCACCGACGTGAACTCATCGACGGCTACCAGACCGCGCTGCTCGGCGAAGGTCCGAGCGAGATTGACGCGGAACTGCTCGCCGCACGACAGCACTCGAAACGGCTTCAGCCAGGACGGCGGCGAGGAGAAGCCAACGGAGGAGAGCAAGCCCGTCACTTCCACAATAGACATGCCCGCCGGGAAGCCGTCGACGATGGCGCCGTTATCTGGCCAGTCCCAACCGGCGACCAGCTTAGCGCCGAATAGTTCGCTGGCTACGGTCGACTTCCCAGAGCCGGACGGGCCGACGATCAGGCCGATATTCCACGGCCGATCCAACTTCAGATCGACGACCCAGCGTTGCTCCGCGCGCTGGCTCGGCGGCACATCGAAGATACCCTCCAGTTGCTGAACCCGCGGCGTGCGCACGACCTCGCACGACCGCACGATCTCCAGCCCGTCGACCTCAACGCTCTCGTGCGACGTTTCCTTCTTCTCGACCGGCGGAAATCCGACGACCAGGGCCCGAGTTTCGAGCCCGTGACGATCCAACTCGGCGAGCACCGCCTTCTGCTCCAGTTCGTTCTGGCACTTCACCAGCACGGAGAATTCGGGCTTCAGCTCGACCTCGTCCTCGGGCTCTTTTTCTCCGTCGCTCAAGTCGATGTCGTTCTCCTTCGCCAGATCGTCGAAGAGTTGCTCCAGACCGGCGTCGTCCGTCTCGACTTCCCGCAAGAGCGCCTCCAACTTCTCTTCGTCGGCGCCGGCCGCGGCGGCGAGAGGATCGTGCGCGAGCAAGATCTTGTCGGCCTCCGCGTCGTTCAAGTCGGTGATGGCCACGTCCCAAGATTGCCCAGCGTAATCCTCCGCGCGAAGATGGCCGTCGACCAAAACGAGTGCGCCACCGGCGCGCTCGGAGTGATAGACCAGCAACTCGCCGGCCTGACCTATCTCCGACAGAATACCGCGCAGTGCATCCCGCTGCTCATCGGGATGCGTGCGAAAGTTCTTGGGATTTGGCGTCAACTCGGAGCCGAGCATACGCCTGCGTTCGACGACGCGATTGCGAAGTGATTCCAGCGGCGGCCGCTTCTTTGCCATGCCGCAAGATTATGCCGGGCGAGAGGAGCCGTCAAGCGTACCAATACGATCCCGTGGGATCTCCCCGATACCGCCGACCGTTCGCCGGCAGCATCGACGCCGACGTGACGCGGACCAGATCGGGAACGAATCCCTGCGGGCCGTGCGCCCAATGAAACGCGCGCAGGGCCTTATCGAGGGCGTTCTGATCGGTGGCAGCAAATCCGATCCGACCCATACCGGGATATTCCGCGATCCAGAGAAGCGTCGGCATCCGCTCCAGACCGGCACTTTTGGGCATGAGGGCGTTCATAAGGACGTCTCCTAATGGGCTGGCGATTTATCAGCCTGCCTAATTCTACTATAGGCAGTGAGTCTAGGGCAAGGTTCGCCGGTCCGCTCACCCATGCCGGCGGTCGAGCTGATATTCTCCCCGGACCTTCTTCTTGCAAGCCTCGCAGAGCACGACCGGCCGAGTCGGTTCCGACTTCAGGTACACGGTCACGCAGCGCGGCTTGAAGATTTTGCAGAAATCGCAGAGACCATTAAATCGACATCGCATCTCGCCTCTCCCTTTCATAGCAGGAGTTGCACAGACCGCGACGCAAAGGCTTAAATGGCCTATCGCATTTCCCGCAAGGACGTGGCGGCTTAATAACTCGCGGGGCCTTCGCCATCGCTATGAGAGCCGCCAGCCTGCCGTCGACCTCCATGTGGCACCTACGGCAGAGAATGGAGACGTTGCTAGGATGATTATTCGCCGTGTTGTCGTCTTTGTGATGACGATCCGTCGCCGACTTTCCGCACCGCTCACAATCTCCGAGCGGATACATTCTTCTTGTTCTCTTCCTGGCGGCATTGCGACTGACTCTATCTCCGAGCCAGAGCGGGTGACGCTCTTCCGTCATCGTTCCGACTTGCCGCCCACGGCGCCTCCAGTAGTCAGAAAAATCGACGGTGCTGTTAGCGATGCGAAGCCAACGGGCGAAATGCCGTTGATTGAAGTGAGCAAGCGCAATGCCCGTCCAGTCAGAAAAGACAAACGCATGGAAGCCAGAAATGCCTGGATTCACAAGAGATGCTGCGATGGAATTCCTCACGATGAAATCGTTGCGCAATTGAAGCAGCTGGCCAGCAAGCGTAAATGGCGAGTGGTTTCGACTAAGCAAAGGATTCAGCAGATCGGAAATGAGTATGCGGACACACATGGCCTAAAACGGCCAGATTCTCGGCAGAATCTCTAGTCAAGTAAAGTCAAGAAGAGTCAAATTTGACTGACGGCAAGCCCGGCTTGACTCTTCTTGACTTTACTTGATCGCTCTCCTCCCATCACAGTTTTAGAATCGGGAACGTTCAACGAAAAAGGCTCGGCAGTGCGTGAACACTGTCGAGCCGAATGCGGTGACGCTCCCGTAGCTCAGCCGAATAGAGCGGCGGATTACTAATCCGCTGGTCGTGGGTTTGAATCCCACCGGGAGCAAGCCGCTTTTGTTCAAGACTAACCCCGGAGCGAGTTCGATGCAAGCGCAATTGCCCCACAATCTGACGGAAGTGATTCAGAGCCAAGTCGAGCTGGGGATTGAGGCGACGTTCTGGAAGGAAGAAGCCCCGGCCATCGCTCCCCCGGCTGCCCCGCTCGTCATTGAAGCCGTTGTCGAGCCCGTCAAGCCCGTGATCGAAGCTCCGGCCGTCGAAGTCCCGGCCGCTTGCGAGCCCGCCCTACCAGCGCGGAAGGGCCAGCAACTATTGTTCGCCTTCGCGGGAGCGTGACGATATAATGTGCGGCAATCGGGACAGCCGGAGTAATTACCCGGCTCGGCCCGCTTGCCATCATGTGGATCGACTCCCCACAGATGGCGAGCGGGCGTATCCCGCTTAGGAGTCATAGTGATGCCCGATGAACCAAAATCAACTCCGCCAGCGCCACCACCGTCAACGCCAGCTCCCGCGCCGGCATCAGTTCCTGCGCCAGCGCCAATATCAAAACCGGCTTCGGCCCCCGTTCGCGTCGTGCCTGAGCCGGAGCGGAGAAGCGTTCCTATGCCAGACAAATTCCGCGAATCCGGGAAACCTCGCAGATAGGGCGCTAGCGGTATCGCAGAAAGAGGCAGTCAAATGACCAGCTATACGCCTACGCTTCCTAACCACATCGAAGATAACGAGACTTATAAGAGAGCTGTTGTCGCAATGAAAGCGACGACCGCGAAGGAAGGTGTTGAGTACGGATGGGTTTTAGAGTACGCGAAAACAAGATATGAGCATTGCTCGAAAATACTGTCCATTCTGGACGACAAGGCGGATGGCATAATTCGTTACCTTGGCGGCGGAACAGGTCTTTTCGCGTTAGGAGCCTTGTCGAAGATCGACTCTGCCAATTCGCATCTCGTTTGGTGGTCGCTTCCGGCTATCTTCGCCGCCCTCGTTTCTTTGTGGTTCGCATGGAGAGTTAGGAAAGCGAGAACCGTTCCGTCTTTGCCATCCGTTCTTGATGCCAAAGAGAACTATGCGGAAGGGTGCCCTACGGATGGGGCAGCCAAGGCCGCGTTTTTGGGTCAATGGAATCTCTACTGCGAAGGCACGCGCGTGGAGTGCCATGCAAAGGCGGCGCTCCTTGACCGGGCAACATGCTGCTACTTTATCGCTCTAGTTCTGCTGGTGCTGCCGTTGATTGCCGCTGCGATTTGGCCCCCTCTTCAGAAATAGGAAGGCTCTCTCATGGCAAAGCAATCAACAGCGAAGCGCAAGGAAGCCGCACGCAAGGCCGCGCTGACCCGCAAGCGCCGTCAGGCCGGCGCGAAGGCGGCGCTCACGCGCAAGCGCCGCGCTGCCGGTCGGAAAGCGGCAGCGACCCGCGCAGCCAAGAAATGACGGAACGTAAACATGAAGCGATGCGCCTGGATACTCGTTTGTCTCGTTGTCGGTTGCTCTTCGCCAACCAGCAAGCCCGCTCCAGACACGCGGGCCGAGCCGTCGGGGTGCGGATACAGCGCGTAGTAATCGTCTCCGCCGTAGGGATTGCTCTCGCCAACGAGAATCACCTTGTCGCTCACTTCCTCATCCTCCGCTCAATCTCCACCGTCGGCAGTCCGTGCTCCCTGGCGAAGGCCAGCAGGTCCTTCTCCTCGATGCGTCGATGCCGCGAGCCGGGAATCTTCCAAGAGCGGATGATGCCCTGGTCGCACCACTTGCGAACGAGGTGTGCCGAGAAGCCGAACAGCTTGGCAACTTCAGTCGTTGTCACGATTTCAACTGCCTCACCTCGAAAAGAGGGTGGATTGCATCATGCTCAAAACATCTCCTGTTGCCCCTGGCACTGCGGGCAAATACCTATGTGCGTCCAGTACACGCCGAGTTCGTCTTCGTCGTCGGCCCTCGGATCGGCTTCTACCCGCGTCCAGTCTTCGCGGATTTCAGAAAGCTCCTCCTCGTTATCGAACATGATACGTATGTCGCCGCCTTCGCCGTAGCGCTCGCAGAAGCGGCATACAAGCTCCAAATCTCCCCAGGCTAGACAGTTGGAGGTATGCGGCCAAAAGCGCATCAGCGAGTCGGTCATCGCGTTGCCACCCTCGCCATGACCACGACCTGCGCCGCCTCGGGCTTCACCACGTCGTCGATGAGCGAGAGCCCTAACTGTTGTAGGGCGTCATGACACCCATTCCCCGCAAAGCCGTGGGCCTCGGCGACGCCGTTCTTGACGGTCATGCTTCCACCCTGGGGGTGATAGACAACCAGCACCTCCCCCGTCCGCTCGCACAGCCACCCACGCTCCTGTGCCGCCTTCTCCGCGACGGCCATCGAGTATTCGGCGAGCAGCTTGCCGCAGTTCTCGCCGACATGCGCCTGCATCCCAAACCCTTCGCAGTAAAAGTCCCACGCGAAGCTATAGCTCCCGTCGGCGTTTAGAATCAGTCCGACTTCATACGGGGCGTTTTGCCACTGGCCCGTCTTGGGGTTTATGTAGCAATTGTTCTCGCGGTTGACGTGATCGAAGCCTGGGACCGCTATAGCGTGGACGCACTTGCCCAGGTCGGCCTCGGTCATTCCCGGCGGCATGGGCGTGTCGCCGACGTAGGAGCCATACCATCGGTAGGATTGTTGACCGCGCTTGAACTCCAGCCCCAGACGCTGGCAGGCCGCCGCCAGGGCGTCGAGGTCGATGATCTTGGTGTCCACGCGGGCCACGTGCGACGTAACGATTACCGGACCGAGACGGGTGAAGATTTCTTGAAAGCGACAGATGCCGTCTCCGTGCTGCCGGCAAGTTCTTTTGCAGTCGAAATCAGCTTGCATGTTTCAAACCCTCCAATTCGGCAATCACTTTTTCGAGCCGAGCGACCGGCAGCGTGTCGATATGATCTCCGGGCCGGAAGCCAAGCCGCTCGGGCAGGTCTTTGACGCCAGCGGCGGCGGCCAGCTCTTTCGCCTGGTCGACCAACTTCGCTCGTTTCTTTCGTTCGGAGCGATCAGCGATGATATCCTCTCGCGTGATCCGGTATCGCTTGTCGATCTTTTTGGGACCGTTATACACTTCCACGTTCTCGCCGTTGATCGCCCCGATGCCTGCGATTCTCCGGGCCGGATTGGTCTTGTGGTGGATTTTCTGGCCTCGCTTTTTGTAGCTGCACGCGATCAGGTATTGCCCGTCGGCCGCGAACGACGTGACGGTGACCTTCTGCCCCTTCCAGGTGAACGAGAAACCTTCGGCCAGGCGTTCCTTGACTCGATTGCCGACCATATGGCAAAAGGTCCCGCCCCAACTATCACCCAGGTCCACGTCATCGGCGATGAACGGCTTGCGTCCCTTCATCGCCTCGTAGCTGGCCGCCGCTGAGAAATTTCCCTCGCGGATAGCCATCGAATAGAACCACTCCGCTGATTCGCCAACGGCGTAACCCCACCATGTTCTCTTGGCGAGCAGGCTCACGTCGTCCTCGGTGAACTTGAAGCCGGCGCCGATGAGCAGTCGCAGAGCGTGCCGCATGGCATGGCTGATCCGCTCCCAGGAATGACTCGTCGCCTCTGCGCAGTTCTCGCGCACCAGGATGACAAACTCTTGGACCGGACTCGGGTCTTTCATGGCTTGATCCTCCAACAGTGCGTCGGGAAAAATCCCCCGTCCGCTCGCGGGATCTCCGCGACGATGATTGGCACGATTTCACACCGGCCGCTTGGCGACTTCCGCTGCGTATTGCTCCGGAGTCAAGCCGCGCAGCAGCGCAACTTGAATGTTCGATGCCGCGCCCATCGCCGCCATGAACATGCCGGCGTCAAAAGGATCGGCGTCACCGTCGAACTGCCGCCAATACTCGTATTCGATTTGGGCAATCCTGGCGGCGGCTGAAGGAATGTCGCCCTGGCACATCACAGCGATGGCGTCGGCCAGTTTTGCATCGTCGTTACCCGGCATCGCGCACCTCGCTTTCTTCCACGCCATCGAACATACCCTGAATCCCCGCGATTCGCCGCTTGGGCGCCACCACGATCTCCGCGTCGATCTTTTCCGCGATCGCCGCCATCGACTTCGCCAACTCCGTCCGCAGCGACTCGTCCTTGCGCACGTCCTTTGCCTCGACGCCGGCCACCAGCTTCTTGGCGTCTTCGACCAGCTTGTCCAGCGCGCCGTCGCTCGTCACCGACAACGCCTTGAACCGGTCAAAGAACTCGTTGAGGTTCTCGATTGCCGAATCCCGAAAGACCTTCCGCCCCTCCGGGCCGTCGGTGAGGCGCTCGGCTATGTGGGAGGTTAGCTTGGCCAGCTCCTCCGCGAAGCCCTGCTCGGCGAGCCGGCCCGCCTCTTCAAACCGGGCAATCATCCGCGCCTTCTCCTGCTCAAAGAGCGCGGGGTTTAACTGAGCCAAGTAGTCGGGCGGCTCCAGGCTTGGAAGATCCCACTCGATCTTGAAGCAGCCCTCGAGCGTGCCGGGATAGTCGAGCGGGTTGAAGAGCGTGCCGAGCTTCTCCTTCGCTTCGGTGCGCAGCTCGTCATAGTGGGCGTCCAGGGCCCGGACCTGGCCTTCCAGCTCGGCAGCGAGCGCGGCCATCTTGCCGGCGAACTCGTCGAGCCGATCGCGCCGGATCAGGCGGATGCCCTTCTCCGGGAATGGGAGGGTGTTGCGCACCCACCAGGCCCGCGCTTCGGCGCGTATGCCGCTGACCGCGCGCCAGCGTTCGTGCTTGGTGTTGAGCAGCCTCTTTGAGGCGCTGATCTGGTCGCCGTCGGCCGCGAAGGGGGCGGCGGCCTTTTCCTTCTGATCGGCGGTGAGGGTCTTGCGCGTGCCGAGCCAGGTGAAGTGGACGCGGCAGGCGGCGCTGACGGACATTAGGTTTTCTGAAGCTTTCATGATTGCACCTTATCTCTCACCACGCGGCTACCGGCCGCGACGTGATCGCAGAACCATTCGAGTGCGTGAAGGCACCACAGAAAATGAAACGTGTACTCTTTGCACGACGGCATGTCGTCCCACAGGCCGGATTCGTACATGGCCTTTTCGGCGTCGGCGGGCGCGCTGTAGTTTGAGAACTCGCGCAGGATCACATCGACCTTTTCGCGGACCTCTTTGCGTCGGTCGCCGTGTTCAGCCTCGGCAATTCGGTCGTGCAGAATCTCGCGGAAACGCTCCTCGCTAAACTCCGTCACGCGGCCGTCATGCGCCACGCACTTCTCGGCGGCGTAGCCGTAGGACATGCACGAACCGCGCATGAAGGCGATCATGTCCTCGGTCCGCTGGAACAGATAGTCGCCCATGTCGCCTGTGTAGCAAAGCGAGCCGGGCCAGGTGACGATGTCGAAGCCCATATTCCATGTTCCGGGCTTCTGGCAGCGATAGTGCCGGTACATCCCCTGCTCGTGCCGCACCGTGATGACGTGCTCGGCCAGATCCTTGGCGATGCGTTCCTTGACTCGTTTTTCCTGGCGCGTGTCGCTCATACCTGCCTCAATTCGATTCCCAAGCACTTGCACAACCGGCGCACGTCGCCGCGCGTTTCTGGTGTCGGTATCGGCACACTGCGAATGCAGGCATAGCGACCAGGCTGAATGTGAAGCGATCCTAGCGCCGGGCACGCCATCCTATCGTTCAGGAACCCGACCGCGTACAACCATACCGTCGTGACGGCCTCATGATCGTCCGCCGGGAAGCCATCTCTACCGTTCCAAATGGCAACGGCTTTCGCTACGTCAACGTGCTGCGTCCTACCGCCGCACCGCTGGCACTGCGGGCCAAAGAATCCAGGCGACGACTCCAGAACCACGATAGCCGTTCCCGGTCCGCAAAACGGGCAAGCCTTTAGATCGTTCATACCGTCACCGCCGATCTCTTCGTAATCTTCCGCCCCGTGGGAACATGCTCCTCATCGGCCGGATCGTTGGCCCTCCGCAGCGAGGACGCCGCCTCGCGCATTCTCTTCAACTGTTCCTCTTGTGTCTTGCTGGCCGGCGTGTACCCGGTGCAGATTTCCTTGATGACGCTCTCCGTGGGCCTGCGCGCCGTCCGCCGGGCCACCGAGGGGCAGATATACTCCGCGATCTCGCGAGAGGAGAAGCCCCGCGTATGGGCGGCCGTGTCGGTCGCGGCGTCTTCGGCATCGTCGCAGCCGAGGCGGGTGTAGTGGATGAGGGCGACGGCGGCGCGCTCGGCGAGAGTCGGAAGTTCAAACCAAAAACGAGTCGAGAACCTAGACTCCAGGGCGGCGTCCAGTTTGTCGAGATGATTCAGAGTCGCCACCACCACGCACTGCGAAGTCGATTCCTGCAACCAGGTGAGCAGCTCGCTGAACATGCCCGAGGAAGCGCCGCCGTCGAGCCCGTCTTTTGCAATGCTGTCAATCTCGTCAATCACGCACACAATCGGCGCGTCCTGGCCGAGGGCATCCAAGGCCCGAAGCGCCCTCTTGAGATTCCCCTCAGATTCGCCAACTATGCCGGCTTTGAGGGC
>Ga0070732_10000352_pt1 | contig 30753 bp, 23 predicted proteins | sample Coa_R1_5_FD_66449 | JGI IMG/M metagenome (GOLD analysis project Ga0070732, IMG submission 66449) | Surface soil microbial communities from Centralia Pennsylvania, which are recovering from an underground coalmine fire - Coalmine... | ecosystem: Environmental > Terrestrial > Soil > Unclassified ... | reverse complement strand
AGCGCGGCGAACGCTAACGGAAAATGTACCTGCTCAGGCAAGCGATCCAGCACCGCCACAGTGTGCTCCCAAACATTGCCATGCGGGACAACCGGCGCCAGGAGGCCCACCTCTTTCATCAGCCGCACGCCGCGAACGCGGTTTCGATTCGTCAGTAGCTTGCGCAATTCGTCGGCAATGCGCTCGGCACTTACGATGGTAATCTGCGAAGCCATTTCGCGAATCGCGTTCGCCGTGGCGGGCTCGATGGTAAGCTCGAAGCGCGCGGCAAAGCGAACGGCCCGCAGCAGCCGGAGCTTGTCTTCGCCAAAGCGCTGCCGCGGGTCGCCGATGGCGCGCAAAATCTTCGCCTTCAAATCCGCCTGGCCGCCGACGTAATCAATGAGTCGGTTTTCCACTGGATCGAAGAACATGCCGTTGATGGTGAAGTCGCGGCGGCGGGCATCTTCTTCGGCCGAACAGAAGCGTACGCTGGTCGGCCAACGGCCGCTGTCGTAGGGACCATCAACGCGAAACGTCGCCACCTGGACCTTCAGGAACTCGTCTTCGACTTTCGGCCCCAGCACTTCCACCACGCCAAAACTCACGCCCACGGCCACGGTGCGGCGGAAAAGCTTCTGCACCTGCTCGGGCCGGGCGTTGGTGGCCACATCGTAATCGTGTGGTTCGAGGCCTAGCACCTGATCGCGCACGCAGCCCCCGGCCCACAATGCCTCGAACCCGGCATCGCGGAGCTTGCGGACGACGTCCAGGGCAAATTCGCGCTCGGTGGTCATGGTGTTGGATTGTCCCTGGTAATGCCGCAAGTGACAAGAGCGAGAATGTAGAATGTAGGGTGGGTGGAGCACGGATGCGCAACCCACCTGCTTGTTCCGGTGGGTTGCGCATCCATGCTCCACCCACCCTACAAGCGCTGCTCAATTTCGGTTAAAGTAATATCTGCTCCATTCCAAAGACACGAAGCCGGCCAGCGAGGTTATGAACGACGAAGCGTTTCTGGAAACGATCCGGCAAAATCCGGAAGACGACGCCCCCCGCCTGGTCTACGCCGACTGGCTGGAGGAGCAAGGCGACATCCGGGCCGAGTTTCTGCGCCTGGAAGTGCAATGGGCGCATGGGAAAAGGGCACAGTTGAATGCGCCGATTTTGAAGCGCATGGAGAAATTGCGGGCAGAGATTGAGCCGAATTGGTTGGCGTGGGTGGAGCGGGCGAAGCGTTTTTCGGTGTATTGGTCGAATGAAACTTGTGGGACGCTCGTGATCAACGGCGAGATGGGAAATCCTTTGCGCTTCGTAGGCCACGCCCTAAGGTATCGTGAGCCGTCTCGATTACTTGAAGTGTACCGAGGCGCATATCTATATCCTATCACGGTCTTTAATCGGCGACTGATGGTCATTGGACGAATGCGCGTCCGAGAAGCCACCACGTTGGCAGCTTTTGCGACAGCCCGGCCGGACCAGGCTCGCCTGTTGCCTCACGCAGCCATTCAGTGCGTGCTCATTGGCGAAGGCGGTACGCCTCAGCGCCTCGACCGAGTAATGCCACTGCCAGCCGTTTCGCGTTTGACTTTTCGCCATAACGGCAAGGAGCGCATGCTCAACCACTTGCGGAACGGAGAATTGATGCATTCGGTCGAATTGCAAGGGACGTTTCAGCTGACCCAGTGCACCGCCATGGACTTCGAGCGCCTGTTGGCCGGACTTCCATTTCCCGATCTGCCGGAAGAGGCGGGGTTGTTTACTTAATCGTGCCCGCACTCGCGGGCGGCGCAGTGTACGATCCAAAAGTCGCAAAGTCATTCAAAAATGGATTTGATTTCACGAAATCGCGTTTCGTTTCATGGGGGGTGTGTGTTTTTCGGTGAAATGGAAACGAAACGCCCGTGCCGCGTCTGGTAGTACAGGTTGTTTCCTGAGCAACAAGGTCTCGTGGTGATATTTACCGCCCTGGTGACGCTGTCCGCGCTATTGCCCGCTGTCGAAGCGCCTCTGGTGGGCCGTCCGCGCGAGCATTTCTACAACGCCGTCGGCCAACCGGTGCGAGTGGATTTGAGCGCGACGCCGACCGACGTTCGCGTGGAAGATGAGTTGACGTTGACAATTCAGATTTCTGGGGCCGCGAACCCGGAGCAAGTAGAGCGGCCCGATTTGCGAACGCTCGATGAATTCGCGAGCCGCTTTCACATCGACGATATCGATGAAGATATTCCAAAGGAAACCGCGCCCGGCATGCGCACGTTCCGTTACCGGCTGCGGCCCAAGAATGACCAGGTGCAGTTAATTCCGCCGCTGCTTTTTCGCTATTACGATCCGAAGCTCGATTACTTCCCGACCACAATTTCCGACACAATTCCACTCCATGTTCGGCCACGAACCGTGGCTGAGTCCATCGGCATGCCGATGCAGGAGCCGGAGTTTCTCTTTCACATTGCCGAAGGACCGGCCGTGCTGGCGCGGCAATCACCGCGCTCCGGCTGGCCGGAAATGCTGCTGGCCTTCGTCGTGCCGGGACTTGCGTGTGCCGGCTGGTACGGCTGGTGGCGCTATCGGCATCCCGATGAGGCGAAGCTGGCGCATTTGCGCCGCAGCCGGGCAGTGCGGCATGCGCTGGATGAGCTGCGACGGCTGCATGAAATCTCCGCCGCGCGCATGGCCGATGCGGTTGCGCGCATCATGCGTGGCTATTTTCACGAACGCTGGGACTTGCCCGCCGCCGCCGGAACCCCAGCCGAAATCGCGCAATACCTGCAACGGCACTTGCTTCCGGCGGCGCTGATCGAGCAAGCACGCACATTTTTCCAAGAGTGCGATGCGGTTCGCTTTGGCCCACCCTCCATGAGCGCGCCCGAATTGCCGGAATCGGCCAAGTCGCTGCTGGTGGCGTTCGAGAGCATTGCCGTCGGCGAGTCTACAGGCGCTGGGTTCCGGCCGCAGGTAATGGTCAAGGCTAGCGTGTTGATCGTGGCCTTCCTATGCGGTTTTTCCATCGTCTTCGCCGCCACGGCAAACGAGCAGGGCATTGCGGAAGAAGCGGAAACCGCGTTTTATGCCGGCGTGGCCCAGCGCGAAAATGATGCGAGAGCACGGCCTCTGTTTCACCAGGCCGCCGAGAGGTTTGCGGAATTGCGGCGACTCGGCACCGATTCGCCGGGGGTGCATCGCAGCGAAGGTAATGCGCGACTGCTGTCGGGCGATTTGCCACGGTCCATCCTCGCCTATCACCGTGGCCTGCGCTTGGACCCCGACGATGCACAGTTACGACAAGCCTTGGCGTATGCCCGCTCTCGTATTGAATTCGCGACACCGGAAGATCGTGCAGCGCTCTCGCCGCGCGAGGAATCGCTGCACCTGCTCAGACTTGGCTTGCGCCGCTGGGGATTCTGGGTGATTGCCGCATTGTCGGCCACCGGCTGGATCGCCGTGGTGCGCTGGCGCATCACGCGCGAGGGTAGTTGGGCAGGGGCGGGGGGGGCCGTTCTTGCGCTAGCCATTCTCGTGATTAGCGCACGTGTCGAGGAGTTTTGCGTTCGGCAAACCGAATCGCACAAGTCTTTCGCCGTCGTGCAGCGGACGAGCATTCTTCGCAAAGGCGACGGACCATCCTTTGCTCCCCGGCGCGATGCACCGCTGCCGGCCGGAGTGGAACTGATTATCCGCCAAGAACGCGGTGATTGGCTTCAAGTGGAACTGGCCGACGGCACGCTCGGCTGGCTGCCAAGCGTTGCCGTATTGCGCGATTGAGTCCGAGCCATGCAGGAAGCGCAGCGAGGTGGCCGGCAAGCGACGACCGCGTACCGCGCTGCGTGTTCGGCTCTGACAGTCCATAGAATATCGTCCATTCTTTGATTGTTACCTTCCGAGACCTTTCATGAAAGCATTAGTCAAGCGGCGGGCGGAACCTGGCCTGTGGCTCGAAGACGTGCCCGAGCCGCCCATCGGGCCGAACGACGTGCTCATTCGCATCGATCGGACCGGCATCTGTGGGACCGACTTGCACATTTATAACTGGGACGCGTGGGCGCAGAAGACCATTCCGGTGCCGCTAGTGATCGGCCATGAGTTCGTCGGCGAGATTGTCGAAGCGGGATCGAATGTATCGAGCTTCGCCGTCGGGGATCTGGTGAGCGGCGAGGGGCACATCGTTTGTGGCCGCTGCCGGCATTGCCTGGCCGGGCAGAAGCACCTCTGCCCGCACACGCAGGGCGTCGGCGTAAACCGGGCTGGGGCTTTTGCCGAATATCTGACCTTGCCCACCAGCAATGTGTGGAAGCATAATCCGAGCATTGACCGCGATGTGGCTTCCATTTTCGATCCTTTCGGCAATGCGGTGCACACGGCCCTCTCGTTTTCCGTGCTCGGCGAAGACGTGCTCATTACCGGGGCCGGGCCCATTGGCTGCATGGCCGTGGCGATTGTCCGCCGCGCTGGGGCCCGCTTCATCGTGGTTACGGACGTCAATCCGTATCGGTTGGAACTCGCGCGTAAAATGGGCGCGACCTTGGCTCTCGACGTTCGCACTCAGAAACTGCGCGACGCCCAGAAGGAACTGGGCATGCTGGAAGGATTCGACATTGGCCTGGAGATGTCGGGTAATCCGCAAGCCTTCCGTGACATGTTGGCGAACATGGCCCACGGCGGCCGCATTGCCATGCTGGGCATTCCCGAAAAGGAGTTGGCCATCGACTGGAACACCGTCATCTTTAATATGCTCACCATCAAGGGTATCTATGGCCGGGAAATGTACGAGACCTGGTATAAAATGAGCGTGCTCGTACAAACCGGGCTCGACATCACGCCAGTCATTACCCATCGTTTCTCCTACACGGAATTTGAAAAAGGATTCGAGGTGATGAAGACCGGCCAGTCGGGCAAGGTCATTTTGAATTGGCGCTGATTGAGGTTTACCATGTTTCGATTCGTCATTATTGCTTTCCTCGCGCTGCTAATTCCGCAGAGCGTGTGGTCGGCTGATTCGGAGAAGAAAAAAGTTCCGAACGAGAAGGACCAGAAGACCGCGCTCGCGGAGATCAAGCGCATTTTCAAGGACGAATACCTGCTAAAGCCCATCGATCGCCGCCGAGCGTTCGCGCAGAAGTTGTTAAAGCAAGGAATGGAGACCGAAGATGATGCTCCGTCGCAGTTTGTTTTGCTGCGGGAAGCTCGCGGCATCGCAGCTGATCTGGGCTTCGTGGACCTGGCTTTGAAGGCCAACGAGGAACTGGTGAATCGCTTTGAAGTAAATGAAGATCTCGAAAAGGCGGCTACCCTTTCGCGCTCGGCCCCGAACGCCAAGGCCGACGCGTTGCAAACGATTGCCGAGGAAAGCCTGGCCGTGGCAGCGAAGGCAGTGAAGGCCGACGATTACGACCATGTGACCGAATATGTGGAGTTGGCCGAACGTTGCGCAGGGCGCGTCAACAACGTGGCTTTACGAGCTTCGGTGCGTCAGCGCAAGCAGGACTTCGAATACGCCAAGGAGAAGTTCAAGCAAGTGGGGAAATTTGCCGACCAACTCAAAGCTGATCCCAAGAACGCCGAAGCCAACCTGGAAATGGGGAAATACGGGTGCTTCGTGAAGAACGACTGGGAGACCGGTCTGGAGCGCTTGACCAAGGGGAGCGATCCGGCTCTCAAGGAGCTGGCCGAGCAATCGCTGGATAAAGACGCTACGCCGGATCAGGTCGCGAAATTGGCCAGCCGTTGGTGGGACATGGCGGAAAAACTCAAGGGCCTCGAGCGGGAACATGTCCGGCTTTATTGCGGCGAACTGTATCGCGCGGCCTTGCCGAATCTTACCGGATTGAAGAAAACGCAGGCCGAGCAGCGCATCGCGGAAATTGACAAGACGGCCCTGGAGCGCTCCGGCAAAAAAGAAGTCAACCTGATCAACCTGCTCGATCTCAGCAAGGACATTGCCGACGGCAATAACAAGTGGCGGGTCGATAAGAATGTGCTTTCCTGCGTGGAAGGCAACTTCTGGCCGCGCGTGCAGTTCCCGTATCAGCCGCCGCAGGATTACGACTATTCGATCACCTTCGCGCAAAATCGGTTGCGCAACGGCGTGGCCCTGATTATGCCGAATCGTTTGGGCGGCATGTTCTCGGTCATCGTGGGCAGCAAAAACGGCAACGCCTATCGATTGTTCTGGGGCAATGACAATAACATGCCGGGCCTGATTCGCCCCGGCGTGAAATACAGCTTCACCGCGCAGGTACGCAAGGATGCGATCAAAGTCTATCTGCGCGAAGAGGGAATGAAGGAAAGGAAGATCGGCGAACTGGACGATATCCGAAAGCTCAAGAATGAGGGCAACTGGAGCAAGATCGAACCCGGCGTTGTCGGTCTTTCTGCCGATGATCCGTGTACGTTTTTTAGCGTCCAGATCACAGAATATGGCAAGCCGGGCAAAAAGCTGCGCTAATCACTCACCGACATACGGCAGCAGCGCCATAAAGCGGGCTCGCTTAACAGCCACGCCAACCGCGCGCTGGAAAGCCGCACAATTGCCCGAGCGCTTGCGGCTGAAGAGCTTCCCCTGGCTGGTGCAAAGCTTCTTGAGCGTTGCCACGTCTTTGTAATCGACAAAAGCCGGCCGCGGGCAGCCTTCCTTCGTGCAAAAGCGGCAACGATTCTTCCGGCTGCGCCCCAATTTCTTCCGAGCCATGCTGTTATGGTCCCTTTTTGCTAACGTTGCAATGCAAAATCAAGAAGATTTAATCTAGCGGACGGCGACGATCTCGTCAATTCGTGCAATCGAAATCGGAGGATGTCTTCATATCATGAGGTCAAGCAACCCCGGCAAGGCCGCAAGCGGTGGGTGATCTATGCTAATCGACACGCATGCCCATCTGGATGATGAGCGATTCGCCAACGACCTGCCGGCCGTTTTGACGCGCGCTCAGCAGGCCGGCGTGGAGCGCATCGTCACCGTTGCCACGACCCGCGCATCCGGCGAGCAATGCCTGGCGTTGGCGGCGCAACATCCGGCGCTCGCCCCGTCAGTTGGCATTCACCCCAATCACGCGGCCGAGGCGGCGATGGGAGATTGGGACGCCGTGGTGAAGCTTTCCGAGGATCCCTCCGTCGTGGCCCTTGGCGAAACCGGCCTGGATCGGCATTGGGACTTCACGCCGTTTGCCAAACAGGAAGATTACTTCGCCCGGCATCTCGAGCTTTCGCGCCAGCGAAAGCTACCGGTGATCATTCATGGCCGGGAAGCGGAAGAAGACATCGTGCGAATGCTACGCCAAGAATTCCACCAAAACGGCTCTATAGCCGGCGTCATGCATTCGTTCGCCGGCAGCGCTGAAACAGCAGCCGCTTGCCTGGAGATGGGGCTTTACATCTCGTTTGCCGGGATGGTGACATTCAAAAATGCCGCTGATTTGCGAGCGGTTGCCGCGAACGTGCCAGCGGATCGCATTTTGGTGGAAACCGATTGTCCCTACCTGGCCCCGGTGCCGCACCGGGGCAAGCGCAACGAGCCGGCCTTCGTGGCCGAGACTGCCCGCTGCCTGGCGGAAGCTCGCGGCGTGATGCTCGAAGAATTCGCGGTCCAGACGACGGCGAATGCGCGACGCTTGTTCGGCCGTTTGAGTTTGTAGTGACCCGCTTTAGCGGTCCAAGAGACCGCCTGAAGGCAGTCATTACGAACTCAGGAATCCGGCCAGTCGCCGCTGAAGACTTCGACCGCGGGGCCGGTCATGTAGACGTGGTTGTCGCCTTCCGACCAATGCAATTCCAGGTCGCCGCCCAACAGATGCATGGTCACTATGCGGGCCAGCTTGCCGGTAAGCACCCCGGCCACGGCCGAGGCGCAGGCGCCTGTGCCGCAAGCCAGCGTCTCGCCGCTGCCGCGCTCCCAGACGCGCATGCGGGCATCATCGAGACGATTGACTTTGACGAATTCCACGTTGGTCCGGCGCGGGAATACCGGGTGCTTCTCAATCTTCGGGCCAATGCCATGCACCAGCTTATCGGTAATCTCATCCACAAACGCCACGGCGTGCGGATTGCCCATGGAAACGCAGGTCAACTGCAAAGGCACTCCATCCACTGGCGCCAAAATGTTGATCGGTGGGTTGCCCGGCAGCGTCGTCGGAATGTCGGAAGCCTGAAGGATGGGCTGACCCATATCTACGCGCACCCGCTTCACCTTGCCGCCTTGAAGCTCTAGATCCAACGTGAGTGCGCCTCGGCCAGTTTCGACATTCAACCTGGTGTTGCGAGCAATGCCATGGTCGTATACATATTTGGCCACACAGCGGATGCCGTTGCCGCACATTTCCGCCTCACTGCCATCGGCATTAAACATGCGCATGCGGGCGTCGGCCTTGTCGGACGGACAAATGAGAATTAAGCCGTCGCTGCCGATGCCGAAGTGCCGGTCGCTGACGGCCCGGCTCAACGCCGCCGGATCGCGCGGCATCTTTTCGTGGAAGCAATCCACGTAGACGTAATCGTTACCGCAGCCGTGCATTTTCGTGAACCGCATTCTTTTCACTCCCCAACGGATTCGCGATAGTCATGCTACAGCTGTGGAACGATGGTCGCAAGCAGACATGTCCGTGGGGCACGTTTTCAAGGTGCCCACAAAGCGCAGGTATGTTGAAAACGTGCCTCAGGGCGGTTGCGGGCATTGCATGCCGGCCTACGATGAATATTCTGATCTCGAATCGAACTCCCCAAACGAGATTCACGATGCGCTTCCTACTGAGTTCAATCGTCGCGTGCCTTATTCTCGCTTCCAGCAGAGCCGCGGAACCCGCCTACCAGGCCGGCGTTGCTTCCGTCAACATCACACCGTCCGAATTTATCTGGATGGCTGGTTACGGCTCTCGCAACAAGCCCGCCGAGGGAAAACAGCATGACCTCTTCGCCAAGGCTGTAGCCTTGCAGGATGCAGGCGGAAAGCGGCTCGTCATTGTGACGACCGACCTGGTTGGCCTGCCGCGCTCACTAACGACTCCGGCCGCCGTGGAAATTGAAAAAAAGACCAGCCTGCCGCGGGAATGCCTGATGTTCACTTCGTCCCATACCCATTGCGGACCGGTGATCCGCGACAACCTGGCCGATATGTACGACATCACGCCGGAAATGCGCGAGAAGATTGCGAAGTACACGGATGAACTACAGAACAAGCTCGTTCAAGTCGTCACGGAAGCAGTGCACGATCTGAAGCCAGCAGTGCTGCACACCGGTAAAGGCACCGGGCGATTCGCCGTGAATCGCCGGCAAGTCACGCCCAATGGCGTCATCAATGGCAATAATCCCGGCGGCCCGGTGGATCACGATGTGCCGGTGCTGCGCGTATCGACGCCCGAAGGCAAGCTGCGCGCCGTGATCTTTGGCTACGCTTGCCACAACACCACGCTCCAGTTCTACCATTGGTGCGGCGACTACGCCGGCTTCGCGCAGCTCGAAATCCAGCAGAAGCACCCGGAAGCCACGGCACTCTTCTTCATGGGCTGCGGGGCCGACGCCAATCCGTTGCCACGCAGCACCGTCGAACTGTGCAAGAAATATGGCCACGAATTGGCCAGTGCTGCTGAAGATGTTCTCAAGTCCGACAAATTAATGCCGGTGCTGGGAAGATTTACCGCTCGTTACGGCGAGATCGAACTGCCGTTCGATGCCATTCCCACGCGCGACCAATGGACGGCAGACCTGCTCAGCAAGAATTTCGCCCAGCGCACTCGTGCCGCTCGGTTCATCCAGCAACTTGACGAAGGCCGCAAGATCGACGACCATTACCGGCATTACCCGGTGCAGGTATGGAAGCTTGGCGATTTGATTTGGATCGCACTCGGCGGCGAAGTGGTGGTCGATTATTCGTACCGGCTGAAGAGGGAGCTGGGAAGTGATCACACCATCTGGGTAACAGGCTATGCCAATGATGTGATGGCATATATCCCTTCGCTTCGAGTCTTGAAAGAAGGCGGCTACGAAGCCGATTCGTCGATGATCTACTACGGTTTGCCGTCGAAATGGGGGCCAAGCATAGAGGAGAAGATTGTTGCGAAGGTGAAGGAGTTGGCGAAATGAGGTGAAGTCAGAGCCGCGCACGAAGTAAGCGGTGAAACGATTCGCCGCTTACTTCGTGCGCGGCTCTGACCGGTTTACTTCTTCGGCTTGCCGAAGCCCTTCTGGTCCATGTGCCAGTTTAGCTCCTTCAGATCGAAATCCACCTTCGCTCCCTCCGGCGGCACGTCGAGCTTCGCACTCCAGAGGATTGCATTCGTCACCAGGCGGCGGAAATTCTCGTCGCCCCAGTTCTTGTGGGTGTGGCCGCCGGTGAAGCCGAAACTTCGTCCGCCGTCGGGCCGTTCATAAGCCCAGGCCACCGTCTCCAGCCGGCCGGGGTACTTCTTGGCCTCGGCGGTGCCGCGCGTGCCGTCGGGCGGCGTGGCCTGGAGGATCGGCGTCAGGCCCTTGGTCTCCGGCCGGAAACGAATGTTGTAATACCACTCATCGCGAATCTTGAACGGTTTCACGCTGCGGGTGATGGGGTGCTCGGGCAATTCCTTGAAGTCGGCATCCCAGTGCGGATTCGTGGAATAGCCGGTTTCATAAAAGCCGCCGAGCCAGCCGAAGACGTCCTGGTTGAACTTCGCTGGGTACTCCACCGCGTAATGGAGATTCACGAAGCCCACGCCTTTCGCGGTCAATTCGCTCACCAGCTTCTCGTGCTCCGGTTCAGAAATGATCGGATGTCCGCTGCCGCCGTCCATGTAGAACATCACGCCCTTGGCGCCGTCGAAGATCTTTTCATTCTTGGGCCAGCCATCGCGGGCCATCACCGGCCAGACGCCCGGAGTTTGTTTGAGCATCTTCATGAGGATGACAGTGCCGGCAAAGAATTCGTGGTCACCGGGGCCATGGCTGCGCGAGCCGGCCAGCAGCACGATCTTGTTCAACTTCGGATCGGGTGAATCAACTTCGAGCGGCACGCTCGTCTGATCGTAATGTTTGGGATCATCCGCCGGATCGTCGGCCCGACCGGAAACGGGAAAGGCCAGCAGGCCCAGCGCCAGCACGGGCAACCAACGCAACATGATACGTACTCCTGGTGCTTTACAAGTAGTGAGAGTTCAGTGCTATGAGGATTAAATATGCGAGTCCGCAGTGCAAGCAAGGGATTTCACTTGCCTGCACTGCGGGCTCCATGAATCCACTTACTTTCGCATCAACCTGGTGGATTCAAAACCGGGCCGTCCTCTTCAGGCTTGGTGGGGGCCGGTTTCACTTTGGTTGCCGGCGCACTCGGAGTGGTCTGCGCTGGTGGCGGACCGGAGGGGCTGCTCGACGCGATGACTGGCGGGCGTACGACCGGCGCTGTCTGCGCTGCCGGATTGGCAAACTTCGGCGTGATCGTTGTTGCCGGCGTCGAAGGCAATGGCGCACTGGTAGTCGGCGAGGCGGCCGCGGGCGTGTTGGTCGCAACTGGCGGCTTTATGGTCACCGGCCCAGTCGACACGACCATCGGTTTCGGGTCCGTAACGGCTGACGGGAGCGTCGAGGGCGAACGTGCGATCACGGACGAATTCGAGCGCGCGGCGGCCGCGGCCGGAGTCTGTGGTTGAGGGTTTGTGGCCAGTGGCGGTTCGGCCGACTCCCGTACGGGCGGCCGGCTGTTAGCGCGCGGCGGAGTAGGCGAATTCGTTGTCGAGCGGTTGGTCGTGTTGATCGGCGGGGGCGGCAGTGGCGTTGGCCGAGCGGCGAACGGCGGCTCCTCGGTTTGCGGCGTCTTGGAACCGGGTTGGCCGGGCTTGGCACTGCTGAAGTAATGCGTCAGTGTGGCCCGGGCGGCATCGCGCACATGATTCGATGCATCGCTTTTGGCCGCTTCTTCCAGGGTCGGCACAATATTCGGATTGCTGTTCGGGTCGATCTTTGCCAGCGCCTCGGCAGCGGAAGCGCGATGCCGTTCGTCCGGATCGCTGTGCAGCGTTTGCAAAAGGGCAGCCACCTGATCCTGACTGGCCGGCGGCTTTTTCCGATTGAAGATGATGCCGGCCTGGCTCGACGATACCATGCAGGCCAGCCACAACGTCATGCTGAGCAAGGTGCGCCAATCCATGGCAAAATCTCCTTTGTGGGCCTCATTTCAAAGTGCCCGCAGATTCACGGCACTTTGAAACAGTGTCCCACGGACATACGCAAAATCTTCTCGTAGTTGTCTTTTCGGAAGACAGGCCAAGAGCCGATGGGAAAAAGAGCGCCTACATGCATCTGGCCAGGCAGTTACCTGTCTCAACTTTGGCATGTGAGCAATAAGCGATACCTTGTGCCTTTTCCGCAAGGTCGGCAAATTGGACAGAAGTTGTATGGCGGGTAGTGCGTCCGTTTGAGTTTTTCGCCAGCAATGTTGCAATGGCGACTAGCTCGGTTGCCACATTAAGATGTTGCCGCGCCAAGTAAGCCAGTCGGGCTCTGCCTTTCCTCCGAATCCTTGCCCTTTCGGCAAATCTCACGCATGGCTAACGACCGAAGCGCCTTAATCGTCTTCACAAGGTCGGGTGGCAGTTCTTCTTTTTTGGGTTTTCGTCTGGCCACAAGTCACCTTAGCGCCCGGCTCCCTCAATCCGGTACAGCTTCGACAAGGTGCGAATGAACAGACTCTTGCCCACGATCGCCGGGCAGGCCATGCACATCTCGTCCAGCTTATTCTTGCCTAGCATCTTGAACTCGGGCCCGGCTTGAACAACGAAGGTGTCGCCGTCTTCATTCAGGCAGAAAATCTTGCCGTCGTAAGCCCACGGCGACACCGTGAATTGACCGGACAGCCGCTCTTTCTCGTACACCAACTTGCCGGTCTTGGCTTCGAAGCAAGAGAGCATGCCCATGTCGTAGAGCACGTACAAGTAGTCGCCGTAAACTACCGGTGTGGGGTTGTACGGCCCGATTTGACGATTACTCCAGGCGATGAATTCGTTGCTGGTCTCACCGTCTTTTAGCGAAACGTCGCCGGATGCGCCGGGGCGAATGGCGTAAATCGGCTTGCTGTTCTTGTCCAAAATGTAACCTGACGCGACATAAAGCAAGCCGTGCTTGGCGAACGGAGTGGGGATGGCGATGCTCGACATGCCCTGCAATTCCCACAGCAACTTGCCCTCCAGATCGTAGGAGCGCACTTTGCCCGAGCCGGCCGTGACCAATTCCGTGCGCTTCTCGTTCTCCCAGACGAACGGCGTGGACCAGTTGCTCTTTTCGTCTCGCTTCACCTTCCACAGTTCGTCGCCAGTCTTCGCGTTCAAGCAAAGGAAATACGAATCCTTTTCGTTGTCGTTGACGATGAACAGGCGGTCTTGGAACAGCGCCGGTGACGCGGCCGGGCCCCAACTAAACCTGGTGGGTTCGACTTCAAGCTTCTTCGACCACTTCAGAGTACCGGCGAAATCGTAGCAGTAGACACCCAGATTGCCGAAATAAGTGTAAATGCTTTCGCCATCGGTCACTGGGGTGGCGGACGCATACGTGTTCTTGATGTGCACCGAAAAGGTTGGCTTTTCTTTGGCGGCTTCGCGCTCCCAGACGATTTTCCCCGTTTGACGATCAAGGCAATACACCATCCAGCGATGCACCGCGTCGGTCGGCTTCATGCGCTCGCCACCAAAATACAGGCCCTTCTTGGGCTCTTCGGTCTTCCCTTCATTGATGACGCTCGTGAGGAAGATGCGATTGCCCCAGATCACCGGCGACGACCAGCCGCGGCCGGGGATTTCCTTCGCCCAGATCACGTTGGTCTTGGTGTCCCACTTCGAGGGCAGGCCCTGGTCTTCCGACACACCGGCGCTGGTGCCGCGGAACTGCGGCCAATTCGGCTCGGCAGCGAACGATTGGCAAATGAGAACAAAGGAAAAAAGGGAGATTAAACATCGTGCCATCTGGATTCCTTTCAATCGCCGCTTGCGGCTTAGCGGGTAAGGCTCGTTCAGAACAGCTCCGAAATCGGCTTCGCGTCGCACAGAGAAATCGACTCACCATTCGGCCCCGGAATTCGGGTGTCGGTGCGAATCTCCAGCGCGTGATAAACCGTGGCTGCGATTTCGGCCGGTGTGACGGGCCGGTCGCGCACTTCGGCCCCGATTTTGTCTGAGGAGCCGACCAGCTGGCCGCCGCGAATGCCGGCCCCGGCAAGCAGAATCGACCAGGCGCCGGTCCAGTGATCGCGGCCGCCGCGCGGATTGATCTTGGGCGTGCGGCCGAATTCGCCCATCGCCAGCACCAGCGTGTTTGACAACATGCCGCGTTCGTGCAAGTCTTCCAGCAGGGCGGAACAGGCACGGTCGAACGTGGGGCAAAGCGTTTCCGCGTAATCGTTCAATGTGGTCGACAACGAGCCGCCATCGGCATGGCAGTCCCAAGTGATCTTGTTGAAAACGGTGTCGAACATGTTCACGGTCACAAAGCGGACGCCGGCTTCCACCAACCGCCGGGCCCACAGTACCGATCGGCCAAATGGATTCCACCCATAGCGCTGGTGCTCGCCATAGCCTTCGAGTTGCATGCTGGGGGTCGGCTTCGAAATACTAGCAGAGAAGAATCGCGGGCCAAACTCGTCGCCCAGAAAACCGGCAGTTTGGCCATGGCTAACATTCACACCGGTTTCACGAATAGGCCAGGGCAGCACCATAAACGGTGGTGGGCAGTCTTTCTTGCCGCGAACATAGGCCAATGCGGAGCCGTAGTGCGGATACTCTACGCGGTCCCGAAAGAGCCGGCCCGTCTGCATCAATTGCTGGCCGGTTTCATGAATCGGTGCGGCGGTGTGATGCACCGAGCGCACCAGAGCGAATTTATCTGCCTGCTTTGCCAGCTCCGGCAAATGTTCGCAGAGATCTAGGCCCGGCACGCAAGTGCGAATGGGTCGGAAAGGACCGCGAATGTTTTCCGGAGCATTTGGCTTGGGATCGAACGTGTCGATGTGGCTGGGGCCGCCGACCAGGAAGAGCAGGATGCAATTGCGATCCGGCGGTGAACTGGCTGCATCGGAGCGTGCCGCGCCGGTCAGTCCAAGGGTTAGCGCTCCTGCCCCGAGTGCCCCGGCTCGTAGGAAATCGCGTCGGTTTAGACTCTCGATGACCCGCTTCGACTTATCGCTTGAGTGGTACAGCATGAGGAGTAACCTCGGGCAAGACAGCATGGAACGCGTTGCTCCGTCATGTTAGGCGGAAGGGGAGTTCAAGCAATAGCGCCGTTGAGCGAGAGGGCTGAGAGAGGTCCGCTCGCTAAACTGCTGGCCAAGCGCGCGTATGTTCGTTATCTAAAGCTACGTCCCATCGGAATCATTTACGAGGCAATCATGCCCCTGGAACTCGCCCGCACCACGGCCGAAACGCTGAGCCGGCTGCATCACTTTTTGCACGGTAACGGCGATACGCAGACACTCGACCCGGCCCACCCCGCAAATGCGGCCCAGCCGTTTCGTCACAGCTACTATGCGCCCGACCAGTTTTTCCAGAAACAAACGGGCTCCGGCGTCATCCAGACGCTCTACGGGCAACGCGTCTTGCGTGTGACCACCCTCTTTGTCGAATCGTTGGTGCACAGTTTGCAATCGGTTCTAGGCGTGGAAGCGGGGCAGGCGCTGTATCAAATCGGCTTCCAATTCGGCCAGCAGGAAATGGATGCCTTTGTGCCGCGCGTCGAACGCGAGTTCGACGTGCCGTTCGACAAGATGCACCTGGGCGTGCTGCTGGAAACCTGGTGGTGGCCGTTTCGCGCCAAGGGCTGGGGCGACTGGCGCTGTAACTTGGAGCAAATAGGCAGTGGCCTAATCTTGGTGGATGTGTTTGATTCCATCGTAGCTGCAGCGCTTGGCCAGACCGGAAAATGCAGCTGTCATCTCTATGCCGGCATCTTCGCGGCCCTATTCAGCCGAATCGCCGGCCGGGAGCTGGCTTGCGTGGAGTTACAATGTGCCAGCGCCGGCGCGAAGCATTGCCAATTCTTGATCGCTGTTTCGAAGCGCGTGGATGCCGCCACCATCTGGCGCGAGCGCGGTGCGAATGCAGCAACGATTCTGAAAGACTTGAAAGGCACGTGAAACAGGGCCCAGGGACTGCCGTCCCTGGGCTCTCAGATAATCCCGCATAGTGGTCCGCCGCGCGCGGCCAGCGCTTCGACGCGCTTGCTCACTGCGGGGTCTTCCTCCAAAGGCGGTGCGTGATGCGGCTTGATGCGGGCATCAATCACCAACGGCCCTTCGCAGCCCCAATGCTTTTGCCTGGTAAATGAGCCGACTCCATAGATGTCGGCCGCCGGATTCGAGCGCGTGAAGACCACCCAGAGAAAGTTATTCAGCGTCTTCGCTGCAAATTCGCTGTCGTCCACCACAACGATCAAAGGGAACGTGTCCGAAGTTCGGGCCAGGCCGAGGAGTTCCACAAAGGCTTGCATTTCCCTTTGAAATTGGTCGGCTGTCTTTCCGCGAGTGCTCGGTCCATGAACCGCAATAATTCCGGGCAGGAATAGCTGCGGCGAATCAAAGCCCTCGGGCAAGCGTAGCTCGGCCGGCAAGCTTGTGCCGAGCGTTCGCCGCGGCCTTCCAGCCGCGGCGACTACAACTTTCGACCCTTCATTTAATCCGGAGCCGCTGTAGTCCAGTGTGTCGATGGTCGTGCACGTCTGGAAATGCAGGTCCGTCCGCCAGTCGATGCGCGACAATAGATGTTGGAAAAAGGCCGGAATGTCGTGAACGTCGAGCGCCGGATCATCCTCCTTCGCGACGATGAGCAAATACTTCGCGAGCGACAATTGCCCCTGGCCGAGAATGGCGTTGGCGATCGTCAGCAGTTCCTGCGGCTTCCGCTCGGTCGCGAATGGCACGTAGCGCTCCGAGCCGATGGCCAACAGCAACGGATGCACGCCAGCCGCATCGACGGCATGAATGGCATGAACGCCGGATAGGACCGTGGGGATGATCGGCCCCGTGATTTCGTGGATGATATCACCGAAACTCGTATCTTCCTGCGGCGGCCGGCCCACCACGGTCATCGGCCAGATTGCATCTCTGCGATGATAAACCTGCTCGACGCGCAACACCGGAAACGGATGCGCCAGCGAATAGTAGCCTAGGTGGTCGCCGAACGGACCTTCGGGCAGCAGTCGGTCGGGTTCGACCGTGCCGGTGATGCAGAAGTCAGCTTCAGCAAAAAGCGGCGGCTCATGGGGCCGGTTTATCATTCGAACCCGATGCCCTGCCAGCGCTCCCGCGAATGCCAGCTCGGGGAATCGCTCCGGCAGCGGCATGACGGCCGCGAGTGTCATTGCTGGCGGGCCACCGACTGCGATAGTGACTCGGAATGGAACCTTTTGCTTAATCGCCGCGGCATGGTGCCAACCGATGCCGCGATGAATCTGGTAATGCAGGCCGACTTCACGATCCGGCTGATACTCATTGCCCGAGAGCTGAATCCGATACATGCCGAGATTCGAGTGTCGCCAACCCGGCCGGCCGGCGTCTTCCGTGTAAACTTGCGGCAACGTGATGAACGCGCCGCCGTCTTTCGGCCAACAGACGATTTGCGGCAACTGCCGAATCGTGGCTTGTCCCTCGAGAATCGGCCCGGAGCGCACGAACTTTGGGCGCAGATTCCAGAGTGTTTTCGGCATCCTGCGGAACGCCCACGGCTTCTTCGCCAGCGCGCCGGGATCCTTCTTGAGTACCACCAATTGCCGCACGGCATCGAGCGTATCGCGAAAGATATAGCGCATGCGCTCTCGGGTGCCAAAGAGATTGCACACCACCGGGAACGCGGTGCCACGGACCCGCGTGAAGAGCAGCGCCGGGCCGCCAGCTCGGTACACGCGGCGGTGAATCTCGGCAATTTCCAGAAAGGGATCGGCCTCGGCATCGATCCGGCGCAACTGTCCTGTTCGTTCCAAGTCGCGAACACATTCTTGCAAATTTCGATGGCCCATGCGGATTTCCCTTGTTCCTAACCGCCTGTGTGGCATAACATATAATCACCTGCCTAAATGTGCTCATCTTCCTGTTTGCGGGTATTCGCATGCTCCGCATCCTCGGCTCGCCGAAGCGACTGTGCACCGGCCCTACGCGGCGGGATTTCCTGCATGCCGGCAGCTTGAGCTTGCTGGGCCTGGGCCTTGCCGATTATTTCCGCCTGAGCGAAGCGCAAGCGGCGCCCAAACATGGCGTGGAGCATCATTTCGGTAAGGCGAAAGCCTGCATTCTGCTGTATCTTTACGGCTCGCCCAGTCAGATTGAAACCTTCGACATGAAGCCCAACGCCCCGGTCGAAGTGCGGGGCGAGTTCAAGCATATTCCGTCGAGTGTGCCGGGCCTGGATGTCTGCGAGCTGCTGCCGAACCTGGCCCGCGAGATGCACCGGACGACGGTACTGCGATCCGTCACGCATCCGTATCCCATTCACGGTGTCGCGTTTGCGACAACCGGTGTGCCGGCCATCGACGTCCCGATGGAGTTGAATCCACGTGATGCCCGGCATTGGCCATTTATCGGCTCGGTGGTGGATTTTCTCACCCGCCAAGCGAAGCCGCATTCGAAGTTCGATATACCGGTGAACGTCGCGCTGCCATTTCCTTTCAGCACGCGGCGTACCGGCGAAGTCGCCCGCGCTGGCCCGTATGCCGCGTTCCTGGGCAGCGCTTACAACCCTGTCTGGACGGAGTTCCATGGCGAGGCGACGCGGCACATCACAAAAACCTTGCAGGAAACCAAGCTTGACGTGGCCGAGCCGTACATGGGCATTACGCCGGAGAGCCGCTTCGAGCTTGCCACCGCTACCGAGCGCCCGGCCGAGATCACGCTGGACCGCATGGACAAGCGCCGAACGTTGCTGGAACAGTTCGATCAGGCGCGGGCCGATCTCTCGGGCTCCGATTCCGGCCGCTCGCACGACCGCTATCAGCAGATGGCATATAATTTGATCGGTTCGGAAAAGGTGCGCAAAGCGCTCGATATTCAAAAGGAACCGCGAGAACTACGGGAAAGCTACGGCATGACGCTTTTCGGCCAATCGGCCCTCGCGGCCCGGCGGTTGGTCGAGGCGGGCTCGAAATTCGTGACCGTGATTTGGGACGAATTCGGCCTGGCCGGCTCGGGCTGGGATACCCACTGGGACCACTATCCACGGATGCGCAATGAGCTCCTGCCAGGCTTCGACATGGGTCTCGCGGGGCTGTTGCGCGATCTTGATGCGCGCGGCATGCTGGACGAGACGCTCGTGATGGTGCTCAGCGAGCATGGCCGCACGCCGCGCATTCAAAGCGTGAAGGGCGGCGGCCGCGATCACTGGGCGCAATGTTACAGCTGTTTGTTGGCCGGGGGCGGCATTGCCCGCGGCCGCATTGTCGGCAAATCGGACAAGATCGCCGGCACCGTGGCCGATCGGCCCATATCCCCAAAAGACATCCTGGCCACGGCCTATCATCTTCTGGGCATCAATGTGGAAACCACGCTCCGTGATCGCACCGGCCGGCCGATGCCGCTGTTGCAGAATACAAGTGTGATTACGGAAGCGCTCGGATAAGAAGCCAATGCTCAGGGACGGAAGTCCCTGGGCATTTCCCGCTAACCGCTCATGCTCATGCGACTCGCGCGAACGCCGCTCGCGCTCATGAATCTGCTGCACCAGAAGGCACGGACCGCCACGGCTGTGGCCGGCGTTACCTTCGCGTGCATTCTTCTCTTCATGCAGCTCGGCCTATACACCGCCGTCGAATTCACTGCGACCATGCTCTTTGACCGGCTCGATTTTGATGTCGTGCTGCTCTCGCGCGACTACCTCGATCTCAACCGCTGCCGTTCGTTTCCCCGCATTCGCCTGGCACAAGCGCTTGCGGAAGGTGGCGTCTCGTCGGCCACGCCGTTGTACATCGGGGCCAATCTTTGGCAAAACCCGCAGTATGACCCGGTTCACCAGCGGAACCTCATGCTGCTGGGGGTGCGGCCGGAACGCTCGGTCTTTCGCGATCCGCAACCGGTCGATCCCAATTATCCGCAAGAATACGAGGCCGGCTGGCAGGAATTGCGGCGCATTGGGGCCGTGATGATTGACCGGCATAACTGGCCGGAATATGGACCGCAGCAGCCCGGAACCGTGGCGAATTTGGGCGCGACTCAAGTGGAAATCGTTGGCCGCTTTAGTGTGGGCACGGGCTTCGGTTACAATGCCCTGGCGGTCACCAGCGATCAGACCTTTTCCCGTTCCTTCGGCGGTTCATCGCTGGATAATGTAAACCTCGGTTTGATCAAGCTCACCCCAGGCGCCGACCCGAACGAAGTGGCCGACCGGTTGAGCCAACGGCTGCCAAGCGACGTGCAGGTGCTGACGCGGCAACAGTTGGAGGATCGGGAAAAGCAGTACTGGATGAAAAACACATCTATTGGCATGCTCTTTAGCTTTGGCGTCGTGGTTTCGCTTATCGTCGGCACGGTGTTTGTCTACCAGGTAATCTCCAGCGACATCACCAACCGGCTGAAGGAGTTTGCCACGCTGAAAGCCATCGGGTACCCGGGCCGCTATCTCACCAAGGTGGTTTTATACCAGTCGTTGCTGCTGGCGGCGCTGGGCTATTTGCCCGGCCTGGCAGTCTCGACCGTGCTCTTCCGCATGACCGAACGTTACGGCGGCGTGCCCACGCGTATGTCGTTCTTGATCGCGGCAGTGGTTCTGGGGCTGACTGTCAGTATGTGTACCATCTCAGCCGTGCTTGCACTGCGGAAGGCGCATGCCGCCGATCCGGCCGATTTGTTCTGAGTAGGTCAGGCTTTCCAGCTTGACGGAAGGATGCCGATGCCGGTCGTTCGCACACCGCTTGCCTGGTACAACCTCACGCACAACAAGCGGCGGTTGGCGGTGGCCCTGGCCGGCGTTACCTTTGCCGTCGTGTTGATGTTCGTCGAGTGGGGCTTCCGCAACGCGATGCTTGACAGCACCGTGGCGCTCGTCGACCACATTGACGGCGACCTGATCATCGTCCACCAGCGCAGCTACTCGCTCGTGGGGCCGGTGCCGTTCTCCCGGCAAAGGCTTTTTCAAGCGCTCGCGGTGGAAGGCGTGAGAGAAACGCATCCAATTTACCTCGAATACGGAGCCACCTGGCTCAATCCGCAGGATCGCAAACAACATTCCATTCGCGCCATCGGTGTGAATCCAAAGGCCCACGTGCTCGACTTCCCGGAACTGCAAACACGCTCGGCCGAGCTGCATCTGCCGTATCGTATTCTGTTCGACACGCGCTCCCGGCTGCCCAGCTACGGCATCAATCCATCGCAAGTGAGTCCGGACGAGGAATTCAGCCTCGGCGGCAAGTCCGTGCATATTGTGGGAACCTTCGCCCTGGGCACCGACTTTGGCACGGAAGGCAACGTGCTGATGAGCGATGCGACCTTCATGACCCTCTTTCGCCCGTTAACGACCGATTCCAGCCCCGCGGGAGTGGACATTGGCGTGGTTCGGCTAAACGAGGGAGCGGACCGCCGGGAGGTGCAACGCCGCCTGGCTGATGCCATTGGCGAAGACGTGGTCATTCTGACCAAAGACGAATTCTCCGAGCGTGAAAAAAGTTTCTGGAAAAACAGCACTCCGATCGGCTTCGCATTCGGTTTCGGCATGGCCATCGGCTTTACGGTGGGCGTGGTGATCTGCTACCAGGTCCTGGCCACCGATGTGGCCGACCATCTGCCGCAATTCGCGACGCTGAAAGCCATCGGCTACTCGAACCGCTATGTGATCGGTGTGGTGCTCCAGGAAGCGCTGCTGTTGGGTACCGTGGGCTTCATTCCAGGGCTGCTCATCAGCCTGGTGATTTACGAATTCCTCAGCGTCCAAACCGGGCTGCCCATGAAACCGCTGCCGGACCGTATCTTGTTCCTGTTCGCGCTCACCATCGGCATGTGCATTGTCTCCGGACTGATTGCGCAACGGAAAGTGCAAACGGCTGATCCGGCTGAGGTCTTTGGATGAGCAGCGCGCCTTTCAAACAATTCGTAGTGGTATCCAAAAAAAAGGCCGGTGGCAGGCAAAAGCCCGCCCCGGCATCGGTCGGAGCATCCCCATTGCACTCACACCAGCATTGGAAAAGATGCTGGCGGCGCGACATTAGCCAGTGACTGGTCCGGCCGTGAAGTCGTAGTTGATCCCCGCGTCTCCGCTATTCAAGACAACGCCGGAGAGCAAAGTAAATGATGGAGCCGTCCCATCGGTGGCGCCTCCGACCGTCCCGACGCTGGAGCCTTTGGCCATATAGCCCAACGGCAGCGTGGAGACATCTTCCGTAACACTGTAATTGCCCGCAGCGAGACCGCCGAAACTGTAGAAGCCGGTAGCATCGGTCACGCATGTCGAGGTGCCTATCACGTTGCCCATGTTGTCATACCGGGTGAGAATTATCGTCACGCCGCCGATGCCGCTAAGGGTAGTAGGGTTGGTGACGAAACCTCGAACGCCACAGCCGCCGGCGTTCAGGGCGATGCCTTCCGGGCGATTACCCAATTATCGGGCCGGCTGTGAAGTCGTAGTTAATGCCCGCGTTACCAGCGGCCAAATTGATATTGGAGAGCAAGGACACCGATGAGCTTGTGCCATCGGTATTTCCGCCGACCGTCCCAGCGCTGGAGCCGAGGGCCACGTCAGGAACCGGTAACGTGGTGGTATCTTCCGACAAACTGTAGGTGCCCGCGGACAAGCCGCCAAAGCTGTATGAGCCGTCGGCAGCCGTGGTGGTCGTGAAGGTCGCCAGCACATTGCCGTTGCTGTCATATTCGGTGAGGGTTATGGACACGCCCCCAATCCCGGTGCCGGCGGTGGGATTGGTAACGAAACCAGACAGACTCGCAAAGGCATTGATAACCGTTGGTGTGGTGCAGATGGCATCAACACCCAACCCGCCAGTATCGTTGGCGTCGATCTTCCCGTTGCCATTCAAATCGATCTTGCCGCCGATTACGTTGAAACCGGCGATCTGCGGGTGGCCCGCCAGCGTGCTGGTGGTGTCGGCGCCCGAGATCGCGCCGTCATGATTCAGGTCAACCGCGCCGTTGATGATGCGGTAGCCCGCCACCGTGACGGTATCAAAGGTGAGGGGCTTCCCTCCCGAGGCGGTGGCGGCGTTCGACAGCGTGATCGTATTGGAGTCGATGATCGAGGCGACCTGGGTACCGGCTGGGAGGCCCGATCCGGTCACATACTCCCCTACGAAGAGATTGCCGGTGCTGGACAGCCCGGTGACGGTCGCGGAGCCGTTCGTCAACGTGCCGTTCATGGTGGTGATTGGCGTGTTATCCCCTGCATCAATCTTCCCACTCAGGTTGTAATCGATCAGGCCGGAGTACACCTGGTACTCGCCGCTGTTCTTGTTGTTGTTCAGCGAATTGTCGGTATTCAACCCGGGCCCGTCGCCGACAACTGAATGAAATCCGCTAGCCACGCCGGTGTTGTGATAGAGCGTCATGCACACATCGGGCGGCGCGGTCAGCAGGTAGGGATTCTGGTACGTAGCTGAATATGTGTACGTGAACGTGTACACTTCGATGTTGTCGATGACATTGTCGACGAATTCCTGACCGGAGCCGTCCAGGGCCAGGCCGGTCACGAACGTCAGGTTCACGGTCCCGCTGGCCGTGGCATTCGCGGTCAACGTGACGGAATGTCCGTCGGCGCCGATCGAGGCAATTCGCGTGGTGATCTCCGAGGTCCCTGTCGTGGGGTTGGTCGGCAGTTTCGGGATGGGGATGCCGGTCCCGATAACGGACTGGCCGACAAACAAGCCCGAAGTGCTCGACAGACCAGTCACGACATTCGAACCGTTGGTGAGCGTGCCGCTCAGGACCATGGTGAACGTCAGTTTCGTCCCGGTGGAAAGGCTGGTTGCCGTTGCGGGGCTGCTCAGGGTGACTTGTGTTGCGGAGTCAACCGAGACGATCGTTGTGCCGGCCGAGATGCCGTTGCCGGTCACCGTCTGGCCGGCGAGCAGCCCGAACGTCGAGTTGCCGCCGGTGAAAGTAAGGACATTGGAGCCACTGGTCGTGACTGCATTCTCGGTGATCCCCCCGGCCGTTGTCGGATAGGCCGGATCAAGAAAGGCGGCGCCGTACACAGGCGTATCTTTGGAGCCGATGGCTTGTTGGAAGGAAACGCTCAGGGATTGGGCGCTGGCATCGTAGATTGCCGTAACGTTGGCGGGATCGGCAGAGCCGGGAGTCAGTCGAATTTCAAGAGTTTCCAGGTGGGGGATAAACCGTGGCTTGGACCGGCGGGCCTTGGCCGCCTCTGTTGTGATTCGCTTACGGTTACCGAAGAATCGAGAAAACTGCTTCACATTGCACCTCTTGTTGGATGAATTTCATTTCCCAACGCACGGTGCCATACGGTGCGAAATTCAGAAAGCGCACGGTGTCATACGGTGCGCATGCCAGATAATCGGGGCGATCGGGGGCGGTGGGGCGAGGGGCGGGAGATTCTATGAGACGAGTCTTGGAAAATGCAGTCGGTTTACGGGGAACGAGGCAAAGCGATTCCGGGGCGAATCGGCGTGCGTTTTGCCACAGACGGGGAAATAGGGGTTTCGAGCAAGTGCATGGAGTGTCTTCCCCGCAAACCGAAAGCTACTGAGCCGGGCGCGCTCGATTTCCTAACCCTTCGGTAACCTAGCGATCCGGCTAGGGGCCGGACCCATGGTTTTGCGTCCCCACCTTACGGCGGGTTTGCCAGTTCGGGGATGACCAGACGGAACAAACAGCGGCCGCGCGTTTAGATAGCGGCTGCGCCTTTTCTTCTTGTTCGCACTGAACCTTAGGTTGCAAAATCGGTACGGTCAAATTATTTGGAAAAATTCTTACGATCCGTAAAATCCGCAGCAAAAGAACGGCCCGAAATATCCCACATTTTTCGTTACTTTTACGCCAGCTCACGGACTTCTTTTGCATGAAATGGCTCTTCACCGTCACTGTCGCCTGTTGGTTCACCGCGCTTAGCCTCGCCGATGAGCCGGAGTTCATTTGGAAGGGCCACACCGAAACGGTGACGTGCCTTTCTTTTAGCAAGGATGGAGCGCTCCTCGCTTCCGGCAGCAAGGACGGGACGGTCCGCATTTGGGAAGTAACAACCGGCAAAACACGCTTTGTTTTCGATGGCCACAAAGACATGGCCACGGCAGCGGTATTTAGTCCCGACGGCAAAATGATCGCCACCGCCAGTCACGATCCGACCATCCGCTTGTGGGACGCGGCCTCCGGAAAAGAAATCGGTCAACTGAAGGGGCATGAAAAGGACGTGCGCGGCCTTGCCTTCGCGCCGGACGGCAAATGCCTGGCTTCCGCCAGTGCCGATCACAAACTCAAACTTTGGAATATCGCGGAACGAACGGTAATCGCCACTGTAGCCGAGAGCGACGACGCGCTGAATTGCGTGCTTTTTTCGCCCGATGGCAAGACATTGGCGTTCGCCGGCTGGGATAAAACGGTGCGCCTGTTGGATGTGGCCAGCCGCAAAGTTCGCGCATTGTTGGTCGGCCACACCGCGTTTGTGCGCGATCTGGCGTTTCTTCCCGACGGCAAGCAACTTTTATCCAGCGGTAGAGATGGAACCATTCGCATCTGGGAGCCAGAAACGGCTCGAGCGGTGGCAGTGCTCAAGGGTCACGACGAAGTGGTGCGCTGCCTGGCGCTGACGAAAGACGGCAAGCAGGTGATTTCCGCGAGCCGCGAAGGCGTGCTGATCCTCTGGGACCTTGTTGCCAGAAGACCGATCAGCAAGCTGGATGAAGGAAAGCTCGGCTTCGTGGCCATCGCCTTGTCACCGGATGAAAGGCTATTGGCGACGGGCGGCATCAACGGCCAGATTCGCTTTATTCGAATGGCGAATTTGCTGAAGTAACAGTTCTACGGCCGGTCGGCGCCGAAACCTAAGACCGTGTCCCATTGGTCTACGCCGGCTGCCACCTGCCCCTTCTTGTTGTGGTAAATGTCGTCGCCATCAATGCCGGCTTGCGTGGACGTATAGAAGCGCACGTTGCCGCCCAGGAAAAGCACATTCTGGCCGTCGCGATGGTCCGGCGACACACCGCGTTCGCCGTCGGCCGAAACGGAGGGCCGGTCGGCGAGTATGGGCGTTATATCTGCGGGGATGCCGAGGCCGCGGCGCAGTCCGAGCAAATGGCCATCTTCCGTCCGGAAGCCCAGTGAGTAGGCGTACCCGGGCGAGGAGTCGGAAGCCGCTGGGCAAATCGCCTTTGCCCCAGGCACCCAGCAACCAGAGTCTTGAAGGATATTGACGTAGGAAGCCGCGGTGTCATGCGGCGGCTGTTCGGCAATCTGTGGATACCGGCCCGATTGAACCTGGCTGTAATTTTCCAAAGCGCCATAGAAATTCCGCATCTGATTCTGGCAGGCAATCATATTCTGACGTTGCCGCAACCGGGGCGCTGCGGCCAACACCAAACCCACCAACAGCAATACCACAGCGCCGCCCACCAGCACATCAAGCCGCCGCCAACGGCTTGGACCGGAATCTGCGCCGTGATCCATCACTTCCACCAGGTCACGGAGTTGTTCCGGCGGCACCTCGCTGGCATGCTCCCAAGCCGGTGCTTCCGGTTGCAACGCCGTGCGGGGATTTTGTTGACACATGTACTCGGCCACGCGGCCAATGGTCCGGCCAATCAGACCCTGTGGCGGGATCGGTTGTTCCTTATCGGCTTCCAGCGGCGTGAGCCCCGCCCGCACCAATTCCAGCTGGCGGGCCAGGTCGGGATCATGATGCAACTGCTCTTCCAGTCGCCGGCGCGTTTCCGGGTCGTCACATTGGAGCACATAACCGATCAGATCGTATTGCATGGTCACACTCACTTTCGTGCTCCCTCCCCCATGAAAGGGGTAGGGGATTTACTTTCTCGCCGGCTTGAGTTTGCGCGGCTCCGATCGCGCAACGCCGGCCGTCCAAATCTCATGCAGTTTCCCGAGTGCCGCGTGCAGCCGAGACTTCACGGTTCCCACCGGTATATCGAGAATCTCGGCCACGTCGCGGTATTTCAGGCCCTGATAATACGCCAAAATCACCACTTGCCGCAAGAAGTCCGGCAGCTGATCGACACTGGCTCGAACTTTGAGCCGCCGTTCTTCATCTTGCAACATCACCAGCGGGTCGGGCGAGTCGGCTTCCAGCAAATCGAGCAGGCTGCGGACTTCGCCTTCACCGGTTTCGCGGACCATCTGATCGAGGCTGGCGGCCGGCCGGCGCCCGTTTCGCCGCAGGGCATCCACCGCCTGGTTCGTGGCAATGGTGTACAGCCACGGCCGCACCGGGCGTCCGGCTTCATATTGCTCAATTTTGACGAACACCTGCAGGAAGGTATTTTGGAAAACGTCGTCGGCCAGGCTGTCGTCGCCCAGGTAGCGCCGCAGGTAGCCATACAGTTCGCGCTCGTAGCGGCGGACCAACAATCCGAAGGCTTCGCGCTGCCCCTGACGGAACCCCGCCAGCAGCTCCTCGTCGGACCAGGACAAGAGCGGTTCGGAGTTGGCCACGTTCTCTCTGGAATTGGATACGCGAAAAGGGAGTAATTGGTTCAAGGGAATCAGAGTGTGGTTAGTATACGCGGCTTCATCAATAACGGCACGGATCACCAGAGCGCCCCAGCCCCGATGTTTATCGGAATGATAGCGAAAATCCCGAAAACATGGCGGAGTGTGCTGCCGGCATGGCACTATCATATCAGAGCACGTGGATGGCGTGCTACCCCTGAAGGATCCACCAATGCGCTTGGCCGACCCTCGTAGGCTGCTCAGCTTTTTGCGCGGCTTGACCGTGCCAGCCAGTTCCGACGCGGATTTATTGGAGCGATTTGTCGCGCTGCGCGAAGAGGCGGCGTTCACGGAATTAGTGGCTCGGCACGGGCCAATGGTGCGCGGTGTTTGCTTGCGGCTGCTCGGCAATCATGCCGACGCTGACGATGTGTTCCAAGCAACCTTTCTGGTTCTCGCGCGGCGTGCGGGAGCCGTGCGACAGCCTGGCGCCGTCGGAGCCTGGTTGCACGGAGTCGCCTGCCGCCTGGCGCGAAAAGTGCGGAGCCGGCCCGGCCGAGAAATTTCACTTGATCCTCAGGTTACGATAGCGGATGCCTCGGATCCATTCGCGGACGCCTCCTGGCATGAGCTGCACTGTTTGTTGGACGAGGAACTCGAACGATTGTCCGAGCGCTTTCGTTTGCCGCTGATCCTTTGCTACTTGCAGGAAATGACGCGCGATGAAGCGGCAGCACGACTGGGCTGGTCGGTGCGAACACTCGACCGGCGCCTGCAACGTGGTCGCGAACTACTGCAGGCGCGCTTGCAGCATCGCGGTGTGGAGGCTGGCACGCTGGCCACGGCCGGCCTCGGTGTGAATGTATTGCGAGCAGGCGTGTCCTCGGAGCTCGCCGCGAGCACCACGCGCGCTGCCGTGGCATTCGCGTTAGGACAAACGCTAAAAGGACCAGCCGCAGTGCTGGCCGAAGGAGCTATCCGCATGTTGACAATGCTGCATTGGAAATGGGCGGCAGGCATGGTGATGGCGCTTGGCTTGCTGGCTGCGGCCGTGACCATGCTTGTGCCCGGGGCAGACCCGGTCCAGCCGCCGGCTCGCGGAGCGTTGGCTGGCAACCAGGCTCCTGCCGACGTTGCGGGACTCCCTGCCGGCGCCGTCGCCCGCTTGGGCAGTCCGGCCTTTCATCAAGGCGAAACGATTACCCGCTTGCAGTTCAGTCCCGATGGGCGGCGGATTCTGTCACTCTCGAATAAGGATCTCATTGTCTGGGAAGCGGCAAATGGTACCGAAGTTTTACACCTCACCACCGCCAAGGCTGAAAATGGTGAGTTTCAGATGGTGACCTTCACACCCGATGGCAAGGCTATTGCTGCCGTTTACGCCGACGGCATGGCTCGAGTCTGGAACGCAGACAATGGCAAGGAACTGTTTTCGCGCCGACTGTGTGATGAAACTCTCAATTCCTCGCAAATCATTCCTGCTCCAGACGGTCGCCGTGTGCTCATTCTGGCGAAACCAAATTTGCTAAATTGGGATCCGGTAAATAATAAATTGCACAACGAGCAGGCGGTCGTGCGTTTGCCTGGCCCCGACGGGACTGGGGGCGTTCCCGGCCCCATGGGAATTCAAACCATCGACGTGTTTGCTAATGCCCTCGGCACGGTCACTAATGGCCGTCAGGCACTCGTTCATCTGGCGGTCGATCATCTGGCCACCGTTTCCCTCGAAGAAAAAGATTCGGTCAAGCGTTTCGATTCCTTGCAAAGCGTTCGTTCACTCAATGCGTTATCACCGGACGGTAAATGGGCAGCACTGGTGGACGTGATGATCGACCAAACGGATCCGGGTAGTCCCGCTTCAGCCTCGATTCAGCGCGATGCCCTGTATTTGTGGGACAACACACATGGGAAATTGCTGCGCCCATTGAATTGGCCAATTCAAGAGTTGGCCCGGCTTCGCTGTGCGTTTGCGCCCGACGGCAGCAGCGTTTTTGTAGCCAACGGTCCGGCAGTAATTCGGTGGGACGTAGGCAACGGCAAGATACTGCGGCAATGGACGAATTTTCCCGACACCGTCACTGCTCTGGCTATTAGCCCCGACAGCGGCACGCTGGCCGCCGCCAGCGCCGGCAGCGTCCGTGTCTTTGACGCGAGCAAGGGCGCCGAAAAATTTGATAACCGGCATACAGGATCGGTAGACGTACTGGCCTTTGCTCCCGACGGGAAAACACTTTACACCGGAGGCGCCGACCGCACCATGCGGCAATGGGACACTAACTCGGGCAAGCATTTGCGCGTGTTCGATGAGCATTTGTCCGGGGTGACGGCATTGGCCGTGTCGCCTGATGGGAAATGGATCGCTTCGGCAGGCAGCATTAACCGGCCGAACGTTATTCGCTTGTGGGACGCCGCAAGCGGCCAGTTCGTCCGGCAATTGCGCGGGCATCAACGATTGGTGCAATCATTAGCATTCTCGCCCACTTCGCAGGCCCTTGCGTCGGCCGCGGTGGATGGAGTGCGGATCTGGTGGCTGGAAAGCGGCGATGAACTTGCCAACACGGGAAACCAAGCGCACGAGGCGATGGCGGTGGCCTTTCCGCAGCGCGACACGGTTGCCGTGGGTACCCGCCGTGAGATCGGTGAATGGACATGGAGCACAAAACCACCTCCGAAACTGTGGGATCTGGAAGAGGCGGCGATTATGCGCCAGAGCGCCGGGGTCAGTAGTAGCTGGTTAGCCGGAATTGCCTTCAGTCCAAAAAGCGGCCGAGTCGCGCTGGCAGTGAGCCAGAACAACATCGGCAACCAAGTCACCGAATCCAGTGTCGTTTGCTGCGAAACCGGGACTGGCCGTGTGCTCCGGAGGCTGACGATTTCGGGCCCGCTAGGCTGTGTGGCTATCTCAGCCAATGGCAGTAAGGTGGCCGCCGGCGATGCCGAAGGCCGCGTCCGAATTTGGGATGTCGACAGCGGTGCTGAAAAAGCCGCTTACACCGGTCACCGCGGCCCAGTTCGGTCGCTGGCATTCTCCCCCGACGGACAACATCTCGCCTCCGGCGGCGCCGACACTACCAGCCTCATCTGGACAGTGCCGTGAAGGTGTTCGGCCCCAAAAAGCTTCCCTTGCCCGAACCTGACCACGGCCTTATGATGTCACAGGTTAGACGGGCCGTGGCGCAGTTTGGCTAGCGCGCTTGAATGGGGTTCAAGAGGTCGTGGGTTCAAATCCCGCCGGCCCGACT
>Ga0070732_10000351_pt1 | contig 30787 bp, 25 predicted proteins | sample Coa_R1_5_FD_66449 | JGI IMG/M metagenome (GOLD analysis project Ga0070732, IMG submission 66449) | Surface soil microbial communities from Centralia Pennsylvania, which are recovering from an underground coalmine fire - Coalmine... | ecosystem: Environmental > Terrestrial > Soil > Unclassified ... | reverse complement strand
CAGGTGAGGAGCCGCCGCAATCGTCGTCGCCGCGCTCCAGACACCCCCAGCGGGGCGGGTAACAGCCACGACTGTAGATGAGGTAGGACGTGCTCCGCCTGTACCCCAGGCCAGTCCTTCGTCTCCTCTGTCGTTGTTTACATAAAATTGGTTAACACCGTTGGTCGACCCTGGGGTACCCCAGTTGCCGCCAGCCGGATGATCAACGAATGTTCCACCGAGGGCCGGGCTGGTGTAGATGGCTGTGATGTTGCCGGAAGCGCTGGTGCGAACCGAAGGATTGCCCGATGCGACCCCAATTGGTCCAGAGATGTTTACCGGCGCAGACCAGGGATGTCCGAAAGCGGCCGTAGCAGCCCAGATTTCGTTCACCGCCGTGCCATTTGGCAACGCGTTCTGGTACCAGACGCTGGTCAGGTTGCCGGAGGCGTCCAGTGCGACTGTGCCGTTGAAGGCATTGGTGGCGAGTACGGCTTGTGTAGCCCACGTCCCGGCTAGGGCGGGTGTGGCCGCAGCAAAAAGCACACTCAGCAACAGACTTGTGAGACTCTTACACTTCATACATCTCCTTTTGATAGCAAGCGGATGCTATTTCCATTTGCTGGCTGAGAACTTGAATTCCAGGAGAACCAACCTCAAACGGGCATCACCAATACCCATAAAGTATTGATTCAGGTGTTAAGCGTTTCCCGTGGGTCTTTGACAACTTGCGATCGGTGGAGCGAACTAGACAGCGTCCTCAGTGAACCGCCGGTTTTGGCAGTCTGGGCCCTGCCGCTTTCCAAACGCGGGATTGAGGTCCGCTACTCAATCCCCGGTCTTGCCATAATGCAGATGCTCGCGCAATCTAAATCAAGCTTGTTGCGCGTCCGCAAATTTCGTGTAAATTGCCTGTAAAACCATGGGTTGCGGCGCGTCTGAAGCATTGGAATGAGCGAGGACTAAGTCCATCACCGCTGTCATTTATTTTTTTTCGTCTACGTCCCGAGGAATACTCGATGAACCTTGTCAAACCGTCGCTACTCCTTGTAGTTCTCACTCTCAACCTGGCTCCGGCACAGACGATCCGCAATGGAGAAGATCTGCTGCGCGCCATGCATGACCGCTACAAGGATTCGTGGTACCAGACGGTCACCTTCACCCAAAAAAGTACAACCTACAAACCGGATGGAACCAGCACCGCCGAAACCTGGTACGAGGCGGCATTGCTGCCCGGGAAGCTGCGCATCGACATTGGCCCGACCACCGACGGCAAGGGTTACATCTTTTCCAACGGGAACGTCACCGTCATCAAAGAAAACAAAGTTGTCGCGAACGTGAAGGACATCAACATGCTTTTGGTTCTTGGTTTCGATGTCTACCGCCAGAACTCAGAAGCGACGATCAACGTCGTTAAAGGCGAAGGCTACGATCTCTCAAAGCTCCGCGAAGATTCTTTGGAGGGCAAACCTGCCTATGTCGTCGGCGCAGAGAAGGATGATTTGAAATCCAAGCAATTTTGGATCGCAAAAGACACGCTCCTGTTTCTGCGGGAGATCGAGCCCGCGCGGGATAGCCCTTCAAAGCTCGACGATATCCGCTTCATTCACTATCAACCATTGGCCGGGGCTTGGATTGCGGCCGGAGTGGAGGTATATTCCGACGGGAAAAAAGTCTTCTCTGAGGATTACTCCGATATCCATGCAAACGTGAAGTTGGAGCCAGCCGTTTTCGATCCCGAAAAGTTCAGCACAACCCACTGGGAGAAGTAGTCGACATCCGGCGCGCCTCGACACCGAAGATACCTCTAACAAAACCCCGATCGTTCTTGTTGCTCCCCCACTCCCCTTCGGCGGTAGAATACCCGCATAATCTCCAACCTAGGACATGCCCATGGTTCATCTCAAAGTGAATGGCTCAACGCAAGCATTTGATGGCGATCCTGATATGCCGCTGCTCTGGTATCTGCGCGACATTCTCGGGTTCACCGGGACAAAATTTGGCTGTGGCATGGCGCTGTGCGGCGCCTGCACGGTGCTGGAAAACGGCAAGGCCATCCGATCCTGCTCCACACCAATGAAACAACTGGAGGGGCGTGAGATCACGACCATCGAAGGAGTATCCACGCATGGGCCTAACGCCGTGCAGAAGGCGTGGGCCGCGGTGAATGTGCCGCAGTGCGGTTATTGCCAGACTGGACAGATCATGCAGGCCATTTCCCTGCTTTCGTCGAAACCGCATCCCACCGACACCGACATCGACGATGAGATGTCGGGCAATATCTGCCGCTGCGGAACCTACCAGCGCATTCGAGTCGCGATCAAGGAAGCCGCGAAGGAGCGAGCATGATCACCCTAGAGAAAACCTCCTCCACGTTCGCAGTCGTAAATGTGACGCGCCGCAGTTTCCTGCAGGGAGCGCTTTCCGCCAGCGCGTTCGTGCTGTGCGTGGCGAAGACTCCGCTTTTTGCAAAAGCGGCGGGAAATGTGGCATCTGGCTCCGTCGCTCCGTCGATTGATGCGACGGCCTTCCATCCCAGCGTCTTTCTCGGGATTCAGCCTGATGGAACCGTGCTGATCGTCTCTCATCGGACGGAAATGGGCAACGGAGTCCGCACCAGCCTGCCACGCATTGTTGCAGACGAACTTGACGCCGACTGGTCTCGAGTAGAGGTAATCCAGGGCGACGGCGATGAGCGATACGGATCGCAGGACACCGATGGGTCGCACTCTGTCCGCGAGTTTTTCGACACCCTTCGCGAAACGGGAGCGACCGCACGCCTCATGCTGGTTCGGGCCGCCGCGCAGCAGTGGGGAGTGCCCGAAGCGCAGTGTGTGGCCGATCCGGCACATGTGGTATCGCATAAAGCTTCCAACCGGACGATCGGCTATGGCGATCTTGCCGCGTTGGCCGCGAAACAGCCGGTTCCGAAGAAAGAAGAGTTGAAACTGAAATCGCCTTCCGAGTGGAGATACATTGGCAAGCCCGCTCCCGGATATGACGTCAGTGACGTTTGCGCGGGCAAACCGCTATTCGGCATGGATGTCCGGGTTGACGGAATGCTGTACGCCGCGATTGCCCATCCGCCAGTGCTCGGCGGGAAAGTGAAGTCCATCGATGATTCCGCCACCCTCAAGCTCAAGGGCGTGAAGCAAACGATCCCGATCGATCCTTTCAAGCCTCCGCACCACTTTCAGCCACTGGGAGGCGTCGCTGTCATCGCCGACAACACCTGGTCGGCCTTCAAGGGACGCGACGCGCTCAAGATCGAGTGGGACAACGGCGCGCACGCCGTTTACAACTCGCCGGCTTACAAAAAGCAGTTGCAGGAGACTGCCCGCCAGCCGGGGAAAGTAGTGCATAAGATCGGAGATCCCGACGCCGAGTTCTCCAAGGGCGGCAAGCTCATCGAGGCGGAATACTACGCTCCACATCTGGCACACGCTTCGATGGAGCCTCCAGTGGCCGTCGCGGACGTGCAAGGAGAAAAGGTCACTGTCTGGTCGCCGACGCAGAATCCTCAAGGTGTGCAGGAAGAGGTGGCCAAGAAACTCGGACTCAAGAAAGAGAACGTTACTTGCCACGTCACTTTCCTGGGCGGAGGCTTCGGCCGCAAATCAAAACCGGACTATGCCGTCGAAGCTGCTGTGCTGTCTAAAACGACCGGCAAGCCCGTAAAAGTCGTTTGGAGCCGTGAGGACGACATCAAGTTCGACTACTTCCACTCGGTCGCAGCCATGTACATCAAAGCTGCTGTCGACGACAAGGGGATGCCGAAGGCATGGCTGCAACGCTCCGTTTTTCCTCCAATCTCGTCGACGTTCGATAAAGATGCTGTGTACGGCAGCGATGGAGAGATGTCACTTGGCTGGAATGTGATCCCATTTGATGTGCCGAACTTCCGCTCGGAGAATGGAAAAGCCGTGAACCATGTGCGAATCGGGTGGCTGCGATCGGTGGCGAACATCTATCACGCCTTTGCCGTGCAGTCGTTCGCAAACGAACTCGCCAACGCCGCGAACCGCGATCCTTATGACTACCTGCTTGCACTGATCGGATCGGGCCATGTCATCGACGTCAAGCAACCTCCCGACGTCGCTGCAAAGTATCCCTATGACACGGCGCGGTTGCGCCACGTCGCCCAACTGGCGGCTGACAAAGCGAACTGGGGCAAAAAGAAATCGGGCAACGGATGGGGCATGGGCATCGCGGTACATCGTAGCTTCTTGACCTACGTTGCCACTGTAGTCGAGGTAGAAGTGGACAACTCCGGCGCGGTACGAATTCCCAACGTCTACACCGCGGTCGATGCGGGGATTGTCGCCAATCCAGACATGGTCATCTCCCAGTTTCAGGGAGCGGCTGTGTTCGGGACCAGCATCGCCCGAACTGGAGAGATTACCGCAACAAACGGCGTGATCGACCAGTCAAATTTCCACAATTATCCAGTGGCCCGGATGAATGACGCGCCCGTGCACGTGGACGTACAGATTGTGGAAAGCTCGGCACCTCCCGCAGGGGTCGGCGAGCCAGGAGTGCCGCCGTTTGTTCCAGCATTGTGCAACGCGATTTACGCGGCGACGGGGACACGGGTCCGAGAGCTGCCGCTGACAAAAAATGGATTCGCGTGAGCGCGTACAAAGGCTTGAACATCAGAGGCCGTGAAGTATCACGAACAAATTCGGAGTCTGCGGTTTTCCTTCGTGAACCTTCGTGACCTTAGTGGTGATAGCTTTTTGGGGTTTGGTTTGCTTTCACTTGAAGTCGGAAAGCATCCGCGCTAGGATGGCGTGCTGCACCAAGTTGAATTCCTATGCCGCAAAACTACGTCCCAATTTTCATCTTCCTTGTGATCGTTGGCACTCTGCTTCCGATCACGTTGCTTCTGGCTAAGCTGGTGCGGCCGAACAATCCCAGCAAGACCAAGCTAATGCCGTATGAATGCGGTATCGACCCCATCGACAATGCCCGGGGACGCTACACAGTTCGTTACTACATCATTGCAATTCTCTTCGTCGTTTTTGACGTGGAAACGATTTTCCTCTTTCCCTGGGCGGTGAAGTTCAAAGCATTCGGGCTGTTCGGGCTCCTGGAGATGCTGATCTTTCTCGCCATCCTGATTGTCGGCTATATCTGGGTCTGGAAGAAGGGCGCGCTGGAATGGGTCTAGTTGGATTGAGTCATTTCGTCGTTACCTCACTTGGCGATTGATCTTTGGCCACCCCACCTCTCAACCCGATGGACTCCTCCCCCGCCGAGACTTTCGCCGCTTCCCGGTGGACACAAGGAAACTTCTTCTTTCCTACCAAACTCGTGATCAGCCCGCAGCGCGTTTCTCGTGTGAAAGGCCGCTTTTTCGGCAGCAACGAAGAGAGCATTACCATGTCGAAGATCGCATCGGTGCACATCTCGACCGGCGTTTTCTGGGCCGAGATCGTGATCGAATCCACCGGCGGCACCGATCCCATCACCAGTCATGGCCACCGCAAACGCGATGCGCAACGCATTCGCGATCTGATCGAAACCTACCAGGCACAATCGCGATAGCTGCCCACGTTGATTCGGATGACGCATCCGCGACATGTGTGTCCAGTTGGGCTCGCCTCCCCGCCCGGACCCTTGGACTGGCGATTCGCCAATCCAAAGGCCTGGTCGGGATGACAACGTGGAAGATTATGTTGCGAATGGCGTTACTTGAGATCTAGCGCCGGGAGGATGCCCGTGCCCTCAGCGCGCACCGCATCCAGGGCTCGAGGATCAATACCCAAAGCCTTGAGAATGGTCGGTGCCACCTGGGCCGTGCCCACCGCTGCCTTTACCGTCTTGCTGTCGAAATCTGGATGGGAGACCAGCAGCACGACATTGGTGTCGTCATGGGCGAACCCGCCGTGCTCGGCCTGCTTTGCGTGGCTGCCCGAGTAAGTCACGCCGATGTTGGGAGTCACGATGATGTCCGGCGTCCGCGGGTCTTGGTTGGGATCGTTGTAGTTAAGCGCAAGAGAGGGGCCATAGTAAAACTGCCCAGCCCCCACTCCCAAGGGCCCAAGATTGGCCTCAAGCAGGCCCACCGCGGCGTCCGTGTAAGAGGGATTCGTCAGCCAGACCAGCGAGACGTCATCTTCCGTCGATCCAATGCCGCTGCCGTTGGGATCCTCGGAAGGTGGCATGGCGGCGTGCAATTGATTCGAGATCAGAGTGGCCGGGGAAGTGCCGTTGATGGTCTGCCGGACGTATAGGCTGGGATCGATCGGTGACTGGCCGTGCTTGGCCGTGATCACGATCAGGGTCTTATCATAGAGGCCCTGTTTTTTCAGCTCGCTAACGAATGCCGCAATCGAGGCGTCGACGAACTGGAACTCGCTGAGCAGGGCTGCGGTGGGCGTGCCAGCAGCGTCGAGGTATCCGCCGACCGTGCTGTTGCCCTTTTCAATGAGCTTCTGGCCGACGCTCACTGCCTGGAAGTTCATGCCGAAGATGTTCGGGACCTTCATCTTTCCGGCGCCGAGGTGAGTCTTGCCATCGATCCAGTTGAGAATAGCGTCGACCTTCAGCGTGTCATAGCACTGAATGTTCTGGAAGCTGTTGGTCCAGGCCGTGAGGTCGGCGACAGTGTCGAGCACGTTGTCGCAAGCTATGCCGGTGGGTGTTGTGACATGGGGAAGGCCAATCACGTTAGAGTTGATTTCGGGCGCATAGAAGTCGTCCAGCGCCGTCGGCCCGATGCCGGAGGCCACGGAGGAGTACGCAGGGTGCTTGTCGGACCACGCGGTGACTCCGCCATTCTGGTGAATGACGCTGAAGATGCTGTTGGCACGGACGAACTGCCACGGCCACACAGGCGCACATCCCTTCGCCGGATCGCGAGGCAGTTTCTTAGGATCGATCGAAGCGATCGTACCGTCGGTGAGAGCAGCGCCGGGAGCTCCGCCGTTCACCTGGGCCTGGTCGATGTCGATGCCTTCTTCATATTCCGTTGTATAACCGGTTGGCACCTGACCGGGTGTGCAGGGTCCAGCCGCATTGCCGTTGCCAGTGGTTGTTGCAGGTCCTTGCAAATTGCGGGAATAGGCGACGTCGTAGTAAACACCGGTGAGTGCCGGGCTTCCACCGGTGATGATCGCCGTCAGTCCCGGAAACGAGTCTGATGGTTTTGAGGTGCTGGCGGCGACGTAGTTGATGCCGTGCTTGGCGAGGGCAGCAAGGGCCGGGCAATAAGGTTCTCCGTGATTCGCGCCGCTGATACCGTTAGCGCAGTTCAAGAAATCGACGGCATGCATACCGTCAACGCTGATCAGAAGAACCCGTTTGATGTGGCTTTGGTGATCATTTTGGCAGACTGCTGTACCCACAGAACAAACAGCTGCGAGCGAGAGCAGAGCAAGTGTTTTTTTCATAGGTCGATAAGACTATGAAGGCAGGGTTAACAGCGGGTTACAGGAGTTTGAATTGTTTGTGAAAACGATCAAGGTCCGGAGGTAAAGTCGGAGCCCTCAGCTGCCTGCATGTGCGTGACTAGCAAAGGCCTTGGCACAAGAGCCGTCTGGTTTGACACCGTTTCCCCAAGCTGATAAAAGTGAACGTTCTTTCGAACGCAGCTTGCGCCGGAGTCTGTGCCGTCGCTCTATGCCGGACGAAATCAAATCGCCCCCTCCGCCGCCGCCGGAAAATGAGAAGCCGACGGCAGACAAGCCCGCAACCCCGGGCGGGGTGAAACCTACACCCTTCGGTTCCGTTCAATCAGAAACAAAGACGACCCCGACCGAGACTTCGACTCCACCGAAAGCCGCGGCCCCCGCGACTGCCGCCAAGCCAGCCTCGCCTGCTACGCCTGCTGCTAAACCCGCAGCCCCTGCAGCGGGCCATCCCGCTCCGCCGAAACCCGCCGGGCCGGTGCCGACTCCGTGGGATTCGCCCCTAGTGGTCAAGTACAAGCGCGAGTACGGGACTGGTATTAACCCACTCACTCATCTCGGGCAAAACTATTTTGAAGTAGATGGGTCGCTGATTCCTGAGATTCTGCAACTTCTACGCGACGACGAAAAGTTCGATTACTGCGTGGATTTGACCGCGGTGCATTATCCCAAGCGTGAGAAACAGTTCGATGTAGTCTGGGTGCTCTATTCCTTCCAGCGGAATGAGCGCATCCGAGTAAAGACACAGATCGCGGATGGCGAGACGGTTCCGAGTTCCGTACCTCTCTGGGCAACGTGCAATTGGCTGGAACGCGAAGTCTACGACATGTTCGGGATCAAGTTCGACGGGCATCCCGATCTGAAGCGCATTCTGTTGCCGGATGGGTGGAAGGGATTCCCCCTGCGCAAGGATTACGGAATCCTGCAGCAGGACAACGAGTGGGTACAGATCAACCTGGGGATTGAGAGCGGGCAATGAGGACTGAGGGCCAACCACTAACGACCAACGCCTAACGACGATTCATGACCGACCCACGCTCAATCTCGCCGCTCGATCTCGACACGCCCGACAAGACGTTCCTCGACGCGAACGAGCTTGTCATTAATATGGGCCCGCAGCATCCAGCGACCCATGGCGTATTGCGCGTCATCCTGCGGCTCGACGGTGAAAAAGTCCTGGGCCTGGAGTGTGTCATCGGATACCTGCACCGCGGCGTCGAAAAGATCGCTGAGAACCGCACGTATACGATGTTCAATCCCTATGTCGACCGCATGGACTATGTGGCTGCGGTCTCGAACGGGCTGGGATATTGCGAAGCAGTCGAAAAGCTTCTGAGCGTTGAGGCCCCACCACGGGCGCAGTACATTCGAGTCATCCTGACCGAACTGAACCGGATTGCCAGCCACCAGCTCTGGCTGGGCACGCACGCTCTCGACATCGGCGCCATCACCCCGCTCTTCTACACCTTCCGCGACCGGGAAGAAATTCTCAAGATTTTCGAGAAATACTGCGGCGCCAGGCTGACCACCCATGCGTTCCGCATCGGAGGCCTGCAGTATGAGGCTTATGAAGGGTTCGAAAGCGACGTCAGAAATTTCGTTTCCTTCGTAAAACCGAAGATTGATGAATACGAAGAACTCCTCACCACGAATCGCATCTGGCTAGAGCGCACAAAGGGCGTGGGCGTCATCTCAGGCAAGGACTGCATCGCTCTGGGTGTGACCGGGCCGGTACTGCGAGCAAGCGGAGTCAAATGGGACATCCGCAAAGCCCAGCCGTACGCCAACTACAAGAATTTCGATTTCGAGATCCCGACCGGCGAAAACGGCGACACGTACGACCGGTACATCGTGCGCATGATGGAAATGCGGCAGTCGCTCCGGATCATCGAGCAAGCCGTCGAAGGCATTCCCGAAGGGCCCATCATGGCCAAAGTTCCGAAGGTGATGAAGCCCCCGGTCGGCGAGGTCTATCACTCAATCGAAGCTCCCAAGGGCGAACTGGGATACTTCATCGTGAGTGACGGATCAACGCAGCCCTACCGCGTGCGAGTCCGTCCACCGAGTTTCGTAAACCTGCAGGCGCTCGACGTGATGTGCCGCGACCAGCTTGTGGCCGATGTGATCGCAGTCATCGGTACGCTCGACATCGTTCTCGGCGAGGTAGACCGCTGATGCACGCTCTCGTGCAGTACATCGAGTCTTACCTCAGCAGCGACAAGACTCCCGGCACCGCTGGAAATTGGTTCTGGGCAACGGTCTACGTGCTGCTCGTGTTCGTCGGGTTGTCCATCGCCGTGATCGCGATGAACTGGCTGGAACGGAAGATTCTCGCGCACATGCAGGTTCGCCTCGGACCGATGCGCGTAGGTCCGCACGGATTGCTCCAGCCGATCGCCGATGCTCTCAAGCTTTTGCTGAAAGAGGACATCATTCCAGACGGAGCCGACAAGGTTGTGTTCTGGATTGCGCCGTTCATCGTGGTGCTCGCGGCGTTTACCGTCTTCGTTGTCGTCCCCTTCGGGCCGACGCACGCCGTCACCGATATGAACATCGGCATCCTGTTCATGCTGGGTGTGTCATCGCTCTCCGTGCTGGGGATCGTGACCGCCGGCTGGGCGTCGAACTCACACTATCCTCTGATCGGAGCGCTGCGCTCGAGCGCGCAGATGGTTTCCTACGAAGTGGCCATGGGATTGGCCGTGGTATCGGCGATCCTGATGACTAGCCTGAACGAGTCGAGCACCGGCACGCTCAGCATGATCGGTATCGTCCAGGCGCAACAGGAACAGGGAGTCTGGTTTCTCTTCAAGTTCTTCCCTCTCGGCATCATCGCGTTCGGGATCTTTGCCATAGCGATGGTCGCCGAAACCAACCGAGCCCCATTCGATCTTCCCGAAGCTGAATCCGAGCTCACCGCCGGATTCCATACCGAATACAGCGGCTTCCGCTGGTCTCTGTTTTTCCTCGCGGAATACTCGGCGATGATCGCTGTCTCGTCGATTGCAGTAACTCTGTGGCTCGGCGGATGGCTGCGGCCCTTTCCGAATCTGCTGCGCGGAACAACCTGGGATTTGGCTTTTTCTTTCATTCCGGGAATTACATTCCTGTTACTTGGCGCCATGTGTTTCTACAACACTGCCCGGATGCCCAAGCACCCGCTCTTCAAGATTCAAACCTTGGGGCTTGCGGGATTCGGAGCTGTGCTGGCGCTGATCGGTCTGCTAATGTTCCTCCCGCCAGTTCGGGACCGCGTGGGAGATATTTTCTGGTTCTCGGCTAAAGTTGCCGGATTCATGTACCTCTATATCTGGTATCGTGGCACGTTCCCCCGTTATCGCTTTGATCAGCTCATGAAAGTGGGATGGAAGGTGTTGTTGCCGACTGGCTTGGCGCTGCTCATTCTTACCGCTGTGGTCGGAATGCGGGCAGAGTTGTTGGCTCAGGTGAGGGAGGTGTTCCAGCGATGAATCCGTCGCTCGCCCCGAATCCGCCAGTCGCAACCCCGTTCTTCTTTTACGGGCTAGCTGCCATCATGATCATCGGCGGCATCCTGGTCATCACGCGTAAGAACGCTGTTCACTCGGCGCTGGCCCTGATCACAACGCTCTTGGCTCAGGCCGCGCTCTACCTGATGCTCTACGCCCCATTCGTCGCCGGCGTGCAGATCATTCTTTATGCGGGCGGGATCATGGTCCTTTTCTTGTTCGTGATCATGCTGATCTCGATTGAGCGGGCGGAGAAAGAGCGGCAATTTAACAAGCAATGGCTAGTAGGAATCGTGGCGGCAGCGGCCCTCGGCGGATTATTTATCACCGTCTATACGACGACCACGAAAGGCAGAGTGCTCTTCCCCGAGGGACGAGCGTCGTACATGGACATGCAGAACACCCAGGGAATCGCGAACCTCCTGTTCGACCAGCATGGTGGGACCTACATGTTCGCCTTCGAGATCGCGTCGTTGCTCCTGCTGGTGGCGATCATCGGGGCAGTGGTGATGGCGAAGAAAAGAATCTGAATGAGCTTTGAGCTGCGAGCTGTGAACATCCCCGGTCTGCTTTTAGCTCGAGGCTCATAGCTCATAATTCACATGCACTCAGCGCTTTTCGAAATCTCGACTCTACACTACCTGGTCCTGGGTGCAGCACTGTTCCTGCTTGGGGTAATTGGTGTGCTTACGCGGCGCAATGTTGTTATCGTGCTGATGTCGATCGAACTCATCCTCAATGCCGTGAATCTGAATCTGGTTGCGTTCTCGCGATACTGGCAGAGCATTCACGGGCCGTCCGCGCTGCACGGCCAGGTATTCGCAATTTTCGTCATTACCGACGCCGCTGCCGAAGCCGCAGTCGGGCTGGGCATTCTGATCGCTTTCTTCCGCAATAAGGAGACGGTCAACGTCGACGAAGTGAATTTGCTGAAGTGGTGAAACGCAGTACCTAGTACTCAGTACCGTGTCATTCTGAGCGAAGCGAAGGACCTATGCAATCCTCGCCTCGAGCAAAACGCATAGGTTCTTCGCCTCGCTTAGAACGAAAGCTGAAATGCTCTTTCTAGACCACATCTACCTCATCCCGTTACTGCCGGCCTTCGGGGCGGCGATCATGTTTTTCTTCGGTCGTAAGCTGACCAAGCAAAGCGTCAACGCCGTTTGCGTCGGTGTCGTCGTGCTGGCATTCCTGTTCGCTTGCGGCGCTGTTCTCCAGTACAACGTGTGGGCTGGCACGAACAATCATCAACCTTTTCAGAAGATCGTCTACACCTGGCTCGGTACCGACACCGGGCATCTGAACTTTCTCACCAAAGACGGCTCTCCGGCCGAGTTCAAGATCGACGCTGGATTCCTCCTCGACCCGCTCTCCGGCATTTGGCTCCTGTTCGTCACCGGAGTCGGGATGCTCATCCACATTTATTCGATCGGGTACATGGCCCACGAGGGCGGATACTACCGCTTCTTTGGTTACCTCAACCTTTTCATGTTCTCGATGCTCACGCTCATCCTGGCCAACAACTACGCGCTGATGTTCGTGGGCTGGGAGGGTGTCGGGCTCTGCTCGTACCTGCTGATCGGTTTTTATTTCCAGCGCAAGTCCGCCAGCGACGCCGCGAACAAGGCGTTCATCGTCAACCGTATCGGTGACGCAGGATTCATCCTGGGGATGTTCTTTATTGCCTCGCTGATGGGTTCGCTGCGCTACATCGACGTGAACGCGGCGGCCCGGTCCGGACATTTTCAGATCGGCGATCCGATCATCACCGCCGCCACGCTGCTGCTCTTCGTTGGAGCTTGCGGCAAGTCAGCGCAGCTTCCTCTTTATGTATGGTTGCCCGACGCGATGGAGGGCCCGACGCCGGTGAGCGCGCTGATCCATGCCGCGACAATGGTCACAGCAGGTGTCTACATGGTGGCGCGATCGAATGCGCTGTTCGTACTTGCTCCGACCTCGATGAAGACAGTTGCAATTGTGGGCGCTCTCACAGCGATTTTTGCGGCGTCGATCGGTCTTGTACAGAACGACATCAAGCGCGTGCTCGCTTACTCCACGGTTTCGCAGCTCGGATACATGTTCCTCGCGCTCGGTGTGGGAGCATTCGCCGCCGGCGTCTTCCACGTCTTCACCCACGCCTTCTTCAAGGCGCTGCTCTTCCTCGGCGCAGGCTCGGTGATTCACGCCATGTCAGGCGAGCAGGACATGCGCAACATGGGCGACCTTCGCAACCGGATTCCCACGACTTATTGGACGATGTTCATTGCGACGTTGGCCATCGCAGGAATACCGCCGTTCGCCGGATTCTTCTCGAAGGACGAAATCCTCTGGCAATCGTGGGCAACCGAGAGCGTGGCCTATCACCTGTTGTGGTACATCGGCTACGCCACAGCCTTCATGACCGCGTTTTACATGTTCCGGCTGATCTATCTGACGTTCTGGAGCAAGCCGCGGATGAGCCATGAGGTCGAACACCACATCCACGAGTCGCCGGTATCTATGACCATGCCGCTGGTCGTGCTGGCCGTGATGTCGCTATTCGCAGGATTCCTGGGGTTCCCGCAGAGCCTTGCGCGGTTGGTCGGCATTCATGGCGAGACAAATCGCTTTGAGGCCTATCTGGCCCCGGTATTTGCGAAAGAAGCGCCGGTGCTTGCAAAGGAAGAGCCCGGACAGCTCGCCGCTGGAACGAAAGAAGAAGAGAAGTCCAGCGGAACCGAGTATTTGCTCATGTTCCTGTCTGTGGGCGCAGCTGCCTTCGGCTGGTACATGGCTGGACGCTCGTATCGCGAGGCCGACAAAGGCTACGTCGAGCCGATCAACGCACTATCCCCGCCCGTGTACAACACGTTACTGAATAAGTATTACGTCGACGAAGGCTACGACTACATCGTCACCGGACGCCGAAAACTCAGTGGCGTGCGCCTCGGCGCTATGGGCTTAGGCGAGGCGAGTTCCTGGTTCGATGCAAACGTCATTGACGGCGCCGTGAATGCCAGCGGCTGGCTTACACGTTTCGTGGCCTCGATATCGAGTTGGTGGGACAAGTGGATCATCGACGGCATTGGTGTGAACGGCCCCGCGATTTTGGCCCGCATGCTGAGTTATCCCGCGCGCCTGCTCGAATGGGGCTTGGTGCAGTGGTATGCCCTGGTGATGACTGCGGGGTTGGTAGGGTTTGTGTTCTATTACCTGTATCACTGAGAGCTTTGAGCTCCGAGCTTTGAACAAGCAAACAGGGGTTTGCTCGAAGCTCGCAGCTCGAAGCTGATAGCTGAGAGTTCAAAGACAATGGAATCTCACATCCTCTCCATCATTCTCTTCACGCCGCTGGTGGGCGCGATCCTGCTCTTGTTCGTTCCCAAAGAGAACAAGGACGCGATTCGCTGGATTGCCAACATTTTTGCCTTAGCCGGATTTCTCATTTCCCTGCCGCTGGTGCCGCGGTTCTGGGAACTGGTAAAGAGCGGCGACCCAGCTCAGTTCAAGTTCGTCGAAGGCACGGCGAACAACTGGATTCCCAGCATCGGCGCAGGCTACGTCCTTGGCATCGACGGCATCTCGTTCCTGCTCATCATGCTGACCACGCTGCTGGGCTGGATCTCGATTCTCTCGTCCTGGACCGCGATCGAGAATCGCGTGAAGGAATATTACGTCTGGTTCCTGGTACTGCAGACCGGCATGCTGGGCGTCTTCATGGCGCTGGATTTCTTTCTCTTCTTCGTCTTCTGGGAAGCGATGCTGGTGCCGATGTACCTGCTAATCGGCATCTGGGGCGGCCCGCGAAAACTCTACGCCGCGATCAAATTCTTCTTGTACACGCTGGCTGGTTCGGTGCTGATGCTGCTCGGCATCCTGTTCCTGTATTTCCATCATCACAGCGCGTCAATCGACCATGTTTACACGTTCGCCATCCCCGAACTCTATAAGACCGCTCCGCAGATTTATTCCGACTATGGACAGTACGCGGCGACTCTGCTGTTCTTGAGCTTCTTCTTCGCCTTCGCCATCAAGGTTCCGATGTTCCCCTTCCATACCTGGCTGCCGGATGCTCACGTGGAAGCTCCAACTGCAGGCTCGGTCATCCTGGCGGGTGTCCTGCTAAAGATGGGGACTTACGGTTTCATCCGCTTCTCGCTTCCCTTCTTTCCCGATGTCCTGCAGCACGGATCGACACGTTTCTGGGTGATGGTTCTGTCAGTCATAGCCATCATTTATGGCGCGCTCGTCTCTCTGATGCAGAAGGACATGAAGAAGCTCGTGGCCTATTCTTCGGTAAGCCACCTCGGCTTCTGTACGCTGGGAATTTTCGCGCTCTCGCCGCTGGGAATCAGCGGATCGGTGCTGCAGCAGATCAACCATGGAATCTCGACCGGCGCGCTGTTCTTGATCGTCGGCATCCTCTACGAACGGAGGCATACCCGCGAGATCTCCGAATACGGTGGCATCTCGAACGTGATGCCGATCTACGCCACGATCACGATGATCATGTTCCTCTCCTCGATGGGGCTCCCTCTGCTCAACGGCTTCGTCGGCGAGTTCACGATCCTGGGAGGAACGTTCCTGCAGAAGGACATTGCCGGCCACCCCGGTTGGTTCTGGACGGCATGGGCTGTGCCGGGAGTTGTGCTCGCGGCCGCGTATCTGTTGTGGCTGTACCAGAGAGTATTTTTCGGCCCTGTCACGAATCCGAAAAACGAGAAATTGCATGATCTGACGCCACGAGAAGTGGCTACCTTTGTTCCACTGCTAATTATGGCCTTCTGGATCGGTCTCTATCCCAAGCCGTTCTTCCAGATCCTCGAGCAGCCCGTTAACCATCTTGCAGCTACGTTCAATCATGAGACGCCGAAAGCTGAGACCACAGCCTCGGTTGCAGGCGGGACTACCGCCCCAAGCGAGTGCGCGGGATGTGGCTCATCGGCCATGCCCAGCCCTGCGACAGTGAAGACCAGCACGACCCCGGCGTTACACCCAGCCACTCACACCGCGCCGGTCACGGCTCCGGCAAAGGGGAAGAACTAGTGGTCTGGACCGACTATGTCCTCGCGCTTCCGATCACTTTGCTGGTGCTATTTGCGCTCGGCATCCTGCTGATCGACTTCATGCTCCCCAAGGAGATGAAGTGGTTAAACGCCGTGACCGCATTGATCGGTGTGTGCTTCTCGGCCGCGGGCGTGTACAAGGTTCAGGCCTTCATTGGCAACGCACCTGGTGCAGCTGGAATGTTGAATACCATGGTGGTTGACCGCTTCGCAATTTACTTCTTTTATCTGTTTCTTGCGGCCACGGCAATCGCCATCCTCATGTCGGTTAGGTATCTCGAAACTGAGAATGAAAACCATGGCGAGTATTACGCACTGATGTTGCTGTCGGTGGCCGGCATGATGTGCATGGCCTCCGGATTCGACATCGTCCTGATCTTTATCGGTCTCGAACTCATGGCCATCTCGACCTACGTCCTGGTCGGATTTCTCCGCCGTGACCGGCGCTCCAATGAAGCCGCGCTAAAGTATCTCCTACTCGGCGCCTTCTCCTCCGGCATCTTTGCTTACGGGCTGTCGCTGCTATATGGACTAACAGGCAGCACGAACCTCGTGGGCATTCATCAGCAACTGCTGCATCGCGGTTTCGATCCGCAGTACCGGCCAGTCGCGATTATCGCGCTTGTGACTACGCTGACGGGACTGTTATTCAAGATCGCTGCAATTCCTTTTCATCAATGGGCGCCCGACGCGTACGAAGGCGCGCCTACCAGCATCACCGGATTCATGTCCGTCGCGGTGAAAGCCGCCGGATGGGCCATGCTGTTACGCATTCTTCTCGGCAGCCCCTTCCATCCCTGCGGACTGATCTCTTTACGAAGTGTCTGGGTGCCGATCCTGGTCTTCGTTTCGATCGCCACCATGACCGGAGCCAACTTCGCCGCGCTCACGCAGACCAACACCAAACGCCTGCTGGCCTACTCGTCCATCGCGCACGTGGGATACATGCTGCTTGGCCTGATCGCTGGAACCGCGACGGAACTGAACGCCGACGGCATCAAGGGCATACTGATCTATCTGCTCGTTTACACCTTCATGAACCTCGGCGCCTTCGCGGTGATTACTTCCCTACGCCATCGCAATATCGCCGGAGACGATCTCGACGATCTCAACGGTCTGTACTCGCGTGCCCCGGTCGAAGCCGTCTTGATGCTGGTTTTCATGTTGTCCCTGGCCGGAATTCCGCCGCTGGCGGGATTCTGGGGCAAATACTTCATTTTCCTCAGCCTGATCGAGTCGAAGCACTACGTCCTGGCCGGCCTTGGTGTGCTCTACTCCGTATTCGGCCTCTACTATTACCTGAAGATCGCCAACGCGATGTTCATGCGCCAGCCGGAAAAGGGAGAAGAAAAGCTATCTCTGAGTCCTGCGATGCGCGTCGCGCTGGGTCTGACAGGTTTGGCCACGCTTTACATCGGCATCATGCCGAACCGTTTCATCGAGATCGTGAACTGGGCGTTGGGGATTGCGCAGCAATCCAACGCCGCGAAATTAATGCATTAGACTTCTGCGCGAGGTTGTGCTCCGGGCGGCTCGGCTTCACCCTCGCCAGGCAGCCGAGGCGGATGTCGCCACATGGCTTTTGCTCGCCCTACTTTTTCTTCTTGTTTGGCTTTCACGATGCCCACCACTCCCGAAGATCCCGACCGTAAAAAGAGCCCATGGGTTCAAGTCGGACGATATAGCCAGCTCGCTTTCATGCTCCCGGCGGGGACGGTTGCGGGATATCTGCTGGGGTCGCTCCTCGACCGCTGGCTGCACACTACATGGATAGCAGTCGTCGGACTGCTGCTCGGTACAGCCGCTGGCCTGATTGAACTAATCCGCACGGTTTTGCGCGATACGAAGTAAGATCAAGTCGAAAACCGAGCCGTGGACCGCGTCGTCCTGAATTGCGGGAAGGACGGCTCCTCCACAGCGGTCCATCCATGATGACCGACCAAGCCAGCCCTAAAACCATTGACGTCGACCACAGCGCGCAAGAAGGGTTCTATGCCGCCGCCCTTCCACGAATCCGCAACTTCATGCTTATTCTGGCACCCGTTCTGTGCGCTGTAGCCTGGGCTAAGTTCGGCCTTCGGGCTGCCATTGGATTCCTGCTGGGATGCGCCATCGCCTATCTCAACTTTCAATGGCTCAAAAGTGGCGTCTCCGGCCTAGCAGATCGCGTGACCAACACGGGTAAAGCTCAATCCGGCGCGGGAATCGTGGCCCGATTCCTGCTTCGCTACGTGTTGTTGGGCCTGGCTGCGTATGCTATATTAACCAGTTTCCCCGCGAGCCTCAGGGGTCTGTTCGCGGGCCTGTTCCTGCCCGTGGGAGCGATCGTCTGCGAAGCGTTCTATGAGTTATACGCAGCACTGAGGGGAGACGGGTCTGGACTGGACTGAGTTCCGCAATACACGAGGAGCCGGCAGCAAGAAGCTTTCATGCCTGAACAACTTTGGTTCACCCAAATCCTGAATCACCTGTTTGCTGCGCCCGTCACCACATTCTTGCGGTTGCTTCATATTGAGCCGAAGTACGCATCGGCGCCGATCAGCGACTCCTTCGCGATGGAGTTGCTGGTTTTTGGTTTCCTGCTGATCGTCTTCCTGCTGGTCCGGTCGCGGCTTTCGGTGGAATCTCCGGGAGCGCTGCAGCACGCCTTCGAGGGCATTGAGGGATTTGTGCTCGGTCAGAGCCACGAGATTATTGGCCATCACAGCGAGCCCTACACACCCTTTTTTGCCATCGTTTTCATCTTCATCCTGGTGTGCAACCTCATTGGTTTGATTCCCGGGTTCGAGTCGCCGACGGGAGTTCCGATCGTTCCACTCGGCTGCGCGATCTGCTCGTTCCTTTACTATCACACGCAGGGATTCAAACATGCCGGCCCGAAATATCTGCTGCACTTCTTCGGACCGCCAATGGAAGGCATGCCGCTGATTGCGCGGATTCTGCTGGCGGCCCTGATGCTTCCGATCGAACTGGTCAGCCACTTCGCGCGCTTGCTCTCACTGACGGTGCGTCTCTGGGCAAACATTTTCGCCGGCGACCTGATCACACTCGTATTCTTTTCCATGATCCCGATCGGCGTCCCCATTATCTTCAGCGGACTTCATATTGTAGTTGCGGTCTTGCAGGCGTATGTCTTCATGCTGCTGTCGATCATTTACGTATCGGGCGCGGTGGCGGAAGAGCACTAGACCAGTCGTCAGTGGTCGGTTGCCAGCAAATCAGTTCCGAGGAGAGATTGAGGAGGAACCAGCGATCAGTTGCCGGTGATCAGCCAAATTCGCTGACCCTGACAACTGGCCACTGCCACCAGCGTGAGGGCGCCTGCACGGTATGGCGTCAACCACCTCCTGGCGGCAATTCATAAAGGAGCAACACCCATGCGTCAATTAAGCCGTTTGTTCATGATTCTTTCCGCGCTCTGTTTCGCCATGCCTGCATTCGCGCAGGGTGGCGGTACCAGCCAAGCAAGCTGGATCGCCATCACCGCCGGATTCTCCATGGCGATCGCGTCTGCTGTCTGTGGCCTGGCCCAAGGCAAGGCCGTTGCAGCCGCGACCGAGTCGCTTGCCCGTAACCCTGCCGCCCGTCCTGGAATTCAGTTCGCCCTGATTCTGGGCCTGGTGCTGATCGAGTCGCTGGCCCTCTACACCCTGGCGATCATCTTCTTGAAGGTGAAGTAAAAAACAGTTTCGCACGAACTGAAAAGCCTCTGCGAGTAGCAGAGGCTTTTGATTTTGTGTTCGAGCTAAAGGCTAACGGCTGAGTGCTAATCGCTATACTTTCCTCTCGCCGCCCCACTCATGGCCCTTGTTCTGCGGAGCCGCATTCAGTGCCTCCACCAACAGGCGGCGGAGTTTGTAGCGGCTCTCCAGATCGGTGTTCACGATCTCGAATCCTACTTCATTCACACGAGCGCGGCGCAGAAGCACGTGCGCCCGGATCTTCGACCGCATGCCCAGAGAGATCTCAAGGTCAGCTTCGCTTCCAATCCGGAGGTTGTCTTCCTTCGTCCCCATGCCACCGCCGAGGCTTAATTCCCGAATCATGATCTTCGACTTGCCCCAGGAGCTGCCGATCGTTCCAGACACGGTCTTAGCCAAAACCATCCGCTCATAGCGGCGTTGCCGCACCCAGGGACACGCCGGAGCCAGATCGAGCGGTGCGATCGCCAGTTCGGCCGATTCAAATCCGCTGTCATGCATGACTTGGGCGCCGTAGCGGGGATCGGTCTTTGACAGAGCTTGCGCCGCGGCGATTCGCAACTCGCGGTGATACACCCATCCGAATGTCTTCTTGGCTTCGAGAATCTCCCGGAGCGTGTTTACGGCCTCAGGATCCTTCAATCGCCCGAGCGACTCAATGGCCTTCAACTGTATGTATGGGGAACGCGAAGCCGCATCACCCGGACGAGCCATGGCGATGAGCGGAGGCACGGCGGTCAGATCGCCGCTCATTCCGATTTCGTCGACCGCTTCGGGCAGCACAAGAGCATCGAGTACTTCCGCCAGTTCCAGTAGTGTGCGCCCTCGGTCGGCCGCATTTCCGTATGCGATCTGGCGCACAACGACGTCGTGATAGAAGCGATTCCACTCCGGCAGGCGGACCGGCAGCAGTTCCAGCAAAGTACCCACATCCAGCCGGCTGATCAGCCCCACTCCCCCGGACGCTTGTCGGGGCTGGCCCGTGCGTAAGATCTCCCGCAACTGAAGCAACACTGGCGATCCCAACTCCTTCACCAGTTCGATCATGCGATCGCACTCGTCGCGCCGCATGCAGCGGAAGAACCGGTCCGCAAGATGCTCGGCTCCGGCCTGGCTCGTGCGACGCAAGACGGCCAACAAGTCCGCCGGGACCGGCTCCAGCCGTATCGCTTCTTCGATGAACTCTGGCAAACGGTTTTCGACGCCAACACGCGGGCGAAGATCGCTCATCAATACCGGCCGCTCGACGCTGATCAGTTCCATGCCGGCGCAGACTTCATTGATCGCCGCATAGTTTTTGGCCGCGCTCGATTCCTGGCTCAAGCGCACGAACGCCGCGCTCAGCAGGCTTTGCATCTCGGCATCTTTTTCAGCGATGATCTGTTCGGTCAGCTTGCGGACAGCTTGCGCCATAGGCTGGCCGCCGAGGCGCGCGTAAAGATCGGCGATCTGGCTCAATCCGATGGCGGTGCGGCGACGCGGTTCAACTTCTTTTGCGCTCAAACAGCTCGAGTAATTGTTCAGAATGTCGGAGGCGAGTTGCTTATCATCACGTTCCAGCAAACTCTCTACGAACTGCCGAAGATTGCGGGGCGGAACGCAAGGCGCTTCATGCGACAGTAGCACACTCTTCTTGCCCGCTTCCGGTACCTCAGCCCAGAACATGCGATCCAGGATGTCGGCATGCGACTCCACCAGGATGCCGGCCTTGTTCATCTTTTCTTCCTGGATTTTTAGAATCTGCCGCAGCGAGTCCATCTGCCGGCTCATGTGTTCCATCATCTGATGGACGGCATTTACCTTGACTTCGCCCTTCTGGTAGCGCTCAAGGGCGAAGCGGATGGCCATGTGCTCGGCCGCCTTCATCAACAGCGGTGTGTCTTCCTCTTCGGCTGACGTGGCGCGCGCCGCAAGGCTACCCAGCAGCTGTTGCAGATTCAAACGCGTATTGGGATCGGTCTCACTCAGTTCCTTGTGCAGGTCTTCTTCTTTGACATTGGGATCATGCTGCACCTGCCCAAAGCGGGTCAGCAACCGAATCGCCTGGATCACTTCCTGCTCCTGCAGCGGAACCATGCCGCCCTTCCACGCCGGAGCTACACCGGTGCCTGTTCCAGTCCCGCCCCCGCCACCGGTTCCACTGCCACCACCCGTTCCGCCAGCGACTCCGCCTCCCCCGCCAGTTCCGGTTCCCCCCCCACCGCCTGAACCACTTCCGAGCGGAATGTTGGGCACGCTGCCGAGCGGGACCATTGGCGATCCATCGGTAACTTTTCCGCCCCCTGAGTTGGCGCCTTCGGCAGCCGCGATCAACTGCAAGAGCTTCTGAGGATCATTCAGCCACTGCCTGAACTCCGGTCCTAGAGTTTGCGCAGCGATTTGGGCCGCAATGCTGACATCTCCTGTCAGTGGGTCGGCCGCGACGAACTTCACTTCATTGATCTTGATCGATCCCTGCTTGCCGCCTAGCGCTTCTTTAATATGTTTCGCAATGTCCGTTGCCTTCGATCCTGCAGCCATGAAGGCTCGCACCAGGCGCACGAAATCTTCTTCTGTAACTTCTTTAGAGAAATGCAGGCTGGCCAGACCGGCCGTAGTCAGCAGAGTGGCAAAGCTTTTCTCCGCCTGGCCTGACTCGAGAGGAATGCCATCGAGGAGCAGCTTGTTGTCGGAAACTCCCAGCAGGAAACCACCGCTTGGCAGCGCGCTCTGCAGCTCGCTCCAGGTGGTTTCAAATTGCGCCTCGGTGCGTTTGTGATTGTAGCCATACATCCGTGCGTACTTAATAAGGATGTTCAAGCTGTGAACAAACGCCCGCGCCGACGCTGCGCGCGCTCCTTGCGATGTGTCCATGCCGGAGATAAAAGCTCCTCGAAATGCCGATTTGCAACTTAAGGTTATGCCGAAACGGTAAGCCCTCAAACGTTACGGAGGTAAGTGTCCAACGAGAAGGGCACAACGAAGCCATGAGGACGTGAATCCGGAGGGTTCTAGGGCTTAAAACAACACAGTTACTTTCGTAACTTTCACTTCATTCCGCTGGGCTGCGTTGTAATAGAATTGCGATTCCTCCTCAAAATCATTCTTATGGAAAATCTGATCTTCTACCTGATTGTGCAGTTGAACCTGATTTTTGGCGTCGCCGGACTCATGTGGCCTGACAAGCTGATGCCGGTATTCGGGCTGCTGATGTTCCCCTGGCCCGCCAGTCACCGAGCCATCCGCACACATGGTTTCGTCGCGATCGTTGGGTACTTGTTGGTGCTGGGCAAAATTTTCGTCACTGTCCGCTGACTCGGATCGGCGAGGCACGCCAATCTATTCCCTCTCCCAGCAGCCATAACAAACATACGCAACAGAAATCCCTGACAGTGAACAACTGGAAAGCTCAGTTTCCTGCCAAGCGCGCCTAGCCGGTCCACTGGATACTTGCGTATACTGTGGCCCTCTCAAAACAGCGTCGAGTGGAGGCAGTTCAATGAGGTCCACCGTCGGCAAGTTCTGTGGGATATCCGTGCTGATATGCGTCTCCTTCCAAGCGGCAGCTCAGCAGTGGAAGGCCCCGACGAGCATGAAGAAACTTTCAAACGGGCTGGTCGTGGTCGTCAGCGAAGACCATTCCGCCCCGACCTTCGGACTCTGCATCAGCTACGGCATCGGCTTCCGCCTCGAACCCGAAGGTCGCACCGGATTCGCTCACCTTTTCGAGCACATGATGTTTGAGGGTACGCCCAATGCGCCCAAGGGAGTCCTGGATCGTGTCATCGAAGGGGGCGGCGGCAACAACAACGGCGACACCCGTTACGACCACACCGAATACATTGAGACCGCTCCTATCTCCGCGCTTGATCCTGTCCTGTGGATTGAAGCCGACCGTCTCAAGACCCTCGACTTCTCCGTCAAGAATCTTGAAAATCAACGCAATGTGGTCGAAGAAGAGGTTCGGGTCAACGTCTTGAATCGCCCCTACGGACTTTTCTTCGCGATCGATCTTCCGGGAAAGGCTTTCGACACCTATCCCAACGCGCACAATTTCTACGGCGACTTCCACGACCTGGACGCCGCCAAAATTGAAGATGTGCAGAAGTTTTATGAACAGTATTACGCCCCCAACAATGCAGTTCTTGCCATCGTGGGCAACGTCAAGCCTGAAGACCTTTTCGCCAAAGCCGACAAATATTTCTCCGCCATCCCAGCGCGCAACGTACCGCCTCGTCCCAAAGTTGAGGAGCCCCCTCAAACCGCCGAGCGACGCTCGTCCCAGACTGACAAGCTGGCCAAGGTTCCCGCGCTCGCCATTGGCTACCGCATGCCACCCCGCCATTCTCCCGATGCCTTGACCGCCGCCGTGACCGGAGAGTTGCTCCACAATGGTCGGGCTTCTCGTTTATATCAGGCTCTTGTCAAAGACAAGCAGGTCGCGCTCTCGTTGGATGGTGGAGTGAACTGGCCGCTCGGAACTCCCTTCGAGTACAACGGTCCCACGCTCATGACATCGTTCGTCGTCTACCCGTCCAATGTAACCGAAGAGCAACTACTCGCCGCATTTGACGCCAATGTCCGTGATCTGATCGACAAAGGTCCCAGCCAGCAGGACGTCGATCGAGTTGTGACGAAAATGCGCTCCGACTGGTACGCAAACATCGAAGATCCCATCGACCGCGCATCTGCCCTTTCGCACGCAACACTGTTTGACGGGAGTTTCGATCTCGTTTATCAGATCCCGGAAGACCTCGCGAAAGTAACGGCGTCGCAGGTCCGGGCATTCGCCGCCAAATATTTAGTCGCGACCAACCGTACTCTGATCAACCGAGTGCCGGCGCCCAAAGAGAAGGACTCAGCGGGCGCAAAACAGCCAGGAGGGGCACAATGATCCGAATGAGCGTCCAGACAATCAGACGTGCAGTCGCGCAGAGCAAGGTTGCAGCAGGTTGCATTGCTCTTCTTTTGCTGGCCTCGTTTTCCGCTGCCCAAAAAGAGGTGCCATTACCCAAAGATCTTCCGCCCTATGGGCCGGAAAAGCCGCTAGCCACCCCGCCGGTCAAAGCCTCCACGTTAGACAATGGCCTGACCCTGTGGCTCGTTTCCGAGCCCGGATTCCCCAAGGTTGCATTGACCGTAGCGGTGCATGGCGGATTGGCGGCCGATGCTGCAGACCGCCCCGGACTCTCCGAATTGCTCTCCAAAACTCTTGACCAGGGAACGCGCACACGAAATGCGAAACAGATCGCACAGGAACTCCAGGCCGCCGGCGGCGATCTCAACACCTCTGCCAGCAAAGACAGTCTCGAACTATCGTCGGTCGTCCTTTCCTCGAAGGTCGACAACGCAATCAGCGTGCTAGCTGACATTCTTCAGAACGCATCTTTTCCCGACGCGGAGGTCACGCTTGCCAAGCGCAATCTCGCCGACGAACTCGATCAGCGCGAAGCTGAGCCCGCCTTCCTCGCCGCGCGCGCTCGTGATAGGGTGCTGTTCTCAGATCATCCTTATCACGTCACTTTTCCCACGCGTGACTCCATCGCAGCGGCTACTTCTGCCGATCTGCGCAAAGTTTTCGCACAGCGTTTCCGTCCCGATCAGGTTATTCTGATCGCCGCTGGCGATTTCCAAAATGACAAGATCCTCGCCACTCTCAAAGCTGCGCTTGGAGCCTGGAAAGCCCCGGCGAATCCACCCGTTGCGCCGGTCTCAACGCCTTCCGCCCCGGCGGAGCATGCCATCTACATCGTGCCACGGCCCGGATCGGTCCAAACCACCATCGAACTCGCCACCCTGGGGCCGAAACTCGGCGACACCGACTACGAAGTGACCCAGGTGGCCAACGCAATTTACGGAGGCACCTTCGGTTCCCGCCTTACCTCGAATATTCGTGAGGACAAGGGCTACACTTACAGTCCCTTCGCCCGTCTCGTGTCATACCAGAAGGCGGCCGAGATGATTTCGCATGCCGACGTCCGCAATGAAGTGACCGCACCCACTTTGAATGAGATGGAATACGAATTGAACCGCATGGCTACCACCACTCCAAGTGATGAAGAACTCTCCAAAGGAAGGCGCTATCTCATAGGTCTTGAAGCTCTGCGTCTGCAGGATCGCGCTTCGCTCGCTCGCAGGCTGGCCACACTCTGGATCGCCGGGCTACGGCCCGATCAGATCGGCATTTCAGGGCAAAAAATAGCGGCTACAACCGCCGCTGACGTCGACACGGTCGCGAAGAAATACTTCCCTGCCCATCGTTCGGCAATCATCGCAGTCGGTGAAGAGAAGGTTATCCGCGAAGCCCTCAGCCCGTTTGGGCTCCAGGTTTACACCCTGCAGTAGGGTTTTGAGAGAGGGAAAGATTCCGTCGCACAACCCGAACCGGGGGTTCGATTACCGAACGGACTCTGGCTGCATGCCGGTGCGCTGTCCAGCAGAAAAGCACGGTGTCCCCGCTCGGCTTCTTCCCGGTGCATCAGTCGCCGCTCTTGCAGTTCCCCTGTCTCTCGTCGACAAGCGCAATTTGCTGGAAGCTCGGGCGATAATCACAACCTACAATCAGTATGTTCTTGCTCCTTTATCCCGAGCCTTGGTTGGTTGGCACCACCAAAGTTTACTCGGGCCTGGGAGCCGACATTTGTTATGGAATCATTACGCTCAAACTCCCTCGATGAGCGAAATTCCCTAGTTACGACAGTTGGCATCCGGTTTGCCCGTCCTTCTGGCAACAATTCGGGGAGGCGCGCTAGTCGGCTGTCAAGAGGAGGGTACTTGAAGAATCCATGAAGACCTCTCGACAGGTTAGCCTCTGACACTTTATTGCTCTAAAGTGTTGGGATTCCGTTATACTTCGACCCAGACTCCCGTCCGCCGGAGACACCTGACTGGTAGAAGCCGCGTTACCAGCGATCTCGCCCGCTCAGGTCCAGGTTGGGGACCGCACCCGACACCACATTGCTCTGCGGTTGCTGCCATTCCTCTTCGTCCTCTACATCGTTAACTACATCGACCGTACGAACGTGGCCTATGCCATGATCGGCATGTCTCGCGACCTTGGATTCAGCAACGGCGTGTTTGGAATGGGAGCAGGTATTTTCTTCCTCAGCTATTTGGCCCTGCAGATGCCTGGCGCGGTGCTGGTCGAACGCTGGAGCGCGCGCCGCATGATTTCCGCGACCATGATCGTGTGGGGATCGCTGACAGCATTCACAGCACTGGTGCACACTCCAACTCAGCTGTACTTAGCACGCTTTCTGTTGGGCGCGGCGGAGGCTGGTTTCTTCCCCGGGGTTATCGTCTATCTGAGCCATTGGTTCATACACGAAGACCGCGCGAAGGCAACCAGCAACTTCATGGCGGCAATTCCCATGTCATACGTCATTGGATCGCCGATCGCCGGCTGGATTCTCGGTCACAGTTGGTTTGGCGTCGCGGGCTGGCGCTGGTTGTTCGTTCTCGAGGGAATACCTGCCGTTGTGCTAGGCGTTGTTGCGTTTTTCTACCTAACGGATTGGCCGGTCGAAGGTACTTGGCTCGCTCCCGAGCGGCGACTGTGGATTACACAAAAGTTGGGCGAGGAAGCCCCTGGCAGTTCCAAAGCAATCTCAATAAAACAGGCCCTCAGGTCCCGCACCATTCTGTTGCTAGCCTCGGTGACCTTTCTCAACTATTTTGCGCTCTACAGCTTCGGTTTCTGGTTCCCGACCATGTTGAAACGTCAGTCAGGATTTTCGGACGTAAACGTTGGCCTGCTCGGCGCCGTGCCATATCTGGCCGCCTTCATCGCGATGCAGGTCAACGGATGGCATTCCGACAAGCGGCGCGAAAGACACTGGCACTCCGCCCTCCCGCTGTTTATCGCGGCAGCTGCATTGCTGGGCCTCATCAGCCAGCCGCGAGGAGTTGCTCTCCCACTCATATTGTTTACCCTGGTGGGAATGGCCTTCTCCTACCTCCCGGTATTTTGGGCGATCCCGACCGAAATCCTGAGCCAGTCGACCGCGGCGGCCGCAGTCGGGATGATCAACGCTGTTGGCAGCGGTGCGGGCTTTGCCGGCCCTTACCTATTCGGTTACCTGAATACGCGAACGGGATCATTTTCGTATGGACTGGCGCTGATGATGGCCTCTGCTCTTGCCGGAGGGGTGTTGATGCTGTGCTCGCCGAGGAACACGTGAGCGCTTGACCGGCCAATCGCTGTTTGAGTGTGAAGGCCTGCTTACATCAATCGAGATTCTGCGGTGGTGGTATGATTTTGCGAATGCGTTGCGTGAGCACGGCAATAATTGCCTTCTCGTTGCTCTTTTGCGCATCGGTTTCGGCTGAAGAAAGTAGGATCGACGAAACCTCTCCCCACGTTGCAGTGCTTCCAAAGAGCGCAGCTCAAGAACTCGGGCGCCTGGGTTCGAGACCCGGAGTGCCGAAGCTAGAAGCTACTTGGGAACCGACGAAAGCTGAAATCGAAGGTGCTGAGTCACGCCTCTCGATGATTCCAAAGCTGGTGGGCAGGGTAGGTCGCGGTGGGACTGGCAGTGGAGTCGTTGAGAATCCTGCCCGATACTATCGCCAATATCTTGGCATCGTGATCGGCGCACGCAAGCTGATGTACCTCAATGCGTTTCTTCTTGATAAGAATGAAATACCGTCCGACTGGCGATCCAGATTGGTCAGCTTTTGTGATGGGGGTGCCGCTTTCTGGGGTGCTATGTATGACCCGGAAACGCATGAGTTCACGCGTTTAGAGATCAACGGAGGTTTCTGATCCCGTTCTAGGCGCCGTAACGACTGGCGGAATATCGCGATAGCACTGAGCTGTTGGGAGTGTGTTGCCGACACGGCGCTTACCGATGCCTGCGGAAGATTTCGAAGATCAGATTGAAGAATTGCACTAGCGTTATCCCGATGGTGACATAGACCGCAATCTCCAGCCGGCGACCCGCCTCTTGAGTCCCACGCAGCAGGTCGGCGACATCCTTCGTGGACTGTTGCAGAGTATCCGCTAACTGCTCAAAGTGCTGCAGCGAAGCCCTCATTTTGTCCGTGGTCCTCGACATGGCCAGCGCGGCTTCACCGAATTGCTGTCCATTGCGCAGATCAAGTTCAGCCCGGCACGCCGTCCACCACGGACTCCCAGGAGGACTGTCATACATCCGCTGCCGGATCTCCACATAAGAACGGTTACGCAACACCTCCACTAGCGCCGACACTTTGTCGGAAGCTTGGGCTTGATCGCTGCCCTTGGTTTCCGAAGCTTTCGCATCACTGACGATAACCGGCATACAAGGAGCGTATCAGCCGACTTTGCCGAATTGAGGTGCCCGAAGTCCATATCCACCCTTCCGTTTCCGCACAATCTAGCTATTGGTAACGACCTTACCCATGCCCTTTCAGCCATACCGTGCTTCGGCCTTTCGTGTGGGAACGAGCGCTACGCGCTGCGGAGGAGCGGGCATCACACCGATGACCGATTCGTGTAGCTGTTGAAAAATCTTAGTACCGTATCGACAAGTGCTCCGGCGGCGAGGCTGCGGGTACGAGTCGAACATGTTGATGCCGGAGCACTCGCGATACGGTGATTTGTACGAAGCCGCTGGCGCGGCGGACGCGGTGGGGCTATGGAGTTTGCTTGGGCCCGAGCCTTTTGGTTGGTTAGCATCACTCGCATCTCAGGCACAGAACGAAAACAGCAGGACCGCAAACCAAAGTGTCGATTGTCCCGATTATTACACTTGCATTCGGGATCTCACCGGTTCACTACCCTGCACGTGTATGGCGGAGCATAACCCGATTTTCGGATGTGGTCGGCACCACACCGTGCAGACAGTTTGGCACTGGATCATCCAGCTACCCATCGCGCAAACTGCGCCGGAACAGCAACGTTTAGGTCCATCTTCCCACATTTCGGACAAACGCTTGCCAGTACCGGAAACTCGACCCAGTCTTGTCCCGCAACAAGAGCGCAGAAATGCATCTTCGCTTGCACATCGATCACATCTACATCGCAAAGTTCGCATCTCATAAAACGCGACTCCTCACAGTGATGTTCGGGTGACAGATTGGGGCTTGCAACTCGCGTCCACCCTAAATGCGGGACTATACACTAGGAGAATGTGGCCCACCATAACAGGTATCCGCATCCGTCCAGAACTGGCTGAGTCGAATGGCGTCGGTAGCGACGTACAATGCAGAGCGGAATACGAGCAGGACTAGTTTGGCTTGCAACTCCGTAGGGGGTTATCCCTCTTTGCCAGCAGCGAATCCAGTTGCCACACCAACTCGCTGAATCTCTTCGGGTCTTGCTCTTGTTGAATTTCCTTGCACAGCCAGTTCGTCAGTTCCTGGTCCTCAGGTGTCATGGTCAACCTCCCAGAAAGAAGAGACCGAGCGAAGAAGAAATATGCAACTGTATTGCCAAAGACGAATGGCTAGTTGCAAGCTACACAGCTTCAGTCATTTGAGCGTAGAGCATGACCACTCCACGCCAAAGCGGCATGTAAAGTTTGCTGCTGTCCGGGAACGTTAAACTAGGCTCTCGCGTGGGATGTGTACGGTATCGTACAGACAACACGGAAGCAAAATTACCTTCCAGAGACTTTCGGCGCAGAGTCATACTGATACGGTCGGCTCACTGGTGCCATTTCTGGGAGATTCGCGGGATGACCCCCGAAGAGCGCGAGAAATTGAACAATCTGTGCAAGCGTATAGAAGATGAGCGGAACCCCAAAGTGTTTAACGGTCTCCCACAAGAGTTGAATGAGTTGCTCGGCGAAACGCCGGAACCTCCAGAAGGAAAGAAGCCGATTCAGATCCACGGCGACTTGATGCCCACGCACGCAGAGCCAATGCTTCGCTGCGCTTACTGTCGGCTTGGGAGTGACTTCCGCCCCATGATAATGCGTGCGGAGGGATGGTTGCAGTGCGAGAGTTGCGGTCACAATGCAATGCCGCTGGACCATGAGTTTAAATGCACGTGCGCGAATTGCGAAGTCCACGCCAGCCCACTCGTCCTACCACCTGATTGAAGCCTCCGACTGCTGATCGCTCCATGAGGGGCTAGTATCTTTTTCGCGATACCTCTTCATCAAGGAACGCTAGCGTGTCCCAACGGATAGTGGCCAAGCGTTCATCGGCCCCGATTTGCTTTAGGTCGGCGACTTGAAGACTCTCGTCTCAGAGGGACA
>Ga0070732_10000350_pt1 | contig 30809 bp, 28 predicted proteins | sample Coa_R1_5_FD_66449 | JGI IMG/M metagenome (GOLD analysis project Ga0070732, IMG submission 66449) | Surface soil microbial communities from Centralia Pennsylvania, which are recovering from an underground coalmine fire - Coalmine... | ecosystem: Environmental > Terrestrial > Soil > Unclassified ... | reverse complement strand
CAGCAGCGTCGCATCGCCGCCGTCGTCGAGGATCATGTTGCTGTAACCGCCGTCGCTCCACTCGAAGATGCGGTGCGTGTAGTCCCAGTAGTCGACGAGCGACTCACCCTTCCAGGCAAACACCGCGGTGCCGCTTGCCGCGATGGCGGCCGCGGCGTGATCCTGGGTCGAGAAGATGTTGCACGACGCCCAGCGCACGTCCGCCCCGAGCGCCTGCAGCGTCTCGATGAGCACGGCGGTCTGGATGGTCATGTGCAGTGAGCCGGAAATGCGCGCGCCGCGCAGCGGCTGGGTGAGCGCGTATTCCTCGCGGATCGCCATGAGGCCGGGCATCTCGGTCTCGGCGATGGCAATTTCCTTGCGCCCCCAGTCGGCGAGCGCGAGGTCGGCGACCTTGTAGTCGGCGTTGGGGTTGGGTTTCAGTGTGGCGTTCATACTCGATACTCCGCAGATACAGAGTGAGCGCCGTGTGGACACGTCCGCCTGCTGAGCCTGGCAGGTCCGCGGGACAACTCCCGCTCTCCTGTCGCAACGCTCCTCAGCAGGCGCGGCTGCCGCGAATGCGGCTGCATTCTTGGTTTCAGGCCGCGCGGATCCCCTTGGCCTCGGCGGCGAGCGCCTCGGCACGATCGGTCCGCTCCCAGTGGAACTCCGGCTCGGTGCGGCCGAAGTGCCCATAGGCGGCGGTCTTCTGGTAGATCGGGCGCACCAGGTCGAGCATCTCGCGCAGCCCGTACGGCGTCAGATCAAAGTGCTTGCGCACGATCTGCGTCAGGCGCTCGCGCGACAGGCGGCTGGTGCCGAAGGTCTCGACCATGATCGAGGTCGGCTCGGCCACGCCGATGGCGTAGCTCACCTGCACCTCGCAGCGCTCGGCCAGGCCCGCCGCGACGATGTTCTTGGCGACGTAGCGCGCGGCGTAGGCGGCGGAGCGGTCGACCTTGGAGGGGTCCTTGCCGGAGAACGCGCCGCCGCCGTGGCGCGCGTAGCCGCCGTAGGTGTCGACGATGATCTTGCGGCCCGTGAGTCCACAGTCGCCCACCGGGCCACCGATGACGAAGCGGCCGGTCGGGTTGATGTGGTACTTGGTGCGCTTGTCGATCCACTTCGCCGGCAGCACCGGCTTGAGGATCTCCTCCATCACCGCCTCGCGCAGTGCCTTGGTCGACACCTCGGGGCTGTGCTGGGTCGACAGCACCACCGCCTCGAGCCCGACCGGACGATTGTCCTCGTAGCGCAGCGTCACCTGGCTCTTCGCGTCCGGGCGCAGCCACGGCAGCTTGCCGGACTTGCGCACCTGGGCCTGGCGCTTGACCAGGCGGTGCGCGAGCGTGATCGGCGCCGGCATCAGCACGTCGGTCTCGTTGGTGGCGTAGCCGAACATCAGGCCCTGGTCCCCGGCGCCCTGCTTGCGCTCGTCCTTGCGATCGACGCCCTGGGCGATGTCCGGTGACTGCTTGCCGATGATGTTCAGCACCCCGCAGCTGGCGCCGTCGAAGCCCATCTCCGAGGAGTTGTAGCCGATCTCGAGCACGGTCTTGCGCACCAGCGCCTCGACGTCGACCCACGCCTTGGTCGTGACTTCGCCGGCCACGATGACGACCCCGGTCTTGACCAGCGTCTCGCAGGCCACGCGCCCGCGCTCGTCTTCCTTGAGAATTGCGTCCAGCACCACGTCCGAGATCTGGTCGGCGACCTTGTCGGGGTGGCCCTCGGAGACTGATTCGGACGTAAAGAGGTAGTCATTCGCCATGGGGTCGTTCCGCCGGGGTCCTCGGGGTGAAAGGGGCATTTTAACCCATAGCCCCGGCCGGCTGCTGGCAGCCGGACACATATATGAGGTGCTTAGCACATGCCCGGGCGGGCATTAAGGAAAGGCCGCGGCCAGGCGGGCGGCGAATTCCGCGCGCGTAAAGCGATGATTCTGCGTGCCGCGGGATTCGATCTTGATGGCCCCCATGAGCGAGGCAATATGTCCCGTGGTGCGCCAGTCGCGGCCATGCAGCAGGCCGTGAATGAGGCCGGCGCGGTACGCATCCCCGCAGCCGGTCGGATCGACGACGGCGCTCACCGGCGCGGCCGGGATGTGCAGCTCGCCCTGGCGCGTGTACAGCGTCGAGCCGGCGGCCCCGCGCGTGACGATCAGGGCTTCGGCGTGCGCGAGCACCTCCGCGGTCGACCAGCCACTCTTCTGCTGCACCAGCTGCCATTCGTAGTCGTTGACCGTCACCCAGCGCGCCGCGGCGATGAAGCGGCGCAGCTCCTCGCCACCGAACATCGGCAGCCCCTGCCCGGGATCGAAGACGTAGGGAATGCCGGCCGCGGCGAACTGCGCCGCGTGCTGGATCATGCCCTCGCGCCCGTCGGGCGCCACGATGCCGAGGCTGACCTCGCCGGCGTCGCCGACGCGGTTCTCGTGCGCGTGCTGCATCGCGCCGGGATGGAAGGCGGTGATCTGGTTGTCGTCGACGTCGGTGGTGATGAACGCCTGCGCCGTGAGCTCGTGCTCGACGACACGCACGTGCTCGGTCGGGACGCCGTGCCGCCTCATCCACTCGTGGTAGGGGGCGAAGTCGCTCCCCACGGTGGCCATCGGGTAACCGACATCGCCCAGCAGGCGCAGGTTGTAGGCGATGTTGCCCGCGCAGCCGCCGTACTCGCGCCGCATCTGCGGCACGAGGAACGAGACGTTCAGCATGTGGATCTTGTCGGGCAGGATATGGTTCGCAAAGCGGTCGCCGAACACCATGATGGTGTCGAACGCCACCGAGCCGCAGATCAGGGCCCGCCCCGGGCTGGCGCCGCTCATTTCAGGCGCTGCGGATGCGCATACACCACGTGCCGGTCGGCGCGCGCGAACGCTACCAGCGTGAGCCCCGCGCTCTGCGCCAGCCGCACGGCGAACGCGGTCGGGGCCGAGAATGCCACCAGCAGCGAGATGCCCACGGTGGCCGCCTTCTGCACCATCTCATAGCTGGCGCGACTGGTGATCAGCATGTAGCCCTTGGAGAAGTCGGTGTTGGCGCGCGACAGCGCGCCGATGGTCTTGTCGAGCGCATTGTGCCGGCCCACGTCCTCGCGTACCACCTGGATGCCCGCCCCCGGCACCACCCAGGCCGCCGCGTGCACGCTGCCGGTGCGCTGGTTGATGACCTGGCGCTCCGGCAGCTGCTGCAGCGTGGCGTGCAGCTCGTCCGCGCTGACACGCACCCCGTCCGGGACGGGCCCCGGCGCGCGGATGGCATCGCTGGCAGTCTCCGCGCCGCACAGGCCGCAGCCGGTGCGTCCGGCCAGGTTGCGCCGCCGCTGCAACAGCTGCGTGAAACGTTCCCAGGCCACCGAGATGTTCACGTCCGCCGCGGCCGCACCGCGCGTGACGCTGACCCCGCGGATCTCGTCGGCGCGCGCCACCAGTCCCTCGCTCAGGGTGAAGCCGACCGCGTAGTCCTCGAGGTCGGCGGGCGTGGCGAGCATCACCACGTGCGGCACCTCGTGGTAGACGAGCGCGACCGGTATCTCCTCGGCCACCTGGTCGGTGACGACGGACACCACACCGCGCGTCCAGCGCTCCACGTCGAACTGGGCGCTGACCTCGGCCGGCCCCGGCGCGGCGCTCATCCCCGCCCCGCCGGCGCCGTGGCGCCCGCAGCGCCGCCGCGGCGCACGCCGCCGCTCAGGCGGTGCGCGACGGCGCGGGTGGGTGGCGCTGGGGTCCTCATAGGGAGTTTGAGTATACGTGGGTGTGGCGCAATGGGCCTGCAGCGGCCGCAGGATTGGCACTACACTCCTGCACCGCTGCAACGAAAACAACCGTGTCGCATCCGCACTCTCCCAACCTCGGCCGCGCGAGGCGCCTGCTGGCGTGGGCACTGCTCACCGTCGGCGCCGCGCCGGCCGGCGCGGGCACGCTGGGCGAGCAGCTGAGCTTCGGCGGCAATCTTTCCTTCACGACCGACTACATCTATCACGGCGTCTCCGAGAGCAACGACCGTGGCGCGCTGCAGGGTGACCTGCATCTCGCCACCACCGAGGGCAGCTTCGCCGGGGTGTGGGGCTCGACCCGCGACAGCCGGCTCGACCCCGGCGGCAGCTATGACTTCGAGCTGTATCTCGGACACCGCTTCGCCCTGAACGATTCCTGGAGCACGACGCTCAGCGCGCGCAGCCACTACTTCGGCGGCGGGCTGTTCGAGCCCAACGCCGACTACCAGGAGCTCGCCGCGAGTCTCATGTATCAGGACCGCTGGGCGATCTCGGTCACCTCGGTCCCGAACGCCGTGCGTTACTGGTTCTATCTGCGCCTGCGTCGCAGCCCGGCGTGGATCGCCGACACCACCGGGCAGTGGCTGATCGCGCCGGGCCTGTACGTGACCGGCGGCGCCGGCTACTACTATTCGACCGGCACCGGCGCGGGCATCGAAACCACCGTGAGCTACGCTTACGGCAATGTCGGACTGGCCTACGAGTGGCGCCGCTGGCGGCTCGACGTCGGCTACTTCCTCACTCAGGCCGATGCGGCCAAACTGTCCCCCTACCCGAGCGCCAATCACCACCTGGCCGGCACCCTCACCTGGCGCTTTTGACCCGCCCCCGCCTGGGGCGGATAGTATTTTTTTGAACCTGCAGCCTGGCAGGCGACACTTACCGCTGTAAGGGCGTCTAAGTGATTATGTGAAGGCCAATCGCAACAGCAGCATGGCGGAGCCGACATACCGCGGAGCGGTGGGAACGGCGCGCGAGACGGACCTCATCGCGCGCGTGGCGGAGGGCGACCGCCGCGCGTTCGAGGAGCTCTACAACCTCTACCACCGCCGCATGGCGCGCTTTCTCACGCGGCTGACGCACCGCTACGACGTCGCCGAGGAGATCATCAACGACACCTTCTGGGTGGTGTGGCGCAAGGCGCGCGAATTCCGCGGCGACTCGCAGCCCTCGACCTGGATCCTCGGTATTGCCTATCGCAAGGCGCGGAACGCGTTCCGGTCCGCCGCACGGCTGCAGGAGAAGAACCTCGCCGCCGCGCCCGAGCCACTCACGAACGACGAACCTGCAAGCGCCGAGGAATTGCGCGACTGGCTCGGCCAGGCATTGGCGCAGCTGCCGGTGGAGCAGCGCCTGGCGGTCGAGCTGTGCTACGAGCTGGGTTATTCCTGCGAGGAGATCGCCGCGATCATGAACTGTCCGGTGAACACCGTGAAGACACGCCTGTTCCATGCCCGCGCCAAGCTGCAGAAACTGCTGCCGCAGCTGGCCGGCACGACCACGCCCGGCGACGCAGGCGGTGGCCGATGAGCGCCGCCATGCGGCACGAGGAGTCGTGGCTGCTGCTGCCGTGGCTCGCCAACGGCCGACTGTCCCAGGCCGAGCGCGCGCGCGTCGAGGAGCATGTGCACGGCTGCACCGAGTGCGCCACCGAGCTGGCGCAGCAGCGCCTGATGTGCGAGGTCCTCACCGAGCCGGACCGCGTCACGTACGCACCCGGGCCGTCGTTCCGCAAGCTCATGGAGCGCATCGACGCACGGCCGGCGGCCGCACCCGAGCGCCGCGCCGCCCGTGTGCACGGCTTCCCGGCTCCGGCCCTGTCGGCCTGGCGGCCGCCTGGCCTCGCCTTCGCCGCCAGCTTCGTGGCCGTCGTCGGCCTCACGGCGGCCTTCGCCACGGCCTACCACTGGTCGCAGCCGGTATACACGACGCGCAGCGACATGCGCGCCGCCGAGGCTGCCCCAGGCGTGCTGCACATTGCCTTCGTGCCTTCGCTGCCCGTGGGCCAGGCGGAGGAGCTGCTGCGTTCGGCCGGAGCGCGCGTGGTCGAAGGGCCGGACCCGAGCGGCATCTTCGGGGTGGCCCCGTCGGGCAGCACGCAGGCCGATGCCCGTGAGCTGCGCACACTGGCGCAGCGCCTGCATGCGGATACGCGCGTGCTGTGGGTAGAGCCTCTCGCCGCGGCGGCCGCACCGCCGGCGGTGCAGGAACGCGGTACGCGGGAGCGGTAGCATGCGCGCCCGGGTGCACGCGGCGGCGGTGTGGCTGGCGATGCTGGCCGCGGGCGCGACCCCCGCCGCCACTCCCCCGTCCGTGCCGGACAGCGGGCCCCTGCCGCGCATCGTGGTCGGCTTCGCCAACGGGCCCCACACCGCGCCCGCGGCCGCCGGTGCCACCGGCAGTCGCTACGTCGGCCAGGGTTATCTCGCCTCGCAGACCGCACGGCTGCAGGCGCGGCGGGTGGCCTCCACCTACGCGCTGCGGCCGGTCGCCAGCTGGCCGATCCAGGCCCTGTCGATGCACTGCGTCGTGTTCGAGATCACCAACGGGCGCCCGGTGGCGGAGGTGCTCGCCGCGCTGGCGCACGACGCGCGCGTGGTGCTGGCCCAGCCGCTGCAGGAGTTCCACACCCTCACCGACGCTCAGCCGGCGGGGGTGTCGTACAACGATCCGCTGTACAGCCTGCAGACCAACCTGGTCACGCTCGGCATCGCGCGTGCCCACGAGCGCACCCAGGGCGAGGGCGTGCGCGTCGCGCTCATCGACACCGGCGTCGACCGCGCGCACCCCGACCTCGCCGGGCGCGTCCTCGACAGCCACTCGTACGTGTCCGGCCGGCCGCAAGGCCCGGCCTGGCTGCGCCACGGCACGGCCATGGCAGGCGTCATCGCCGCGGTCGCCAACAACCATCTCGGCATCGTCGGCATCGCGCCCCGGGCACGGCTCGAGGTATTCGAGGCCTGCTGGCAGGTGGCGGCCGACCGGGACGGCGCCGCCTGCAATACCTTCACGCTGGCGCAGGCGCTCGCCGGCGCGCTCGCCTCGGGCGCGCCGATCATCAACCTGAGTCTTGCCGGTCCGGAGGACCCGCTGCTGGCGGCGCTGGTGCAGGCGGGCTTGAAGCGCGGCATCACGTTCGTCGGCGCCTCGGCCGGCGAGCAGGCGCCCTTCCCGGCCTCCATCGCCGGGGTGATCGCCGCGAGCGCGAGCGAGCACCCCCTGCCGGCGGGTGCCCTGGCCGCGCCCGCTGAGCACGTGCTGACGCTGCGCCCCGGCGGCCAGTACGACTTCGAATCCGGCAGTTCGGTGGCCGCCGCCGAGCTGACCGGGGTACTCGCGCTGCTGCTGTCGGCCGCGCCGGCACGGCCCGCCGGCACCAGCCTCGAGGAGCTGCTGCGCGCGAGCCTCGGGCCGGCCGGGACCACGCAGCAGCTGACGGTCAACGTCAATACCGCCCTGGCGCGCCTCGACGAGCTGCAGCGCGAATCCCGCCTGGCCGCACGCGGCCAGCACTGAGGTTCCCGCGCGCGCCGCCCGCGCGCGCCTCCCTTGACCGCGGCCTGCCAGCCTCGCCATGCTGGAGGGCCATGGCCGCCAATCCCGCCGCGCTCGACAGCCTCACCTGGCCGATGATCGCGACCGCGCGCGAGCGCATCGCGAGCCGGGTGAGTTGCACGCCGGTGCTGACCAGCGCCACGCTCGATGCGCAGAGCGGCGCGCAGCTGTTCTTCAAGTGCGAGAACCTGCAGAAGATCGGCGCCTTCAAGGCGCGCGGCGCCACCAATGCCGTGCTGGCCCTGTCGGCGCAGGCCGCGCGCCGCGGCGTGGCCACGCATTCCTCGGGCAACCATGCCGCGGCGCTGTCGCGCGCCGCGCGCCTGCGCGGCATCCCGGCCTACATCGTCATGCCCAACAACAGTGCCCAGGCCAAGCGCGCGGCCGTGGAGCGCTACGGCGGCCGGATCACCTGGTGCACACCCACGCTCGCCGCGCGCGAGGCCGCGGCGCGAGCGCTGGTCGCCGAGACCGGCGCGGTGCTGATCCACCCCTACGACGACCTGCTGGTGATGGCGGGCCAGGGCACCGCGGCGGTGGAGCTGCTCGAGCAGGTGCCCGACCTCGACGTGCTGCTCGCCCCGGTGGGCGGCGGCGGACTGCTGTCAGGCTGCGCCGTCGCCGCCAAGGCACTGCGGCCGGTGATCCGCGTCATCGGCGTCGAGCCGGCGGGCGCGGATGATGCGGCGCGCTCGTTCCGCGCCGGCACCATCCTGCCGAGCGTCAACCCGCAGACCATTGCGGACGGGCTGCGCAGCTCGCTCGGCGTGCGCCCGTTCGCCGAGATCCGCCACTGGGTCGACGACATCGTCACGGTGCCCGAGGAGGCGATCGTGCGCGCCATGCGTACGCTGTGGGAGGTGCTCAAGACGGTGGTCGAGCCCTCCGGGGCGGTGCCCTACGCGGCGCTGCTCGAGCCGCATCCGCAGCTGCTCGGCAAGCGCGTCGGCATCGTGCTCAGCGGCGGCAACCTCGACCTCGACCGCCTGCCCTGGAGCACCCCGCCCGCGGCCTGACGCCTCAGACGCGCTCGAGGATCACCGCGATGCCCTGCCCGACGCCGATGCACATGGTGCACAGCGCGTAGCGCGCACCGCTCGCCGCCAGCTGCCAGGTGGCCGTGCCCGCCAGCCGTGCGCCGGACATGCCGAGCGGGTGGCCGAGCGCAATGGCGCCGCCGTTGGGGTTGACGTGCGCCGCATCGTCCGCGAGACCGAGCTCGCGCAGCACGGCCAGCGCCTGGGCGGCGAAGGCCTCGTTCAACTCGATGACGCCCAGGTCGGCGAGGCTCAGCCGGGCCAGCGCCAGCACCTTGCGCGTAGCGGGCAGCGGCCCCATGCCCATGATGCGCGGCTCGACCCCGGCGGTGGCCGCGGCAACGATGCGTGCCCGCGGCGTCAGCCCGAAGCGCCGGGCCGCGGCCTCGGACGCGACCAACAGTGCGGCGGCCCCGTCATTGACGCCCGAGGCGTTGCCGGCGGTGACCGTGCCGCCGGCGCGGAACGGCGTCGGCAGTGCCGCCAGCTGCTCGAGCGTGGTCTCCGGTCGCGGATGCTCGTCGCGCGTCACGCTGAGCGTCTTGCCCTTGCGCTGCGGGATCTCCACCGGCACCAGCTCCGCCGCGTAGAAGCCGCGTGCGTAGGCGGCGGCGGTGCGCTGCTGGCTGCGCAGCGCAAGGCGGTCCTGGTCGGCGCGCGTGACGCCATACTGCGCGGCGACGTTCTCACCGGTCTCGGGCATGGAATCGGTGCCGTAGCGCTCCTTGAGGCGCGTGTTGACGAAGCGCCAGCCGATGGTGGTGTCGTGAACTTCCGCGTGGCGGCTGAAGGCGCTGTCGGCCTTGGGCAGCACGAACGGCGCACGCGACATGGATTCGACGCCGCCGGCCACCGCCAGCTGTACTTCGCCGGTGCGGATGGCGCGCGCCACGCCCGCGAGCGCGTCGAGCCCCGAGCCGCACAGTCGGTTGACGGTGGCACCCGGTACCGACACCGGCAGCCCCGCGAGCAGCGTCGCCATGCGCGCGACGTTGCGGTTGTCCTCGCCCGCCTGGTTGGCGCAGCCGAGCACCACCTCCTCCACCGCGGCCGGATCGAGCCCGGCGTTGCGCTTGAGGAGCGCCGCCAGCGGGATGGCGGCGAGGTCGTCGGCGCGCACCGCGGCGAGCGCACCGCCGTAGCGCCCGATGGGAGTACGCACCGCATCGCAGATGAAGGCCTGTTGCATGCACGCATGATAGCGAAGTCAGGCGTACCGGCGCCGGGCCGGTACAGTGCGCGCAGCCGCAGCGGCGCCGTATCTGCCCGGCGCCCCGCGCCGCGGGCACGCTTGCCGCTGCCGCCCCCGAGGATGTGTCATGCCCGACCCGTTGCCGTTCATTACCTACACCTTCGTCATGTCGATCACGCCCGGACCCAACAATGTGATGCTGACCGCGGCCGGCGCCAACTTCGGCTTCCGCCGCGCGCTGCCGCACATGCTCGGCATCGCCTGCGGGTTCGTGGTGCAGCTGCTGGCGGTGTGCGCGGGCCTCTCGGCGCTGTTCGCCCGCTGGCCGGCGCTGCAGAGCGCGCTGGGGTGGGTCGGCGCGGCCTACCTGGTATATCTCGGCTGGCGCATGCTGCGCCTGGAGAGCAGCGCGGAACGCGCCGCCAGCCGCCCGGTGAGCTTCCTCGAGGCCGCCGCATTCCAGTTCCTCAATCCCAAGGCCTGGGTCATGACGGTGACGGCGGCGACGCTGTTCCTGCCGCAGGAGCTGCCGTGGTTCGCGCGCGGGCTGTACATGGCCGGCATTGCCGAGGGCGTCGGCCTGCCGTGCATGGCGGTGTGGGCGCTGTTCGGCAGCTCGCTGCGCGGGCTGCTCGCAGCCCCGCGCGGCCGCCGCGTGTTCAACGCCGCCATGGCCCTTGCACTCGCCACCACCGCGGTCATGATGGTGCGCTGAAGGGGACGCACCAGACGGCATGTTCGAGCTGACCCGCAATTCCGAGGTGCCGCTCGTCGATCAGATCTGCGAGCGCGTCACGCAGCTGGTACGCCACGGCCAGCTGCCCGCCGGCACGCGCCTGCCCTCCATCCGGCGTCTCGCGCGTCAGGTCGGCGCCAGCCCGTTCACGGTCGTCGACGCTTACGACCGCCTGGTGGCGCGCGGCCTGCTCGAGTCGCGTGCCGGTCGCGGCTTCTTCGTCACGCAGCGCCGCCTGTCGCCGCCCCTGGTGGCGGTCGAGGCGGTGGGCGATGCCGGCTCCGACGCCCTGGCGCTGGCGCGGCTGTGCGTGTCGCACCCGGCCGATGTGGTGGCCGCCGGCTCGGGCTTCCTGCCGGAGAACTGGCTGCTGGAGGCGACCTCCTCCTCGGTGCTGACGCGCCTCGCCCGCAGCCGCCGCGCGCGCCCCTGGGAGCCGTGCCCGCCGCAGGGCCGCGGCGAGCTGCGCGAGCAGATCGCCGCGCGGCTGGTGCAGCACGGCATCGCCGCCGGGGCCGCCAACATCGTCACCACCTACGGGGCCAGCCAGGCCTTCGACCTGCTGGCGCGCATCCTGCTCGCGCCCGGGGATGCGGTGCTGGTCGAGGATCCGGGCTATTTCATCCTGTTCGAGCAGCTGCGTGCCCACCACGTGCACCTGATCCCGGTACCGCGACACGCCGACGGTCCGGACCTCGACGCACTGGAAGCTGCGTGCCGCGCCCATCGGCCGCGCGCCTTCTTCATGCAGACGCTGGTGCACAACCCGACCGGCTACAGCGCCGACCCGGCGCACTGCCACCGCATCCTGTCGCTCGCCGAGCAGTACGGCTTCGCCATCGTCGAGGACGACGTTTACGGTGACCTGTACGACGGCCCGGCGGTGCGGCTGGCGCAGATCGACGGCCTGCGGCACGTCATCTACGTCGACAGCTACACCAAGCTCATCGGACCCTCGGTGCGCGTCGGCTACATCGCCGCCGATGCGGCGCTGGTGACGCGCCTGGTGGAGCGCAAGGTGCTGTCGGTGCTGTCCGGCTCGACGCTGCTCGAGAGCGTGGTGTCCGAGGTGCTGGACGGCGGGCGCTACAAGCGCCACGTCGAGCAGACGCGCGCGCGCCTGGCGCGCATGCGGCGCGACGCGCGTGCGGCACTGGAGCTGGCCGGCATCCGCTTCGAGGCGGCCGGCGGCGAGGGCATCTTCCTGTGGGGGCGCCTGCCGGATGCGGCGCCGGTGGAGGAGCTGGTGAGCCGCGCCTGGCAGCACTCGATCCTGCTGGCAAGCGGCTCGCTGTTCTCCCCGTCGCAGGGCTGCCGGCAGTGGCTGCGCTTCAACGCCGCGCACAGCAACAGCCCGCCGCTGCTGCAGTTCCTGCGCGGCGCGCTGCACGCCGCCTGAGCGCGGCGGCGCGGCCGCTTTTCCTGCAGCGCCACGCACCGGACCGGTAAGATGACGGCATGTTCGCCATGCCGCCCGCCACGCGCGCGCTGATTCTCGCCAACGTCGCAGTCTACCTGCTGCAGCGCTTCGCCGGCCCCTCCATCGAGCAGCTGTTCGCGCTCTGGCCGCTCGGCAGCGGGCAATTCCAGCCCTGGCAGCTGCTGACCTACTCGTTCCTGCACGACCCGACCAGTGTGGCGCACATCTTCTTCAACATGTTCGCGCTGTTCATGTTCGGGCGCGTGCTCGAGCAGTACATGGGCGCGCGGCGCTTCGTCATCTTCTACCTGGCGTGCGTGCTGGCCGCCGCGCTCACGCAGCTCGCCGTGCAATACGCCGCCAGCGAGGCCGAGCCGGTGGTCGGGGCCTCGGGCGGCGTGTTCGGCGTGCTGCTGGCCTTCGCCTGGTACTTCCCGCGCGAGCGCCTGTTCATCATCCCCATCCCGATACCCCTGCCGGCGTGGCTGTTCGTGACGCTGTACGGCGGGCTGGAGCTGTTTCTCGGGGTGACCGGCCGGCAGGAGGGCGTGGCGCACTTCGCCCACCTCGGCGGCATGCTCGGCGGCGCGCTCTGCATTCTCTACTGGGGCGCCCGTCACCGCTTCAGTTGAGCGGTGCGGCGAGGCGCAGCGGCCCGCGCAGGGTGCCGCAGGCATCGCACAGCAGGCGGCTGCCGAAGCGGCCGCGGCCGAAGGTGCGCCCGTCGGGCAGCGTCACCCAGTTGCCCCCGCCCTGCACCTGCGCGTCGCGCAGGCGCACGTGCAGCGCACACGCCGGGTTGGCGCAAAACGGCGCGCCGCGCTCGAGCTCGCACTGACCCCACATCGCCTCCGCGCCCGCCGGGCGCGCGGCGGCGGCTGGAAACCGCAGTAACGGCATGCGTGAGGCTCCTGACCGTGGCCTGCGCGCAAGTGTCACCGCGCTGCTTGACGCGCAGATGACGCGCGCGCGCTGCCGGCCCCGGCGGCCGGGCTCTGTATTACCTGAGGTAGTGATCGTAAGTTGCGGAATTTTCTGGCTTATCCCCCTAAAGTTGAAATCAGGGCCGCGGCACCGTCACAATCGCGCGCTTTCGCTGTGACGGAACTTTTCCCGCGCACCTGCGACGAAAGAGCCGAAAGTCTCATGATCAAGACCGAACACCTGACCAAGCGCTACGACACGCTCACCGCGGTGGATGACGTGAGTTTCGAGGTCGGGCCGGGTGAGGTGCTCGGTTTCCTCGGACCGAACGGCGCGGGCAAGACCACGACCATGCGCATGCTGGCCGGCTTCGTAGCGCCCACTTCGGGCCGCGCCAGCATCTGCGGCCACGACGTCGAGACCGAGCCGCTGGCCGCCAAGGCCGCCCTCGGCTACCTGCCCGAGGGCGCGCCGAGCTACGGCGAGATGACGGTGCGCCGCTTCCTCGACTTCATCGCCGACGTGCGCGCACTCGAGGGCGCGCGCCGCAGCGCCCGCCTCGAGCACGTTATCGAGCACCTGCACCTCGGCGCCGTGCTCGAGCAGACCATCGACACCCTGTCCAAGGGCTTCCGCCGCCGCGTGGGCCTGGCGCAGGCGATCGTGCACGACCCGCCGGTGCTGATCCTCGATGAGCCCACCGACGGCCTCGACCCCAACCAGAAGCACGAGGTGCGCGCGCTCATCAATGACATGGCGCGCGACAAGATCATCGTCATCTCCACGCACATCCTCGAGGAGGTCGACGCCGTGTGCAGCCGCGCCATCATTATCGCGCGCGGCCGCATCGTGGCCGATGACACGCCGGCGGGGCTGGCGGCGCGCTCGCGCTACCATAACGCCGTAACCATGCAGCTCGAGCAGCCGGGGCAGCTGCAGACGGCGCGCGCCGCGGTGGCGGCGCTGCCGGTGGTGGAGCGCGTCGAGGTGAGCGAGCGCGATGCGCGCCTCACCGCGCTGCCGCGTTCGGGCGCGACCATCCTGCCGGCGGTGTCGGAGCTGGCGGCGCGCACCGGGCTGCAGCTCAAGGAGCTGCATCTGGAGTCGGGGCGACTCGACGAAGTGTTCCGCACCATTACCGCCTGAGGACGGACGGCCAAATGCGTAACGTGGGCATCATCATGCGCCGCGAGCTTGCGAGCTATTTCGCAACGCCGCTGGCGTACGTGTTTATCCTGATCTTCCTGATGCTGGCGAACGCCTTCGCCTTCTACCTCGGCGGCTTCTACGAGCGCGGCCAGGCGGATCTCGACCCGTTCTTCACCTTCCACCCGTGGCTGTACCTGTTCCTGATCCCGGCCATCTCCATGAAGCTGTGGGCCGAGGAGCGCAAGTCCGGCAGCATCGAGCTGCTCATGACGCAGCCGGTGCGCCTGTGGGATGCGGTGCTCGGCAAGTTCCTCGCCGGCTGGATCTTCACCGCCCTGGCGCTGGCCCTGACCTTCCCGCTGTGGCTCACGGTCAACTACCTCGGCCACCCGGACAACGGCGCGATCGTGGCCGCCTACCTCGGCAGCCTGCTGCTGGCGGGCGGCTTCCTCGCCATCGGCTCGTGCATGTCGGCGCTGACCCGCAACCAGGTCGTGGCCTTCATCCTCGGTGTGGTGGTGTGTTTCGGCTTCCTGCTGGCGGGCTTCCCGCTGGTGCTGGACCTGTTCCGCGGCTGGCTGCCGCAGGTGCTGGTCGACGCGCTCGCCTCGCTGTCGTTCCTCACCCATTTCGATTCCATCGTCAAGGGCGTCATCGACGTGCGTGACCTGCTGTATTTCGCGATGCTGATCGCCTTCTTCCTGCTCGCGACCGCGATCGCGCTCGACCTGCGCAAAGACCTATGAACAAGCGCTCGACACTCGGCGGCGGAACCCTGCTGGCGCTCGGGCTGCTGCTCATCGGCCTCACGGTGCTGTTCAACTACGCCCTGCGCGGCTGGCGGCTCGACCTGACGCAGAACCGCCTGTACACCACCGCCCCGGGCACCGACCGGATCCTGGCGAGCATCAAGGAACCGATCAACCTGTACTTTTTCTTCTCCGACAAGACCGCGGCGCAGTTTCCCTCGCTCAAGACCTACGGCGTGCGGGTGCGCGAGTTCCTCGAGGAGCTGGCCGGGCGGTCCAACGGCAAGCTGCACCTGCACGTGATCGATCCGCAGCCGTTCTCGGAAGAAGAGGACCGCGCGGCCGAGCTCGGCGTGCGCGGCACGCCGGTGGGCGCGGCCAACACGCCCTTCTACTTCGGACTCGCCGGCACCAACTCCATCGACGGGCACGCCGCGATCGAGTTCTTTGATCCCAACAAGGAGCAGTTCCTCGAGTACGACGTAGTCAAGCTCGTCTACCAGCTCGCCAACCCCAAGAAACCGGTGGTCAGCTGGCTGTCGACGCTGCCGATGGGCGCGGGCTTCGACCAGCAGAGCGGCCAGATGCGTGAACCGTGGGTCGTGTACAGCGAGGCGCAGCAGCTGTTCGACCTGCGGCCGCTCGAGCCGACGGCGCCGCGTATCGATCCCGACACCAACGTGCTGGTGCTGGTGCATCCGAAAAACCTGGCGCCGGCCACGCAGTTCGCCATCGACCAGTACGCGCTGCGCGGCGGCCACATCCTGGTGTTCGTCGATCCGCTCGCGGAGGCCGACACCTCCGGGGCCGAGCCCGGCAACCCCATGGCCGCGATGGGCGCCGACAAGTCCTCGCACCTGTCCGAGCTCCTGACCGCCTGGGGTGTGCAGTTCAATCCGGCCGAAGTGGTGGCGGACCGCGAGCATGCCCTGACGGTGTCCATGCGCCAGGGCATGCAGCCGGTGATGCACCTGGGCGTGCTCGGGCTCGACCGCGACAGCTTCGTCGGCGACGACGTGATCACCGCCGGACTCTCCAACGTCAACGTCGCGACCGCCGGCTATCTGCAGCCGGTCAAGGGCAGCAAGGTGCGCTTCGAGCCGCTGCTGCGCTCCTCGAGCACCGAGTCCGCGGCGCTGCCGGTGGAGCGCTTCAAGATGCTGTTCGACCCGGCCAGCCTGCTCGATGGCTTCAAGCCGAGCGGCCACGCCTACACGCTGGCGGCGCGCGTCACCGGCCTGGTGCACAGCGCCTTTCCGGCCGGGCCGCCGGCCGGCGTGCAGCTGGCTGCCGGGCAGCTGGACCTGAAGGAGTCGAGCAAGCCGCTCAATCTCGTGGTGATTGCCGACACCGACATGCTGTCGGACTACCTGTGGGTGCACCAGACCAGCTTCTTCGGCCAGCGCATGACGCAGGCGCTGGCGAGCAACGGCGATCTGGTGCAGAACGCCCTCGATAACCTGTCGGGCAGCGCCGACCTCATCAGCGTGCGCGGCCGCGCCTCCTTCAGCCGCCCGTTCGAGCGCGTCGACAAGCTGCGCCGCGCCGCCGATGAGCGCTTCCGCGCCAAGGAGCAGGAGCTGGAGAAGCAGCTGCGCGACACCGAGGAGAAGCTCACCGCGCTGCAGACCAAGGGCGGCAAGAATGCCGAGCTGATCGTCACGCCCGAGCAGGAGCAGGAGATCGAGCACTTCCAGACCGAGAAGCTGCGCATCCGCAAGGACCTGCGCGCGGTACGCGCCGGCCTCGATGCCGACATCAAGCACCTCGGCACGACCCTCAAGGTGATCAACATCCTGGTCGTGCCGCTCGGCTTCGCGCTGCTCGCACTGCTGTTCGCGGTCTGGCGCCGGCGCCAGCGCCCCGGGCCGGGCGCGCAGCCGCAGGCGAAGCCATGAGCGCCCGGCGCGTCGCGTGGCTGCTGGCCGCAGGGGTGCTGGTCATCGCCTTCGCCATCTGGCTGTCCTCGCAACGGCACCTGGAGCGCGCCACCCAGGCGGGCGACCTGGTGCTGCCCGGGCTCGAGCACAGCGTCAACGCCGTGACGCAGCTGAGCGTGCGCAAAGGCGACGGCACCGCGGCCACCATCCAGCGCAGCGGCGAGGCGTGGAGCGTCGGCGAGCGCGGCTGGCCGGCCGACGTGAGCAAGATCCGCAAGCTGCTGCTGGCGCTCGGCGCCCTGAACGTGGTCGAGGAGAAGACGCGCCTGCCGGCCAACTATCCGTCGCTCGGCGTCGAGGACGTGACTTCGCCCAAGGCCACCGGCACGCGCGTCGAGGCGAGCGCGCCCGGGCGCAGCTGGGCACTGATCGTCGGCAAGTCCTCGAACGCCAAGTCAGGCTACGTGCGTGTCGCGGGCTCGCCGCAGAGCCTGCTCGCGGCGCCGCTGCTGTCGGTGGATGCCGATCCGAAGTTCTGGCTCGATCACGCGCTCGCCGACATCGCCACCGACCGCGTGCGGCAGGTCGAGGAGAAGCCCGGCCAGGGCCCGGCCTACAGCGTCGCGCGCGACAAGAAGGATGCCCCGCACTTCAGCGTCAGCCCGTTGCCCAGGGGGCGCGAGCTGGTCGGCCCGGGTTCGGCCGACGGCATCCCCGCCGCGCTGAGTGCCCTCACCCTGGATGACGCGCACAAGGCTGCCGGCGCCGCCGACGCGCACGCCTCCCGCGCGGTGTTCCACACCTTCGACGGCCTCGAGGTCGAGGTGACGGGGCGCAAGGACGGCACCCGCGCGCTGATCGCGCTCAACGCGCGCGGCAGCGCCAAGGACGCCGCGGCCGAGGCCGCCACGCTCAACGCGCGCCTGGCGGGCTGGGAATTCGACGTGCCGGAGTACAAATACACGGCGATCTTCACCCCGCTCGAGGAGCTGCTGAAGAAGCCCCCGGAACCGCAGAAGAAGCCGTCCGGCGCCTCGAAGTCAAAGCTGCCCAAGACGCCGTCGCCGGGCACTGCGAACTAGAACGCGCGCCGGCGCGCGCCCTCAGGGCTTCACCTGGCACAGCAGCGCCAGCGGCCGGCCCTCCGGATCGTTGAAGTGCGCCAGCCATTCCTCGGTGCCATCGGCGTGGCGGTGCACGAGGTGCGGTGCCTGGGTGAACTCCACGCCCCGGGCGTGCAGCGTGTCGCAGGCTGAGCGGATGTCCTCGACGCGCAGGTACAGGATCGATTCGGGTGCCGGCTTTTCCGCCGCGCTCAGGTACAGCCGGGTGCCCCCGCAGTCAAAGAACGCCAGCGAGCCGAAGCTGTAGAGGTGCTTCAGTCCGAGGGTCTGCCCGTACCAGGCCTCCGACTCCTTGATGTCGCGGACCGTGCGCGCGATCTGCGCCAGCGGTCCCAGTTGCAGGGTGCTCATCGGTTTCTCCTTGCGCTGCAGGGCGCTGCCGCGCGGCTCACGGAACCAGCGCCGCAGGCCGGCGCGATTGTTGACCCCGAGCTTCGCCACCGCGTTGGCGACGTGATACTTCACCGCATCCACGCTGATGCCGCGCCGCCGGGCAATCTCGCGGTTGCTGAGCCCGTGCTGCACCGCGTGCACCACACGCCACTCACTCGGCGTCAGTACGTCCTCACTCGGCGGCCGACCTCTGCGGGTATTGCGCGGCATGCAGCGCATCCTAAAGCGTGGGAGGTCCGATTTACCCTCCCCCGCCCCGGCGCCACCCCCGCCGTGCGCCAGCGCGGGCGTGACCGCTGCCACGGGAACGCGCCGCCCGTGTGCGGCCGGGCCGCCAGGGGTTAGAATTTTTCGGCGCGGGCCCGAACGCCCGCTGCATGGCGGGTTGGCCAAGGAGAGGACATGAGCGCTGTGCTTCTGGCTGTATTCAACGAGTACGGCGCCGCGGACCGCGTGCGTACGCGGCTGGTGAGCGACGGCTTTCCGACCGATCGCGTCGAGCTGACGGCCGCCGCCGAGCCCGGCCGCGCCGGTCTGGATCCGGCGGCCTCCGCGCGCACCCGCTTCCTGCAGTACTTCCGCACCCTGATGCACGAGGCCGACGAGCAGCCGTTCGTCGAGGCACTCGCGACCCGCGTCGAGGCGGGCGCCGTGACCATCGTGGTGCATCCGCGCGGTGCCATCGAGACCGAGCGCGCCACCGAGATCCTCGAGGACGCCGGCGCCGTCGAGGTCGTGGCGCACGATCTCGCCAACCAGTCCTTCGAGCACGCCGCCGCGCGCACCGACGGCTACTGGGTGCGCCACTTCATGCCCGAGAACACCAGCGGCGCCGACTGCATCTACTGCCGCCTGCTGCCCGGCGGGCACAAGCACTGAGGTGCGGGAGCCCGCGGCCGCGGGCTCCCGCACCGGCACCTTACTGCTTGTCGAGCGTGTAGGTCGTGGTCTGTCCGTGCGCGAGATCGCGGTCGGTGACCGCCACCGTCTTGCCGTCCTTGGCCGCCGCGAGGCGGATCCGGTCGACGATCTTGCCCTGACGGTGATCGGTCTCCTCGACCGTGTTGTCGTCGAGGCGCTCCACCGACACGGTGGTCTTACCCGGGTCGCCCACCAACGGGTATTCCTTGCCGTCGAACTTGGCGTCGTAGCTCTGGCCGTTCCACTGCATCGTGAAGTGCTCCGGCGTCATCTCGTACTTGATGACACGCATGGCGTCGTTGCCCTTCACCTGATCCTGCTGCCAGGAGCCCGACACCGGGTGGGCGCCGGCAGGTCCTGCGGTGAGGCGCTGCTCGGTCACCACCCCGCTCACGGTCTGCTTGCCCACGTGGTTGGTGAATTTGGTGGTCAGCGTCTTGCCGTCGGCCGAGACCGTCTCGGTGAGGCGCGCGAACTCCTTGCCGCCCTGCTTCAGGACCTGCTCGTCCGAGTTGGGACCGGTGATCTTGACCATCACCGTGTCGTAGTACGCGTGCCCGCTCACCTTGTGCTCGGCGCCGTCCGCCTTGACCTTCAGTTCGGGATCGCAGCTCGAGCAGGTGTATTCGCCGTCGGCCAGCAGATACACGTCCGGCTTGCCACTCACCCGCATCGAGTCGAGATTGCTCTTCCAGGTGCCGTCGAAAGGACTGGCAGCCAGCGCCGCCACCGGCAGCAGCGCGAGCGCGGAAATGACGATCTTCATGTCGGTTCCCCCGTGTTGATTTTCTTGCCCGACGCCGCGGACCCGCGGCGCGCGAAGCGCCGCGAGTGTATGCCCGTGCACCCCGTCTACCAACAGCCCAGATCAGGACCTAGTTGGCGCGCGGCTTGAGAATCTGGGTCAGCGTGTCGGGACGCGCCTCGATGCGCGTCAGGTGGGGGAAGCGCGGACCGTCGAAGTACTCCACCCGCAGAGTGCGGAAGAACTCGTCGTTCTCCACCAGCAGCTCGATCGGCCGGTGCGTCTGCTGCGCTGCGATCAGGGCGCTGTCCAGGACCTCGACCCGGTACTTGCGACCGTCGACCGCGACCAGCGTCATGCCCGGGGCGGCGCCGGCGCGCGCCGCGGCGCGCCCGCCGATGACGTCGGTGATCAGGCCCTTGTCATCGAGCGCCAGCCCGATCGACCAGTCGCGGCGCACCTGCTTGCGGCGCTTCTGCTGGGTCTCGATGTAGGAGTTCTTGGCCGCCGAGTAACTCAGCTGCCAGCCCGCGCTCTCCAGTCCCGCGAGCAGGGTCTGCGGCCCGAGCGAATCGAGGTGGCCGCGGATCAGCGCACGCCAGTCGCCCGGCACCACGCTCGCCAGCGCTGCGTACACGTCGCCCTCGACGTAGGGCTTGAGCGCCGGCTCCCCGCCGGCGCCGGCGTAGAAGCGCCTGACGAAATCGTCGAGCGAGGCGCGGCCGCCGCTGCGGGCGCGCAGCTGCGTGTCCACGCTGAGCCACAGGAACTCGGACGCGTCGTAGAAATCGACGCTGCGCCGCGACGCCTCCCAGGCGGCCGGCGCGCCGTACAGGATCTGCGCCGCCACCGCGGTATCGGCCAGCGGCCGCCAGCGGTCGCCGCTCTCGAGCTCGAAGTAGCCGGCGAGGCTGGCGAGCATCTCGCGGTGGCTGTCGGGGGTGATGAGACCGGCGCGCACCGGCAGCACCGTGCCCCAGTATTGCGTCATGCCCTCGTAGAGCCACAGCAGCGAGCCGTCCATCGGCTTCTGGTAGTCGGGGCTCAAGAGTCCCGCAGGGCGGCGGTACTTGCCGTTCCAGCTGTGCACGTACTCGTGCGCCAGCAGCTCCGCCACACCCTCGCGCAGCGGCGCCTCGGACAGCGAGTTCTCGGCGGTGCGGTCATCGCTCGACTCGTGGTGCTCCAGTCCGAAGTGCTCGACGTGGTCCGACAGGCTCAGGAGCCAGGTGTAGTGCCGGTACATGCGCGTGCCGAACAGCGCGCCCGCCTCGGCCACCAGGCGGCCGTAGCCGGCGGCGAAGTCATCGGGCACGGTCAGCGCCGCCTCGCTGTCGGCCACGACCGAGATCGCGTGCGCCAGCTGCGGCAATGGCGCCGACCCGCTCAGCTCGATGCGCTTGGCGTAGCGGCCCATCTGCAGTGGCGAGTCGATCAGCCGCGCGAGGCTTGCCGGCTCGAGTCGCACGCTGCCGTCGGCCTGCGGCTGCAGCCCGAGCGCGCAGTTGAGCTGCCAGCCGGCCGGGGCCAGCACGCTGGCTGCGGTACTGAGCGTGGCCGCATCGCGCCCCCTGGGCAGCAGCACCAACTCGTTCCAGGGCAGCACCGCCAGCTGCGCGGTGCTCATCGGCCCGGTGCTGAACATGCCGCCCTCGGTCGGCAGGCCCGAGTCGATCGCGATCTCGAGCTGCGTCGCGCCCGCCGGCACGGTGACGCCGACGGCGTACATGTCGAGCGGGTCGCGCCGCCAGGGCAGCGGCGTGCCGCCGGCGCGGATCGTCATGCCGATGATGCTTTCCAGGGGACCGGAGGGCGAATGCTCGCCCGGAATCCACTTCGGGAACACCAGGGTGAGCGGGCCAGCGCGCACCGCGAGCTCGAGATCCGTGTGCAGACGCCGCGCCGCCACCTCGCGTGCATCGACCCGCACTGTCAGGTCGGTACCCCACGCGCAGCCGCTCGCCGCCAGCAGCACGCACGCCAGGGTGCCGGACACGGATGGGCTACGCATGAGAACCTCTGCAGGTGGCCGGGACAAAGGCCGGCGATTGTCGGGGCAAATGGCCGGCCAAGGCAACGAGTGCTACCGTGCGCGCCATGCCCGAACCGGTCTACCGCGGCGGCTGCCTGTGCGGCGCGGTGCGCTACGAAGCCAACGGCAGCGCCGCCAACCCCTGCTACTGCCACTGCCGCAGCTGCCGCCTGGCGGCCGGCGCGCCGCTGGTGCCGTGGGCGACGTTCGCACGCGCGCGCTTCCACGTCGTCCGCGGCACGCTCACCGAACGGCGCTCCTCGGCGCGTGTCTGGCGCGGCTTCTGCGCCGCGTGCGGCAGCGCCCTGACCTACCGCAACGAGGCGCGCGCCGCCGAGATCGACGTGACCCTCGCCACGCTCGATGAGCCGGCGCGCCTGGTACCGCAGATGCACGTGTGGGTGGCGCAGAAGCTGCCGTGGGTGGTGATCGGCGATGAGCTGCCGCAGCACGCCGCCGGCGTCACCGGCGACTGACGCGCCGCGCTCAGCGCGCCCGCGCCAGCAGGCCGAGCGTCACCACGGCCAGCAGCGCCGTCGGCAGCCAGGCGAGCACCACCGGGTTGAGGTTGAACACCACCGGCACGCTCTCGATGAGCCGCTGCAGCAGGAAGAAGCCGATGCCGATGATCAGCCCCAGCATCATGCGTGTGCCGGCGCCCGCCGAGCGCAGCGAGCCGAGCACGAACGGAATGGCGAGCAGCACCGCGAACGCGATCGCCACGGTGCGCGCGATGCGCGACCAGAACGCGAACAGGTACTCGCGTGCATCGAGGTCGTTGCTGCGGAAATAGCTGATCAGGCGCCACAGCGCGCGACTGGTGAGCTGCTTGGGATCCTCGACCGCGAGCCCGAGGAACCCGGCGCTGACGTTGGACTCGAGCAGGCGCTGTCCCATCGGGCGGGTGGTCACCGTGTCGCCCTCGAAGCGTGATTCGGTGTAGTCGCCGAGCAGCCACTTGCCGCGGGCCAGGGCCGTGGCGCGCTGCGCGTGGCCGAGCGCCTGCAGCCGGTGCTGCGGCGACAGCTCGAAGATCTGCATGCTGCCGAACTGGCGCTCCCCGGACTGCCCGGCGACGTTCAGTATCAGGTCGCCGTCGCGCACCCAGGCGCCGCTGCCGCCACCGAAGCTCACGTTGCTGAGGCGGCTGAAGGCCTTCTGCTCGCGCGCCGCCTGCTGCAGCGGCGGGGCGAGGAACTCCCCGAGCAGCACCTCGACGATCACCAGCACCAGCCCGGCGGTGAGCGCGATGAGCGCCAGGCGCCCCACCGACACGCCGGTGGCGCGGATCACGGTCAGCTCGCTGCCGCGTGCCAGCGTGCCCAGGCCGAGGAGCGAGCCGATGAGCGCCACGATCGGCAGCAGCTCGTAGGCGAGCTGCGGCAGGTTCAGCAGCGTGTACCAGAAGGCGCCGAGCGCGGTGTAGCTGCCGGTGCCGATGTCGCTCTGCTGGTCGATGAACACGAACAGGCCGCCAAGCGCCAGCACCACCAGCACCACCAGCACCACCGCGCCGAGGATGGCGCGCACGATGTAGCGGTCGAGCACGCTCACAGGCCGCGCACCCGGTAGCGCACGCGGTTGGCGAGCCCCGGCCCGAGGATCACCAGCAGCGCGAGCAGCACCACCGCCAGGTGCGTCCACCACAGGCCGACGAACTGCGGCACGGTACCGCGCGCGATCCAGGTCTTACCCGCCGACGCCAGACTGTAGTAGAGGAAGAAGATCACCACCGCGATCCAGACGCGCGCGTAACGTCCCTGGCGCGGCCTGAGGCGCGCCAGCGGCACCGCCAGGATCGCCAGCACCACGCACATGATCGGCATGCTGATACGCCAGTGCAGCTCGGCGCGCTCAGCCGGATCGGCCGAGGCGACGAGCTGCGCGGTCGGCCGCGCCTCGAGGCTCCTGACGAGGTCGGTCACGATGGGCACCTGCACCGGCACGACGTGCTCGGCGAAGCGCACGATGCGGAACTCGGGGCTGCCCGGCACGCCCTCGAAGCGCTCGCCGTCGTAGAGTGTAAGAATGTGTGTCATGCCGTCGGGCGTGACGGCATGGCGCGCGCGCTCGGCGAGCGCCACCTCGACCTCCGCCCCCAGGTTGCGCTCGACGAACACGTTGCCGAGGCTGCCGTCGGGGTTGACCTCCTGCGCGTACACCACCGCGTTGACCGCGCCGAAGGTGCGGAACTTGCCCGGGGCGATGGGGGCGAACTGCCCGGCGCGCAGCGCGGAGCTGCGCAGGCTGAGCGCGCGCTGCGTGGCGTCGGGGGCCACGATCAGGCTCAGCCACGCGAGCGCGGTGCTCACCAGCAGCGCCAGCAGTGCCACCGGCAGGTACAGCGTCCGCGGGCCCGCACCGCAGGCGAGCGCTGCGGCCATCTCGCTGTCGTGGTACAGGCGGCCGAAGGCCAGGATCACCCCCAGCAGCAGCCCGACCGGCAGCAGGATGGTCAGATCCTGCAGGGCGCCGAACATGATGAGCTCGAGCACCACGCCCTGCGGAAACTGGTTGGCCGCCGCCCGCTCCAGCACCCCGACCACCTGATTGGCGAGCAGGATGACGAGCAGCACGCCGGTCACGGCCAGCCAGGCCGCCACCACCTCACGCAGAACGTAACGGCCGAGGATGTTCCCCAACGACTGCTGCCTGCCCGCCCCGCTTCAGAAACCGGGCGGGCTCTTGAGTTACACTGACCCCTCGCTTGCTCCTGCAAACTGCGCAGTAAGCGCTCAAAAAACGAAACGGAGCGAGGCGCTTCGAGTCCGGTTAAGGTAAATCAGACGCGCGCGCGCCTCAACGGCAAGGGGGTCGATGGCATGGAATTTGGGGTCTGGACGAAGGGCTTGGCAACACTCGCGGTTGACTGCCTGGTACTGGGTGTTTTCGAGGACGGCGAGCTGGCCGGCGAGGCGCGCAGCGTCGATAGCGCGAGCGGCGGCCACCTCAAGAAGCTCCTGGGGCGCGGGGATTTCGCCGGCCGCCCCGGCGATACGCTGCTGGTGGGCGACGTACCGGGCATCGCCGCCTCGCGCGTGCTGCTCACCGGACTCGGCACCAAGAAGAGCTTCCAGCGCAAGAGCTGGCGCAAGGCCTGGACGGCCGCGGCCGCCGCGCTCGCGCGCACCCGCATCGGCAGCTGCGCCGTGGCGCTCGACCGCCCCGAGGCGCGAGCGCTCGATGACTACTACCTCGGGCGCGCGGTGGCCGAGATCACCGGCGCGACCCTCTATCGGGTCAATGATCTGAAGACGGCGAAAAAGCCGCCGGCGCCGGCCCTCAAGAAGGTGCTGGCCGGCCCGGTGCGCAAGGCGGCGGCCGCCGAGCGCGGCCTGGCGCACGGCGCCGCGGTGGCCGCGGCGCAGGGCGTGCAGCGCGACCTGGCGAACCTGCCGGCCAACGTCTGCACGCCACTGTTCCTCGCCGAGCAGGCGCGCGCGCTCGGCAAGCGCCACGCCTCGCTGCGCGTCAAGGTGCTGGACGGGGCGGCGATCCGCCGCGAGAAGATGGGCTGCCTGCTGGCCGTCTCCCAGGGCAGCCACCAGCCGCCGCGCTTCATCGTGCTCGAGCATCGCGGCGGCAAGCAGAAGGAGGCGCCGGTGGTGCTGGTCGGCAAGGGCGTCACCTTCGACACCGGCGGCATCTCGCTCAAGGACCCGCCGGGCATGGACGAGATGAAGTTCGACATGTCGGGCGCCGCCGCCGTGATCGCCTCGCTCACGCTGGTCGCGGCGCTGCGCCTGCCGCTGCACGTGATCGGTCTGGTGGCGGCGGTCGAGAACATGCCCGGCGGCAAGGCGGTCAAGCCGGGCGACATCGCCACCAGCGCCTCCGGCCAGACGGTCGAGATCCTCAACACCGACGCCGAAGGGCGCCTGATCCTGTGCGACGCCCTGCACTACGCGCGGCGCTTCAACCCGGCCGTCGTGGTCGACATCGCGACTCTCACCGGCGCCTGCGTGGTGGCGCTCGGCCACCATCACGCCGGCGTCATGGGCAACGACAGCGCGCTGATCCAGGAGCTGCTCGAGGCCGGCGTGCGCGCCGACGACCGCTGCTGGCAGCTGCCGCTGACCGAGGAATATGCCGAGCAGCTCAAGAGCAACTTCGCCGACTTCGCCAACGTCGGCGGGCGCGACGGCGGCGCCATCACCGCCGCAGCCTTCCTCGCCAAGTTCACCCAGGGACTGAAATGGGCGCACCTCGACGTCGCCGGCACCGCCTACCAGAGCGGTGTGCAGAAGGGCAGCACCGGCCGCCCCACCACGCTGCTGGCGGACTTCCTGCTGCAGCGCGCGGGGCGCTGACGCGCCACGGCGCCAGCCACGCCCGCCGGCTGCGGCGCGTGCGCGTGTGTCGCCCGCGCCTGCTGCGGCGGCGCGCCGCGCGCCCGGTGCACGGCCGCTGATGCGGCCGGCGCGGCAGGGCCGCGCGCGGCAGCCGCTATAATCGGGCGCATATGGACAAGGTGTACGCGCCGCAGGACATCGAGCGGCGCATCTATGCGCGTTGGGAATCGCAGGGCTGGTTCGCGCCCCGGGGCACCGGCACGCCCTACTGCATCATGATCCCGCCGCCCAACGTGACCGGCACGCTGCACATGGGGCACGCGTTCCAGCACACCCTCATGGACGCCCTCATCCGCTACCAGCGCATGCGCGGGCGCGACGCGCTGTGGCAGCCGGGCACCGATCACGCCGGCATCGCCACGCAGATGGTGGTGGAGCGCCAGCTCAACGCCCAGGGCCTGAAGCGCACCGAGCTGACGCGCGCGGCCTTTCTCGAGCGCGTCTGGGCCTGGAAGGAGCAGTCCGGCGGCACCATCAGCGCCCAGATGCGCCGCCTCGGCGACTCGGTCGACTGGTCGCGCGAGCGCTTCACCATGGACCCCGGCCTGTCGCGCGCGGTGGTCGAGGTGTTTGTGCGCCTGCACGAGGAGGGCCTCATCTATCGCGGCAAGCGCCTGGTCAACTGGGATCCGGTGCTGCTCACGGCGCTGTCGGACCTGGAGGTGCAGGCGCAGGAGGAGGACGGCCAGCTGTGGCACCTGCGCTACCCCTTCAGCGGCGGCGGCGGCCACGTCGTGGTCGCGACCACCCGTCCCGAGACCATGCTGGGCGACGTGGCGGTCGCGGTGCATCCCGATGACGAGCGCTACACGAGCCTCGTCGGCCGCACCCTGCAGCTGCCGCTCGCCGGACGCGACATCCCGGTGATCGCCGACGCCTTCGTCGATCCGGCCTTCGGCTCCGGTTGCGTCAAGATCACCCCGGCGCATGACTTCAACGACTACGAGGTCGGCCAGCGGCACCAGCTGCCGCTCATCAACATCTTCACCCCGCGCGCGACGCTCGCCGACACCGTGCCGGAACGCTTCCGCGGCCTCGACCGCTTCGAGGCACGCCGGCGGGTGCTGGCCGAGCTCGAGGCTGCCGGCCTGGTCGAGCGCGTCGAGAAGCATCGCCTGGTGGTCCCGCGCGGCGACCGCAGCGGCGCGGTGCTCGAGCCCTACCTCACCGACCAGTGGTACGTGAAGATCGCGCCGCTCGCGGCGCCGGCGATCGCGGCGGTCGAAGACGGCCGCACGCGCTTCGTGCCGGAGAACTGGGCGCGCACCTACTTCGAGTGGATGCGCAACATCAAGGACTGGTGCATCAGCCGCCAGCTGTGGTGGGGGCACCGCATCCCGGCGTGGTACGACGCGCAGGGCCAGGTCTACGTCGGCCGCACCGAGGCCGAGGTGCGCGCGCGCCACGGCCTGGGCGCCGGCGTGGCGCTGCGCCAGGACGAGGACGTGCTCGACACCTGGTTCTCGTCTGCCCTGTGGCCGTTCTCGACGCTCGGCTGGCCCGACACCACCGGCGCGCTCGGCCGCTACTACCCCGGGAGCGTGCTGGTCACCGGCTTCGACATCATCTTCTTCTGGGTCGCGCGCATGATGATGATGGGGCTCAAGTTCATGGGCGAGGTGCCGTTCCACGACGTCTACATCACCGGGCTGATCCGCGACGAGCACGGCGACAAGATGTCCAAGTCCAAGGGCAACGTCATCGACCCGCTCGACATCGTCGACGGCATCGCCCTCGAGGCACTGGTCGCCAAGCGCACCAGCGGTCTGATGCAGCCGCAGCTCGCGCCGGCGATCGACAAGGCGACGCGCCGCCAGTACCCGCAGGGCATCGCCGCGCACGGTACCGACGCGCTGCGCTTCACCTTCGCCGCCCTCGCCTCGCCGAGCCGCGACATCCGCTTCGACCTGGCGCGCGTCGGCGGCTACCGCAACTTCTGCAACAAGCTGTGGAACGCGGCGCGCTTCGTGACGCTGGCGCTCGGCGCGACGGCCGTCGAGTCCGGCACCGGCATGGAGCTGTCGGTGGCGGACCGCTGGATCCGCTCGCGCTTCGGTCGCGCGCTCGCCACCGTCGAGAGCGCCTTCGCCGAGTACCGCTTCGACTATGCCGCCAGCGCGCTGTACGAGTTCGCCTGGTACGACTTCTGCGACTGGTACGTGGAGTTCACCAAGCCGGTGCTGCAGGGCGAGAGCGCCACGCCGGCGGCGCGGCACGGCACGCGCCGCACGCTGGCTCGGATTACCGAGGCGCTGCAGCGTGCGCTGCACCCGCTCATGCCGTTCATCACCGAAGAGATCTGGCAGCGCATCGCGCCGCTCACCGGCTGCAGCGCCGACACGGTGATGCTGCAGCCCTACCCGACGGCCGCCGACTTCCCCGCCGACGAGGCGGCCGAGCGCGAAGCCGCCTGGATGCAGGCGGTGGTCTTGGGCGTACGGCAGATCCGCAGCCAGATGGACATCAAGCCGGGACGCAAGATCCCCGTGCTGCTGAAGGATGCGGGCGCCGAGGACGAGGTGCTCGCCGCGCGCCACCGGGTCGCGCTCGAGCGCCTCGCCGGGATGGAAAGCCTGACCGTGCTGGCGCCGGAGAGCGCCGCGCCGCAGTCAGCCGCAGCGCTGGTCGGCACGATGAGCGTGCTCGTGCCCATGGCGGGCCTCATCGATGCGAAGGCCGAGGCCGAGCGGCTCGGCAAGCTCCTCGCCCGGACGCAGGGTGACCTGGCCAAGACGCGCGGCCGTCTCGCCAACGACAGCTTCGTGCGCGGCGCCCCGGCGCAGGTGGTCGCCACCGAGCGCGAACGCGTCGCCGAGCTCGAGCGCACCGCCACCTCACTCAGCGCGCAGCTCGAGCGGGTGCGCGGGCTGCTGGCGCCATGAGCAGCGCGGGCGCCGCGCCGGCGGACGCGGCGGCGCTGGCGCGCGTGCTGACCTCGCTCGAGACGGTCATTCTCGGCAAGCCGGCGCAGATCCGCCTGTGCCTCGCCTGCCTGCTGGCACGCGGCCACCTGCTGATCGAGGACGTGCCCGGGGTCGGCAAGACCACCCTCGCGCACGCGCTGGCGCACGTACTGGGACTCGCCTGGCAGCGCGTGCAGTTCACCAGTGACCTGCTGCCCGCGGACATCATCGGCGTGTCGGTGTTCGACCGCGCCAGCCAGCGCTTCAACTTCCGCCAGGGACCGATCTTCACCCAGCTGCTGCTGGCCGACGAGGTCAACCGCGCGAGCCCGCGCACCCAGAGCGCGCTGCTCGAGGCCATGGAGGAGCGCCAGGTGAGCATCGACGGCACCACCTATGCGCTGCCCGAGCCGTTCTTCGTGGTCGCGACCCAGAACCCGCACGAGCAGCTCGGCACCTACGCACTGCCCGAATCGCAGCTCGACCGCTTCCTCATGCGCGTCACGCTGGGCTACCCCGACGCCGCACACGAACGCGAACTGTTGCGCGGCGGGGAGCGGCGCGAGCTGCTGCCGGGCATGCCGGCGGCCCTGTCGGCCGCGGGCGTCGCGGCGGTACAGCGCGCGGTGCGCGCGGTACACGTCGCGGATGCGCTGCTCGACTACACCCAGGGGCTGATCGCGCGCAGCCGCGAGCGCACGGATCTGAAGATCGGCCTGTCCCCGCGCGCCGGGCAGGGCCTGGTGCGGGCGGCCCAGGCCTGGGCCTACCTCGATGCGCGCCAGGCCGTGCTGCCCGAGGACGTGCAGGCGGTGCTCGGGGCCGTGGTCGCGCACCGGCTCGAGGCGCGCGATCCGGCGCCGGGCGCGCCGGCGGACTTCGCCGCCGAGATCGTGCGCGCGGTGCCGGTGCCGCTCTGAGCACGCTCGCATCCCTCAACGCCCGCCTCAACACGCGCCTGGCGCGCTGGGTGCACCGCCGCCAGGGCGACGACCGCCTGCCGGTGGTGCTCGAGCGCCGGCGACTCTACATCCTGCCGACGCGCGCCGGCGCCGCCTTCGGCGTGCTGCTGATGCTGATGCTGGTCGCGGGTCTCAACTACGCCAACAGCCTCGCCCTGTTCCTCACCTTCCTGTTGGCCGCGTTCGCGCTGGTGGTCATGCAGCTGTGCCACCGCAACCTGCTCGGCGTGCAGGTGCAGTCGCTCTCCGCCGCGCCGCTGTTCGCCGGCAGCCCCGGGGTGCTGCGCGTTTGGCTCGGCGACCCGGCCGGCACGGCGCGCCTCGGCCTCGAGGCAGCCGTCGAGGGCTCACCGCGCGTGGCGGCGGATGCAGGCGCGGGTGCGCGCGCCTGTCTCGACGTGCCGCTGCCGGCCGCGCGGCGCGGCCGCCTGCGCATCGCGCGCGTGCGACTCTCGACCGCCCATCCCTTCGGGCTGTTCCGCGTCTGGACCTGGGTGCACGCCCCACTCGAGGTGTGGGTGTACCCGCGCCCGCTCGGCCGCCTGCCCATGCCGGTGTACGGCGAGCTGCAGTCCGGCCGCCAGGCGCGCCCGGCCGCCGGTACCGACGAGTGGTCCGGGCTGCGCCCGTTCCGCGACGGCGACTCACCGCGCGCGGTCGACTGGAAAGCGTACGCGCGCGAGGCCCCGCTGCTGGTGAAGGAATACTCCCTGGGCGCGGCCGAGCTGCGCCTGTTCGACTTCGCCGCCGTGCGGCTCGCCGACACCGAGGCGCGGCTGTGCCAGCTGGCGCGCTGGGTCGTGGAGGCGGAGGCACGGGGCGAGCGCTACGGCCTGGTCCTGCCCGGCCTGCGGCTCGAGCCCGACCGCGGCCCCGAGCACCGCCACCACTGCCTTGCGGCGCTGGCCGCCTTCGGACTCGGGCCCGGGCGGTGAGCGTGCCGGACACCGCCGCAGGGGTAGACGCCGGGCGC
>Ga0070732_10000349_pt1 | contig 30954 bp, 28 predicted proteins | sample Coa_R1_5_FD_66449 | JGI IMG/M metagenome (GOLD analysis project Ga0070732, IMG submission 66449) | Surface soil microbial communities from Centralia Pennsylvania, which are recovering from an underground coalmine fire - Coalmine... | ecosystem: Environmental > Terrestrial > Soil > Unclassified ... | reverse complement strand
TTCGACAAGTCCACCGTCTTTCTCGACAAGATCCCGTTCCCCACCGGCATTCTCGTTTGGCGAAAGGGAGTTCTCGTTTGTGCCGCGCCGGACATTCTGTATGCCGAAGACACGAAAGGCACGGGCAAGGCCGACGTGGTGAAGAAGCTCTACAGCGGCTTCGGCACCGACAATTACCAGGCTCGCGTGAACAGCCTGCAATACGGCCTCGACGGCTGGGTCTACGGCTCGTGCGGCCTGTTCGGCGGCAAGATCAAGAGCCACCTGACCGGCAAGACGCTCGACCTGGGCGACCGCGATTTTCGCATCAAGCCCGACACCGGCGAAATCGAGCCGGCCACCGGCCGCACCCAGCAGGGCCGGGTGCGCGACGACTGGGACAACTGGTTCGGCTGCGACAACAGCGAACTCTGCCGGCATTACGTGCTGGCCGATCATTACCTGCGCCGCAACCTGCACGCCGCCTTCACCGACACCGCGGTTCATGTGCCCGACTTCCCCGACTGGAACCGGCTCTACCCCGCCCGGCAGGTGCAACTGTTCAAGCTCTCCGGCCCGCCGAACCGCGTGACCTCCGCGTGCGGCATCGGCATCTACCGCGACGACCTGATCCCGAACCTCCAGGGCGACGTGCTGACCTGCGAACCGGTGAACCTGATCGTCACCCGGCTGAAGCTGACGCCGAAGGGCAGCACCTTCTCCGGCCGCCGCGTGCCGGATGAAGCGCAAAGCGAATTCCTGGCCTCGCTGGACAACTGGTTCCGCCCGGTGCAGGTGCGCACCGGCCCCGACGGCGCGCTCTGGGTGGTGGACATGTACCGCTATGTGATCGAGCACCCGCGCTGGATTCCGCCGGAGGATTTGCAGAACCTGGATGTGCGCGCTGGCGCGACAATGGGGAGGATTTACCGCATTCGGCCAAGCGACAAGCCGCTGCGGCCGGTGCCGAGGCTGGACAAGCTCGACGCGGCGGGGCTGGTAAAGGCGCTGGATACGCCGAACGGAACAGTGCGCGATTTGGCGGGGCAGATGCTCTTGTGGAAGAATGATGCGAGTGCGGCGGAAGCGCTGGAGCAACTGGCGCGCAAGTCGTCGCATCCGGAAGTGCGGATGCAAGCCCTGTGCATTCTCGATGGTTTGAAAAAACTGACGCCCGAGCTGGTACTCTGGTCTTTCCAGGATCCGCATCCCGGCGCACGAAGGCATGCAGTCCGGCTGGCGGAACAGTTTCTGGCCAAGACTCCTAAGTTCGGCCTAGACCTGTTGCAATTGAACGCCGAACGCGACCCGCAAGTCCAATTGCAACGCGCTTACACCTTCGGCCAGTGGAACGATGATTTTGTTGGTATGTGCTTGGCTAGATTGGTCCTCAAACATCTGGACGACCAGTATTTAGCGGCAGCAGTCGTAAGCAGTGCAAACAAGATTAATATTGCCAACATGTTGTCGACGGTTATGGCCGAAGAATCCCCCCCAGAGGGTTTCTTGCAAAAGCTCGTGCAAAACGCTTCGGCGATAGCAGACGCAGAGACGCTTAACAAGATCATGCAAGCGGTGATAACGCAAAAAAATGACGCGTGGGCGCCGTGGCAATTCACGGCATTGGCCGCCTTGCTCGAAGGGCTTCCGAAATTTCTGCTTACCGTGGACAATTTGTGGAGCCCCGAAACTCGGCAACGGTTAGAAGAAATGCGCGGGCAGGCATCGCTGATTGCAGCTGACTCGAAGCGCGAAGAAGCAACCCGGCTTAGCGCGATCAAGTTGCTTTCTCCGGTGATCTGGAAGAACGAATCGACGGTGCCATTGCTCGTGGATTTGCTTTCGCCTCAGCAGTCCAACGCGATTCAGTCAGCCGCTTTGGTGGCCTTGGGCAAGAGCACGGCTTCCAAATTTCCAGTGAAGGTGTTGGCTAGCTGGAAAACGTTCACGCCGTCGATGCGCGGCCAAATCATTGATCTCCTCTTTGGTCGGGAAGCTTGGTTGCGCGAATTTCTTGCCGCCGTGGAGAAGAAAGAGATTTCGGCTGGGGAAATTGATGCGCCACATCGGCAGCGGTTGCTCAATCACAAGTCGGATTGGGTGCAGCAACAAGCGCGCTGGGTCTTTACCGACGCTTTGAGCTTGGACCGGCAAAAAGTCATTAAAGACTACTCCTCCGTCCTCAGCCTAAAGGCTGAGGCTACACGGGGGCGAGCGGTGTTTGCCAAGAATTGCTCCATCTGCCACAAGCTCGAAAACACTGGCCACGAAGTGGGGCCGGACCTCACCACCGTGGCCAACAAGACGCCGGCGTATCTCTTGCAAGAAATCCTCGATCCCAACCTCAACGTCGATTCGCGATATATTGAATACCGCGTGGAGACGAAGAATGGCCGCAGCTTCACCGGTCTCCTGGCGTCCGAATCGAGCACCAGCATCACGCTGAAGGCCCAGGAAGCGAAAACACAGACGCTGCTACGCAGCGAGATCGAGGAACTCAGCAGCAACGGCAAATCGCTGATGCCCGAAGGGCTAGAGAAAGACATCTCGAAGCAAGACATGGCCGACCTGCTGGCGTATCTCACGAGTCAGGGCAAACCGCCGAAGCAGTTCCCCGGCAACAATCCGGTCATCATCAAGGCAAACCAGGGCCGCTATCTGTTGCGCGCTACCGATGCCGCGATTTTCGGCGACCAGATCGCCTTCGAGCAGCCGTTCGGCAATATAGGCATGTGGCACGGCCAGGATGATCATGCCGCGTGGACCATCGATGTCGAAAAAGAAGGCAGCTTCGATGTCTGGCTCGATTTCGCCTGTGCCAACGACGTGGCCGGCAACGCGTTTGCGCTGGAGGGCGCCAAGCCCGAGCTTCGCGGCAAGGTTGCGGGCACCGGCGGCTGGGACAAATATCAGCAGCAGAAGATCGGCACCGTGAGGCTGGCTGCGGGCAGTCAAAGGCTGATCTTTCGCCCCGACGGCCCGCTCCGCGGCGCGCTGCTGGACCTGCGGGTGATTCAGTTGGTGCCGGAGGGCGAGAAGCCGGTGTGGGAGAATAAGAAGCAATGACGGAATCGGCGTCTATGATAGAATTAGGTATTCCAAGCTACCAGCGCCTGCGCAAATGGGTAACGCTATGTCATTGCTACGCACCAATTACCGATTTACGGTCGCCGAATACGAACAGATGATCGAGTTCGGGATTCTTGATGAGAATCGGCCCGTGGAACTGATCCGAGGGGAGATTGTCACCAAAATGCCAATCGGAGACCGGCACGCTGCGACCGTGGATCGCTGTAACCGAATTTTCAATCGGAAGATAGGTGATCGTGCAATCGTGCGCGTGCAAAATCCAATTCGTTTCCCAGACAGCGAGCCTGAAACAGACATATCACTTGTTCAACCACACGACGATTTCTATGAGTCGGCCAAACCCCAACCCGCGGACGTGTTCCTGTTGTTGGAGGTGTCTGACACGAGCATTGAATATGACCGCGATGTAAAGGGACCTTTATACGCCCAGGCCAATATTGTCGAATACTGGATTCTCAATCTGAACGACGACGCCCTCGAGGTCTACCGGCAACCGCAAAGCAATGGGACGTATGCCGACGTTCGCATTCTCCGCCGCGGCGACCAAATCGAAATCGCGGCGCTGCCGGGAGTCATTGTGCAGGTGGCGGAGCTGCTATGAGCATCGCTCAAAATGCTCTTGAATCTTAATCGGTCGGCTGGGCCAAGCATAAGAGCACGGGCCACCGCTCCCTTCCACAATGCGACCAATCGCATGGGCTTAGCTGAATGGAAGAAACTGGTCACAGCGCCGGTTGCGGCGACGCTCAAGCGAAGAGGATTTCGAAAGAGCGGCCTCATCTTCACTGCTGCGCGTAACGATGTCGTACTCATGGTTGGACTTCAAAGTAGTCAAGGCAGTACGAAGGACCAATTGAAGATCACTTGCAATTTGGGAATTTGGGTGGAACAGTTCGCGCGCCGCCCCAAGCCGGACATCTGGGAGTGCCGTTGGCACAATCGGATCGGTCAATATCTTCCCGAGCCAACCGACTATTGGTGGATTTGCTCAAGCGACGAAAGTGCGAGCAAAGCCGGCCACGAGATTGCAACGCTGCTGGAAGACCGAGGATTGCCTGAGATGGAAAGTTTAGCTTCGCTACCGGCTCTCGAGGCGATGTGGTCTAAGCTTGGTTCGGTGGACTTACCGAAGATCGGCGACAGTGCTATTTGACAGAACCTTGTATTAAACCGGCGGGGTCTCGCCCGCAGTGCATAACGCGCTGATATAATTTCAGAAAAAAGAGGCGCTAACCATGGCCACCGAAACGCGCCGTGAGAAAAGCCGAATCCAAAAAACGCCCGGTGTATGCGGCGGGCGAGCGTGCATCCGCAATACGCGCATTACGGTGTGGGGCTTGGTCAATTCCAGACGACTCGGATTGGCGGACGAGCAGATTCTTCAGAATATCGTTGGCCTTACGCCCGAAGACTTGCTCGCCACATGGGAATACTATCGACAGCATGGCGCGGAAATTGAGGAAGACATTCGCGTGAATGAGGCAGACTGACCACGTCTGATCAGGCCGAAACGCATCCGGTCTCAGGCATCACTCCCCCACCACCGTCACCGCCACGGCCCTCTCCCGCGCATGAATGTCGCACTCCAGCAGAAAGATCTGCTGCCAGGTCCCAAGCCACAGCTTGCCATCTTTCACTGGCACGGTCAGGCCCTGGCCGAGTAGCGTGGCTTGCAGGTGCGAGTGGCCGTTGCCGTCGTGCCAGGTTTGTTCGTGGCCGTAATTGCGGCTCGCGGGAATCAGGCGGTCGAGCAAGTCGGGAATGTCTTGTTGCAAGCCCGGCTCGAATTCGACGATGCCGACGGCGGCGGTGCTGCCCAGATGGAAGACTTGCACGATGCCAGTGTGGATGCCAGAGTTCGAGACAATCGCTTGGACACGTTGGGTGATATCGTGCATGTCGCGGTGGCCGCGGGTGTGCAGCGTGAACGAGTCTTGATGGACCATACGAAACTCCTTGGTTGGAGAAGCTTCGCGGAAGCGTCGAAGGCCGGACGCTTCTGCGAAGCGTCGCTAACCATTGATGATCTCAACCATGCCTTTGCTGCCGTCTAGGCTTAAGCGCTGGCCGGTTTGCACGTTGCGCCAGATGCCGGTGCAGTTGACGACGGCCGGTTTGCGGGCTTCGCGCAGAAGGATCGAGGCGTGGCTCAACTCGCCGCCCGTCTCGGTGACCACGCCGCCGACGCGCGGGAAGACGACGGCCCACGATGGTTCGAGCGTCGGCACCACGAGAATGGTTTCCGCGCTCAGCGCCATGCCGGGCTGCGTGGATTCCGTGAGCAGCGTCATCAAGTTGTCGGCCTTGCGGGCGATTCCTTCCACCGCCAGCGAGCTCAGCGGAATGCCGGCAAATACCCTCTTTCCCTCGGCCTCGGCCCGGCGCAGGCTCGCTTGGGACAGCAGTTGCTCGACGGCCTCGCGCGTGGCCGTCAGCGGCAAATCGATGTGCCGGGCCGCTTCCCAGCGGGCGCGATTGGCCCGGCTCGCTTCGCGAAAGCCGCTGCCGCGGAGCAAGTCGTCGCCCCGCAGCCAGAAGACGTCTTCGAGCGTGTCGATGTGCTCCATCGCGTGGAGCCGCTTGGCTTCGGCCAGAATCTTCTGCCGTAAGATCTGCCAGCGGCGCATCAGCGAATCGCGAAACCACTCACGGCGCTCGTCGAGCCAATAGAAGGGTCGGGTAAAGGGCTCCCACCACTGTCTTCTCCCCTCTCCCCTGCTTCGGGGGAGAGGGGCCGGGGGTGAGGGGGTTGAGCGACCAACTATTGTCGCGCTCCCACTCCCCTCACCCCAACCCTCTCCCCCCGAAGCGGGGGGAGAGGGAGAAGAATTTGCGGAGAAAGACGGATTAGAAACCGTTTCCAAGTCCGCCCGCAGCACTTCGCGCAATTCGGCGAAGCGCGGATGAATTGGGTCGCTTTCCAGTGGCCCGCGGTGGCCGTAACGGTGCAGCCAGGCATCCAGTCCGGCGTCGCGTTGCTTCGGCGGTAGCTCGGCCAGACGGTGATAGTCTTCCATCATTTCCTGAGTCACTACGCGGGCCTTGCCAGGAATGCGCAAGAATTGCCGAACTTTTAGGATGCCCGCCAGGGCGGCGTTGAGGGCGAAGTTGGCGCGCAAGGCCAATGCCAGGCCTTGCACCATCGCCTGATGATAGTCGTGCAGACTCTTCGCGCGCTCGATCATGTGGTCGAGCCTGCGGAATTCGCGTGGCAAACCGGGCACTTCGCGCCAGCACAGAAACTGAAAGCGAAACATGGCCGGCATCAAAGGAAAGAACCGGTGAGGAATGATTCGCGCATCCTCCGGATGTTCGACATCGCCGCCGAAGTTCTTGGTCACGGTTGTTCGCGGCATGCCGAAATGGTCCATCCAGCGGAACCAGAAGGAAAAGTTCATCCAGGCGCGCTCGGCTGCCTCAATGGCATAGGTTTCATTCCATTGCTTGATGACGTAGTCGGCCTGCGCCATGAACGAAAGGTCCTTGCCGGCTTCTACAAGAGCCGTGACAATCCACGGCGTTGGCGCATCGCCCAAGATTTCCTTGTGGTTGGATAGACTCAGTAGCGGATTGCGTTGGATTGGAAAGAGGGCCGGCCGGCATTGAAGGAGCACATAGCCGGTATTGTCGCGGGCAAATTCGATGTCGATGCGCTGGTCCTTGCAGAACACGGCGTAAACCTGCTGAAGCCATTTGGACCATTCATCGCCACGCGTCAGGTGGCCGCGTTGCACTTCGCCGCGAGCCTGGCCGGAAGTCAACGACTCGTTGGATTCTCGGCTTTGGGTGCGCTCGAAATAGAAACCATCGAAGAATGCGACTCCGGCTTCCCGCGCTTTCACGAACGGCTGCACGAAAACGGCGCCGAGCTTTCGGCCTTGGGCGTCGGACGGCAGGGCCTCGACGACGCGCCGCAGCGCCTCGCCGAACGCGGCCGCCTCGTGAACCGGTAGCGACAACAATTGCCCGGCGTTGGAGGTGGCGTGTGTATCCTCGGTCGGCGAGCCAGAGCGGATGATCCACGGACCGGAACCAAGTTCCCGCGGTGGTCCTTCGAAGGCATGGCCATCTGAAATGTCGGCGGCGCGCGCCCAGCAGGTCGCGGGAACGCGAATGCCGGCCACCGCTGCGCGCCGTAGATTATTCAGCTTCGGCACCGAAGCATCGTGGAAGTCTTTCAGCGGCTGCCAGGCCACACGCATCGCTCAAGTTCCTCACCCATTCTTCCGGTTGTTCAATCATGGGGTAGTGACCCCACTCGGAGAACGTCTGCACCGGCCAGCTGCGGCCGAGCGCTGCTTCGGTCCAGCACAGTTCCTGCAGAGACACCACGCGGTCGCGCTCGCCCCACCAGAATTCGATGCTTCGCAGCCGCTCGGGATGCTGCGCGAATGCCTGCTCGAGTTGTCGTAGCCAGTTCGGCGTGAACCAGTCAAAGAAATCGGCGGCCGCCGCACAGGACGCGTAGCCGGTAAAAAACTCTCTCTGAAACTCCGGCGGTGGAACCGTTACAAAGTATTTTCGGAAGAAATGTTTCTGAAACCAGCGCGCGCGAAAAAGAGTGGCGAAGAGAGAGCGGGCAATTCCTAGCCGCATCACCTTCGGCATCAGGCGGTGTTCGAGTCCCCACAGAACGGGCGCTTGCAATAGGAGCGGCGTTTCAAGTAATTGCCCGCGCGCTCGCAGACAGAGCGCGATCAGACCACCGATGCCGGTTCCATAAATAAGCGATTGACCCAGTTGAGGTTCGATATTCGTGTGAACGGTATCGAGAAATGTTTCCCGCGAACAGGCACGGGGGCGATTCGCGAATCCGGGGTAATCGGCGTCGATAATGGGGAAAGGGGCGTTTGCACGAACCGCCGCCAAGCGCGCAGCACAATGTCCGTTGCCGCCGAAGAAGATCACGCGCTGGAACATGGCGGTTTCCTGAGAGTGCTGGCGCCGTGTGCCGATCAGGCTCAATCCAGCCCGATGCTCAGGCGATACTCCTTGAGATGGGCTGCGGGATCGGCTTTGCCAAGCTCTTTCCATCGCTTCGCAGCCTCGGCCAGCGCGCTTTCTGGCGGAGTTTGGCCACTGAGCGCCGGACGAATCGATTCGACAAATGCATCGCGATACGCGCGCTCTGCGGGGATGCGCAAGCGGTAAACGGGATTGGCAATCGGCGGGCTGCATTGGGCTTCCAGTGCCAGAAGCATTTGATTGGTTCGCTCTTTGTTCAGCCCGTAGCCAAACCAGCCGGACCGGTTGTCGATGTCCAGGTGATTGCGGCGTGTGGGACCGCCGCCCCAGCGCGGCTCCAGGGCGATTTCCAGGCTCGCCTGCGGACCGCCCAAGTATAGCAACAGATTCTGTGCTGCTTCGGCGTGTGCGGCGTCGGCGGCCATTACTCCTAACCACCCGTCACTAGCGACATAGGGAATGAAGTTTCCATCTGAATCGGTCAATGCTCGCTCTTGCCCCGCAACAGGCGAATAGTAAAGTTCGCTGCCTGGAGCGCGGCCGACGGCAATTCGATCCTTACAATGCGGATCCTCTTGCAACGCGCGAATATCCGCAAGCGACGCGAGTGTGAATAATGCTTCGCCTTTTCGGAAGGCCTGCACCGGGTCAGCCGCGGCGCGCGGGCGGAGTTTGTGCACCTTTTGCAGGAACTTCAGCGCCGCCAGGAAACCGGGCGATTGAATCCACGGCTCGCCGGTGCCAACGTCGAAATGATAATCGTAGAGCACGCGATCACGATCTGCCTGCGGCAGCGCGTCGAGCTTTTCCTGATTCACGCGCGGCCGGACAAAGGATGCGGCCACGGCGTGAAATTCTCGATCCAAATCCGCTGCCGAAGCGGGCAAAGGCGGCCAGCTTGGTCGCGGCGTTGCCTTGGGCGTTTCGTCTTCCGTCCAATTCGCTTGCTGGGAAAAGTACTCGGCGATTAGGGCCCATTCCTGCCACGTCGCCGGTCCGTTTGGTCGCATGGGGTGATGCAGCCGTTCTTCCAGGGACTTCTTGTGCTGTGGAAGCTCCAGCAGGTCGGCACGATAAACCAAGACCAAAGAGTCGCCGAGGACGGGTATAGCGTACGTCTTGTGGTCCCAATCCATCAGGCGGTAGCGATAGATTCGCAGCAGTTGGCCCGACTCGAATGCCGATGCTTCCAGGGCCGCCGGTGGAATCGACCCGAGTTTGCCTGCCTGCACGCAGTGTGGCATCTCGGCTGATGACAACAGGCGAATGTCCGCAGCAGAATCGGCCGAGACGATCTCGACCGAAGCGCCCGACAGCTCTTTCCAGTTCTCGCCATGCCGCCGCAGTAATTCTTTGAGAGGCAAATGTTTGGGTGTCGCGACGCGAACGGTAACACCCGCAAACGGCTTTGGCGGGCCAGGCGGCGGCAACTGGCGTTTGCAGCTTGGCAGCAGAAGAGCTACGGTAACCAACGCCGGGATGAGCAGCAAAGCTTTCCGTCGCCCAGAAAAAACGCGAGAAATAAATCGGTATTGTTGTTGCATGCACTAGGCTGCCCTGGATACAATCCCAATAGAACTAATTTCATTATTTTGTTTCACATTGTACGCCGGCATGCCTCGAGAACGACGGGTGGTCGTTCGATCACGTGGCGAAACAGCGGGTACCAAGGCTCTCAACGCAAGGCTCCGTTATGAAACTTAGTTTGGTGGTGGCGCAAGGGATCCATCAAGGGAAAGTGATTCCGGTCCCGGTCGCGCAGTTCCTCATCGGTCGCGATGAAGGTTGTCAACTTCGCCCGGCCAGCCAAGCAATCAGCAAGCGCCACTGTGCAATTCTCGCTCGCGGCGGCAAAGTCTTTGTTCGTGATTTCGGCAGCACCAACGGCACCTTTGTTAACGATGCCCAGGTCACCGGCGAGCAGGAAATCAAAGACGGCGACCACCTGAAAATTGGCCCGCTCGAGTTCAAGGTCAAGATCGACAAATCTTCCGGCTCGCTCGCGCCTTCCCGCTTGGAGCCAAAGCCCGCGAAGGTCGCCGCCGGCGCCGAGACTCCCGTGCCTGCTCCGGAAACCACAGCCGAGGTGCCGGCGCAAGCGGAATCGACTGCCGCCGCCGGTTCGCGCGAAGACGAGATGGCGGCCATGTTGTTGGCAACCGATGACGGCCAGACCGAGCCGATCTCGCCGGATCAGATTCCTGCAGGGTCGACCGTCTTCGATGTTCCGAGTATGGGGACCGACCCCGGCGCCCCCAAAAAGCCCGAAGAGAAGAAACCGGAGCCGGCCGACACCCGAACCGCGGCCGATGCTATTCTCCGCAAATACATGCGCCGCCCGCGCACTTAGGCCTTCATTTCGTCGAACTGTTTTCGCGACCATTGGCATCGCTATCCGTATGCGTCGTCGTTCGAATCTGAAAGTCCCAGTTCCATCGTCGTGTCTTCCCCTTATACGCCGGCGCTTGTTAGCCTGGTTCGATCGAAACCGCCGTGATCTGCCCTGGCGGAAAAATCGCGATCCCTACCGTATTTGGATCAGCGAAGTCATGTTGCAACAGACTCAGGTCGCGACGGTAGTTCCTTATTTCAAGCGGTTTCTGCGTGCATTCCCAAACGTCCGTTCTCTGGCGGCTGCCGATGAACAAGATGTGCTCCGCCTTTGGGAAGGTTTGGGCTATTATCGCCGAGCGAAACATTTGCATCTCGCAGCACGCATGATGGTGCAGACGCTCAACGGCAAATTGCCGAATGACCCGATCGTGTGGCAAGACTTGCCGGGTGTGGGGCGCTACATCCTGGGAGCAGTCCTTTCGCAGGCTTTTGATCGGCGCCTGCCAATAGTGGAAGCGAACAGCCAGCGGGTACTTTGCCGGCTCTTTGGTCAACGGGGCGATCCGAAAAGCGGACCGGTAAAGCAGTGGCTCTGGCAAACAGCGGAAACGTTATTGCCGCTTCGGCGGGTAGGTGATTTTAATCAGGCGCTGATGGAATTGGGCTCCCAAGTGTGCACCATTGAATCACCTCGGTGTGACCAATGCCCGCTGGCGCGCGGCTGTTTCGCGCACCAGAGGGGACTGCATCATACAATTCCTTTACGCGCACCCGTACAGCGCAGCGCCGATGTCCAGGAAGTGGCGGTAGTGGTGCGCAAGGCCAATCGCGTGCTTCTCGTGCAGCGGCCGGAACGGGGCCGGTGGGCAGGTATGTGGGAGTTCCCGCATGGCGACGTAAGAGCTAAGGAATCGTTACGGGACGCCGGACGGCGCGTGCTGTTCGACCTGACCGGAGTCCAGGCGAGAATCGGCGCCGAGCTGGCCACCGTGAAGCACACGGTGACGCGCTTTCGGATAACGTTAATCGGCCTGGAGGCCCGCTATCTCAGCGGGCGATTTCAATCTGCCACTTATGTGGCAGGCAAGTGGGTATCGCCTGCAGACCTGGAATTATATCCGGTGAGTTCGCCGCAGCGGAAATTAGCACGAAATTTGGCGGCGGCCGATATGCCTCAATCATAGGAAATACTCATGACTCGAATCTGGCTGTCGTTTTTCGCCTTGGTGCTTCTCATCGTTAGCGGCTGCGAATCCAATAAAGTCGGCCTCGGGGTCGGGCAGATCGCCCCAGACTTGCAAGGCACCGATACCACGGGGCGATCCGTAAATCTCAGCGATTTTCGCGGCAAGGTTGTGATGATCGATTTCTGGGCCACCTGGTGCGGACCGTGCAAGGAAATGGTCCCGCATGAAAAGGAATTGACCAAACGCCTGGAAGGCCAGCCGTTCGTGCTCTTGGGCGTTAGCGCCGACAACGAGCAAGCGGATCTCAAGAGCTATATGAGCAAGGTAGGCATCCCATGGACGAATATCTACGACGGTCCCGGCGGCCCTCTGGCCCGATCCTGGCGGATTGACGGGCTCCCGACCATCGTGGTGGTCGATGCAAAGGGCGTTATTCGTTACAAGCAGCGGGGCTACGACGCGGAGAGCATGAGCAAGATCGACAACGCGATCGACAAGTTGCTGAAAGACATGCGGTATTAGTCCGATACCGGAATCAAAAACCGAGAACGTTAATGGCCCGGTGAACGACGTCCACGTTCGGGCCGTTGACGCTCCCAGCCGAGAAGCGCTAGGCGGCCTTTTGATAATGCCGGTTAATCAAATCGTTTTGAAGCCAAAGCAGCTTGTTGAAGGCGCGCAGAGTTTGAATCTCTTTGCCGCGTTCTAAATTGAGATTCAGAATCGTCGCCGCAATGGCGTCCGCCACAAAGCCCATCAGTGCGTTCATTTGCACGAGAGGCACCGCGATTTCGCGCGAGCCGGCCCTGTCGGTGTGCATCTTGCCGACCATATCCAAGTACGACACCATCTTGCCGTCGTATGGCTTGGTCACCAGGGCCGCGAGATAGCGGCCGAGATGTTGCTTGCGGTACTGGATCATGGGATGATCAGGCGTAAGCTCCGCGAGATCCTTGGGGACCGGGCCCTCGTACCCGGTTTGACGGGGGAGAAAGTGCCGCCAGGTCGAATCAAACTGATTCAGCTTGGCGTACACAGCTTCAACCAAAGTGGGAACCAGCGGCGCCAGGAGCGGCGCGGCGCCGTGAATGGCTTCCACGTCTTCCGGCCCAAAATCCATGAACTCGGCTAAGTAGCCGAAGCGATACCCCAGGTCGTTCTCCAGGCGCGGTTCTTCGATGTGCTTCATGACAACGCTCCGTGGCTTAATAGTGCGATCCGGCAGGAATAAAGGATAATTGGATCAAATTATCCAGTTTACGCTAGAATACATTTCGATAAAATGGATGGCAAGGTCCAATTTAAAAAACAACGGAGTCCGGCCATGTTTTCGCAAACTGTTGAATATGCCTTGCGCGCGGCGGTTTATCTCGCCGACCAGGCGCCCCAGCCACGCACTACGGAGCAGATTGCTGCGGCGACACGGGTGCCCAGGGCCTATTTATCGAAGGTATTACAGAGTCTAAGTCGCGGCGGCATTGTTCATTCGCAGCGCGGCATGGGCGGCGGAATGACCTTGGTGAAACCTGCCGATCATCTGAGCATTTTGGAGGTCGTCAATGCTGTTGAGCCGTTGCAGCGCATCCGCAGTTGCCCGCTGGGCCTGGCGGCTCACGGTGTTCGCCTGTGCCCGCTGCATCGCCGGCTCGACGACGCGATGGCGGAAATCGAGCATGCGTTTGCGAACACTACACTGGCCGAGATCTTAACCGAGCCAACGTCCAGCGTGCCGTTATGCAATTTCCCGCGGCACAAAATGCGGATTCGATGACGAACGTCGCTCGCGATGCGGAATCCGCTGTTGATTGGTCTGCAGATCAATACTTTGCCAATTCGCCGCGCAGTCGATTCCCCCCGAGACCCCGAAGCACGGTGGCGGCGCCGTCGAGCATCATTTTCAACTCGCTGGTAATAGCGATGAATTGCCAACCTTCTTCGATGCGCATAAGCGCTTCTTCCGGCGAAGCCGTGTGCACGCCGGCCGCTACCTTGTATTTCCGGCAGGTTGCGAGAATATGATCCATTGCTTCGCGCGTTGCATCGGCCGACGGCGGCTTCCCGTCGGCGCTGCGCATGCTCGCCGCCAAGTCGTTTGGACCGACGAATATGGCATCGATGCCGGGCACCGAGAATATCTCGTCAGCATTCCGCACCGATTGGATGTGCTCGCACTGAAGAACGATCAGCAACTCGCTATTGGCGTGAGCATAATAATCGGCGGCCGTCGTGTCGAAATTGAGAGCATGTTGATTGCCGCCGACGCTGCGGATGCCTTGAGGCGGGTACAGGCATGCGGCCACGGCAGCTTCCGCTTCGGCCCGCGTGTTCACCATTGGCACGACCACGCCGTACGTGCCGTTGTCGAGCACGCGCTTGATGTGTTCCAGCCGGTTCGTGGGCACGCGCGCCAGCGGTGTGCAATTCGCGTCGGCAACGGCACCAAAGATCGTCGTGGCCGTTTCAATGCCGGCCATGCTGTGTTCCATGTCCACGTTCAGCCAGTCGAAGCCGGCCCGTGCCAGGAATCGGGCTGCCGCCACGTTTCCGAGTGATAGCCATGTGCCCACCGAGGGCTTGCCTTCCTTCAACGCGCGCTTCACAGGGTTGGGTCGCATTGCAAATTCCTCGTAAGGTTCACGCTCGGCTGTGCATCGCACCTAGAAACCGGTTACAAGACCGTAGTTACAAGACCGTAGCCGCAGGCTTTAGCCTGCGGTTGCTCTCGCAGGCTAAAGCCTGCGGCTCCAGGTGGGCCAGGTTTTGAAACGGCATCTAATCGACTTTCGCCAAAGCATGGTAATCAATGGGCTGATCTTTATTCAGCCTGGGGAGAGTAAACGGGATGGCCTCTATATATTTTTGAGCTGCCCCGGTGTTGAAGACAACCACCCGATCGTCCGGTTTGATTTGTCCGCGCTTCTGGAGGGCCGCAATCGTGCCGAGACAGACCGCTGCCTCCGGACAGATACTGATTCCTTCCAGGCTTGCGGCGGTGCGCATCCAAGTTCCAATCGATTCCTCCCGGCCGGCGATCGCGGTCCCGGTGCTCTGCCGGATGGCATCGATCATCATGAAATCGCCGATCGCGGCTGGCACCCGCAAGCCACTGGCTACCGTGTGTGGATTCGGAAACGGCTGCGCAAAGCGTTCCCCAGACTCGAATGCACGAACAATGGGAGCGCAGCCGTTGCTTTGACAACTCACCAAGCGCGGCATGTGCTGCGAGCGCAGCCAGCCCAACTCTCGCAGTTCCTGAAACGCTTTCCACATGCCGATCAAGCCGGTGCCGCCACCAGTCGGATAGAGAATAACGTCGGGCAATTCCCAGTGCAGTTGCTCGGCCAACTCGAGGCCCATCGTTTTCTTGCCTTCAATGCGATACGGTTCGCGCAGCGTCGATAAATCGAACCAGCCCATCCGCTCCGTGCCTTCGCGGACGATGCGGCCACAATCAGTAATCAAGCCGTTAACGAGAAAAGCCTGGGCCCCATACAGATAGGCTTCCATCTGGTTGATGACCGGAGTGTCATCGGGCATGAAGACAAATGCTTCCAGCCCACCTCGGGCGGCATAGGCGGCCAGCGCGCCGCCGGCATTTCCAGCCGTGGGCGCCGCCAAGCGCTTCAGGCCTAGCGCCCGCGCCATGCTTACGGCAACCGCCATGCCCCGGCTCTTGAAGCTACCCGTGGGTAACTGCGATTCGTCCTTGATTAGCAGGTTTTTCAACCCAAAATGGCGGCCGAGCCGCGGGCAGTCCAGCAGAGGCGACATGCCTTCGCCTAACGAGACCGGTTCGGAATCTGCTGGTAGGGGGAGGAGTTCGCGGTAGCGCCATAAGGTCGGCGGTCGAGCGACGAAATCAATTGGAGAGATCGCCTTGCCGATCGCGGCCAAATCGTAGCGAACCCAGAGCGGCCGGCCCTGGTGTACGGACCAGACTTTTCCGGCCTCGAACCGCGCGCCGTCGATCGCGCTTTCCAGGTAAGTAACAAAGGAAGATTTCATATATCGCTTCGTAGTTCCGGTTCCCGGCGGAATTCATTTTGGGTTCCACCTCTCGGCGGAACGACGAACAGGTCAATTTCCCGGTTGGTATTTCCTTGCTCCGGGCCATTTGGTGAGACAGAATAGGGTAACGGGTATTCGGCTGATCTCCAAGAGGCAAGCCGCGCTTCGATGGAAAAAACCTTGCAAGCACGACTGGTGGTCGAGGCTGGCGACGGCGCCCCCGGCGAAGTGGACTTATCGCCGGACGACCCCGTATCGATGGGCCGCAGCCGCGACAACACGATTGTCTTGCGCGATGAGCACGCTTCGCGGCTCCACGCCCGTATTCATTTTGCCGATGGCCACTGGCAGATCCAGGATTTTGGCCTGAATGGCACGTTCGTCAATGGCGAGCGAATTCACAAGCACGCACAGCTCGAACACGGCCAGGAAATCCGTATCGGTAAGGTGCGGATGCGGTTTCAGCTGCCCGACCCGCCATCCAGTTCGCAGTTTCGGCTGGGCATGACCAACGGCGCACGCGAACGCCCTACGATGGGATCGCCCAGCACCGCCCGCTTGCACATTGATGAAACGGCAATCTTGTGCCACTTTATGGCCGGGGCCACCGCGATCGCCGATCCGGCGCGTTTATTGCGGAATGCATTGCAACTGACGCTCACGCAAAGCAATTCCTACGTGGCCGGCTATCTGAGTCCGGATGCAGCCGAACCGCATCCAAAAGTCGTCGTACCGGATACTGCGGGGATCGATCTTTCGCTGAGCCGCCAACTCACGCGCCGCGTGCAACGGGATGGCAAAACGGTCTGGCTCGGCACCAATATCAGTGAATCGCGCCCGGCCGATAGCATGCGCGAGGTAACCGATGCTGTGTGCGTGCCGGTGCGCTCCGGCGGCAAGACGTTAGGAATGGTGCACGTTTACAAAAAGGGGCAATTCTTCGCCGAACGCGACGTGCGCTTCGTCGAAGCCATGGCGGAATTCCTGGGCGGTTGCTTGCAGCAGTTGCATGTCCAGCGGCGCTTGCAATTGCAAACCGCGTTCCTGCGCTCCCACCCGCTGATCCTCGACGAGCTAATCGGCGATAGCGCCCCGATGGTGAAGTTGCGGCAACAAATTGCGGAAGTTGCTCCGCAGCCTTTACCGGTGTTGATTCATGGCGAACCAGGGGTTGGCGTGGAAGTGGTTGCCTGGAATCTGCACCACCAAAGCGCGCGAGTGGAAGGGCCTTTGGTGGCGGTGGCCTGCCAGGAAGTTGCCCCGGCCATGCTCGAGGGCGACCTGTTCGGCAAGCGAACCAGCGCTGCGGGTGAATCCGTTTCGTGCCATAGTGCGTGTGCCGATGAAGGTTCGTTGTTCCTCGACGAAGTGGCAATTCTCTCGTTGGAGTGCCAGCACCGGTTGCATCGCATGCTGGAAGAGAAACGATTCCGGCCGCTCGGCAGCCCAACCGAAATGCCGTGCGACACCCGACTGATCGCGGCAACGCAGTATGAGCTTTCCGATGCCGTCGCCAACGGTCAATTTCGGAAGGACTTGTACGAGTGTTTGAACGTCCTAACCGTGGAATTGCCGCCGTTGCGCACGCATCTCGAAGACATACCGTATCTGGTTCAATACTTTCTCGACAAGTTGGCGGTGCGCAGCCGAAGGCTCATTACGCTAACGGATGCCGCGATGAGGAAGTTGTGCTCGTATTCCTGGCCAGGGAATACGCGACAGTTGCGTGCAGAGTTGGAAGGCGCAGTGCTGCGGACCACGCGGGAAGTGATCGAGGAAGGCGAGTTGCTGCAGGGTTGCGAGCGGTTGTTGGTCGCGCGGCCGGGCGGCTGAAGCCAATCACGTGGTGGCATCGACCTCAGCGGGCGTGACCCCCAGAGCCGCGATGCTGCATCCCGCAATTACGTTCAAACCCAATTCACGAGCCTTGGCAAGTATTTCCGAGCTATCCGCGCCGGGATTGAACCAAACATCGTTCACTGTCTTTTGGGCAATCTCCGGCAACACCTGGAGGCCTACCTGAGGCGGCACATACACGCTCACCCGATCCAGTTCCGCGATCGGCACGTCAGATAGAGAGCGAAACGTCACCCAGCCTTCAATCGTACTTTCTTTCGGATTTATCGGGTAAACGTGATAGCCCGCCTGGGCATACGCCCGCACGGCCTTGTTGCCAAACTTGGTACGGTCCGTACTAGCCCCAAGAATCGCGATGGTCGGCTTCAGTTGAGCTCCTCGACAGAGGGCTACCGAGCGCTGCTCCGTGCGTTAGCTTGCGCTTCGAATAGCGTCGGAATCAAACGACGTGGCGCATCCCGATCTGCCGATGCACGGGAATTGCGAAAAGAGTGAGAAGCGATTAGACGCGCTCCGGCGGTGTCTCGGCCGGCTTGGCAATGACCGGCGATACAGCTTCCGCGGAGCTTTTCGATTCTTGCGCCTGATGAATCGCGTCATACACTTCTTGCCGGTGGACCGGGACGTCTTTCGGGGCCACGATGCCCAAACGAACCTTGTCGCCACGGATTTCCACCACCGTGATCGTGATGTCGTTGTTAATCACGATGCTCTCATTTTTTTTCCTGGACAATACCAGCATCGCTGCCTATCCTTTTTCGAGTAGTCGCAACCTAGGGGTGAAGGGTCGGCTCCCGCGCATGCTTGGGGGAACTCAACAAGCACTCTGAAGATCCACTCCTCTTGCAGGAACGAGCGTCTCGGCGGATGGCGCCAGGGGCCATTTTGCGGTGCGGAAAGGTGCGCCCACACCGGCCGTAAAGACCTCATCTACCAGTCTAAACAGGAGTTGCGCGCAGGTCAAGCGCCGGCGGCGGCTTTTTTTATTGCTTTTTGCGCCAATTGGCACGCGTGTTTGCGGTTTGGAATCTCCTCTGGCCCCTTTTTCCCATATCCACATCATAGAGTTTGCCTAAAGAGGGCAGACAACTTGTCTGGCAGCGCCCGTCGTCCATTCCGGCTTATTCGTAAAAGTGCGCCAGCGAACCGTGCTCTCCGGGTCATCGGCGGCCATTTGCTCGATCAAAGAACTCGAACGTCGATGTAGGTGCCGGGTCGAGGCCGTAAATGGAGTTGCGCCGCGAATTGCGGGTACATTGTCCTGGCTGAGTCGTTCCACCCAAGGCGGATCGAATTAATCATCGCTGGCCGGATAGTACTTCGATGAATGAGCATTTGTTACGCGGATTTAATTGCCTGGCTTCGCCGGCTTGCCAGAGCGCCGAACTATTGCCGAAATCATTCATGTCGTTCTCGATTGACGAGCGATGAATAATGGATAGTATCGAATGGTTTCGCTCGGTCGCTGCGAGGAAACGACATGATGACGGCTCGATTTGCGAGAGCAGCCCTTGTGACCCTGGCCAGTCTGATTTGCTTGCCTCCCTTGTTTGGCCAGCCCAACTCTCCGGATTACTCGCGCACACCTGGGGACGGCTCGCCGTTTCATACTCGAACCGCTACGTCGATGGCGGCTCAACAGGCGGTGCCGATCGAGTCCCTGCCGCCGATGTTGCGCGAGCGCGTCCGCAAAGTCATGACCCAACCGACCCTGGCCACGCATGCCCCAGCCGAGGAGTTCTACGCGGTCCCACAAATGTACGAATGGTTGCTGGATCATCCGGACCGCGCCACGCTTGCCTGGCAGCGCCTGGGTGTCCAATGCACTCCGATCGCTGACAAGGGGCAGGGCCGATTTTCCTGGGCCGACGAAAACGGAAGCGAAGTGGTGTGGTTCACGATCGTGCAAAATGCCGACGTTCGCGTTTGGTATGCAGAGGGCCGGGTAAAGCCTGGGGCCCTACTACCAACGATACCAATTCGTGCCGTGGTTATTCTGCGACACAACTACCCGGGCAATGCCGAAAGCCGGGGGCGCATTCACCATCAAGTTGACATTTTCGCTTCAACCGACAGTCGGGCCGCCAACCTGGTTGCCCGCTTGCTTGGTCCCACGGCCGACCACATGGCCGAGCAGGGCGCCGGACAGATGCTGACCTTCTTCGGTGTGCTCGCACAATACATTGGGCAACATCCCGACCAGCAGGATCGCCTGCTCGCGCCCAAGCGAAATCCATGATTCAACGCATGCAGCCGCGCTTAGCTCCGAAGACTCCGCCTCGCGGCTAACCCCATTCTTACGAATGCGACTTCCCGCTCTGATGCCAGTGCGCCTGATTGAATTGCTGCGACTGGCCGCGCGGGATGGTCAGCACCTTCCATTGCTCTCCGGCGAGAACACGAGCAACCTGCACAATTTGCCCAATGTGGTAGCACGTGTGGCCCAATGAACGCTCCAGCGCCAGCGGCACGGAATGCGCTTCGCCGCGAATGAACACCGTCTTTTCCAGGTCTTCCGGCGTGAGGTTTTTGAGCGTGTCGCGTAGACAGGTCCAGCCACGTTCCCAAAATTCGAGAAGTTCCTGGCGGCTGGCAAACGTGTCTACAAATTCATCGTCCCGATTGCGCCACGGCTTCTCACCGTCGGCCGATAGAAAATCAGTCCAGCGCGACCGCAGATTCCCGGCCACGTGCTTCATAATGACGGCAATGGAATTGGTGTTCGCATCCAGAGCGATGCGCAGTTTGTGGTCGGGCAATTGCTCGACTGCGCGATCCGCCAAGCGCTTGTTGGCCTCAAACGCATTGAAAATGGCGGCCAATAATTCGGCACCAATGTTCATCGTCTCCTCCAGTTGAACATCTCTGCCCTACTTGGCTCCGGCTCTCGCAGACAGCACTCGCTTCCGTTCCGCCGTGTATTTCCACCATTATTTCTTCGGCGCGCCTTCCATGAACCGAACGGCGGCAATGAACGTGTCGAGTAAGCATGGGTCGTGGCGCTGACCACTTATTCGACACAATTCATCGTACATCGCATAGGGATCGCGGCCCACCAGTTCTTCCGGCCGACGGATTCCCAAGCGCCGAAGGTCTGCCGCAATCGACCGGCCGATATTCGGAAGGTCTTCCAGGCAAGCGCAGTTGGCACGGTTCTTCGGCATGGTTTGGCCCTCGGTGATGTAATGGTCTTAAGTATAATCATCGACCCAATAAGGGTAGTTGCGCTTCGAAGCAAAAGCGATGTCGGTAGTAAATCGAGCTTTCCAACCCGACTTGTCGGGGTGTCCGTTCCCCGCTTCCCGAATAGGAAGTATCTCCGTCATGCCTCCCGGAACCCCTTGTAGAAAGGCCCGCCCATGCGCTCTCGTTTTCTTCGTTTCGCGTTTGGCTTCATCGTTCTCGCCGTGCTCGCGCCGTTAGCCTCGGCGCAGGAGAGAATACCAACTTCGAAGGTCCTGAAGCCCGGCGACCGGCTTGTGATAGTCGGCGATTCCATCACGGAGCAAAAGCTGTATTCGCGCTACCTCGAAGATTACCTCACCGCCTGCACGCCGCAATTGAATCTGTGGATCTTGCAACTCGGTTGGGGCGGTGAAACAGCAGGCGGGTTCCTTGGCCGCATGGACCAGGACCTGCTTGCCTTCAAACCGAATGTGGTGACGACCTGCTACGGCATGAACGATGGCCAGTATCGGCCGTTCGACGACAAGAGCATCGGTCAACCGTACGCGGCGAACATGAAGAAACTCATCGATCGAGCCAAAGTGGCCGGGGCCACCGTCGTCGTCGGTTCGCCGGGGGCGGTAGATACCAAGTACTTCCGCAACGATGGCAAAGCGGCTGCCATGTACAACGATAATCTGAATCATCTCCAAGCCATCGATCAAAAGCTGGCGCAGGAAGCCGGCCTGCCGTATGCCGACGTGCATGACGTCATGATGCAAGTCATGGCCAAGGCGAAAGAAGCCCTCGGCGACGACTATGCTGTCTGCGGCCGTGATGGCGTCCACCCTGGACCCAATGGTCAGCTCATCATGGCCTATGCCTTCCTGAAGGCGTTGGGTATGAACAACCTGATCGGCGTTATCTCCATGGATATGAGCGGTGCGAACCAGAGCAGCGAAGGGCACAAGATTTTGAAATCAGAGCCCGGCAAGGTCACCGTCGAAAGCTCGCGCTATCCGTTCTGTTTTTTCGGCAACGCCAAGGAAGATAAGAAATCAGAGAATAATCCGCGCAGCATCTTGCCGTATCTACGGTTTCAGGAGGAGTTCAACCAGTTTGTACTAATGGTCCGAAACCTGAAAGCTGAGAAAGCCAAGGTCACCTGGGGTAAAGAATCGAAAACCTTCACCCGGGAGCAATTGGAAAAAGGGCTTAATCTAGCGGCCGAGTTCCCGAATAATCCCTTTGGCCCGGCCTTCCAAAAACTCGATGATCGCGTACGTGATAAGCAAGAATTCGAAACGCAAATGATTAAAAACTATTACCGCGCGCTCAGTGCTTTGGCGGTGGTCGGTGGCGACGAAGAAAGCACGGCAGCCGTGAATCTACTGCGGAAAAAGTTACACGAGAAGCATGACAAGTTAGCGCTTTCCGTTCGGGCGGCAGTTGTGCCGGTGGAATACACGATTGAGGTGACGCCGGAGTAGACTTTACCGTTGGTGGTAAAGTGTGAGCCGGGGGCGCTAGCGACCGAAAGTTGAACTCGTCCCATCCCGGCTCATTTACCTTGCTATGATTCAAGGCGGATCATATCCGCCTGGGTTGAAGGGATGGCAGCGGCAGATGCGCCACAAGCCCTTCGCGGTGCCGCGCAGCGGGCCGTACTTGTGAATGGCCTGAATCATGTATTCGCTGCAACTGGGGGTGAAGCGGCAGGCTTGCGGCAGCAGCGGGCGAATGAGAATTCGGTAGCCCCAGACCAGGCCGATCAAAATGGCAGACAGCGCTTGAGTGAGCCTGCGCATCATGATGGTTTCGCCTCGCGGGCCAGCCGGCGGGCCAATTGCGGCACCAACTTCTGCAGCGATTGTTGCACGTGGGCCAACGTGAGATCAGTGACGTTTTTCGGAATCAAAACCAGGTCGAGTCCGACCGGAAGCTCCGCCTTGGTAAGGCGGTATCCTTCCCGAAAGAGCCGGCGAATGCGATTGCGCACCACCGCGTTGCCCCATTTGCGCGAAACCGACAGCCCCAGCCGGGAATGCGCTAACTCGTTTTCGCAACCATAAACAACGATGCGCTCATCGGCCACCGAACGCTTGCGATCAAAGACACGGCGAAAATCCTTTTCACGCCGCAAATGCTCCCAGGGGCGAAATCGCAAAGTCATAAGAACCACAAAATTCACGAAAAGCGCGAAAAAATTAACGGGCGCCCATCCCACCAGACAGCTTCCTCAACATCATTTAACTCAAATCCGATTTCCTATAATTCGTGTCTTTGGTGGTTTATAGTTAGCTCCACGGCACATCCGCGCGCGGATTCTGTGGATGCAGGCGCCCGAACTCTTCGATCAACTCCTTGCTGCGCGAATCGATATTCCTGGGCACGACGATCTTTATTACTGCGTACAAATCCCCACCGGCAATTCCCAGCCCGCGCAGGCGCACCTTGCTGCCGCTGGATGTGCCGGCCGGGACGGAGAAAGTAACCCGGCCGCCGTCGAGCGTCGGCGCTTCCACCTTGGCCCCCAGCAGCGCCTCGGAAAGCGAGACGGGAACGTCGACTAACAAATCGTCAGCCTCACGCCGGAAATACGGATGTGGCTCGATGTGCAGCTTCAGGATCAAGTTGCCGCCGCCAGGCAAGATGTCGCGATAGCGGATTTTCTGCCCTTCTTTGGCGCCGGCGGGAATGTTGAGCGACACCTCCTGGTCGTTCACGCGCACATCGATCTTGCCGCCCTGCGCAGCAATCAGGAATGGGACTTTCATCTCCTGTTCATGATCTTCGGCCTGCGGAGCAGCACGGGCGCGTCCTCGACTGCGACCGCGTGGCCGCGGCTGCGCCTGAGTAAAGTCCGAGATGTTGAAGCCGAAGCCGCCGCCGCCGAATTGCCGCAAAATCTCTTCGAGCATTTCGGGGGGCACGTTGCCCATGTTTCCCTCGAAGCCGCCAAAACCGCCGAAGCCGGGAACGCCCTCGCCGCCGGCGCCGGGCGGCGGCATGCTACCAGGCATAACCTGACCAAAGCGGTCGTACTGCGCCCGCTTGGTTTTGTCATTCAAGATATCATAAGCGTTTTGAACTTCTTTGAATTTTGCCTCGGCTTCCTTATCGCCCGGGTTGCGATCGGGGTGAAGTTTCTTGGCGAGTTCCCGATATGCCTTCGTAATCTCCTCCTCCGAGGCACTGCGAGGAACTCCAAGGATTTCGTAAAAATCACGCGGCATGGTCGTAATAGTTCACCGCAAAGAACGCGAAGGACGCCAAATAATTCCATTTTAGCGCCAGCGCCAAATCGATTTCCATTAAGAGAATTTCAGGCCAGCCCTTCCGCTCGCAGCGCTTCAATCGTTTGCCCGATGGCTATCACCGTTTGCTCCACGTCCGTTTCGGAATGCGCCGCCATCATGAAGGCGCCGAGGCCAGGCCAATCGACACCGTGCAGTAGCAGTCCCTGGCGAAATGCGTGCACCAGCCGCGGATCTTTTGCTCCGTCCAGGTGATCGAGCGCGCCGCCATACGGAAGAAAATCATCGGCATCCGGCCGCGGCCCTTCGTAGCCGGGCAGAAGGTGCACAAAAGAGAAATCGCCGTACGCTAGCCAATCGGTGAACCGCTCGGCGAACAGGGCATTCAATTTCTGGCGCAACAGCTTTGCCAACTCATTGGCTCGGCGGCACGGCTCGCCGTTGGCCACGATTTCCAGTGTCGCGATCCCGGCCGCAGCTGAGAGCGGATTGGCGTTGAAGGTTCCGGGATGGCGCATCTTGGGCCGGCCCGCCCTCGTTTCGATTCCGTTCATGATCTCGGTGCGCCCGCCCACCGCGCCGCCCGGCAAGCCACCGGCGAGGATCTTCGCCATCGTTGTGATGTCGGGCTGAATGCCATAGTGGCCTTGCGCTCCACTCGGATGCACGCGGAAGCCGGTAATGACTTCATCGAAGATCAGCAATTGGCCGTGTTTTCGTGTTAATGCGCGGACCGCGTTCAGGAATTCACCGCGCACCGGCACTTTGCCCCAATGTCCGCCAGTGGGTTCGAGGATTACCGTGCCAATCTGCAAATCGTCGGCCAGCGTTTCTTCCAGCTTGGCAATGTCATTGGGCGGAATAACTACGGTGTTGCTGGCCACGTCGACCGGAACGCCGGGCACACTCGTGACGGCGTACGGTGCATAAGCCGCCGGCATCACGGCATCATGCCAGCCATGGAAATGGCCGATGAATTTCAACACTTTCGGCCGGTTGGTGTACATGCGCGCAAGCCGCAGCGCCATCAGCGTCGCTTCGGTGCCCGAATTGGTGAAGCGAATGCGCTCGGCCGACGGGATCAGCTTCTGAATCCACGACGCCCATTCCACTTCCAACTCGTGGCAGCCGCCCAGATGCGTGCCGCGCTCGACTTGCCGCTGCACCGCCGCCACCATCTCGGGATGACTGTGCCCCAGCAGCAGTGCCCCGTGGCCGGACCAGAAATCGATCAACTCGTGGCCATCCACGTCCCACTTATGAGCACCACGCGCATGCGAGATGTAAACGGGAAACGGTTCCAGCCGGCGCAAATCATGCGTAACGCCGTCGGGGAACAGATCCTTGGCCTTTTCATAATAGCGGCGTGAGCCGGCAAACTTCGAAGCATAGCGCTCTTGCACCGTGCGTTCGGCGACAGCGGTCGGCATGAGAAATGACTCCGAGAACGAAGATTGTTTTTTCGTTCCCAAACTCATGTTGGGAACGTAACGTTCGAAATTCTGCTCCGTCGCACTAATCTGCTTTCGCGAAACAGATTATCGCGAACTAACATTCCCAAACGGAGTTTGGGAACGAGATCAACTGCATGCGCTATCCGGTGCTAGCAATGACTGCCAACATCTTCTGGCAGTCCTCCAGAAACAAGCTCGACGACGCCAGGTCGAGTAAACGCTGCACTTGCCGGGCATCTTTCAATGGCGTCGTAAACAATTCGTCCACGACATTCTCATCCATGTCACTGAGAAGATACAGCTCCGCCTTGCCCGCGGCATGCAACCATTCCAATAGGGCCACGCGATCTGCTGGTTGCCGCTCCTGAACAATGCGCGCCGCCACTGCCGGGTTGTCCGATTGCCGCATATATGCCATGCCTTCGCTGATCGGCGGGTTTGAATGGCTGAGCACGATAATTCTACCGCCGTTTTCTACCACGCGCGAGGCACAAAACGCCGCCTGCGCCAGCGACGCAAAGTCCTGCTGCACGCCGTTGCCTTTGACCATCGCGACCACCGTGTGGGCCGGTCGATCCACGGTTACTTTCCAAGATTCGTCCAGGAGTCGATTGACCCCCGGAATTGATTCCACGGTTCCGCCTACCACATGGGCAATCGAATCTCCTTCGCCGGCGACGACCTGAATCAGGAAGGGTACGCCCAGCAGCCAAAGCACCTCGTCCGCTTCGTGGTGCAGTTGCGTTGGTTGGTCGCCGAGTTGGTCGAGCGAGAGCTGCCGCGCCGTGTCATGCAGCGTCTCGGCATCGCTCAGAGCCGGATACACGAGGCACGTCGCATCCGCGATGCCGAACTGCGGGTCGTAACGATTCCCGGCGAGGATAATCGTCTGGTCCGCCTCCACGAGCGACCGGTTCAAATAGATGCGCCGGCCCCGGCGCGTGCTGGCCAGATAACTGAGACATTGCTTGTTGCTGGGGTCATGCACTTCCGTGCGAACCTCTTGGTAAGCATCAGAGAGTTCATCAATCCACACCTGCCGCGAATGTGGAGGCGACAACAATGTGATCGAGTCGGCGACGACGCCAGCCTCTGTGATATACTTAAGAATCTCATTAACCATCGCGCCGATTTGCGATAGTCCATCGTCCACAACGACGGTGATTCGGTCTTCCGGTGTCAATGCACGGCGCAGGGGCGGGAAGTTCCGCGGGGTCTCCAGCGCAGCGCGTACAGCCCCCGCCGCGTCGGCAAGCACCGCCACCGGCACGGCGCGGCGCGGGACCACCAATGAGCTTTCCAGGACGTTCACGGCTACGCCAAAGTCAGATAGCGGAATTTGCATGCAGCGATTTCCAGATTTTTGTCCGCCCTAGTCGTCTTGAACTCTTTTATTTTTTCATCAATGATATTGTAGGCGTTCACCAAATAGGCAATCGTTTTCGCCTGCTTCCCTAAGATAGCAGTTATCCTGCCTGCACTGCACTTTTACATTTGAGAACTCCGGAGTTCAAATTCCATGCGATTTTTGGCCGTTTGTTTGGCTCTCGCGATCAGCATGATAATTACGACCAGTGTTTGCAATCTTGGGGCGGCCGATCCTCCAGCCCCGGAATACAAGCCCTTCGTCGCCCCGCCATCAGATGAAGGCCAAAAAGCCATCAAGCAATTTCGCGTCCCGATTGGCGTCGAGACGAGGTTATGGGCCGCGGAACCCTTACTGGCAAACCCGGTGGCGTTTTGCTTCGACGAAATGGGCCGCTGCTTCGTGGCCGAGACCTTTCGCCTGCACCACGGCGTGACCGACAACCGCTCGCACATGAATTGGCTCGACGACGATATTGCTTGCCGCACCGTGGCTGACCGCGTGGCCATGTACAAGAAATACGCCAAGGAGAAATTCGCTTCGACATACGAGAAAGAGCATGACCGCATTCGGCTCGTTGAAGATAGCAAGGGGACCGGCGTCGCCGACAAGGCGACCGTATTCGCCGATGGTTTCCACTTAGCCGAAGACGGATTGGGCGCCGGCGTATTGGCGTATCACGGCAACGTTTACTACACCGACATTCCCAATCTCTGGCTTTTCGGTGGCCGGACAGGAAACCTCCCAGAGCGGCGCGAAATCCTGGCCACTGGTTTCGGTGTCCACGTGGCCTTCCTGGGCCACGATTTGCATGGCCTGCGGATCGGGCCTGACGGCAAGCTGTATTTCAGTTGCGGCGACCGCGGTCTGAACGTGAAAACCAAGGAAGGCCGGCACCTTTTCGTTCCCGATTGCGGTGCCGTGCTGCGTTGTGAGCTCGACGGCTCCGACCTGGAAGTCGTCCACACCGGACTGCGCAACCCGCAGAAGTTAGCCTTCGATCAGTGGGGCAACCTGTTCACCTGCGACAACAACAGCGATTCCGGTGACCAGGTGCGGCTCGTGCAAATCGTCGAAGGCGGCGACAGCGGCTGGCGCATGAGCTACCAATATGGCAGCGTGATGAGCGACCGCGGGCCCTTCAATGGCGAGAAAATTTGGCACCTGCAAGATCAGCCGGCGTACATTGTGCCGCCGCTGGCCCACATTGCGTCCGGCCCGTCGGGTGTTTGCTTCAACTACGGCAGCACGGCCTTGCCGGATAAGTACAAGGACCATTTCTTTTTGTGCGACTTTCGCGGCGGCGCCACGAACAGCGGCGTGTGGTCGTTCGCCGTGAAGCCGAAGGGTGCATCGTATGAGTTGGTGGATCGCGAGCAATGCATCTGGTCGATCCTGTGCACCGATTGCGAGTTCGGGCCCGACGGCGGGCTGTATGTCAGCGACTGGGTGCAAGGCTGGGATTGCACGGGCAAGGGGCGCATTTACCGCTTCGCCGATCCGGCCGCGGAGAAGAAAAACAATGCGGCTGAGGTAAAGAAGCTTTTGCCCGTGGTCTGGGACACGCGCTCGCTGGATGATCTGGCGAAGTTGCTGGAGCATCCTGATATGCGCATTCGCCAGGAAGCGCAGTTCAAGCTGGTTACAGAGGGAAAGGCGGCGATTCCTGTGTTCTCCAAAGTTGCCAAGACAAGTCCAAACATGCTCGCGCGCTGCCACGCCATCTGGGGTCTGGGCCAGCTTGGCCGCAAGTACCCCGAAGCCGGCGACGCGGTCTTTGCCCAGGCCAAGCACCCGATGCCGGAGATCCGCATTCAAGTAGCGCGCGTGCTGCGCGAATTCCATTCCGAAAACGAGCTGCGCGGGATGTTGGAAGACGCCGATCCGCGCGTTGCCTTGGAAGCCGCGATTTCGATCAGCCGTCTGCCGGCCGATTTTTCCGGACCGGAAGGCGAACACATGAAAGGCTTGGCGCAAACGCATCGCGCGGCCGTGGAATTGCTGCGGCGCAACGCCGACAAGGATGCGTATCTGCGCCATGCCGGCGTGATGATTCTGAGCACCTACCCGCCGGAGTTGCTCAAGCACAGCTACGATGATGAATCGCCCGCAGTCCGGCTCGGCGTCGTGCTGGCGTTGCGGCGACAGAAGCATCCTGACCTCGCGCGCTTCCTGAATGACGGCGACCCGAAAGTCGCTTTGGAGGCGGCGCGCGCGATCTGTGACGAGCCGATCACGGAAGCGCTGCCGCAGCTGGCGGCGCTTATTTCCAAGACCAACAACAACGAATTCTGGCTCTGGCGCGTGCTGAATGCAAACTTCCGGCTTGGCAACAAAGAGAATGCCGAGGCGGTAGCCGATTTCGCTTGTCGACCTGATGTTCCGGAAAAGCTGCGCGTGGATGCCGTGAAAATGCTTGGCGACTGGGCCAAGCCTTCCAATCGCGACCGGCTCACTGGCCTGTGGCGGCCGCTGCCGGGCCGCGATCCCCAATTTGGTCCCGATGCCTTGCGTGCCCACCTGGGCGGCATATTCAGTGGTCCAGACAAGGTTCGCCAGGAAGCTGCTACCGTGGCCGCGAAACTCGGCATCAAGGAAGTGGGCAAAACGTTGCAAGCGATGATCACCAACGAGAGTGAAACCTACTCGACCAAGATCGGGGCTTTGAAGGCGCTCGACCAGTTGAAGGATTCACGCTTGAAGGATGTGCTCCCCATTGCGTTGAACTCTCCGGATGCCAAAATGCGAGCCGAAGCACGCAGTATTGCCGTCCGCCGGCAGCCGGACAAAGCCGTCGCTATGCTTGATCCGATATTGGAGAAGGGGGCCTTAATCGAGCAGCAGGCCGCTTTTGCCGACTTCGCCGCGATCAAGAACAAGGAAGCGGATGCCGTGTTGGCCCGCTGGCTCGATAAGCTTCTTGCCGGAGGCGTGCCCCCGGAATTGCGGCTCGACATCCTGCTGGCTGCGAGCCAACATCCTGATGCGGCAATCGTGAAGAAACTCAAGCTGGTCGAGGAAGCTCGCGCTCGCAGCAGCGACCCACTGGCCCCATGGATCGAAGCTCTGCGGGGGGGAGACGCCGAGCGCGGCAAGAGTATCTTCCTCAACAAGGCCGAAGTCACTTGCGTGAAGTGCCACAAGCTCAATGGCACCGGCGGCGACGTAGGGCCGGAACTCGCCGGCATTGGCGCCAAGCAGACGCGCGAATACCTGCTCGAATCCATTGTCTTTCCCGATGCAAAAATAGCGAAAGGTTACGACAGCGTGGTGCTGGAATTGACCAACGGCAAAACCATCACGGGCGTGCTGAAATCGGAAGACGATAAAGAAGTAAAAATCATGACTGCCGAGGGCGTGCCGCTCACCATCGCCAAGAATAAGATCGAAGAGCGCCGCCGCGGCAAGTCTCCGATGCCGGAAGACCTGGCCCAGAAACTCAGCAAGCGCGAACTGCGCGACCTCGTGGAGTTCCTGGCGCAGCTGAAGATGGAGCATAAATAACCGAGAAAGCCACCATGGCCCAAATCCGCCTGCGCGAATGGGAGACGGATGCGGAGCACCTGCCGATGACCTGCATGGTCTGCGGCGAGCCCGCCGTCACGCATGTTCGCAAGAAATTCACTTGGGCGCCTGAGTGGCTCTCGATCCTGGCTTTCCTCGTATTCATTGTTGGGACCATTCTCGCCCTGCTGGTCTTAATACTGTATTTCGCGCTTCGCAAGCAGATGTTGGTTGAGGTCCCCACGTGCGAGCGCCACCAGGGCTATTGGCGGCGCCGCATTTTGTGGGCTTATTTGCCTCTCGTTCTGCTGTTGCTCGCCGGCGTGGCCGAAGTCGTTTTTATGGTAAGTTTGGATGCCGGGCCTGACCGGGAAATCATGTACGGTCCCTGCTTCGGAACAGCTATTGGAGCATTTATCTGGCTTGTTATCGCGGCCGTGGTGCAAAAGGGCACCGTGCAGGCTGCAAGCATCAGTGACCGCGATATCACATTGAAGAAAGTGCACGAAAAATTCGCGGAGTCGTTGGTTGCGCTGCGCCGTGCCGAACGCGAAGAGGTTGATGAGGATTTGGAAGACGTTCTGGAAGACGACGTACCGCGCCGCCGTCCCGCCGGCGCCGGCGATGATCCAGAGGACGACCGCACTTCATTTCGGCCGAAATAGATATCTTTCGGGGTGTGAGAATGAGTCTGCATACTCGCATGTGCGCGATTGTTTGCTTGATTGCAATCGCCATCACCACTCGGGTAATAGCCCAGTCGCCGCCTAGTGACAAGGCCGCCGCCT
>Ga0070732_10000347_pt1 | contig 31035 bp, 27 predicted proteins | sample Coa_R1_5_FD_66449 | JGI IMG/M metagenome (GOLD analysis project Ga0070732, IMG submission 66449) | Surface soil microbial communities from Centralia Pennsylvania, which are recovering from an underground coalmine fire - Coalmine... | ecosystem: Environmental > Terrestrial > Soil > Unclassified ... | reverse complement strand
TCGGCCGTATACGGATGGCGCATGCCCGGCAGGACGATCATATCGAACCGCTTGTTGGCTTTGATGAGCGCGTCGACGACGCGATACGTGTTGGACGGATGGACGTTGTTGTCGATATCACCGGTCATCAGGAGCAGATGCCCCTTCAGGTTCTTGGCGATGTCCTGGTTCTTGTCAATCTCGTACTCGAACGTCGTCTTATCGTCCTTGGTCACTTCGGTCACCCCGTCGTGCTTCTCGCTCCACCAGCGGTTGTAGATGCTGTTGTCGTGGTTGCCCGACTCCGAGATGCCAACCTTGAAGAACTCCGGGAAGCCGAACATCGCGGCCGCGGTCATGAAGCCGCCGCCCGAGTGGCCGTAGATCCCGACGCGGTTCATGTCGATCCACGGGTACCGCTTTGCGAGCTGCTCGACCGCCGCTTTCTTGTCCGCCAGGCCGTAGTCGCGCAAGTTGCCGTAGCCGAAGTTGTGGTACCACTTCGAGCGCGCCGGGTTCCCGCCGCGATTGCCCACTTCGATGACAATGAACCCGACGTTGGCCAAGGCGACGTTCAGGTTGCGCGGTGCGAACGTCTTCGTCACGCTCTCGGTCTGGGGCCCCGGATAGACGTACTCGATGATGGGATATCGCTTCGTCTCGTCGAAATCGAACGGCTTGTACATCACGCCGTAGAGGTCCGTGATGCCGTCATCGGCCTTGACGCTGAAGCACTCGGGATACCGGAAGCCCTGCGCCATGAGCGCTGACACGTCCGTTCGTTCGAGATCCAGGACCTTGTTGCCGAGCGTGTCGTAGAGCACGGAATCGGGCGCCCGATCGATCCGCGACGCGTTGTCGACGAAATAGGTGCTCTTGTCGTTCATGGCGACCGCGTGGCTTTCGTCGCCCGGGTCGAGCAGCTTCATGTCGCCGGTGTCGATGTTGAGGCGGTAGAGATGTACGTAATACGGATCCTCGTTCGGCTCCTTCCCCGCCGCCGTCACGTACATCGTGCGCGTCTTGTCGTCGACGGACTCGATCCCGGTGTCCACGAACTCGCCGGAGTCGATCTGCCGAATCAACTTTCCGCCCGCGTCATAGAGGTAGTAGTGCCCCCACCCGTCGCGCTCGGACCAGTGCACGAGCTGCCTGCCGCCGCTGAGGAGCCGGAGCGGCTGCAGCTCGATGTAGGTGTTCGATCGCTCGGGAATCACGACGTGCGATTCCCCGGTCGTCGTGTCCGCCTCGACGATGTCGATGCGCTTCAGGTCGCGGGAGGTACGGTTGTAGAACACCTTGTCGCCCTGGAGGGTGATCCAGCGGGCCGGCAGCCCGCCACCGCCGGCGCCTGCCCCACCGCCCCGGCCGCCGCCCGTGTCTAGCTGCTCGCGCTCCAGATTCGTGATGGGCGCGGCCTCCATGGCGAGCTGCTGGTCCCTGAACGCGTCGACCTTGACCTTGAGCTCCTTCTTGTCCGCGATCGTGAAGACGTGCAGCTCTTGTTGTGGTTGATTCTCCTCTCCCGGCATGCCGTACTTGTAGGTCTCGAGCGTAGGCCGCGGGTTCGCCAGGGCGTTGATGACCCAAAGGTCCGCGACCTTGCGCTGGTCGGTGCGGAGCACAGAGAACCGCGAGTGATCCTGGGACCATGACACCGCGATGGCCGCCGTGCGTGGACCGAACTTCTTGTCCTGATCGCTCAGCGTGCGCGTGGCGGTGCTCTCGGTCTGGTTCGTCTGGCCGGTCGTCTGTTCGTCCTGCAGCTGTTGTTGCTGATCCGCCGTTCCGCCCTGACCGTTCCTGGCGTAGCTGTCGTACTTCTCGCCGTCGGTCGTGAGCTGGGCCTCGACGATGGCGGGGTCGTCGGCCTTCTTCTTCGCCAACTCGAAATTGGCCGCGTCCATCATGAACAGGTTGTGGCCGCGCGCGAAGAGGATCGTCTGCTTGTCCGGCGAGACGGTCGCCCAGGTCGGATTGGGTTTGTCGGCCTCGTATTTGTCGTTCAGCGCGAGTGTGCCCGTGGCCAGCTCGTACTCGAGCCACCACTGCTTCTGGGGCCCAGGCCCGCCGGCCCGGCCCGCTTGCTGGGCCTGCCCGCCGCCGCGACCGCCACCGCCGCCGCCGCCCCGAGTGCCGCGGCCGCCGCCGCCCTGCACCTGATTCTCCTGCTGTTGCGTCTCGCCGGTCAGTTCCTCACCGGCGGCATTCTCGACCCTCGCGGTTTGCGGCAGGCTCACGCTGAAGCGAATCTTGGTGTCGTTCTCGATGAACTTGATCTGGGTGATCGGCAGGTGCTGCGCGTCGTACGGCGTGCGCAGGATGCGGGTCAGCTGGGCAGCCATCTTCGCGTTGTCCCACAATGGCGTCTTCGCCTTCTTGAGCGGGTCGACGATCCACCACTTCATCCCCGCGGTGGTCTCGTAGCTGTACCAGAAGCGATCGCTCCACTCGAGCCAGTGCGGTGCCACCGCGGTCGAGAACACGAGCTTCGCGACCTTCGCTGACATCCACCGGGATGCGAGGTCGTAGTTGGGCGTGGTCAGGACGCGTTCGGGCGCAGGCGCAGCGCCTCCGAGCCGCGGCGCGGCCATCGGCGCGGCCGTCACCGCGAAGGCAAGAACGACGACGAGGCGGATCACCGTCTTCATGGGAGCTCCTTGGGCGGTAGTAAATATAGCTGGGCGGACAGGCGGCCGGGTGACCAGACGCCTGGCGGCTGGAAGCTTGGACGGCCGGGAGGCGGGAGGGCTGGCAGGGCTTACGACCCTGAGCTGAGCATCGCGCCGATTTCCGCGGCGGCTCGCTGGCCGCTTTCGACCGCACCGTTCATGTACCCCTGCCAGCGGAGGCTCGTGTGCTCCCCGGCAAACACGATGCGCCCGTGCGGGCGGGCCAGCAGGTCGCGCCACGTCGGATCAAACCGGGGGTCAAAGAACGCGTAGCCACCGCCCGCCCAGCGATCGTGCTCCCAGGTGATCGTCCGCGATGCCAGCGGCCGGACGGGCGGACCGAGCCACGCGAGGCGACGGATCAGGGGACCCAGGCGATCCTCGAGGCCCTTGCCGTCTCGGCCCAGGAGGGCCTGGAGCTCTGGCGACGCGCCGCCGCCGGCAAGAAAACTGAGGATGCCGGCCTGGCCCTTCTGCTGCTCGTTGCCGTCCCAGAGCGCGCCGAATGGCTGATCGGATCCAAACGCATTCGGCTGGCCGCGCTTCAGCCAGAAGCGGCGTTCGAATTGCACGAGGAGCCGTGTCGCGCGGCCGTACTTCAAGTGGCGAATCGCGTCCGATTGCGGTTCGGGCAAGAGCGGGTCGAACACGATGTCACGAGCCGTCGAGGCCGGCACGGCCAGGACCACGTAGTCGGCCGTGACCTCCGTGAGGCTGCCTCCTTCGTCCACCGAGACGATCACGCTCGTCGCCGTCTGCGTGACCCTCCGAGCGACCGACCGCAAGCGGACCGGCTGGTCGAGCGCCGCGGCCGTCCGCGTCGCGATGCGGTCGTTGCCTTCGCGGGCACGGAAGGACTCGCCCCATCCGCCCTCGTCGAGGTCCGCGAAGAAATCGACAAGCGCGAGGAGCGACAGCTCTTCGGGATCGGCAAGGAAGAGCCCTCGCAGGCCGCGCACGCGCTTGGCCAGCGATGGCGCGGCGTGTGTCGCGCGCAGCCACGCGTCGATCGACTGCGCGGCGAGCTGGCGAACGATCGGTCCCTGCCAACGGCGCTCGTTGAGGCGGTACGCACGGACCATGTCGTCGAACGTCGAGTCCATACCGCGAAGGCCGCCGGCCATCGTCTGGCGCGACAACCGGCCGCGCGCGTCGGTGCCGTAATAGCCGAAGCCGTGCCGGATGATCGGGACGAGCGTGACGCCGACGCCGCGCGCAAGGTCGACGAGCGCGCGCTGTTTATTTTCGATGAAATCGGCGCCCGCCTCGGCGTGCTGTCGCGCCCGCCACCCGTCCCGTATCGTCCAGACACGTCCGCCGACCCGGTCGCGCGCCTCGAACACGGTCACGCGGGTGCGGCGCGCCTGAAGATCACGAGCGGCGGCCAGGCCGGCAAGGCCGGCACCGATCACCACGACGTGGGCGCCGGCGACGGACATCACGTGGAGTGTAGATCGCGCGGTCCGGGCCGCCGGGCGACAGACGCGGGTTATCCGATGACTTGAATCGGGTCTTTGCCCGCGGTGCCCTGATAGGTGGCCGTGATGGTCGTTGCGCCCGGTGTCAGCGCGGTCACCACGCCAGCGGCCGTGACAGTCGCGACCGACGTGGCCGACGACGTCCAGGTCGACGCTGACGTCACGTCCTGTGTCGTGCCGTCAGACAGCGTCGCGGTCGCCCTGAACTGTCCCGTGGCGCCGACCTGCAGCGTCGGACCGATGACTGCGACGGACATCACCGACGAGCTCGGCCCGGTGGAACATGCCGTCAGCGCGAGCGCGAGGCCGCCGGCCAGTGAAAGGGTCATCAGTCGTTGGGTCATGCGGGTCTCTCCACTGGTGACTCAGAAGACGTCGCATTCATCGTACGTCATGCCGTCTTGTCCAGGAAACAGCCCCTCAGTACTGCGGCCGCCCGATGCCGAGCTTCCGCATCCGGGCCTGGAGCGTGGTGCGCTTCAACCCCAGCCGAGCGGCGGCGCCGTCCGGCCCGCCCACAACGCCGCGTGACGCGCGGAGCGTCGTAAGAATCGCCTCGCGCTGGACGGCGTCGAGGGGCGGGTGCGTCCCGGCGCCGCGATCCTGGTCACGGGGCGCCAGCGAGGTCCGCAGCACGCCATCGGTCGCGAGGATCGTGGCGCGCTCGATCACGTTCTCGAGTTCGCGGATGTTGCCCGGCCAGTCCCACCCGCACAGCGCGTCGATCGTCTGCGATGGAATCGCCTCAAACGTGCGCTTCAAGCGGTTTGCGTGCTTGCGCACGAAGTGCGCCGCCAGCGCCGGAATGTCGTCGCGACGCTCGCGGAGCGGCGGCAGCCGGACCGGAAACACGTTGAGCCGGTAGAACAGGTCCTCGCGAAATTCACCGCTCGCGACCATCGCCGCCAGATCCCGATTCGTCGCGGCGATCAGCCGAACGTCGACGCGGACGGGCGTGTTCGATCCCAGTCGCTCGACCTCGCGCTCCTGGAGCGCGCGCAGCAGCTTCGGCTGCACGGCAAACGGCAGGTCGCCAATCTCGTCGAGAAAGAGCGTTCCCCGGTGCGCCACTTCGAATCGCCCGGGACGTGCGGTCGCGGCGCCCGTAAACGCGCCGCGCTCGTGGCCGAACATCTCCGACTCGACGAGCGGCGCAGGGATGGCGGCGCAGTTCACGCGGACGAACGCCTGACTGCGACGGGCGCTCCGATCGTGGATCGCGCGCGCCACCAGCTCCTTGCCCGTACCGGTCTCGCCGACCAGGAGAACGGTCGCGTCGGTGGCGGCGACGGTTTCGACCTGCTGCAGTACGCGCCTCAGGGCGAGGCTCTGGCCGATGATGTCGTGGAAGCCGTGCTTCTCGAGGATCTCTTCCTCCAAATAGCGCTTCTCGGACAGCACCTGGTCCTTGAGCCGCCGAATCTCGTCATAGGCCAAGCCGTTCTCGATGCCGATGGCGATCTGGGCGCACACCTGCCGCAGCAACCGCACGTCCTCCGCGCCGAACGCGTCCGGGCGCCGCGAGGCGACGGAGATGATGCCGAGCGAGCGGTGCGCCGTCGCGAGTTGAATCGAGCAGAACGACTCCAACGCGAGAGGCGCCAGCGCCACGGCGACCGATGGGTTGTGGGCCTGCAACCAGGAGAACTCGTAGGTCAGCGCCTCGCCGCGGCTGAACGCGAGCTCGGCGCCGGCGCTCATCGGGAACACGCGGCCTTCGAGGGACGGACGACGTTCCCCGTCGAGCACGACCAGGCGCACGTCGGCTGTGCCGTCGGGTGGATCCGGGTAGAGGCTCACGCTGGCATATTCGTGCGCGATGGTTCGACCGATGGCCACGGACAACTCTTGGAAGAGATCGGCGAGGTCGCGGCGACTGACGAGCAGATTCGTGACCTCGAGCAGCAGACGGAGGCGGTCACGCTCCGCTCGTAGCCCAGTGGCGGCGACGGATCCGCTCGCGAGCAGGTCGGACGTCTCGGAGCCGCTCAACCAGCGAAGTATCTGCTTCTTGATGCCCAGTGTCAATCGATTGGGCACATGCCAATGGCGTATGCCCATATATCGGCACAGGAGACGGACGCGATGCTCGCTTATCGCAATAAGTGTCATATTTATAGTCACTTACAGCTGATGATCGATGATATGTTGGCGGCACTAGCCGTGCAGTTGTCGCTGGTTTGTATGACTACTGAAGATCCGGGCTTGCGCCGGGCTCGCGCCGAGCTCCAGGCCCAACAGCTGCTCCATGCTCAGAAGGTCGACGCCCTCTCGCGGCTGACGAGCGCCGTGGCGCACGACATCAACAACATCCTGATGGTCATCGTGGGCAACATCGAACTGCTCTTGCAGGACAAACAATCCAGACCGCTCCGGGGCGAGCTGGTGGAGATTCGCCAGGCCGCGGACCTCGGCGCGGATCTCGTGCGTCAGCTACTCGGATTGAGCCGGCCGTCGCCGAGCGAGGCCGAGATCATCGACGTGGGCGCGACGCTGATGCAATTCCGCCGGATCCTGGCACGACTGGTGGGGCGCCGAGTTCAAGTAGAGATCGACGCAGGCGTCGACCCCGTGTTCGTCAGTCTCGGCCGAGGGCTTCTCGAGCAGGTCATCATGAATCTCGGGCTCAACGCGCGCGACGCGATGCCGTGGGGTGGACACTTCCGCATCGCGGTCAGCCGATCGGGGATCGAGGACGTCCTCATCGAGCTGACCGACAGCGGCGTCGGCATGACCCAGCACGCGCGCGGCCGGATCTTCGAACCGTTCTTCACGACGAAGGAACCGGGCCCCGGTACCGGCCTCGGGCTCTCCACGGTGCACGACATCGTGCATCAGGCCGGCGGCCGGATCGAGGTCGACACCGAACTCGGCGTCGGCACCAGCGTGCGCGTGTTCCTGCCGTCGGCACCCGTGCGCGGCCGGAACTGACAGCAACATTTGCCGCCGCTCTGCCTTGAAGTAACGCAGAATGGACGGCGATGCCATCCCTCATTCGTGTGCTCGTCGCGGTGGGAGTCTTGATGACCCGAGCCGCCGCGGTCGCGAGTGCACAGTCTGCCGTGCCCACACCCGCCGCCGACGAGGATCATGCGATCGTGTACGAGCTCGGCTGGGCGGGCGACTATTCGGTCGCGGAGGGCTTCCACGCGAAGGGCGCGACGTTCGCGTTTGAGGTCACGCCAGTAAAGGACCGCTTAGAGCTCGAGTGCGGGATCACGGCCATTCGCGCGAACGGCGCAACGGAAACCTCTGTCGATCTCCTGTTCAAGAAGCCATGGTCCCTGTCGAGACGCGTCGAGTTCATGGCGGGGGTCGGCCCCGAACTGATTCACGCGACGGGGGCCGAGGCGGGCACCTTCTGGGGCCTTTCCGCTGTTGGGGACTTCATGTTCTGGCCCATGAAGAACCTCGGCTGTTACCTGGAACCTGGCTATGAAGCGACCTTCCGCGCGGGGGCCACTCGGCAGGGAGGCGCCCTCGCCCTCGGCCTCATCATCGGCCGATAGAACCCGCCCAAGGTAGACTGGACGCCTGCCGACACGCGTGACCACCCCGAGTTGGCGAGCGGATCTCTGTGCTGCGGGCGTCTTCGTGCTCGTAGCTCTCGCCTGGACTTTCCCGCTCATCCTTCATCTTGGAACGGATCTTCTTGGCGCCGGCGCCGGTGACAACGTCACTGGTCTCTGGAATGTCTGGTGGATGCGGACGGCGCTCGGGTCGGGCCAGGACTTCTTCCGGACCTCGTACTTGTTCGCGCCGGTAGGTGTGGACCTCACGCTCGACACGCACACCGCGCTGCCGGCCCTTGTCGGGGCGACGCTCCTTGCGCCGCTCTCGCTCGTCGCGGCCGTAAACGTCACGATCCTGACCGCCCTGTTCTTGAACGGGTGGTGCGCGTACCGGCTGGCGACCCGGTTCACTGCGGACCGCGGCGCCGCCATCGGCGCGGGGATCATCTTCGCCGGTTCGACTTACATCACGGCCCAACTGAACGGCCATTTCAACCTGGTTGGCGCGTGGACGCTGCCGCTGTTCGCGCTCGCGCTGCTGGAGGCGCTTCGAGGTTCGATGCGGTGGGGCGTCGCGGCCGGACTGGTGCTCGGCGGCACGGCGTACGTGGACTACTACTACCTCGTCTTCGAGGCGGCGCTTGGACTCTGTCTCGTCGCGTGGGCGGCGCGCGCGTGGTCGATCCGGCGCGGCGATCGCGGCCGGCTCAGCGACCGGCTCTCGTATGCACTCGTGGTGGCGATTCTCGCCGACGTCCTTCTGATCGTCGTCATCGCGGCGAGGGGTGACTCGAGCCTGACGATGGGATCGTGGCGAATGATGCTGGGCGTCTACAATCCGCTGCAAGCGGTGTGGGTACTCGCCGCGCTCTGGATCATCCTTCGGACTCAGCCGCGCGTTCGCATACAGCCGCGTGCGGAGTGGGACAGGCGACGATTCTGGCGACTGGCGGCAGCGTTCGTCGCCATCTCGCTCGTCGTGGCGGCGCCGCTCCTCTGGAAAGGCGCACGTGTGGCCTTGCGCGGCGACTACGTCTCCCAGCGCTATTTCTGGCGAAGCGCGCCGCCTGGTGTCGACCTGGCGAGTCTCCTTGTCGGAAACCCGTTCCATTCGCTCTGGGGACCTGTCATTCAGCATCTCTACGCCCGGTGGGGCATCAACCTGATCGAATCGGGCGGAGGATGGCTGGGCGTCGTGCCTATGCTGCTGGCCGCCTGGAGCTTGGGCCGGCGGTGGTCGGATGAGGCCGTCCGGCAATGGGCCGCTATCGGCGCCATCTTTCTCGTGTGGGCGTTCGGTCCACACCTGGCCGCGTTTGGCCACGCGACTGGGATGATTCTCCCGGAGGCGGTTCTCCGCTGGGTACCGGGGGTGTCCAATGCGAGGATACCCGGACGTGCCATCGTCGTCTCGGATCTCGCAGTGGCCATGCTCGGAGCTCTGGCCCTTGGCGCTTGGCGGGCTGGATCGCGATCGCCGACTCTCCTGCTGGCCGGCGCGCTGTCGCTCACGGTGGTCGACCTGCTGCCTGCGCCGTTCCCCGTCGTTAGGCTCGACCATCCGGCGCTCTACGACACGCTCCGGGACCGTCCCGAGCGCGGCGCCGTCTGCGAGCTACCCCTCGGCGCGCGTGATGGATTCGGTGAGCTCGGCGCACTCGACCACCGTGTGCTTTTCTATCAAACGATTCACGGCCGTCCGATGGTGGGTGGCTTCGTGGCCAGGCTCCCGCCATCCGTGCTGGACATGTATCGCGCCGATCCGCTGATTTCCGCTTTGCTCCGTCTGTCGGCACCCACTGCCGCCAGCGACACGACTGGGCCGACCCCCGATCGCCAGTCGGCCGCTGCGCTCCTTCGACGCGATGGGATCCGCTTCGTGATGCTGAATCGAACCACTTCGCCGCCGGCCCTCCTCGACTACGTCATCCACGACCTGCCACTGACCTTGATTGAGGAAGACGACGGACGGTCGCTCTATGTGACGGACGAGTGGCCGCCGACGGGTCTCGGGCCGCGACCGCCTGTTGGCCGATGACTCGGGCCGCACTGTAGAAGGCGGCGACGAAACCGGTCGGCTACCGGTCAGCCTCTCCGCGCTGCCTCAATGGCGGCGATGTCGATCTTCTTCATCGTCATCATCGCCTCAAAGGCGCGCTTGGCCTCACCGCCCCCAGCCGCAAGCGCCTCGGTGAGCGCACGCGGGGTGATCTGCCAGGAGAGTCCCCACCGGTCCTTGCACCACCCGCAGGCGCTTTCCTTGCCGCCGTTGCCGACGATCGCGCGCCAGTAGCGGTCGGTTTCTTCCTGATTGTCCGTCGCGACCTGGAAGGAAAAGGCCTCGCCGTGCTTGAACTCCGAGCCGCCGTTGAGACCGAGGCAGGGGATCCCCAGAACGGTGAACTCCACCGTCAGCACATCGCCCTTCTTGCCGCCCGGGTAGTCACTGGGCGCCTTATGAACACCCGTCACTTCACTGTTCGGAAAGGTGGCAGCGTAGAAGCGCGCCGCCTCATGCGCGTCCTTGTCGAACCACAGGCAAATCGTGTTCTTTGGCTTCACGCAAGAAACGTAGTCTTCGCGTTGATTGGTTGTCAACACACTCTGGGCCGTTGAGCGCGACCTGGCTTCTCCGGCGCGAGGATTTCGCTCATCGGGGTCTCCCTTTGAGCTCGTTGCGAATCACCTGGCCATCCTTCATCACGAATCGAACGCGCTGCAGTTCCGTCAGGTCCGCGAGCGGATCGCCGGTGACGGCGATCACGTCCGCGAACTTGCCGGGTTCGACGGCGCCGACCTTATCCTGCCAGCCCAGCATCTCGGCGGCGTTTACCATGATAGCCCGGATCACGTCAAGTGACGACATTCCGGCGGCGTGCAAATTGAGCAGCGTGGTGACAGTCGCTTGACCGCACGTCTTGCCGGGCCAGTACCAGCACATGTCCGTTCCGGCGGCGAACTTCACGCCCGATTTCAGCACTCGCTGGACCAACTGGTCGTAGAGGTCGTCGCGCCGTGCATCGGCTGTGGCACGCGCGGCACGCCATGCCGGAGAGCGCACAAGGGTCGGCTCCGTGATCTTCCGCAAGAAGCCACCATAGGCTGTGGGCGTCAGGTCGACGAAGATGCCTTTGTCGCGCATCTGCCTCAGCTGCTCGTCGGTCGCCTCGTTGCCGTGCTCGATTGAATCGGCGCCGGCATCGATCGCGGTTTGTATGGAGGTCTTGTCGACGGCGTGGACGGCCACTTTCAAATGGTTGCGGTGCGCTTCTTCGACCGCCGCCGCCAGTTCAGGCACGGTGAGGTTCTCCTCGGCCGTCACCTTGATGACATCCACGTTGTGGAAGACATTCTGCCTGACCGCCAGCCGCGCCTGGTCGTCGCCGTCAATGAACAGGAATTCCTGTTGAAGGATGCTGTCGGCGAGCGCGGGATTGAGGTTCTGAACATACGTTTCGCCTCGCGTCACCAGCTTGCGGCCGGACGCGAGGATCCTCGGACCGGGGACACGGCCTGCATTGACCGCGTCGCGCAGTTCCGTGTCGCCGTCAATTCCAGAGTGGCCAAGATTTCGAACGGTGGTGATGCCGCTCTCCAAGTCTTCCCGGGCCATCTGCGCACCGAGAAACGCGCGCTTGATCGGCGATTCCACGATGGCAAGCAGCAGTTCTGGCGCGAACGTGCCGTTCAGGTGGCGCTCGCTTTCCGCTTCGGGCGGCACGACAACGTCGAGCAGCAGATGCGTGTGGCTGTCGATCAGTCCCGGCAGCAACGTCGCGTCGCCCAGATCGATGAGCGTGGTGTCCGGTGGCGCATTCCCCTGCACTTGGGGTAACGCGCCAACTTGCTTGATCGTTCCGCCGTCGATCAAGACCGCTGCGGGAGCGAGCACACTTCCGGTTCGCGGATCGAGCAGGCGGTCCGCTCTGACGAGCGTCATCCGAGAGGGCGACTGCGCGAAGGGACGTCCGATCGCCGACAGGATGAGGCAGAGTGACAGTGTCCCACAAAGCCGTGTGCGCATGACGATGGATGCTAGGAGACATGGACCGCATCGACAACGCGCCGGACACGAGCGGTGGCGTCCATGTGATTTCCTGCGCCGTTGTTGTGATTTCTTGCACCGGTTGATCACGCGAGGCGAGCGAGTCACGATTGCACATGCACCCGCAGGGCATGCGGACATCCCGAGTCATCGCGCTGGCGCTCCTCGTCGGCCTGTTCTTCGTCGCACAGGAGGCCCTCATTCAACTGGCGTTGGGCCGCCCGGTTGGTCTCCTGAACGACATCGACGTCGTGCTTCGCTTTTGGGTCGTCTGGGCGCTCTTGACGCCGTTCGTGTTGAAGGCCCTCCGACGGTGGCCGCTCGACGCGAAGCCCACGTACGTGCCGCTCGTCGCGCATGTCAGCGTCGCGGCAGTTCTGGCATCGGTGCATTCGGTCATCACGCTCAGCCTGTACCCGATCGCGCGGAGCCTGTTCGGCAGCGTGTCGTTGCGTGAGGCGCTGCGGCAGAACGCCAACCGCGTCGCATTCACTTCGGACGTCTTCACGGGCGCGTTCTTCTACGCGGCTGCCTTGATGGTCTACACGGCCGTGCGGTTCCGGACGAAGAGCGCTGCGTTGGAGGCCGAACTCACGCAGTCCAAGCTGGACACCTTGCGCTCGCAACTTCGGCCGCATTTCCTCTTCAACACCTTAAATGCCATCTCCGTGTTCATGACCGAAGATGCGGACAAGGCGCGCCAGATGCTTCTGCATCTGTCAACGCTCCTTCGTCGCAGCCTCGACGAAGAGGCGCACGAAGTCTCGTTCCGGCAGGAACTCGCGTTCGTGGACGACTATCTCGAGATCCAGCGTGGCCGGTTTGGAGATCACTTGCTGGTGCGAATCGACGTCGACCCCGAGGTGCTGGACGCACGGCTTCCAGTATTTCTCTTGCAGCCCCTACTCGAGAATGCCATGGAGCACGGAAGGGCCGACGACAAACACACGACGATCGCCCTGTCCTCACGACGAGAGGACGATGAGCTCCGCCTCACGCTCGAGGACGATGGACCCGGTCTCGGAGACGGCGCTCTGGTCCACGAGGGCATCGGCCTTCGCAATACCCGAGCGCGGCTGCATCATCTGTACGGCGCCGCCGCGTCCGTGCGGCTGCGCCCCGCGAGCGGCATGACCGATTCGCGCGGCACGTGCGTCGACATTCGGATTCCTTTCCGCGGGGCACCCCGATGAAAGTGCTCATCGTCGACGACGAGCCGGTCGCCCGCCGGGGTCTCCGCCGGCAACTCGCGCAGCTTGCGGGCGTGACGTGCGTGGGCGAGTGCGGCACTCGCGCGGAGGCCATCGCGGCGATTCGGGATCGGCAACCCGACGTGGTGCTCCTCGACATCCAGCTCGGGCGCGCGAACGCGTTCGACATCGTCGAGGAGATCGGCGTCGACTCGATGCCGCTCGTCGTGTTTGTCACCGCCTACGATCGGCACGCCGTCAAGGCGTTCGAGGTGCACGCGCTCGATTACGTGCTCAAGCCCGTCGATCCCGAGCGATTGCGTGAAGCGATTGAGCGAGCCGCCTCGACGCTCTCGCTGCGGCATGCGGTGTCGCTGGCGGATCGACTCGAGGGGCTACTCGGCGAAGCGCAGCGCACGATGCGGGGACCCGAGTCGCCGGCGCCTCTTGCACCGGAGCGCTTCGTCGTGCGCGACGCGGACGACCGCGTCTCGCTGGTGGAGATCGAACAGATCGAATGGTTCGAGAGCGCCGGCAACTACGTGCGCGTCCACAGTCGCGGCCGGGCGTACCTGACGCGGACCACGATGGATCGTGTGGCACAACGGCTGGCCACGCGACGATGGTTCCTCCGCGTTCGCCGCTCTGCGATTGTCAACGTGCGCGCGATCGCCTCGCTCGAGCGCAACGGAAAATCGTCGTTCATCGTCCGTCTGCGTAGCGGCGCGACCGTCACCTCGAGCCGGTTCTACCAACCGGGAATTCGCCGACTGCTCCGGGAAGATCGGCAATGACGACGCCGGCACGCACTGGTGGCCGGCGTCGCGCAACGGGCCTGGGCCGATTGGGTGGACGGCTCAATTATGTCGGTCGCCGCTTAGTGGTGTGAGCTGTATCTGCTTCGAGAGACCATAGGCGGTCGGCAGGTCGCTGTCGCCTGTCACAAGCACGCGCGCCACGATCACCGAGTTGTTCGGCGAGGATATCTGCTTCATGGCGCTTGGTACCTGCCCTTTCCAATTCCGCTCCGTAATGAGATAGTCGCCCGCCTGCGTACCCGTGGTGCGCGTGCCGACGTAGGTGAAGGCGGTGTTTTTCGACGGATCCGTGAATTGCACGCTGTAGTAGCGATCGCTCATGTCGGGTACGTGCAACACGAGCGGCCCTTGAGGGAGGTCCAGCCAACCGGCCGTGAGAATCGTGTCACGGTTCGCGCCCACCGTCAGCACATTCGAGCCCGAGGCGGTTTGCGCCGCGATGGGATCGGCAAAGAGTTTCTGTGGCTGCGTACGGAGCGTATTGACCGGAATGGGGCCGTCACCGAACCCTTTGCCGAGCGCCGCGGGCTTGTACACGGACAGCAGCAAGCGTGGCCAAGAGTAGATCACTACGCACCACACCACGACCACCACCGCACCGAAGATCAGCAGATTCGGATTATTCATTGCCATCAGCTCACTTCGACCACGGGTGGGACGATGTACTCGCCCTTTAGAATCGCCTCGCCAGGGATGTAGACGCGCAGCCACAGGAGGAAATTGCCCGGAGGCGCGGGCAGCCAGTTGGACTCGTGCCCCACTGGAGCCGCCTTTTGAAGGTATGCATCGACCGAACCATCGGGGTTCTGGGCCAGGCCGGTACGATCGCTGACACTGTACCGGTTGAGCGGATTTGCCACAAAGTGGTTCCCCGCGCCCCCCATCCTGATCGACCAGAAGGCTTTATTTGGCGGGAGCCCTCCGGCCGGGAAGTGCAGCACGTACTCGTGTGCCCCGGTGAGGGCACGACCGGCGCCATCCGCGTTCGTCCACCAGTACATGGCCTCCTCCGGCGTATTGACCGGACCGGGGAAGAGCTGAGCTCATCTTCTTCTTCTACCACTTTGCGGGCAGGGCCATGAATGTGCCGTTGGAAAGTGCAGTAGGATCAAGACGTTTCGGAGTCGGGGCGTAGCGCAGCCTGGTAGCGCACCTGCCTTGGGCGCAGGGGGTCGCTGGTTCGAATCCAGTCGCCCCGACCAAAATCCGCATCCGGGGTGCCACCGGGGCTCCACGGCACGAGCACTCCGTCCCCTATAATCACGCATCCTTGGCCCTGACCCCAGGCACACGCCTCGGTCCGTACGAAATCGCTGACGCCATCGGCGCCGGCGGTATGGGCGAGGTGTATCGCGCGACCGACCGTAATCTGAAACGGCCGGTCGCGATCAAGGTGTTGCCAGGGTCCGTCGCTGCGGACGCCGACCGGCTTGCGCGCTTTCAGCGCGAAGCCGAGGTGCTCGCCGCGCTCAACCACCCGAACATCGCGGCGATTTACGGCCTGGAAAAGACGCCCGACCTGACCGCGCTCGTGATGGAACTCGTCGAAGGCGAAGATCTCTCCGCGCGCATTGCGCGTGGTCCCATCCCGTTTGCTGACGCGCTGCCCATCGCCCGGCAAATCGCCGAGGCCCTCGACGCCGCGCACGAACAGGGCATCATTCATCGCGATCTCAAGCCCGCCAATATCAAGGTTCGCGCCGACGGCACGACAAAAGTGCTCGATTTCGGCCTCGCGAAGGCGATGGACCCGGCCGGTACGTCGAGCGGCGAGGTCATGAATTCACCGACGATAACGGCGCGCGCGACGCAAATGGGAATGATCCTTGGCACGGCCGCCTACATGGCGCCGGAGCAGGCGCGGGGCAAAGCCGTCGATCGGCGCGCGGACATCTGGGCGTTCGGCGTCGTGGTCTACGAAATGCTCAGCGGCCGGCGCGCCTTCGAGGGTGACGACATCTCGATCACGCTGGCGAGCGTGCTGAAGGAAGACGTGAGGTGGGACGCGCTGCCGGCGGATCTGCCCGCGCCCGTGCGGCGAATTCTGCGTCGGTGTCTGGTGAAAGATCCGCGCCGGCGGCTGCGATCGATCGGCGATGCCTTGCTCGAGTTGGACGAGCCGCAAGAGCCCGTCAAGGGGTCCTCGCCGGCGATCGTACCTCGCACGCGCGGCGTGATGCCGGTCCTGTGGGGCGCATTGGGCGCGGCGCTCACGGCCGCCGTATTCCTGTTCGGGCTGCCCACGCTGCAACCGCCAACGGACGTCGCGCCCAGCCGCCTATCCATCCTTGGGCCCAAGGGCGTCACGTTCTTCGGCGACGCGGTTGAGTCCGCCATTTCACCCGACGGCCGGCTCATTGCCTTCGGCGCCATCGATGACGCGACCGGCGTGACGAAGCTGTGGATCCGGCCGGTTGATTCCCTGACCGCCCACCCGCTCGTCGGCACGGAAGTCCAGTCGCTGGTCGTCGGCTCCGGATATGCACCTTTCTGGTCTCCGGACAGCCGCCAGCTCGCATTCTTCGCCGACGGCAAGCTGAAAAAGATCCCCGTGGCCGGCGGGAGCCCCGAAGTGCTCTGCGATGTGAAGTTCGGTCGGGGCGGCACCTGGAACAACTCGGGCGTCATCGTGTTCGCCGACTTCATCGGCCCGCTGTACCGCGTGTCAGAGAACGGTGGGGACCGACAGCCCGTGACGCGCCTCGACGCGGCGACGGGGGAAACGGGCCATCGCTTCCCCTGGTTCTTGCCGGATGGCCGGCATTTTCTCTTTGCCGCCCTGCCGGCCCGTGAGGGCAAGTTCCAGATCGCGGTAGGCTCGCTCGATGACCAGACGCGTCGTAACGTGACGTCGGCCTCAGGCGCAGCGGTGTTCGCTGAACCCGGCTACTTGCTGTTCCCTCGAAAGAGCGACCTGGTCGCCCAGCGGTTCGACGCGCAGCGCCAGCAGCTGTCAGGCGAACCAGTTCCAATTGGCGATGTGCCGAGCGATCTTGGGGTCTTCTACACGGGCGGCCGGGCGGTCAGCGTGTCGGCCAATGGCGTGCTGGCGTACCTGAACGATCCGCCGGTGAATGCGAGGCTTGCGTGGTTCGATCGGACCGGAAAGCAGGCGGGCACGATCGCGACCCCTCCGGCTATCTACGGTCCCAGCACGAGCCCCATCGACCTGTCGCCCGACGGCCGGCGTGCCGCCGTGACCCGGGCGGTGCCCTTGAATCTAGGTCAGACCGAGATCTGGATCGTCGATTTGGAGCGCGGCGGCGCGGCGCCGTTCGTGAGCGGACCTTCCCTGGCTAATAGCACCAATCCGGTGTGGTCGCCTGATGGGAGCCGCGTCGCGTTCGCCAGCGATCGCTATGGCACGCAGGACCTCTTCCTAAAAACGGCCAGCGGCTCGGGGCCCGAGGAGGATCTCCTCAAGTCTGGCTCGCTGTTCACGTTCCCGGTGTCCTGGTCGGCCGATGGGCGTTTCCTCGTCTTCAGCCAGAGCGATGCGAAGACCCAGACGACGGGCCTGAGCGTGTTGCCGATGAACGGCGATCGAAGGCCGAAGCCCTACCTCGTGACGAGCATCAACGTCGCAGGCTCGATATCTCCTGACGGGCGATGGATGGCGTACGTCGCGGACACATCGGGTCGGGATGAGGTGTGGGTGGCGGGATTCCCCACGCCCGCCGCCAAGTACCAGGTCACGTCGGACGGCGGCGAGTTCGTCTGGTGGCGCCAGGACGGCAAGGAACTGATGCTGCTCGGGGCCGACAATCGGACCATCCTCGTGGCGGATGTGCTGACCGGCGCGGATTTTCATGCCGGCGTACCCAAGGTCTTGATGACACTGCCCAGAGCCGCGCTCATGGCGCCGACGCGCGACTTTCAGCGCGTCCTATCCACGGTGCCCGCTGAGACCGCGACGCCTTCGATCACGGTCGTCGCCGACTGGGTGGCGGCGCTGAAGAAGAAATAAGACCGTCGCTTGCCGCTCGAACGTTAGCCGGTCCTGGGCTTCCCTGAACTTGGGTGCCTGATGCCGACCAGTGAGGGAGTGGGGGCGAGACGGTGATTCGGTGTCAGGTCCAACGCGTGTGAGCGGGATCCTCCTCGGCGCTCTCGCGCGCCGTCCGCGCGGCGCGCCCGATCGACAATACCAAGGCCTCGAACGCGAGTTGGTGGAACACGAGTTCGCTCGCGAGCACGGCGCCGGCGGGAACCGTCGGGATCGACGCCGAAGCGTCCATCCACTGTGCGCCCTGTATCGAGCGTTTCGCGCTCATGATCGCTCACCTCCGCGGCCCCAGCCGCTGGCCCGTTGTAATGCGAATGGCTTGCCAACGTCAGCGCACGATTTCCAGCCAAAACGGCCGGTTCGTGGCGTTGGCTCGGCCGACTGGCACCCCGACGGGACAGGTAGAATCTGGATTAGGGTCTCGATCCGCCGACGATCTTGAGATCCTGGACCTTTCTTGTCCCCGGCAGCCAGGGTGATCTTTTCGCCGCGCCGACTCGCTCCGCGAGACAGCCGTTATGCACCACACGGTCACGCCACCGCGACGTTTCAGTCATTCTGCGGGGCCTCGGAGGTACCCGGACTCGCGTGTCGACGCCAGGCAACCTCCCGCTCCAGTTAGGATCACCTTAGGACCATCTATCTATGGGTGACATACGGCGCGCGCACGAAGCTCCCCCGGCCATCGCGAGGCTCGGATGGCGATACCACCACCTCGGCATCCCGCACGCCTCTCCTCGTCGCGGTGAGCGGCACTTGCCAAAGCTCGGCGTTCATGTCTGCGGGTTTGAGACCAGCCCGTACGGCATCGAGTGGATGCGCTACGACCCGCAGTGTCCTGTCCCGGAGGTTGTGAAGACCGTGCCACACCTGGCGTTTGCCGTCGACGATCTGGATGCCGCGCTCGAAGGCAAGGAAATCCTGATTCCGCCGAACTCTCCGTCCCCAGGCGTGCGGGTCGCGTTCATCCTCGACGACGGCGCACCGATCGAGCTTCTGGAACTCGAACCGCCACGGATAGACCGCCGCGCGTGACCGCCGGATCCGTCAGCGGGGGCCAGCTAGTCGACCAAGTTGACCTGCCGCGGAGACGACTCTATACTACAAAGTACTTTGCGTTGCTTCGGCAACCCCTGGAAGTGCTGATGGACGGCGCGCTGCTCAATCGGCCGAGCGCCCTGATTCCCGTCGTCATGTCGGGCGCGGCCCTCGCCACGGTGGTTGTTTACGCCTCCCTATTCGGCACCGCCCGACAGGCGGACGAGGGAACTGCGGCGCACCTGTGGCAGTTGCTCATGGCGGGACAAGTGCCGCTTGTCGCGTTCTTCGCCATCAAGTGGCTCCCGACGACGCCCAAGCCCGCGCTGGTGGCCCTGGCCCTGCAAGCCGGTGCGGCGCTCGCGGCGATGTTCCCGGTCTGGTGGTTTCAGTGGTAATCCGGAGGAGCTTATGCGAAAGGCCCTGACGCTTGGCGTCGCGACATTGTGCCTGCTTGCGGTTGACTGGCTCGCGTTCCACGACTTCCGTGAACCCCACACCGTGAGGGACTATTTGACGTTGGTCGCCTCCCTTCTCGTCTTCTTTCACTTCGGGAAGGAACTGGTGGGAGGAGAACGACCGACTGCCACCAGCACCTGAGGTGTTCCGGGGCCTGCGCGCGATCTATGAGGTGGTCGAGTTTCAGTGGCTGCCGAGCGCCTCGACCGGCGTGACGCGACTCACCCGACGCAGAGGAATCAGCAGTGACAGCACGGTGACAGCGACAGTCAGCGCGATGGCAGCACCGAACGCGAGCACATCGTGCGATCCGACCAGCGTGAGGGAGCTGGCGACCAGGCGACCGGAGAAGAACGCGAACGGGAGTCCGACCAGGAGGCCCGCGGCCGTGGTGACAAGCGCCTCCCGAATCACCGTCATGCGAATGTCGTGGAGCGAGGCCCCGAGAGCGAGGCGCAGGCCAATTTCCGGGATGCGCCGCACGATGCCGAGGTTCAAGACCGCATACAGGCCGACGAACACCAGCAGCGTCGTCAGGCCCGCAAAGTAGAAGGCGCCCAAGCGCATTACGCGTTCACGAAGCAACGCGGCATCCAGCGTGTGCTGCACGCGGTGGACCTCGACGACATCTTCTCGCCCAAGGGCGACTATCGTGCGCCGCGCCAGCGCCTCAACGGCGTTTGGCGTAAGCGGAGACTTCAGTAACACCCAGGGCGAATTGAATTCAAGGGAACGTGGAGGCTCCTGCAGCAGCGCGGTAAAGAGAAACAGCTGGCTCGTCGCGTGCGGCTCGGCGAGCTTGGCGTCCGCCACCACGCCAATCACCTCCATGAGCCGGTCGGGCGGGCCACCCAGTCGGACGCGCCGCCCGACCGGATCGGCACCTGGGAACAATGCTCTGGCGAGTCCCGCGGAGATGATTGCGACGTCCCGCTGACCGTGGTCATCGGTCCAGGTGAAATCGCGTCCGCCCACGAGCGGCACACTCAGCGTCTCAAAGTAGCCTGGCGACACCGGCTCAACAAACGACCTGACGCTGCGAAGACCGTCGCTCCCGGTGATGGGGCGTCGAAACCAATCAGAACTGCGGGACACCGGTTCGTTCCGCGACAGCGCCGCCGCCACGATGCCAGGATCCGCACGGAGCGCGGCGGCGAGCTGGGTGAGATACGCGACGGGGTCCGCGGCTGGGGCGATGCCGGCTTGGTTGGTCGTGTTGACGACGACGACCCCTTCCGGCCGGAATCCCGTGGTCACACCCTCCAGGCGATGCAGATTCACCGCGACGACCCACGCCGTCACGAGCAAGGGCACCGATAAGGCGACTTGCGCGGCAGCGAGAGTCCGGCCCCATCGCGTCACGCCGCGGCCGGGCAAGCCGCGGGTGCCACGATTCAGCGTGAGATTCGCGGACCAGACACGAAGAGCCGGCAACAGACTCACGCAGACCGTGACGAGGCCGGCCAGGCCGACCATCACGCCAAGGACTCGGTAATCGAGGCTGAGATCCAGGGGTGACGATACGTCCGGTTGGTTCCACAGCAACAGCGTGAGGCTCTTCGCTGACCACAGGGCGAGGGGCGCGCTGAGTACGACCGCGCCCATCGACAAGGCCAGCGACTCGCCGACCACCTGGGACAGCAAGCGGCCGTTAGACGCGCCCAACGCCGCCTGCACCGCAAGATCGGCCTCTCGCGTTGACCATCGCGCGAGCAGCAGGCCTGAGAGATTCGCGCAGGACAACACGAGGGTGATCACGCTGGAGAGCACCAGCATCAGCAGCGGGCGCCGATAGAACTCTCGGTATCCAGCTGCTGAGAAACCGCGGGCCGCCGACTCGATTTGAGGCTGGAGCGCGAGTATGGCGTCCCGAAACTCGGGCGAAGCCGCAGCCGCTCCAGCCGCGACTTCGCGCGCGGGCGGCCAGAGTGTTTCAACCTGAGAGGCCGCTTGTTGGAGCGTGACGCCCGGGCGCAGCCGGCCCACGAGGACATCGAAGAAGCTCGGACCTGGTGGCTCATTGAGCAAGCCACGGACCAGTGAGGCAGGCACCCAGGCGTCGGTCGGCATTCCAACCTCGAGGCCGGTGAACATGCGTGGCGCGACGCCAATGACGGTCATCAGCTCGCCCTGCACACGAAACGTCTGACCGATCACCCTACGGTCGGCACCAAAGCGAGTTTGCCAGCAGCGGAAGCTAATCGTGGCGACCGGCGAGGCACCGTCGACCTCGCGCGCCCCTACGACTCGGCCCAACGCAGGAGGCACGCCGAGCGTCTCAAAATAGCGACCGCTGACGCCTTCGATCGCCAACCGGTGACTGGCGTTGTGAATGACAGCTGTTGATTCAAAGCGGTCGAAACCAGCGGATGCCTGGAAACCGTTCTCGGTTCTGTCGAGTGAAGCAAGCACGCTCGCCGGAACACCCTGCCAGTGTGGCACGCGTGCATTTATGGCGGACACTCCAACCAACTCTTCGGGGTGAGAGACAGGGAGCTCACGCCAGAACAGGGCGTTGAACAGACTGACCAGCGTCAGGAGCGCGCCGCCGCTCAGCCCAAGCGCGAGCACGACCAACAGGGCGGAACCGGGAGTCCGGCGCCAGCTCCTGAGACTGCGGACCATGTCGCGAAAGAAGCCCGCCGTTACAACCACAGCTGAGGCTAGCACGAGCGCAAATGCGACTCGATCGGAAGCGGCGGACCCGACATGGCTTGAAGCGACGGCTGAGCGCGATCGACATCCGGCCGTCAGGGCTCACGCCGGGGCGACGGCGCCCGCCGCCTGCGAATACGAGACCGCGTCGCTACGGGTTGCCAATCCACCCGGGTGCGAGGACCTTGACGCCATGGATCGCCGTCCGCACGCCCACGCGCAGCGGCGTGCTGGGCGATGTCTCATCCCGCTCGTAGGTCAGGAGGTATTGGGACAGCAAGAGTCGCGTCGTCTGCTGCGCGACGGTGTCCATGAGCGCCGGGCCATAAGCCAGATCACGCCGCCCACCGCTCTTCGCGGCGAGGTCGATCAACACGTTGTCGAGATCGGTGAGCCTTGCGGCGGCCGCCGCTGGAGAGAGATCGGCACGGGTCTCGACCTCGATGTTCCACACCTGACAATTCGCACCGCGAATGGCCGCAACCAGATCGGCGGGCGCATGGCGGCCGCCGTCGGTGTAAGGCACCGTCAGTGCGAGGATCACGCGACGCCTCGTTGGCTCCTTCGCCAGTGTTTTGGCGATCCCCGGTAGCCGCTCCGCAAGGGGACCAGCGTCGGGATCCGGCGCGTAGCCCTGTGCGTCTTTCGCCAGGTCGGATGCGGCCGTCCCCGCGGTCCGCATGACAAGGGCGGCTGGCGGGTTCTCGATTCCAATCCGTGCTTGCGGTTCGCTACGAGCCACGAGGTCGACCACCGACCGGAGGGTGAGGCGGACTTGCTCCAATGGTGCGACGCCCAGGCCGTCGACGACCAGCGCGATAGCCAACGGTTCGCTCGCCGCTTGCGCCGACACCACCGGCCGCGCGGCGCCGGCCACCTGAATCGCGAAATCGCTGGCCGTCAACCCAAGGACAGGTTCGCCCTTCGCATCCGCAACGGCGGCATAGATAGTGCCTTGACTGGTGACTCCGGCGCCGTGGGCGGGAGTCGTCCGTCCGCCGTCGCCGGCTGCCACAAGTCCCACCGCCGCGGTGGCAATGACCGTGGCTACCGTCGCCCAACCGAAGCGCGCGCGCACCGACGGCGTGAAGGGTTGCATAGCGTCCTCTCTTCTCCGGATGAAGCGCAAACCGCGAATGCTTCTCCGCCGATGTGAATGAGCAAGCTCCGTGCCACCGACCTAGCCACGCCCAACGAATGCACCGTGACTTGGGCGCCTGCGGCGTCCAGCGTAGCGGACGCTGCCGCCCCGCCGGATGACGCTTGCCGGAGCGATCATAGGTGTCCCCCATGTCCCCTATAACCACTCCTGATACAGGTCGGAGAGTTCAGCGTCTGCAGGCGATGACGCTGGCGTGGATGACCGTTGAAGCCGTTGTAGCGCTTGGAGCCGCATGGCAGGCCCGAAGCATCGCGTTGGCCGCGTTCGGAGGCGATAGTCTCGTCGAATGGGCGTCGGCTGCCGTCGTCCTCGGCAGGTTCACATCCAGCGGGCGTCTCACAGAGCGAGTCGCGGCACGGGTCGCAGGTGGTCTGCTGCTCGGCCTCGCGGCATCCGTCGTGCTGGCGTCTGCCGTCAGTCTAATCAGCTCCAACGAGCCGCAGGCGAGTCCGGTCGGTATCGTGCTGCTCGTCCTTGCGGCTGTCGTGATGCCGTGGTTGGCCCGCCAGAAGAGAACCTTGGCTGTCGCGACGGGCAGCGCCGCCTTGAAGGCGGACGCGATGGAGTCCGCGCTCTGCGGGTATCTCGCGTGGATCGCGCTTGGCGGACTGGTCGCAAACGCGTTGTGGACGCTACCGTGGGCCGATTCGGTCGCGGCGCTTGCCTTGGTTCCACTCATCGCCTACGAGGGCTTGTCCGCGATCCGCGAGGCCAAGCTCTGCGACGACTGCCACTGACGACGAGGGTGCCTCAGGGGCCACCGAGTCAGATGCCCGTGTACCAGGCGTAGCCATACTCGGCGCCGACAGAGCCCAGGCCCTTCCCAAACCGTTTCAGACTGTCTGTGACCGTCAGTCGCGTGATGAATTTGATGTTCTTGTAGCCGATTTGCCGAGGGAGCCGCATCCGCAGCGGTCCGCCGTGGGCAACTGGGAGCTCACGGCCATTCATGCCGTAACAGAGCAAGGTCTGCGGATGCCGAGCCTCGACCAGATCGATGCTGTCCCACGTATCGGGCTCCATCGAAACATACACGACGTATTTGGCTTGTGGCTGGACCCCAACAAGCTGCAACACCTGGGAGAGGGGCACGCCGATCCACTCGCCGATGTAGGACCAGCCCTCTTCACAGGCGAGTTCGGTGATGTGGCTGCGAGACGGATAGCTCTTGAGGTCCGCCATCGACAGCGATGCCGGTTGATGGACCAGGCCATCGATTGAGAGCCGCCAGTCCGCGAACCCGCCCGCCTGAAGGCGCTTGAATTCCTCCGTGGGGGGAGCCAGTACGTTCGGGAATGGACGCGGCGAAATCTGGGTTCGAGGGAATTCGCGCGCCAGTGCATCCCCTACCAGCAGCCGATGCGATGCGTACGTCAACGTCTCGCCGAGGCCATAGATGCCGCCGTTGTCGGGAGGAATCAATCCATACTTCTGCGCCAGGCGCGCTGCCACAGCCAGCCCCGATGCACCCGCGGTCACCGCGAGTCCCGACAGGATCAGTTTTCGGCGTGACAGGTCGATCATGTGTCCTCCTTACGCGGACCGAGGCGGCCAGTGATCATCGCGCCCGTGCGGCTCCAGAATCCGGCGAGGCCAACCATCAGCACGTGGACAAAGAGGAACAGCAGGAGGGCTGCCGAGACAAAGAAGTGAATGGTGCGAGCCGATTGACGGCCGCCGAGCAGCGTCACGGACCAGGGGAACGCGGAGGCAAAGGCGAGCGACATCGCCAAGCCGGTCCAGACGACCAAGGGGAAAAGACCGAAGATTACCAACAGGTACGTGACGCGCTGGAGCCCAGTGTAGGAAGACGCCTCTGCGGAACGCGGCCGTTCGAACCGCAATCGCTCGCCAAAGGCGCTCGACAGTGCCCGCCAGGAGCGATCGGCCTTCCTGGGGACCAGGTCCCTTCGGAAATGCCGCCCGACCAGGCCGGACGTGACGTACAGCACGCCGGTCAGCACCACGATCCAGGCCGCTTCAAAGTGCAGCGCACGGCTCCAGCCGTTCTCGTCCGGCAGCACGTAGCTGTACCCCGTCGGTACCAATTTCCGTGAAGCAGGAATTGGCAGTTGAAACAGCGGCGTCGTCAAGTCAGTGCCCGTCTCGCCCCAGTAGAAGCGCGGATGCGAGATCACGATTTCGATGCCGCTGACGAGCAGGGCGAAAAAGCAGAGCGTCGTGATCCAGTGCGTCACTCGCACGAGGGCCGAGTGCCTGGGAACAATCAAGGAGTCCAAGGTCCCCTGACGCAGGTCGAGTCGCTCACCTTGGCCTTGGGTAACCATTTGACCTGACTTTAATCAGCTCTCGGGTTAGATGTCAACCCAACGGCACCTGGCCGCCCGCGGACAGGGACCGCCGCGCGTTCCGAGACCGGGGAACGCTGGCTCGTGGCCAGGACACGTCAGTCGCGGCGTCTTCCGGTGAAGCGAAGCAGGAACAGAAACAGATTGATGAAGTCGAGATAGAGCGCCAGCGCACCCACAATCGCGCGGGAACCCGTCGGGCCATCGGGAGCGGCGAACGCCATTGCCTTCAGGCGCTGGGCGTCGTAGGCGGCGAGCCCCGAGAACACGATGACGCCGATGACCGAGATAACGAACTGGAGAGCATCACTGTGCCAGAAGAGGCCGACGACCGAGGCGAGCACCACACCCATCAGGCCCATGAAGAGAAACGATCCCCAGCCGGCGAGGCTCCGCTTGGCGACGGTGCCATAGGCGGCCAGGCCACCGAACATCCCGGCGGTCACGAGAAACGTATTCGCGACCGATTCACCCGTATAGACGAGGAGGACGAAGGAGATCGTCACGCCGGTGAGTGCCGAGTAGAGCACGAACAACATGGCCGCAGTTGACGCGGCGAGTCTGTCGACGCGGGCGGCGAGCACGACCACGAGCCCGAGCTGTGAGCCCAGGAGCGCCCAGAACAGCAGACGGTTCGTCGCGATCGCCGCGACAACCGCCGGCGATCCGGCGATTAGCCACGCCGTGCCCGCCGTCACGGCCAGTCCCACGCCCATCCAGCCGTAGACGGCGCGCAGAAAATCGGTGACACGCTCAGCGACGGGCAGCGAGCCGGAGAATGCACGCTCGGACGGGAACCCTGATGAGGCCATGCTCGATGGTAGATCACGGGCGGCTGGAAGTGGACTAGAGTTGAAGCGGAGGCTGGAATGGCCAAGCGTGCACGACAGGGACGCACTCTCGCCCAGCTCGAACGGGCGCTGCACCGACTCAACGCTCAACGCCACGCCGTCCTCGCCGAGATCAAGACCGCGGTGGAACAACTCAGCTTCGGGAGTGCCGCCCCCATGGCTGGCATCTCGGTCACGTCCCGCGTCGGGGCACCGACGAGCAAGGGCGGCCGACGCCCCGGGTTCAAGTTGAGCGCGGAAGCCCGGGCGAAAATTTCCGCGGCGCAGAAGAGGCGGTGGGCGAAGACGAAGCACGCGGAGAAGTAAAGGCTGACGGCCGGCGGTCATGCCTCCGTCAGGGCGCGCACGGGATCAAGAGCCAGCACGCGGCGCGCCGGCAGCCACGCAGCGAGAATCGAGGCGACGAGCAACAGCGCGGCGATTAGGGCGGCAGGTAGCCAGAAACTGACCGGCCTGGCGCCGAGCGCCCTGACGACGAGCGGCTCGACCCACCGGGCGACGACGCATCCGATCAGCACACCTACCGAACCGAACCGGACCAGGCGAAAGACCACCTGCCGCAGCACGCCGCCGTTTGTCGCCCCGAGCGCAAGGCGCACGCCGATGTCCCGCCGCTCGCGCGTCACCACGAACGCCACGAGCGCATAGACACCCGAGAGCGCGAGGACCACCCCGGCCACGCCAAAGGCGGCGGCGACGACGGTCGCGTGCCGCCGCTGCGTCAGCGCGGTCTGCTTGACCTCCTCCATCAGTCTCAAGTCGTTGACGGGCAGGGCGGGATCGATGCCGCGCATGGCGGACCGCACGGCCGCCGACGCCGCCGTGACATCTGAGGTCCGGAGCCAGACGTGCAGGTCGTCGGTCGATGCCGCGTCAGGCTGCTGGAGGTACGGCACGTACCAGGTCTCCGTGTAGTCACCGGCATCCTCAATGGCCGAGACGACACCAACGACCCGCAACCATGGAAAGGCTGAATCCGTACTGCCGCGTTTGATACGCCGGCCGAGTGCGTTGGCGCTTGCGCCCGGCCAGTAGCGCCGCGCGAATCGCTCGTCGACGATCGCGACCGGCTCGCTCGAGACGGTGTCGTGCGCGTCGAACGGGCGTCCGGCCAGCACAGGAATGCCGAGCGTTCTAAAAAAGGACGGCGTCACGAGGCGCCAGTTGACGGTATTGGCGGTCAGGGCCGTCACAGGCTGACCTTCGACCGCCACGCGCGACCCCCAGTCGCCACAGCAGAGCGGGTTGACCGTGCTCATGCCGACGCCGGTGGCCCCGCCGAGCGGACCCATTCGAGACTCGATGTGCTCGACGAGCGCCACGTGCGCCGCGGCAGACTGCAGCCGCGGCGCGCCGAGTTCGAGGTGCCACGTGAGGAGGTTGTCCGTTCGAAACCCGACATCCCTCGTTTCGAGTTGACGGAGGCCGCCGGCCACCGTGACGGCCGTGCTGAGCAGAACGGCCGCGAGCGCCAATTCAACGATCACCAGTCCGCCGAGGGCGCGGCGGCCGGAGGTGGAGGCACCGGCGCGAGCCGTGGCTCGCAGCGCATCGGTCAGGTCTACGGTGGGGGCTCGCCAGGCGGCGCCCAGACCGACGAGCGCGCCGCACACGACCACGAGCGCGACGGTCAGCCCGAGGACGCGGATATCGGCAGGCAGCGAGGCCATGGCGACCTGGTCGACGAGGACGTGCGGCACGAGGACGACGAGCGCCCGCTCGGCGAGCGCGGACAGACCAAGACCAATCGCACCACCTGCGCCGAACAGGATCCAGGCCTCGATCACGAGGAGTCGGATCTGCCGCGCCCGCCCGCAGCCCAGCGCCGCGCGCACTGCTAGCTCGCGCTCGCGGGACACCAGTCGCGTCAGGAAGAGCATCGTGACGTTGGTCGCGACGATGAGCAAGAGGAGCGCCACGGCCCACGCCAGCACGAATACCACTCGGCCGTCGTCCCCGATGAGCACGTCGCGGAAGGGGCGGGCGCGCGGCAGTTGACCGCGCATGATCGGATCCGCTCGGACGAGATTGGGGGCAGCGGCGTCCAGTTCCTGGTTCGCCAGATCGAGCGTCACGCCGTTCGCGAGCCGGCCGGCGAGAAAGAACCCGCGCTCGGGGGTCGTGATGCGCATGGGCCACCAGGCATCCTCGTCGTACGGAAATCGGTACCCGGGAGGCATGACGCCGATGATGGTGCGAACGCCGCCATCAACACCGAGGATCGTCCCGAGCACGTCCGGACGCCCGCCAAAACGCGTGCGCCAGAGGTGGTCGCTGATGAGGACGACGCCCGCGCCATCGCCCGCGGCTTCCTCGGCTGGTGTGAACAGCCGGCCGACCGCGGGACGAACGCGGACCGCAGCCCACCAACCCGCCGTCACAGCCCCCACCGACAGGCGCTGCGGTTCACCAGCGCCGACCAGGGCGGTAAAGAGCGGATTGAGGGCGGCGGCTACCGAGAAAGCACCGGAGGACTGCATCGCCTCCAGGGACGCACTGCTGGCATCGGTCCAGCGGATCGCGCCGTCCGAGGCCCGGCTGTACTCCTGCACGCGCACCAGCCGGTTGGCATCGGCAAACGGCAGGGGGCGAAGGAACGCGTCGTTGGCGACGCGGCCCACGGCGCTGTTGGCGCCCAGCCCGACCGCAAGGATGCCAATGACTCCTGCGGTAAAGACCGGCGCGCGGCGCAGGCGGCGGACGGCATCACCGACGTCGAAGCCGAGTTCCCCCGCGAGCCGCAGCCATCGTCGGCCGCGGTCGCGAGCCTCGGCCAAGTGGACCAGCTCGTCCTCGAGGGCAGGCGGGGACGTCCTGTGCCGGCCCGCGCGCGCGCGCATCTCCGCGTTGAAGGCCAGCTCCTCGCGAACGTCGGTACGCGCCTCCCGGCGTCGCGAGTCGCGGCCTCTTGAGCCGGCGGTCATCGACCCGCTCCAGCGAGCAGCCGCGTCACTGCGGATGAAAACGACGTCCATTCGCGAGTCCGCGCAGCCAGCGCGCGGCGGCCCTTCGGCGTGAGCGCGTAGAAGCGCGCGCGCCGGTTGGCCTCGCTCCGTCCCCACGCGCCGTGCACCAGCCCGCGGCGCTCGAGGCGGTACAAGGCCGGATAGAGCGACCCATCTTCGACCACCGCGCCCTCGCCGAGCGCCCGTTCGAGCGCCCGCCCGATGCCGTAGCCGTGGTCGGGCCGGTCAGCCACGACGCGCAGGATCATCGATTCCAGCGTGCCCCGCAGCAGGTCCCCGCCCGAGGCGTCGGGCGAGGCCGCTCCCCTAGGCTGTCTTGACATGCTTCCCAAGATACTCTTGGGAAGCGGTCACGACAAGCCCGGAAGGGCCCGGAACGGCGGCTGGGGGCCCGGGGGACCTTCGATGGCTAGAAGGGCGAGTCGCCCGGGGGGGGCGTCCCGAACTCAACGATCTGATAGCCCAGCGCCCCGTTGCTGAGCGGAACGAACGCCACGTAGAACCAGGAGAAGCCGTAGACCGGAGGGCCGCCGGGGCCGTCATGGGCGGGCTGAAACTCTGCGCCCGCATAGATGCCGCCCATCGCGTTCAGCTGATCAACGACAGCCTGACCGTTCAACCCGTCAGGCCCGCCCAGACCGGTCGCCAGCAGGCTTCGGAGAGCGTTCTCCACGTTCCCCGTCCACGAGTGGTCGAACCAGACGCCGTTGACCTGCATCGGACCACCAGACGAGGGCGGGGGGGCGGCCGCCGGCGTGAAGAACGACATCGTGCCCGAGTACGGACTGGTATGCGAGGGGTCCATCGCCTGCGCCCGCCAGTAGTACTGCGTCGCGCTCGCGAGGCCGGAAACGGAGTAGCTCGTCTGCGCCGGCGTCTCGGCGACCTGGCCGGTCGCGATGATGTTCGTAACGTTCGGGTCCGTCGCGACCTGGAAGACGTAGGAAATGGGCCCGGCTGGGCCCGATCGCGCGGAGTCGGCCAACACCAGGGTCGCCGTCGCCGAGGAGATGGTCGAGGCGTTCGCCGGCGTGAGCAGCACCGGAGCCTGGATGACGACCGGCACGAACACGGTGAAGCTCGACGTCGCGCTCGCGCCGGTGTTGGCACCGTCCTGCGCGTGGACGCGCCAGAAGTACGTCCCTGGCGTCAGGGTGACCCGCACCGTGACCGTGGTCTGGCCATTGCCTCCCGGCGCAATGCCGTTCTGAGTGAAGAGAATTGTCTGGAACGCGGCGTCTGCCGCGAGATCGAACACATAGCTGAGGGGGCGCACGCCGGTCGTCGTGGCGTTCTGGACGACCACCGACACGGGTTGACCCAGGGCGATTTGGGCGCCCTGGGCCGGCGCCATGAGCTGGGGAGCGCTAATCGTGACACCAGCGATCGGGCCAGCGATATCGGGGCTGAGGGGATTCGAGCTCTTGACCTGTTCGCAAGCGGCCAGAGCGCCAGCCGCGACTGATAAGGCGAGCACCAACAGACGACGTCTCATCGGTCTCCCTGGGTGGTGGGGAGAGGCTCCAGACCACCGTTCCGATGTGTATCGGCCGGCCGGGATGTGACGATTAGTGCAATCCCGCCCTCCCGGGCAGAAATTCCGTCCGTGACTGCTCCCCCCGGCCCCCCCGACAGCGGCACCGTCACCGTCCCGGCGCAGTCGCCGCCCAGCGTGCCGGGGGGCGGCGGTACAATCGCCGCCGCCGTGAGGTCAGCCGCATCGCCCGCTCGCGACCTGCCGCGATGGGCGCGCGGCGCGGTCGTCGGACTGGTCGTCATCGCCACGCTCGCCCTCAGAATCCGCGGCGTCAGTCATCACTTCTGGCTCATGGGCGATCAGGTCAGGGACTGGGCGATCGCCCTCAGGCCATTCGCCAGCCTGCCCCTTGTCGGTC
>Ga0070732_10000346_pt1 | contig 31130 bp, 27 predicted proteins | sample Coa_R1_5_FD_66449 | JGI IMG/M metagenome (GOLD analysis project Ga0070732, IMG submission 66449) | Surface soil microbial communities from Centralia Pennsylvania, which are recovering from an underground coalmine fire - Coalmine... | ecosystem: Environmental > Terrestrial > Soil > Unclassified ... | reverse complement strand
CCTTGAACCAGAATCTGTTTTCCACGTCGCGTTGCTGGGTTCGGGACGCTTCCCTCATCGGCTGAAGAGTCGGCGTTAGAAGGCGTGTCGTCCCTCCGGGACTCGCGCATCTGTTCTACTTCACCCGGCACTTCGGTGCCGGGCTTTCATATCCCGCCGCTACGCGGCTGGAGTTTTGTTGGTGGTTGCTCCACCGCTTGGCTTCAATGGTAGTTCTCGGGCATTCTCTGAAGCTCATCTCTTTTCTGACTCTGGACGGCGCGGCTGGAAAGCCGCGCCCTTTCAAACCACTTGTCAGGCATCTCGGATCAACGACTACGAGCACGATCCTCGGCTTCAACACTTGAGCTCAATCCGGCCACTGGCTCGGATGAAGCGGGAGAGATGCTCGCGATCTGCAAGTACTTCCGCATGCACCTCACGCAAGGGACATAGCCTTCGCGGATGGCTTCCTTCGCCGTCAGTGTCCGAATCTTATCTTTGTTATGAATTACGTCGCATCCGGGGACGTGGAAATCCTTGGCCCCGGCCGAGACGACGACCACCATATCAGGAGGAATGTTGCGGCCAGGTTGAGCATGTTCCGATTGCAGCGGATGCGGCACCGTGAGTGAATTGGCCCAGCGCAATCCGCCCGTAATCAAGGCGAGGGCAGCTACAGGAACCAGCCAGGCAGACCAGGTAGACCAGGGACTGCGGCGAACCCGCGCTTCCTGTGTGAGCCTCCGTTCCAGCCTGCGTCCGAACCCTGTGGGCACCTCGATCATGCGCTCGTCGCTATACAACCGGACTACGTTCTGAGTCCCTTCCAGCACCGACTTGCATCGCGTGCAAGTGCCGAAGTGTTCGTCCATCGCCACGCGCAACCCTGCATCCACATCGCCTTCGATGTAATTCGAGATCTCCTTCCACACCTGTTGGCAGTTGACTACCATGGCTTGGTTCCCTTCTCGAAGGGCAGGCGACTGAACCAGCCTTGCTCCCACCCTCCGGCAAGCAGGTCCCGTAACATGAGGCGTGCTCGCAGTAACCGCGTCTTCACCGAGGCCACGGAGATTCCAAGCGCCTCCGCCGTTTCCTGAATGTTCAACTGTTCCATATCTCTTAGCACAAAGACTTCGCGATATTTTCGGTCCAGCGAAGCTAAGGCTTCTGCCAGCTTCTGTCGCACTTCTTTGCGCTCCAGGGCTTCGGAAGGAATTTCCCGCCAGTCGGCGAAGTCGCGGGGCGTGTATTCTCCCTCTTCGTCGCGGTGGTCGTCGATGGCTTCGGTCATCCGCGTTCGCTCCCTTCGCCGCCGCATGAGGGCCTCATTGACCGTGATCTGGATCAGCCAGGTACTGAAGCGTGCTTCCGCCCTGAACTGCCGGATGTTGGCCAGCGCCTTCAGCATCGCTTCCTGCGCCACGTCTTCGGCATCGGCCTCATTGCGCAAAATGGCCAGCGCCGCCGCATACACCCGCCGTTCGTAGGGGCGGACTAGTTCATAAAAAAGCTCTGCCTGGCCGCGCTGCACCTGCGCGATCAAATCCTCCTCGCGCGTCGTGCCCTGTTCCGGATTGCTCAAGACAACGTTCAACTCGGCCATCCTGCCCCGTTGCAGTCAGTATTCTGGATCTTTCTTCCAACCCGTCAACATCGAGACGAAGTTGTTCCACCCATGCAAAAGCACCATCACAAGATGGCCGAAGACGAATGCGAAAATCGCCCACATCACGAGAAAGTGGAGCAGACGGGCCCAGTGGAAGCCGCCCATCATCCAGGCCAGCCACGAGAACTGCACCGGCTTCCAGACGGCAAAGCCGGTAAGAACAGAAAGCACGCCCAGAATGATCGCGGTCGTGTAGGCGTGTTTCTGTAATGGGTTATAGGCCTCGCTCTGCTCCGGCTTGGGTCCGAAGAGAAAGTAATGCTTCACCATAGGCCAGATGCCGGGAACGTCGCGGGGAGTGAACAGGACCTGCCGATAGTTGCCGCTGAAAAGCTGATACCCGAGATAGACCAATCCGGTCGCGATGTAGATCCACATAAAGGTCAAGTGCCACTGCAGAGCGCCGCCGAGCCAGCCTCCGATCGCAAAGGCCTTGGGCCAATGCAGCAAATCCTTTTGCGGAATCTTGGCTCCGAAGCTGGGAAATGCGCGGAATATTTGCAGGCCGCTGCCCACCATCACGAACAGTGCGATCGCATTCAGCCAGTGACACAAACGGACGACCAGTGGATGCTCGTAAACCGCGCGACCGACGACCTCGGTTTCTTCGCCGGTTGACCGGACGATTTCTAATACTGAGCTGCTCATGCGGTCTCCAAAAGAAATTGTTGAATCACGATTGTTGATTGTTGATTGAAAACCTGATCCGGGCCATTGGGTTTCAATCAAGAAATCAACAATTGTTTAATCACAGTCCATAAAACGACGAATATCCCTGGTCTTCCCAATATCCAATCTTGTCGAGAACGTTCGTGACCTTCAGGTCGGTCAAATATTTCGCCTGTTTGTAGCCGATTTGTGTGGGTATATTCAGGCGCAAAGGCGCACCATGTTCGCGAGTAAGCGGCTGATCGTACATCTCGTAACACAGCAGAGTTTGCGAATGCAGGGCCGTGGCCATATCGAGGGATTCGTAATAGTCATCGGCACACCCCACGGTGATGAATCGAGCCGAGGTATCGGCACCGATCATCGCGAGAAAGTCCGACAGCCGCGCTCCCCCAAACCGGCCGATGACATCCCAGCCTTCCACGCACACATGGCGCGTGTTTTGCCGGATCCGCGGCAGCGTCTGAATCTGCGCCAGTTTGTACTCGCCTGGCTTCTGGACCGCCCCGTTGACGGTGAGAGTCCAGTTTTCGAAGATCACTCCAGGGTCATCGACGTCATAGTCATTGATCGGAAATCTCTCAAACGGCGTCAGTTCCGAGTCTCCAAATGTAGGTGCCAAATGCCCGCGACGAAACAAGTGCTTTGAAGCCCAGTCACTGAAGCCAAGTCCGCGCTTGAGGAGTGCCTCCTGCAGGCTTGGGACGGCAAAAGCTCCCAGCACCAACACAGGTGCAACTTTCAAAAGTTCTCGGCGAGAGAGGCGAGAGAACCCGGCCTCGTTCAAGCCTGTCCGGAGATCCCCACGCTGCACCATGCTCCGCGATGGCTTCGGAGCAGCGGAAACGGAGTCAGCCGACTTCGAATCGCCGGCCACAACTGACGGTTTCTCGGCCTTCTCGGGTTCTTCAATCCGGTCGTTGTTGCCGTGTTCTTGATCCATGATCTCCCTCAGCGACGGACTCCCTCACCATGGGATTCGGAGAATCCCACAAAAGTTACGTCAAAGGCTAATCCTCGTCTAGAAACTTTGCGGCGCAGCAGGTCCACCCGAGTACCGTTGAGGTAGAATACCGCTGGTCTTTGCGGCCTAAAGCGGGGATACTAGGCGGAGACTAGGGCAGCTTGCGTCTATGGTCGACCAGAAGACGGGAGTTCCAAAAACCGGCCAGCATCTCCTACCGGGGGCGTCACCAAATCCGCCCCGACAGCAGCGCCTGATGCTCGTGGCGCTGGGGTTACTGCTGATATCTCTGACTCTCGTTCTCTATCGAGACCGCGACTTCTGGTTCCCCGATACGCAGGATGCCGAAACACGACCCTTGTCGCCTTCGGTTGCGCAAGATACTCCAGCCACCGTATCCCCTACCCCGACCAACGCTACCACCGAACGCGCATCGCGGAAGCAGCCACACGTGCGAGAGGCTGTGAGGAAAGACTCACAAATCAGCAAAGAACTTCCAAATCCAGAGCCGGCCGTGACGACTACCAGGACCGTCCTTCCCCCCCTGGAAGTGGAAGTGGTAGCCGGCGACGCCCACCGAACAGTGCGCGCCGGCAGTAACGCAGTACACGTCGATTTAGAGCGTGCGCCATCGAGACAGGATTTGGCGTCGGTGACCAGTAATGTGAATGAACCTGCGTCCGGGGCGACTCCTGCCGCCGAACGTACCAGCGTCTCGGCTGATACGGCATCGAGCATGGTGATGCGGTCGGTGCAGCCCGAGTATCCGATGCTCGCGCGGCAAATGAGAGTACAAGGGTCTGTGATCTTGCAGGCGTTAATAGGGCGGGATGGAATGATTCAAGATTTGCGCGTCCTCAGCGGGCCACCCATTCTGGCTAGCGCCGCGCAGGAAGCAGTACGGCAGTGGCACTTCAAACCGCACTATGTGGGGGCACAACCGGTGGAAACTCGGGCCAGCATCACCGTCAATTTCATGATCTCCACGAACTGACCGGAGCGTCTCTTCTCCCCTTTTTGACTCTGAAACCCGCTTACCGCTTGTCTCGATAATCAATCACGGTCCGGATTTCTGCCCCGAACTTTTCCCGCATTCGGCGCACGATAGGATCCTGTTCGGCACGGCCGCGGCCTCCTACGCCGGAGGACGATGGGGGGCCGCCATTTCGTTTGGGTTGAGACAGAACGCTCGCTCCTGGGACGACCTTTAACTTAACCGCTCGGCCCAGCACACCACTGGCTGAAGCGATGGCCAGGCGTTTAGCATCATTGCCCAGCGACATGTCGAGCACGGTCTGCGATTCGGCGATCTTAATGACGAGTTCGTTGCCCTGAACGGTCCACTCGCCGCCGGAGAGTAGGGAGGCGAGGAAGTTCTGATTGCCGTCGGCCAGGGCTTGCGAGACTGCGGCACGAAGTTTTTCGATTTGGTCTTCCGGAGCATGGGTTGCTAGCGACGCCAGAGGTTGCTCCGCTGGCTGTGGGGCTTGAACGGCGACAGTGGCGGCGTCGGCAGAGACGTAGCTAGCTACGTCTCTACGATCGGATTGCGACTCTATATTGGGCTCTGGCACTGTTGCGGGTGCGGCCGAGCCCATGATTACGGGCTCTTGCTGGATCGCTTGCGCTACGATGCGTGGGCCTGGCGGCGGAGCGGAAGGACCGGAATCTTCCTGGCGTGGATTACCTTTGCGCGCAGAGTCGGCGGCAAAAGGGCTGACATAGTTTGGGCGTCCGGACTGCTCTGTTCGGGTTCCCGCGGACGGTTGACTGCCGACGATTGACGGCCTTGCCAACGGCTTTTGTGCGCTGGCCGGTGGGGCGGCAGAGACCTCGCTCAGCAATTGCTCGATCGGGAGCAATTTCTGCGCGTGCGCCATTTTCAAGAGACCGAGTTCGAGATGGAAGCGTTGTTCCTGCTTGTATCCGAGCTCGCCATGAGTGCGCAGCATGATTTGCAGGTGGCGGGTGAGGTCTTCTTCCCCAAAAAGATCGGCGACTCGTGCGACGCGTTCGCGCTCTTCGTTGGAAATCTGCAGAAGCGCGGAATCTTTCCCTGCGATCTTGGCAACTGTAGCGTTGCGCAGAAAACGCACCATCTGACGCGCGAAATGAGTTGGGCTATGGCCTTCACTGAAGAGATGATCGACCTGGCGAAGGATCTCTTCGCTCTTCGATTCCGAGACGGCCTGCATGACCTGCTCGAGAGTATGAGCGGGGGCGGCGCCGACCAGATTGCGGACCGAATCCGCAGTGAGCTTGCCCGCAGACGAGGCGATCGCCTGATCGAGGATCGACAGCGCGTCGCGCATCGAGCCATCACCAGCTTCGGCTAAGAGCGCGAGCGCATCATCGTCGGCTTCGATCTTTTCGCGAGTGAGCAGATCACGGAGCTGCCCGACGATGTCGTCGAACTTTACGGCGCGGAAGCTGAAGTGCTGGCAGCGGGAGCGGATGGTCTGCGGAATGTCCTCGGGCTGCGTCGTGGCAAGCATGAATACGATGTGATCTGGTGGTTCTTCCAGCGTCTTCAGCAGCGCATTGAAGGCGGCGTCGGTTATTTGGTGAGCTTCGTCGAGGATGTAAATCTTGAAGCGATCACGGGCTGGCCGGTAGCGAGCAGCTTCACGGAGTTCACGGATCTCGTCGATACCGCGGTTGGTGGCGGCATCGATCTCGATGACGTCAACCGCATTTCCGGCGCGGATTTCCGTGCAGGACTCGCAGATTCCGCAGGGCTCAGAAACGGGATGATCCTGGGAGCGGCAATTCAGAGCGGCAGCCAGAATCCGGGCCACTGTAGTCTTGCCGATCCCGCGGTGGCCACTGAAGATGTAGCCGTGGGCGGTTCGTCCCTGTTCAATGGCGTTCTGGAGTGTCCGGGTGACGTGCTCTTGTCCGATGACCTCGGAGAACTTCTGGGGACGGTATTTGCGGGCCAGGACAGTGTAACTCATGCGGAAGAGTTGATTATACGGGATGTGGGATTGATGTGGGACCGGTTGCAAGTAGAACTACAAAGCACACCGATTACACCCAGAACAATCGGGAAACACCCCGAACCAGCATCAAGTTAGGGGCAGACCTGAGGCGGTCAGAAATGGAAGATCAGATCAGTTGCGACCGTAAGTTGATTCTGGCGGTGTCCATTGTCGTAAGCCTGCCTGTCCCAGGCGCGCTCAAAGCGTACCTCCGGCCGGATCTGGATCGTCGTGCCAATCCAGTGACACCAGGTGAAAGTGTTCTCTGAATATCGAGTCGCGTAGCCGGTGCGCTGTCCTTTTTTGTCGTTAAGAAAGTCGGTGCGAAATGACAGGAAATCGTGCGGCGAAAGCTCCTTCTGCAGAAAGTTAACCATGGCGTATTCGGGAGCAGTGCAGCGCTGTTCGCGCGGCCGGCAATAGGCTGGATTCGCTCCAATCTCCGGCTGAATCGTGCCTCCCACCGCGGGCACGTCGCGCTCATACATGTACCAGGATTCGGTTGCCATGTGCACTGTCTTCGAGAACTTGTGATACCACGTGGCGTCGTACTGCTGCAGATTGTTGTACGCGTACTTGCCATCGTTGATCCCGTTGGCGCAGAGATAGAGATTGTCGTTGACTGATTTGGTCGTATAGCTCACGCACGCCGTGCCGGAGGGCTTTGCGTCCGGCGTCCATGGGGCAACGTCATGGCCAGCGGTGATACCCAGTTGGACGAGCCATTGATCGTTCAGCTTGACGGTCGCCATCAGGCCTGTGTCAGTGAATGGATCAATCGCATAAAGCAGGGAGTGGCTGAAGATGTAGTTGTTGGGTGCCAGTTGCGCTTCGATCCCGGGGACGGAAATGAAGCGGCCCACCCGCAGATTCATGCCGTCCGCGACCTGCGGAATGTAAATATCTACGTATTCGAGCGTGGGATCAAAGCCATATTGATGACGATCGTTCAGCAGTTGGCCGCTCAGGTAACTCTTCCCGATGGTGAAGCGATAGTCCGTACCGTAAAGGGCGGTAAGGTGATAGCCCCAGTCGACGTGGTCGCGCTGTACTGAATCCGGGAGTCGCTCGGCATACAGCACAATCTGGTTCAGTTCGAGACGATTCGAGTAGAGATCATTCGCCTCGGGCGAATTACTGTTTGCGGAGGTGCTGAAGTTCAAAGTTGGATCAATCCAGCCATAAATTTTAGTGCGGCTCCTTGCCTGGTTGATCGCGGTCATCAGCGGATAGCTGTTTGTGTCCGGCTCTCCGATGACGGGCGAACCCCCATACGACCAGTCTGAGTTTGGGAAGGGTGGCGAATCGAGCGGCGAAGGCAGGCCACGGCGTGCTGGGGCGGGTGAGGACACATTTGTCCCTGACCAGTCCTGATGGTAAAACTCTGCCAAGCGGGCGAAGAATCCCTTTGAGGATGATTGAGGCCGTGCGGAATCGGGTGTTGGCTCGTGCTTAGGCTCTTGTCCGGGTGCGAGAGCGCAGCATAAAAGCACCGCGCACACGACTGCGAGAAACAGGGGGCGGCATAGAGAATCTGGCGTGCGCATAGGAACGGGCGTGCGGTTAAGTCTACAGGTTGTCGCTGTCGCAGAGAGACGGTCATCGCGCCCCTTGCGAAGGCGTGGGTCACGCGATAGGCTGGTGCGACACCAATTATGGCGGATGCGGCTGGGGCAAGGGGCCAGTAGCCGCGGAGGAGCTTCTCAAATGCAATTGAAACTTACCAAGAGAACAGTCGACGGAATTCTGGCGTTTGGATGTAGCGGACGGATTGTGTTTGGCGATGAGTCGTCACTGATACGGGACGAGGTCAAGAAGGCGATCGCCGACGGCAATAAACGCATTGTGCTGAACCTGGGCGAGATCAGCTACATCGATTCGGGCGGTTTGGGAACACTCGTGGCGCTGCACACCACAGCTCACAACGCCGGTGGAACGATCAAGCTGGCGAATTTGACTCGCAGGGTCGGAGACTTGCTACAGGTGACCAAGCTGCTGACGGTGTTTGAGGTACATGACTCCGAGTATGACGCGTTGGAGGCGTTCCGAACGGTGGCTTGATTTTGCCGAAGTTTGCCCGATAGAAACTCAAAAGTCTAAGATCCCCATCCTGTCGCGGAATCGTGACAAGGGTGTCGTCCGAATCTGCCTGGGATACTCCAACTTGCAGGCTGGCTCGTTTTCGAGCCGGCCTGCCGTACTCAGGAATGAAGAGAACCAAAAAGAAGTCGACGATAGAAGCGGGAAAGATGCGGCTGCGGATCGAGCGGGCGATTCGGTCGATCCCCCGCGGAAAAGTGTCTACATACGGGGGAGTAGCGAAAATGGCCGGATACCCTGGCGCGGCCCGGATGGTGGCGGGGGTCTTGCGTCGTGGCTTCGGTTTGCCCTGGCAGCGCGTGTTGGGAGCCGGAGGCGCGATAAAATTAACTGGGGATTCCGCGATTGAGCAGCGGCTTCGCCTTGAAGCCGAAGGTGTGCGATTCCGGGGACGGAAAGTGAATATTAGAGCACATCAATACACGGCATCCCGCCGGAAGACCCGCTCGAAAAAAACTTCCTGATTCGGCCTACTGGACGCTTCTACCGATCTAGACCTACTTATGCCGACCGCCGGATACTCCGTACTGACGGCATTTCCGGAACATGTCCGCCCGGCAATAGCTCACGGAGCGCCCAGTCGATGCGCTCGATACTGTGTTCAATGGTTCGGATGCGTCCCTTATCGAGGTGCTCAATCGACGCGTATAGAATCTGCAATTCGTTGCGAACGTAGGCATTCATCTCGCGGATTACCCGGAGCTTTTCCGCCAGCAACCGGCTGCGTTCCCTTTCGTATTGGTAAACCACAAGCGCGGCAAGGACAGCCAGGATCAAGTCGTCGACGTATATCCACGTGGGATGCCGCACCAGGACAGCGTCAGCACCACCGCCGAGGACCAGCACCGCGAAGAATGTGACGGATGCAATCAGGAGACGGTGACGGGCATTGGGGACATCACTCATACCAAGCCGACCGTACGGATAGGTCTCTTCTGGAATGGTAGCGCGAATCACAAGCGGCGCGCTACAGAAAATCCGCCTTCGGGGCGGATTGGCGATACCGCCTGCCTTCTACTTCTTGAATTGAGGGTCGATTTCGACCTGATATCCCGTGACCATTTTGTTGGTTTCGTTTGCCATGCCGATCACTGCCATCAACTCCTTGAACATGACGTCGGTCATACCTTTCTTTTGAGCAGACACAGTGTGCGAAGCGATGCAGTAGTGGCACTGGTTTGTCACACTGACGGCGACATAAATCAGTTCTTTAGTCAGCGGATCGAGGGCGCCCGGAGCCATGATCTGCTTGATGTCTTCCCAAGTGCGTTTGAGCGTGGCGGGATCGTGGGCAATGGCTTTCCAGAAGTTGTTGATCCAGTCGGTCTTGCGCGTTGCCATGATGTCGTCATAAATTGCGCGGACTTCAGGGCTCGCATCCTTATATTCAATCAGGCCTAGCGTGGACATTCGGGTCTCCGGAGATGAAGTCGACTTCAAAAACGAAAAGATTACCGCAGAGGGCGCTGAGAAAATCCGCTGAGATCGCGGAAAACCGCTCGCTCGCCTTTTGGGCTACAAGAAACTTTTACGGAAGTTCGCCGCCCAGCAACTTTGCTAGCGACGCTGCCGGAACCCGCACACCGACATAGAAGTGTCCGAATAGTGCATAGACTGCGCTGACTTCGTCAAAGCGCATTTCGTAGATCAGCTTCTTGAACACCAACGGATTATCGGCAAAAAGGTCGACTCCCCACTCCCAATCGTCGAAGCCTATCGAGCCGGTGATAATTTGTTTGACTTCTCCGGCGTAGCGGCGGCCAACCAGTCCATGGTCGTTCATCTGGCGGGCACGCTCTTCGATGGAAAGCTTGTACCAGTTTTTGTCTTCTCCGCGACGACGATCCATGGGATAGAAGCAGGCGTAACGGTTCGGCGGAATGTCCGGATAAAGGCGAGGCTTCATGGCCTCTCTGTGGCGATCGAGCTTGCACTCGATCTCGGCTTTCCACTGGTCGGAATGGGGTTCTATGCCCTGGTCCATCAACTCTTTGTAAATCTTCAAGGTGGACTCGTACAGACCCAGTTCGATGATCGAGAGATAGGAAGTTGTCGGCTCGAGGTAGTCGCTGAGGCGCAGATTGGCCAGTTGGAGCTCGGCCTGGTTCAAATCGGCGAAGGAATCGCGGAAATGGATCAGCATAAGGTCGCCCTTGTGCCCTATGAGCGAATAGAGCGCGGACTGCCCTGGGGAATGTTTCTCCATCGCGAGCAACGCTTCGGAGGCTTCCTGGGCGATCGCGGATTTCTCGGAAGCAGGCAACGCGCGCCAGGCGGGCCAGCGGAGGCGGAGCATCTGGTGCAGAACACTGTAGCCTTCGGTGGTCAAGGGCACTGCCGGAACTTCCGCAGCAGCCTGAGGACGAGGAGCGTGAGTAGTCGTCATTCGAGCCTCTTTTAGGACATTACACAGACTGAACCGAGCTTTTATTGTATCGCGACAGGGACTTCGACTTGCCAAGACGGCCGGACACCAGGACCAGCTACCCGCACCTAGGCGGTCAACTACAAGGTTTTCCGGAATGACAGCCTAGTACAGTGGCGCTTAGGCTCCATGGAGAATGGAAAGGATGAACTAGCCATGAGAATAGATGGGTTTCTGAAATCGATTCTGAAGTCAATTGTTTACGTCATGGACGAGACAGCCGATCGGGTGGACCGCGTCTCGGATCGAGCAACGCAACTGGCGGAGAATACGCGGGGTATGATCTATCCGAGCGAAGGACAGACCCTTCGGAATATCGTTGGTTTCGCAGCAGGTATCGGGGTTGGAGTCGCCGCAGGTCTGTTGCTTGCTCCATCGAGCGGTGCGGAACTGCGGAGCACCATCAGCGGCAAAGTGCAAGATATCAGCGACAAAGTAAGAGGACGCAGCGAAGCGTTCGCGACGGGTACAGACATCCGCTAGCTTCTTTGCAGTGACATAATGTATAAAATGAGCCGGATCAGGTTTCCGCTCTTTTCATTTTCCCGTTCAAATCCAGACGGAGGGAGCTTCATGATTCCACGAAACGGCATTCTCGCAGCTTCTTTGCTGCTCGCCCTGATGAGCGGCGGCATTGCTTTACCGCAAGATAGGCAGAGCCCGAAGCAGGATATGAAAGATGCGGGACAATCCATCAAAAACGCTGCAAAGGACATTGGGCACGCCACCAAGAAGACCGCCACGAAAACGGAACATAAGGTAAAGCACGAGACGAAGAAAGCAGTTAACAAGTCCGCAGAAAAGACGCGGCAAACTGCGAAAAAAGTCGAAGACAAAACAAACTCAAAGTAGATCGGATCAACCAATCACCTCTCGCCGAGCGATCCAATGGATTGCTCGGCATTTTTTGTGGGTTGTTGCCCCCGATCGAATCTGATCGAGAACAGATAAAGTTGTTTGGCCAATGGAATAGTACTTTCGTAGTACTGGAGTACCAATTCTTGCGGTGTCTCCCCATAGTACGTGATCGCCTCGCCGTCCTGGCCCTTCATTGAACCTTGCGATTTTGTAGGGTTCTTTCATAATCCAATCTGTCGAGTAAGGGGAGAGCACTTTGAAACGCGTGCGCGTCCTGGTTGCGAACCGGCCTCGCCTGATGCGGGAGATGTTGATGGCAACAATCGCAGATCAGCCGGACATTGAGATCGTAGGAGAGGTCGTGAAGGATGAGGACCTGAATGAAGCTGTCGAACAAACGCAACCTGACGTTCTGATCGTGTCACTAGAACAACCGGAGCAGCGGCTAGGTCAGTGCGGGTTTCTTCTGGGACGGTATCCCCGGATGCGGATACTGGCCCTGGCGCCGGAACAAAATCGCGGCGTTTATTACTGGGCAATGATCGACATCCGGAATCGGCCGGTGGAGAGTTCCGAAGCTGGGGTTTTGAGTGCAATACGCGAAAAGCCTGGCGTGGTGGGACTGGGGAAAATGTAGGCACAGCGCGCGTTGCAGCGCCGAAGAGCACGCTGCTTCGCATGACAATTCGAGCACAAGGAGCAACGCGGTTGAGCAAGCAAACAGTGGTGCGATGTGCGAGGTTGGAAAGCGCCTTTGCCGCCGCAAGGCGTAATGCAGCGCTTTGTTTTGGGTTAGCTCTGGTGAGCCTCTGCGCGCTGTCACAGACGCGACAGCAACCGGTTCCACAATCTGAGTTGGGACGGCAGAACATGGCGCGGGTCGCGGCTTCGGTCGGTCAGTTGGTTATGATTCTGCACAGAGACTCAGGCCTCATGGTCGAGTTGAAGCGCTGGATCGCAAAAGATGCCACGGAACATGGCCAACTCATTGCAGACGCCGATCTGACGGACGAGGCAATTTTCGATCGCCTGGAAAACGACATTACGTTTCGGTCGCTGGCTACGACGCTGGTTCAGAAGTATGGATATATCAAGCCAACCGTAAACCCTGAATCGCCCATGGGACAGGAGCAGCAGATCCTCATCCGGGAGCGGGCGAAGTGGATTGCTCAGGACGAAGAAGCGTCGCGAGCAAAGTCACGCCAGCAGCAAAGAGAACTGGAAAAAACGCAGTACTGCGATCCGCTGGCTGCAAGCTGTCCGACGAGTACTACCAACGGTTCTTCGATTGAGGAATTGCCCGCACAGCGGTCCGGTACGAATGGAGTTCCTGGCACCACAGAGCCCGAAGGTCCAATAACAGTTCCGCCCACCGTGCCCGGTGAACCCGCGTCACCGGGAAACAACACTCCTGAATTGCTGCGAACGAGCGGCCAGGATTCACTGTTCACGGACCACGCCGAGACCCCCGGTGGCGCGGATTTTGAAGGGCATAACAGACAGAGCCACGGTCAAGCACCATCGCAAACAGACTTGAACCTGAGTTCGGACTTCATAGGCGAGGATCGCAGTCCGGAATCAGTCGGAAATTCATCAGAAGGATCCGGGACCGCCAACTCGAGTTCTTATCTCGACACGTTGAACGCATCAGGTACGAACGATGCCAACTCGGACACGGACAGCCGCAGGCGGCAATGGAGTGCGCAGCGCGCTCGAGAAGCGGTGAGTCCTACACAAAGACTGGTGCGTAGGCCGAATCCCTATGAACTGATTCCCTCTCTCTATGACATGTATCTGCAAGCCGTTCCCAGGCCTCCCGCACTGGAACGGTTCGGCATGCAGATCTTCGAAAACGGAACGCGCGATCTGCAGATGATTCCCATGGACATGCCCGTTGGACCTGAGTATGTGCTCGGGCCCGGCGACGGGATTTCCATCGATTTGTGGGGCGGCGTGTCGCGGAAATTTAACCAAGTGGTCGATCGGGAAGGCCGCGTGAGCCTGCCAGAGGTGGGTCCCGTACTGGTGGCGGGCAAGTCGCTGGGCGAAGTACAGCAATCGGTGCAGAAGAATCTGCGTACACAGTTTCAGGACGTCTCGGCAGATGTTTCCTTATCGCGGCTGCGGACGGTCCGCGTGTACATCGTCGGCGATGTGGTACGGCCTGGAGCGTACGACGTTAGTTCCCTTTCGACTCCACTGAACGCGCTATTCGCCTCAGGGGGGCCGACGGGCCGCGGCTCGTTGCGAATCTTAAAGCATTATCGCGGCAACACTCTGGTGCAAGAGGTGGACGTCTACGATCTGCTGTTGCACGGTGTGAAAGGTGACATGCAGCGTTTGGAAAGCGGCGACACAGTCCTTGTTCCACCACTAGGCCCTGAAATCACGATTGAGGGAATGGTCCGGCGGCCTGCGCTTTACGAACAGAGAGACGAAAAATCGCTAGCGGATGTAATCGCTCTCGCAGGTGGACTACTCCCCACCGCTGCGCTGGGACACATCGAGGTTCAGCGAACGATTGCGCATCAGAAACAAACCATGATCAGCCTCGATGTCCCCTCTAGTGATTCGGGCAGCGAAGCCATTAAGGAGTTGGAATCGTTCCAGGTGCAGGACGCCGACAAGATCCGAATTTTCCCGATCGCTCCGTATAACCAGGACGCCGTATACCTCGAAGGCCACGTCATCCGGCCGGGCAAATACTCCTTTCACCAGGGTATGCGAGTCACGGATCTGGTGGCTTCCTATAAGGACTTGCTACCGGAACCAGCTTTGCAGTATGCGCAAATCGTCAGGCTTAGTTCGCCGGACTACCGGCCTCAAGTGCAGAGCTTCAGTGTGGCCGATGCTCTGGCAAATCCCGCCCGGTCCCCTGAATTGAAGGCTCTCGACACGGTGGAGTTCTTTGGACGGTATGACTTTGAGAATCCGCCTGACGTTTCAGTGTGGGGCGATGTACGCGCCCCTGGTACTTATCGGACCAAGGGAGTCATTCACCTCAGCGACGCGATTCATATGGCTGGTGGATTGGCTCCGGACGCGGCTGAGGGCGACGCCCAGGTCTTTCGATATCTGCCCGACAGCACACTGAAGATCGTGAACGTGAAGCTGAGCAGTGCACTGGATGGGAATCCGCAGGACGACCTCGTGTTGCACTCGCGGGATCGGGTGCTGATCCACAAAAATGCAGCGGCGGTGGAGCCAGCCACCGTTTACGTGCGCGGCGAAGTGGCGCGGCCGGGGCGATATCCATTGACGGCGGAGATGCGTGTTTCCGATCTCATTCGTGCAGCTGGAGGACTAAAACCAAGCGCTAACACGAAAACAGCCGACTTGACGCACTATTCGTGGCAAGACGAGAAAGAGGTCACAGGGAATCAAGAACGCATCGTTCTGGCGGATGCGATGGCAGGGACGCCGAAAGAGAACCTGGAATTGAACAACGGTGATGTGCTGACCATTCCGCAGATTGCGGGATGGAACGATCTCGGGGCGTCCATTTCGATCCGAGGCGAAGTAGTGCGTCCGGGCAGCTACGGCATTCGTCCGGGAGAGCGATTGAGTTCCGTGCTCGCCCGCGCGGGTGGTTTTGCGCCCGCAGCGTATCCGTACGGTGCAGTCTTGCTGCGATCGGAAGTGCAGAAGCTCGAGCAAAGGTCCTATGGCGAACTGGTGCAGAGAATTCGTGAACAGCAAACCACCTTGAAACTGACCGCAGCCAGCACAAACGATCCAGATGAAAAAGTTTCGGCAGGATCGGCACTGGTGCAGTGGCAAACCGCGCTCGACGATTTGATGACCAGCCCTCCGGTCGGCAGAGTGACAATCCAGGTCTCTTCGAACTTGAAGGAATGGGCGAACACACCGCGCGACATCACGGTTCGAGCAGGCGATGTTCTTGTAGTTCCAAAGCGTCCCAGCTACGTGATGGTGCAGGGACAGGTGTACGGAGCGACTGCCGTCGCTTATCGGCCGGGAAAGAATGCGAAGTGGTATCTCATGCAAGCCGGAGGACCCACGAATCTCGCCAACAAGCGGGCAGCGTTTGTAATTCGCGCGAACGGGACTGTCCTGGGAAACCACGGTTCGTTCTGGATTTCAGGCGATGGAATGAATGTGCCGTTACAAGCGGGGGATATGGTGGTCGTGCCGGAACGGCCCCTGGGAGGACCGCCGATTTGGAAGACTCTGTTTCAGAACGCTCAAATCCTGAGTTCCATCACGACCAGCGCCATCCTCGCCGCGCACTACTAAGGAAAGACTGTGAAGCGACTTGTGGAAGGAACCTGGATCAGGATCATCGTGTTGTCTCTGTTCGCCGGAACCACGCCGGGTTTCGCACAGACAGGCCAACCCGCGCGAGCTTTCGACGCGGACGCAGATTCTTGGGGAAATCATGGGACGAGCCACTATGACGCTCCGGAAGGTGAGATCCTTCCAGATGTACCCGCGCCTCAAGACATTCAAAACAGACTCGTAACCCTGCCCTCGGCCTTGTTTCACGATCAGGTCGGTTTGTGGACAAGCCCTGCAAAGGCCCGGTTTCCCGATGCCACGTGGCTTGTTCCGCTCGGCGGATTCGCAGCAGCATTGCTGGCCACCGACAGCGACGCAAGCCGCCATCTCTCGAACGATCCCAACACGCTGACGCGCTATCGACATCTCTCGGACTACGGCGCCTATTCGATGGCCGGCGGAGCAGGTGGACTCTATCTTCTCGGGCTGCTGACGCACAATCAACATCAGCGCGAGACCGGATTTCTGAGTGGAGAGGCGGCAGTCGATTCTCTGATAGTGGTTGAAGGATTGAAATTTGCGACAGGCCGTCAGAGACCGCTCCTGGGAAACGGCACTGGCCCATTCTGGAGTTCGGGATCTTCTTTTCCCTCGGAACATGCGGCGGCGACGTGGTCGATCGCAGGAATCGTGGCGCATGAATATCCCGGCCCGTTTATGAAATTTATTTCGTACGGGATGGCGACTGTGGTAAGTGCATCCCGGATTACGGCGAAGCAGCACTTCCCTTCTGATGTTCTGATCGGCGCAGCTCTCGGGTATCTGACCAGCGAGTACGTTTACCGCAAGCATCACAGTTATGAGTTACCCGGATCGACGTGGGAGACTCCAGGGATTCATCTGGAACGCCCTTCCCACTGGCAAGCCAAGTACATGGGGTCGCCGTATGTGCCGCTCGACAGCTGGGTGTATCCGGCGCTGCAACGCCTGGCTGCACTGGGATACATCAACAGCGCAATCGCCGGGATGCGCCCGTGGACGCGGACCGAGTGTGCCCGGCAGTTGAGCGAGGCGGGAGATCGCATCGCCGACAGCGAGGGAAACACTGAAGCAGCCAAGCTCTATCAGGAGTTGAAAACGGAGTTCGGCAATGAAGTGGAACTGCTCGGCGGGGGCGACAACGGCGAGTTCCGCATTGAATCAGCGTACACGCGGGCGACGGAGATTGTAGGCAAACCCCTAACGGATGGCTACCACTTCGGACAAACGGTGATCAACGATTTCGGGCGTCCGGAACAGCAGGGATTCAACATCGTTTCCGGATTATCAGGCTGGACTACGGAAGGTCCGTTTTCGGTTTATGAGCGAAGTGAATATCAACATTCACCGTCTGCGCCTGCCTTGCCCCTCACAGCCCGCCAGGCTATCTCGATGGAGGACTTCAGCCATGACATTATTCCGCCGCCATTCCCCGTGCCGCCAGACACGCCGACCCCTTCGATAAGCCGCGGACGAGTGCTCGATGCCTACGTCACGATGAATCTCTCAGACTGGCAATTGTCGTACGGCAAACAGAGTTTGTGGTGGGGACCGGACGAGGGTGGTGGAATGTTGCTCAGCGACAACGCCGACCCGCTGACGATGTTCCGCATCAATCGCATCACTCCATTCAAGCTGCCTTGGATTTTCGGGTTGCTCGGACCGATGCGAATGGAATTTTTCCTTGGGCAATATTCCGGCTACCAATTCATGTTCACGCCGCTGGGGTTGGTTGGAGATTACGGGCTATCCCTGCATCCGGAACCGATCGTTCATGGAGAGAGATTCAGCTTCAAGCCAACGCCGAACTTTGAATTTGGCATGTCGCGGACAACCGATTACGGCGGGCCGGGATACCCACTGACGTGGCACACATTTCTCCGGAGCGTCTATTCGACGGATAACACGAATCCCGGGCAACCCAATAAACCAGGATCGCGCCGCTCCGGCCTCGACTTCAGCTACCGGATCAAGCATGCGCTGACGCTCTATGCCGACGGGTTTACCGAGCACGACGCCATCAGCCCTCTGGTGGCACCCGATGTAGCCGCATGGTTGGCCGGAGTTTACATTCCGCGCCTGCCGGGGCGACTTTCGAAATTCGATTTCCGCGCCGAGGGTGTTTATACCGATCCCCCGATCGGCGGCAACATTGGCTCAGGCTTTTTTTACTACAACCCTACATGGCTGTCTGGCTACACAAACTCAGGCAATTTAATGGGAAATTGGGTCGGGCGGGAAGGTCAGGGAGCGCAGGCCTGGACGTCGTACTGGTTGACCCCGCGAAACAAACTGCAGTTTGAGTTCAGGCATCTCAAAGTCAGCCATGAATTCATTCCGAGCGGTGGCACGCTGGCTGACGCCAGTGTGCGCGCAGATGTGTGGGTACGATCCGCCGTAAGCGTCTCTGCCACAGTGCAGTACGAGGCATGGACTTTTCCGGTGATCGCGCCCACGAGGCAGTCGAACATCACTTCATCGGTGCAGTTGACATTCTGGCCCAAGGGTCTTTCGCGCAAGCACCTGTACGAACAGCAGTAGACACGAGGGACCGGGGAGATCATGGCAACGCGAAACATTATCAGGCGGCAACCGAGGTACGAGGAACCCGAGGTCGAGCCAGAGTTAATTGCCGCCTCAGGGGAGGAGGAGCGGAGAGCCGTTGAGCGGCTCAGAATGCTTTGGGATCACCGGACGATTCTCTATCGATGGGCCGTGATTGGACTGGCAGTTTCCACGGCGATCGCGTTCTTGATCTCTCCGCGCTATACCACGACGACGCGGCTCATGCCGCCCGATCAAGCTGGTCAAGGGCTGGCTACGATGTTCGCGGCGCTTGGAAAGTCAACGGAACTCGGCTCTCTGGGAACGGAATTGTTCGGCATAAAGGCCTCGGGAGATTTGTTCGTCGGCGTGCTGAGGAGTCAAACGGTGCAGGACGCACTCATTAACAAGTTTGATTTGCGCAAACAGTACGGCGAGAAGCGCTATGAAGATACCCGGCGGCGGTTGGAGAACCGAACTGACATTACGTCCGATCGAAAGAGCGGAATCATCACGATCAGGGTGAGTGACACGAATCCGGAACGGGCGGCGGAAATGGGAAGAGAGTACGTGGAACAACTCAATCACGTAGTCATCGCGCTCGACACTTCGTCCGCGCATCGCGAACGCGTCTTCCTGGAGAGCCGCCTGAAGGAAGTGCAACAGGATCTCGAATCCGCGGAAAAGGACTTCAGCCAGTTCGCCAGCAAGAACGCCGCGCTGGACGTGAAGGAACAGGGCCGAGCGATGATCGGCGCCGCGGGGACACTCGAGGGCGAACTTATCGCGGCAGAGACCGAGATGGAAGGTCTGCGACAGATCTATACGGCCAATAACGTCCGCGTGCGGTCTTTGCAGGCACGAATCGATGAGTACAAAAAACAACTGCAAAAGATGGGAGGACAGGCGCCGGAAGCGAGTTCCGGCGGCTCCGAGAACCCCAGCGGTGGTGACCAGGATCTCTATCCCTCAATCCGCCGCTTACCAATCCTGGGCGTGACCTGGGCTGATCTCTACCGCCGCACCAAAGTGGAAGAGGTCGTCTTCGAGACTCTGACGAAGCAATACGAGATGGCCCGAGTCGAGGAGGCTCGCGAGGTTCCCACGGTGAAAGTACTTGACATCGCAGCTGTGCCGGAGAAGAAGTCGTTCCCGCCGCGGCTGCTGTTCATGATCGGCGGAACCCTTCTGGCACTGGCTTTGGGTTCCGTGTGGATCATCGGTTCTGCGCGTTGGGCACAACTCGAATCCGGCGATCCCCGAAAAGCCCTGGCAAACGACGTGCTTACAACATTCAAGAATAAGTTGCGTAACAGAGCGTCCACCGAGTCCACGAACGGTAACGATGGGCCGGATTCATATTCTGGTCCCTTTGACTGAACATGACGATTACTGCAAATCCGGAGTCCGTTTCTAATGGTCATATCGCGGTCGTACCTGCGCCAACATGTCCCCTCTGCGGAGCAGAGGGAGCAATGCTTTACGAAGCCATGACTGATTGGCTATGGGGAGTTCCGGGAGACTGGCAACTGCGTCACTGCACATGTGGCTTGGCATGGCTGGACCCTCAACCTTCCTCTCAAGATATCCCAAAGCTATACGCCAAGTACTACACACATTCTGGCGTCGAACAGCGGCGCCTGGAGCGCATTCGTCGAGAGCTCACGAAATGCGTTCTCGCGAGAATGGGTTATCCCGTTCAGCCGTCGCACAGTTTGCTCGCAAGGCTCTTATCGCATGTACCCTCGATGGCGCGTGCTCGTGCGCTCGAGGTGTTCGATCTGCCAGCATCACAGATTGGCACGTTGCTTGACGTAGGTTGTGGCAACGGACAGTTTATCGGGCAAATGCGCTCGCTCGGATGGGACGCGTGCGGTGTCGATCCCGATCCTGCCGCAGTGGCCTACGGAGTGAGTCAGGGACTCAAAGTTTTTCGGGGGACAATATCGGACGTCCCGGTTTATCCAAGCTATGACGTGATCACCCTGAATCACGTCATCGAGCATGTACCCGACCCAACGGCCCTGCTGCTTGAATGCAAGAAACGCCTCACTCCGCGTACAGGCCGGATCATGATCACGACCCCCAACCTCAATAGCCTGGGGCACCGTTGGTTCGGTCGATATTGGCGCGGATTAGAGACTCCGAGACATTTGCTGATCTTCTCCATCCCTGCTCTAAAGAGCTGCGTCTCACAAGCGGGTCTGTCTGTGAACTTGCTGCATACAGAGACCCGCCTGGCACGCATGATTTATAACCCGAGCGCATACGCGAAAACCGGTGAAACACAGATTGGAAACAGAACGAATTTCAGGCCGATAACTAAGGCTGCCGCTTTCTTGTTCCAGATGATTGAAGAGCTGTCGATTCTTTTCAGGAAAGATGCGGGTGAGGAACTTTTTTGCGTGTGCAACACCCGATAGCATGACTCAAGGAAACGTCCAACTCGAAACCGAAGTCGCACAGCGCGTGGTCAGCCGCTATTCCGCGGGTTCTGTCAATCAGGTGCAGACGATTCATTTGGTCAAGAGTGTAGGGATCAACACTCTTTATCAGATCGGAGCGCAATTAGCGCCCGCCGTAGCTGCTATTGCCGCCATTCCCATTTTGCTGCGGCACTTGGGCCCGGAAGCCTATGGGGTTGTGACCCTTTTCTCGACAGCGTTGATCTATTTTGCAATGCTCGACCTGGGATTAGGACGAGCGACAACACGATTCGTCGCTCAAAGCACAGAAAACGGGTGCCCCGGAGACGTGGCCCGCTATTTCTGGAGTTCGCTAGTTCTACTGACCGGCGCCGGACTCATCGTAGGCCTCTGTTTTCTTTTTGCAGTTCCGGCTTTGGTCTTGCGTTTTCTGAAAATCTCTCCAGCCTATAGCCGGCCCGCAATCGAATCCTTTTGCCTGATCTCCCTCACGATCCCACTCGTCACGATGATGGCGGGCTTGCGCGGCTTCCTCGAAGCGGCAGGACGATTTCCCTTTCTGAGTGCAGTCACCGCATGCACAGGTGCCGGCATGTACATCGTGCCCGCGATTGTTGTGATCGCGGGAGGGGGGCTCGTGTCCGTCGCGGCCAGCTACGTCGCTCTTAGAGTGGGCATGACAACTGCTTTCGCCATTGGCTGTCTACGTGTAAAGGGCAGACCCAGCCTCCATCCGACCTTGGATTGGGAAGCACTGCAAAGGATGGTGTCCTTCGGTGGGTGGCTGTCGGTCTCCAACGTCATTGGCACCGCCATGGTTTATGGAGATCGCTTCCTGCTGGGATCATTCCTTGGAATGCTTGCGGTCACGAGCTACTCCATGCCTCTTGATGTGATCGGCAGAATTCAGATCGTTATCACCAGTTTCTGCGCCGTCCTCTTTCCTCTTCTCAGTCGCCTCGATGGCGCGGAGTCCCGGCGCTTTCAGCCTGTCTACCGCGGAGCCCTGGCAATCGTTCTGTCCTTGATCACACCGTTGGCCGTATCGGCGATTCTCCTCTCACCGTTCCTGATGAAATTTTGGCTTCACGAACACACTACGCCCGAGGCCGTTTTTGCGGCACAAGTTTTCCTTGCGGGATCCATCGTACAGGCCATGGCCTCGATATCCTTCACTGCGCTGCACGCGCGGGGCCGCTCTGATCTGACCGCCTGGGTACACATGGCTGAGTTTCCCCTTTACTGTGGCGCGTTTTTCTGGGCTGCGACTCACTTTGGAGTCCGGGGCGCTGGGCTGGTCTGGTTTGGAAGGGTGATCGTGGATTTCGCGTGCATGGTCTTCCTGCTGAAGCTCCAGGAGCGAACCCGCGGCCTACTGGTCACACGCGAGTTAGCTGCAATTCTCATCGCAATTCTCGTTCTGATTACTGCGGTTCTGCGTCCGGCTAACTCGATTCTGATCGGGACTGCTATCTGTCTGTTGACGTGGCTTTGGACTTGGCGAATGCTCCTGGACCCGGACATCCGAATACGCGTCGCCAGTGCTGTTAGTTCGCCGGTGAGTACATTCACTTGGGTTCTGGGAGTAAGCCGAACTCGTTAACACGCTTCACGCGAGGCGCTCGGAGAAGGTTACTGATGGATATGGAGGCACAAAGCCGAAACATGGCGCCGCGCATATCTGTGGTCATTGTGACCTACAGGTCGGCTAACGAGTTGCCCGACTGCATGCACAGCTTGCTGCATCAGTCCGTGCCAGTCGAAATCCTCCTCATCGACAATGCCTCACCAGATGCGACCGCTCAAATGGTGACTGATTACGCGGATCGCTTGAGCAATGTGAGCGCGATCCTGAACCACGAGAACCTTGGATTAGCTGCGGGCAATAACTGTGCGCTTGGGCGCTGTCGCGGCGACTACCTTCTCTTCCTGAATCCAGATACCGTGCTGCCGGTCGACGGTCTGGAACGAATGATCGATTTCCTCGATGAAACGCAGGATGTTGGCGTGGTGGGTCCACGATGCGTCTACGAAGATGGGAGGCCTCACGTCAGCTTTCATCGTAACTGGGGAATCCTGCACGTTATCGCCTGGCGGCTTCTTCCTTACAGATTTGTTCGGAGATTGTACGACCGCTTCTCACGTTATGAATCTCAGGATGTGTTGTTTGTCTCGGGAGCCTGCTTGCTGATTCGGCGGCAGATCTTCGAAGAGATAGGCGGTTACGACCCAGAATACTTTCTTACCGTTGAAGATGCCCTTGATCTCTGCATTCGTGCCCAAGAGACTGGCAGCCGCATCGTATTCTTTCCCGATTCGCAGGTCGTCCACTATACCGGACGAAGTGCAACCCAAGCTCCCTACCTCGTCGTTTGGCAGGGAATCCGCGGGACGATTTACCACTTCCTGAAGCACAAAGGAAAATTCCAGGCACTGCTCATCTCAGGGTTGTTGGGATTGTCTTCGGCTGCACGGGTTCTGGTTGCAGGCATCTTTGGAATCGTCCGGCCGCGCTATCGCGCCATCGCTCGCATTTATGCAATGGTCTTGCGTGACCTCTTTCTCCAAAATCCCATTTTCGTCAGGTCAGCGGCGACTCGTACCACTGAAATAGAGTCGGCACCAAAGTTTTCGATAACACGACGACTTCCGACTGAGTCATTACCCAAAGTTATTGTTGTCGTACTGAACTGGAACAACTACACAGATACCGCCTCCTGCCTTTCTTCTCTGCGCCAACTACATTATGACAACTGTGAAGTAGTCGTGGTAGATAACGGCTCCACCGACGATTCCGCTTCTCAAATCCGGAACGCATTTCCCGAAGTCAGTGTCATCGAGACCAACAGTAACTTGGGATTCGCCGCAGGCTGCAACGTCGGGATCCGCTATGCCCTCGGACGAGATTCTCACTTCATATGGCTATTGAACAACGACACAGTCGTTGATCCGGAGGCGTTACAAACATTGATCGATAAGGCTACCAGCGACGAGCGCATGGGCGCAGTCGGATCTGCAATCTATGTGATGGACGACCCAACACGTCTTGAAGCCTGGGGTGGCGGCCATGTAAACGTTTGGCTCGGACGCTCGCGGCAGTTTCTCGTGCCAGTCCACGACAGCTCCATCGACTTCATCACCGGCGCAAGCATGCTCATCGCGCGAGAAGCGATCGAACAAGTGGGTGTGCTCAGCGAACAGTTTTTTATGTACTGGGAAGACGCGGACTTTTGCTACCGCCTTCGCGACGCGAATTGGAAAATCGGCGTCGCCGGCGAATCTAAAGTTTGGCACAAGGGTTCGGCCTCAGTTGGGAAAGCGAGTGTATGCCTCGACTCATACTTCAACGCATCGGCAGCGCGTTTTTTTCGTAAGCATGCTCCGATCCCATCTTGGCCAATATGGATCGGCTGCTGTCTTCGTCTGGGGAAGCGGGCGCTTCAAGGGAATTGGGAAAAGGTTCGTGCAGTGCTCGCAGCGGTCTTGGAAGCCGACAACGCGGAAGCACGCTCAGGCGGAAATCGTCCGCCAATGTTAGAAGCGGATCGCAAGCGCGGCTAGAAATCTACAGGGAGACCATGATCTCGAACTCAATTGCCGACCTCGTGATAGTGCTCTCCCTGAGTATCTCTCTTGGTGCGTACGTTCTTGTAAGTCGACGTGAAGGTTCCTATTTGAACATCCTCACGCCTGCGTACTTGACTGGCATTCCCGCCTATTACCTGTTGCCTATATTCACAACGCACCTGTTCGGCAATGATGCGAGCCCGTACGCGTACACCTACGTGTATGCCACTCTGGCCGCCGAGAATGTTGCTTTCGCGTACGCATATTTGTATTCAACCAGCAAATTGATGCGACTCCCGGTCCGCTATTCCTACCGAAACTTCGGCAGTCTCTCCCTGGCGTTCCTCGGCATCGCAATTCTGATGTACGTTCCCATATTGCTGGAATTTCCGGAATACATTTTCGATCCTCGCCAGATCTATGAGCACACAAGAGTCGGTTTTGGAGTCAACTACTACGTCTCCAGCACTCTGGCGTATCTCTCCGTCATTTTGATTGAATTCACCGAATATCCACGCTGGATGCGGTGGGGCGTCTCATTGGTCGCGGCCGCGCTTCTATCGCTTCACGGAAGCAAGGGCCAGGTGCTCTCCCTGTTTCTTGTGCTCGCTCTTTTTGAGGTATACGTCCGCGGTCGAAAGGTCCGCATGTTGCCCTCTTTGATCGTTGTAGGCGGCTTGAGCCTGTTGGTCCTGTTGCTATTCGTGGCATCCATGGCCATCGACAAGGATCCGCTCGAAGCTGTCCGGACCATCAGCGAGTACTCGGACTATACCCGCAATGCGATGTTGGTAATCGATTCGCATTTCCCCTTGCAATATGGGCGCCTCACCATGGAGGGACACATCTACGGACGCACCCCTCGATTCCTGATGCCAGACAAGCCGACGAATTTCGGCGCGCTGTATCTTGACGATCAGTTTTTCGGCGAGTCGCTCGATGACGAAAAGGGGGCTCCTGATTTTGGCATCGGATTGCAGTACGCCGACTTCGGTGTGTTCGCAATTGTCTATCTCGCGTTCTTTGCGATGGTCAGGGGCTGGCTCGCGCGAATCTTCGTTCGACGGTTGAACGGCACCCAGCATCCAGCGGACTTTTTTATGGTCGCATTTCTCGCGAATGTGTCTCTATTTCCTATTGGCGCTGTCGGATGGTTGCTTCCGGAAGCATTTCTCGTCGCTTTCTTTGTCCGTTTTGCCTCAAGAGTGGGCGCTGATGCGGTTTACAGGGATCAGATCAGGGTTCGAACGCGCCCGGCGCCGCTGGGCGGAACGGCTACCTTCGACGGCTCGGAGGCTCCTTTTGCATGAAGAAGGTCCTCTACGACGCGCGTTGGATCGGCAACCATGGAATTGGGCGATTCGCCGATGAGTTGGGACGAAGACTCTCTGGGCTTTCATTGTTTCAGCGAGCACGAAGGCCATGGCATCCGTTCGATCCTATTCTGCTTGGTTCGGAATTGTGGGGCAGGAATGCCGATTTGTTCTTCAGTCCTGGCTACAACTCTCCTGTGGGGTGGCCGGGCAGATTCGTCTTCACTCTGCACGATCTCAATCACCTCAACGTTTCGGACAATTCCAGCGCGGTGAAACGCGCGTACTACCGTTATGTCATCCGGCCGGCATGTCGCAAGGCAACATTCGTATTGACGGTATCGGAGTACTCCCGACGCGAGATTGCAAACTGGGCGAACGTTGGCGAAGAGAAGATCATCAATGTGCGTAATGGAGTTGGTCCGCCGTTTGGCGCCCACGGGCGGAAATATGATCCGGGATATCCATATCTTCTTTATGTGGGCAGCCGGAAGCCACATAAGAACTTGCCTCGCCTTCTTCAGGCGTATGCGCTTTCCGGAATTGCGAAGGAGTTACCACTAGTCATATCTGGTGCGCAGGATCAGAAGACGATGGCAGACATTCGCAGGCTTAAGTTGAGCCGCCACGTGATCTTCTTGCCGCTGGACTCTACCGAACTACTTGCGGAGGCATATCGCGGAGCTACTGGTTTCCTGTTTCCGTCACTCTATGAAGGCTTCGGACTGCCACCATTGGAGGCGATGGCCAGCGGAGTTCCCGTGTTGACGTCAAATGTGTGCTCTCTTCCGGAAGTTGCTGGAGATGCTGCTGTGCGAGTCAATCCTCTCAATGTCGAAGAGATTGCGGAGGGGATCCGGCTGATTGTGAATGATTCTGAGCTGCGCGACCGACTTCGAGATCGAGGTCCGCGACAAGCTCACAAATTCTCGTGGGAGGAAACCGCCCGGCGAACAGCGGGTGTCCTCGCCATCGCGGTTGGCGCAAAAGCTGAGCCAAGCAAGCTTGGCATAGGAAGGAGGCGAGACGAATCTTTCGCGGATTAGTTTTGACTTGACACAACGCGTTCGAACTTTTCCACGCGAATGGTGTGGGACGTGCTCAAGTGCAGAATCCACGCACTGACTTTGTCCCAGGCTGTCTTTCAGCAAGATCAACATCCATTGAAGGAACCTACTCCATCGCGACGTGGTTTCTGAGACAAATAGCAACCAGCAATCGCTTGGACAAACGCATCTGAGAGAGAGCACGCAATGAATCTTAATCTTGGCGGATGTATGGGAAAGGCGTTCGGTGAGGATGTGATGGTTGAAGTCTCAATCCTGCTTTTAACCAAGAATGGCCGCCGCGATCTTGAGCGCGTTCTCCCTGCAGTATTTTGTCAGGAAACAACCGCCCGGTTAGAAGTGATTGCGGTCGATTCCGGATCAACGGATGGAACACTCGAACTGCTGCGGTCATTCGCCGTGCAGGTGAAACAGATTCCACCGGAACAGTTTCATCATGCCCGAACACGAAATCTTGCTGCGAGCCTTGCGAAAGGAGACATCCTGGTCTTTCTCTCACAGGATGCGATCCCCGCCTCAAATGATTGGCTCGTAACATTGCTTGCGAACTTTGATGACCCCGGTGTTGGTGCGGTCTATGGTCGGCAGCTCCCGAAGCTGGGATCGTCCGTGGAGCGCCGCGATGTATTCGATGCTATTTACGGAGGCGACAAAATCATCAAGGATCCAGCCCACACGAACGGCATGGGGTACCGTTTTTACCATTTTTCAAATGTCAACGCGGCCATCCCTCGGTGGATCTGGGAGCGGAATCATTTCCCTGAGGACCTCAAAGTCTTTGAAGACCTAGGTATTGCAAAGCTGATCCTGGATGACGGCTGGAAGATCGTCTACGAACCGAATGCTGGGGTGTTTCATTCTCACACCCATAATACCGTTGCTCTTTTCAAACGTTATTTTGACATCGGGTACACCCTGAAGCTTCTGAGGATTTGGGATGCACCGGGAATCCGGCAGTCGTTAATTCGTGATGGTTGGGAGATGTTAGTGAAGAAGATGCGTGGCGCAGGCAGGGCAAAGATGAATCGCTCTGTCCGGTATGCCATTACGCAGCACATGGCGAAGTCTGTTGGGTTGTTTCTCGGCTTGAACCAGAATCGGTTGCCGTTGGCACTGAAACGCCACCTGAGCGCATTCCGAGTTTTTGGCTGAGCCTGAGAACAGAGAAAGATCGTTTTGCAGATTGGTGTGATCACCGTAGAAGCCTGAAGTGGATGTATGATTCGCAGTCGTCTCAGTTACGTTCGCTACTACCTCAGAATTCTGACGCTGCTGCTTCCTGCCTGCGCCTATTACATAGCCGTAAGAATGCGCTTCGGATTCAATCTCTTCTTTCCGCGGAGTGCACCGTCGGGCTTGCCTTCCTACTGGGCCATCATGCTCTTGACCACTATTGTGTGGGCAATTACCGCCGAAGATTCCGGCCTGTGGAACGTTGAGGACCTGTATGCGCCCGGCAAGAAGAGCCGGCGATTGGTGGAGACGCTGGCGTTCACTTACGCCATCGTTATGGCACTTGGCTTTATGTACCGGGGAGCAAGCTACTCAAGGCTGGTTGTGGCTGTCAGCGCGGCGGCGCTCTTTGTACTTGCCACGATCACTCGCATCGTATTTCGCGTCATCATGGAATTGCTGCGCCGCCACGGCAGAAACGAAGTAAAAATCCTGATGGTTGGCACGGACCGCTTCGCCCGCAGAGTGGCAACGACACTTCTCAATGGAGAAGTACTTCCCTGCCGCGTGGTGGGGTTTGTGCAGCTGCCCGATCAAGAGATTGCCGTCGAGGGCCCGGTCTACGAAATCGATCACATCCCAAATTTCTCGAATGGTCACTCAATCGACGACGTCATCATCGCGCTGCCTACCGCTCGCCTCAGTGACGTACAGAAAGTCACACCAGCGCTGGAGAAGCTGTGCGTGCCCACTCGAGTAGTGGTTGATCTGGGGGAAGGCGTGAGCGTTCGGGATCGGTTGATTGATGTGGGCGGAATTCACATGCTGGATATGCGTCCGACGCTTGCGGAAACCGGTCCGTACTTGTTTGAAAAGAGGATATTCGATATCGCTTTCTCGGTCCTGATCATGCTGGTAACGCTGCCGTTGACGCTGCTGATCGCATTGATGATCAAGCTGAGTAGTCCCGGCCCGGTATTTTTCGCACAGGAACGGGTCGGACTTAACGGTCGCTTGTTCCGCATGTTCAAGTTCCGAACCATGCGGGTGGGAAGCGAGCAGGAAGGAGATACTCGTTGGACCTCCACCAACGATCCGCGCCGCACACGCATCGGCAGTTTATTGCGCCGTACCAATCTCGACGAACTACCCCAGTTCGTCAACGTACTAAAGGGCGACATGAGCATTGTGGGACCGCGGCCTGAGCGGCCCCATTTTGTGGAGAAGTTTCTAGATGAATTTGAAAGATACAACTTTCGCCACACCTTCAAGGCTGGAATCACCGGATGGGCACAGGTCAACGGCTGGCGGGGTGACACCTCGATCGCCAAGCGAGTGGAGTACGACTTATACTACCTCCGCAACTGGAGTCTCACATTCGATCTACAGATCATCACGCTGACGTGCTTGCGGCTGTTTCACAGCAAGAACGCATACTGAGCTGATCTCTCGAATTCGGCCTTTGAGGCAAGACTTGGGTTATGGGAGTTCCCTCAGGCTTGCACACAGAGTTGCCGCTGCCGTCCCAGGTTGTCGATCTCTAGCTCGACGATGTCTCCCACTTTCAGATACCGCGGTGGCTTCATCCCGAGGCCTACGCCGGGCGGAGCCTCGGTGGACAGATCTCCAGGCTCTAGAGTGATGAACTGGGAACTGTAGTCGATGAGGTAGGCAGGTCCAAATTTCATCGTTCCCGTGTTGTGTTCACCACAGCACCAGACGGTCACCGAATCCTCTGCGATTCACTACGGCTCCTGGGATACAATGCCTCACTCCCCGAATCGATTGCACGACCGAGAAAGTTCTTGATCAAACTTGAAAAGTCGGTGCTACAGAGATTGCCGAAAGTTTTGCTCCACGAGCATCTGGATGGCGTGTTGCGGCCTCGCACCGTGATCGAACTGGCCGCCAGCACTCGTTACACGGAATTGCCAACCACGGACGCGACGGAGTTGGCAGCCTGGTTTCATCAGGGCGCAAACCAAGGCAGCCTGGCAAAGTACCTGGAAGGCTTTCGGCACACCATCGCGGTAATGCAGACCGAGGAGGCGCTGGAGCGCGTTGCTTACGAGCAGGCCGAGGACCTCAGCCGCGACGGAGTCGTCTACTACGAAACTCGCTTCGCACCCATTTTCCACACGCACAATGTATTGACGCACCAACAGGTGGTCTCAGCCGTGCTTCGGGGAATGGCGCGCGGCCGCCAGGATTTCGGCGTCCGCTCGGGATTGCTCATCTGCGCGATGCGCAACATGAACGTCTCGCTCGAAATGGCGGAACTGGCGGTCGACTTTCGCGAACGCGGAGTCGTAGGTTTCGACCTGGCTGGAGAAGAAGGCGGTTATCCGCCGAAGAAGCACGTCGACGCCTTTCACTACATCCAAAGAGAAAACTTCAACATCACCATTCACGCGGGGGAAGGATTCGGCAAGGAGTCGATTTGGCAAGCCATCCAGTACTGCGGAGCACACCGCATCGGCCATGGGACTCGCCTGATCGATGACATCGCTATCGCGGATGGCGAGGCGGTCAAACTGGGCGATCTCGCGCAGTATGTTCTCGACAAACGCATTCCCCTCGAGATATGTCTCCTTAGCAACGTCCACACGGGTGCGACGCCCAGTCTTGAACAGCATCCGTTCAAGGTTCTTTACCAACAGAAATTCCGCGTGACACTGAACACCGATAACCGGTTGATGAGCGCCACCTCGATGACCCGGGAATTTGAAGCCGCGGCGGAAACCTTCGGGCTTACTCTCAATGATTTCGAGAAGATTACGATCAACGCGATGAAGAGTGCGTTTCTGCCCTACGACCAGCGTTGTGACCTGATCTATAAGACGATCAAACCTGGGTACGCGCGAATTCGGGAGATTGCTTCGCGATGAGCGGCTTCGCTCGGTATGCGCTGGCTCGCCTCTTGTTGCTAGCAGTGACCGGCACTCGGCTAATTGCTCAGTCGACTTCTTCTCCGCCACCGATTCCCGTAAAGGTTGTCGTAGTCACGATGTTCGAACGAGGAGAGGATACGGGCGACACTCCTGGTGAGTTTCAACTCTGGGTCGAACGTGAACATCTTGACCAGGTATTTCCGCTTCCGGCGGGATATCACCA